>Ga0308411_10000843_pt1 | contig 20631 bp, 22 predicted proteins | sample HotsprottomLayer_2_FD_203530 | JGI IMG/M metagenome (GOLD analysis project Ga0308411, IMG submission 203530) | Hot spring phototrophic mat microbial communities from Octopus Spring, Yellowstone National Park, Wyoming, United States -... | ecosystem: Environmental > Aquatic > Thermal springs >...
GCGGCGGTCTGCTAGCCCGGAAGACGGGCCCCCTGGAGGTCAGGCATGCGCTTTCCCCTGCACGTCGCGACGGACATGATGAAATGGCAGCTGCGCAACTGGTGGCGCGGGAACCGGCGCGTGCCGGTCGTGCTCATGCTCGAGCCGCTGCACACCTGCAACCTTGCGTGCGTTGGCTGTGCCCCGGAGCGCTGGTCGGGCGACCTGCGCGACCGGCTGCCGCTCGCGAAGTGCTTCGAGGCCGTCGATGCCTGCGGCGCACCGATCGTGTCCATCTGCGGCGGCGAGCCGACGGTCTATCCGGAAATCGTGGAGCTGATCGAAGGCATCATCGCGCGAAAAAAACATGCGATCCTGTGCACGAACGCCATCCTCCTCGATCGCTTCTACCGCAAGGCGTCCCCGCACAAGCGGCTGACGATCAACGTCCATCTCGACGGCATGCGCGAGACGCACGATTTCGTCGTCCAGCGACCCGGCACCTTCGACCGCGCCATCGCGGCGATCCAGGAAGGCAAACGGCGCGGCTACTACGTGTGTACCAACACGACCGTGTATCGCGAGACCGCCGTCGAGGAGCTGGAAGCGATGTGCGCCCTGCTTACCGAGCTCGACGTCGACGGGATCCTGCTCTCGCCCGGCTACCACTACGAAGCGCTGGAAGGCAAGGATCACTTCCTGTTCCGCGACGAGATCCACCGCAAGTTTACCCGGATCCTGGAGCTGGCCGAGCGTTTCCCGAAGATCTCCTCCACGCCCATGTTCCTGCAGTTCGCGGCCGGACAGCGAGACTACCCTTGCACGCCCTGGGGAAACCCGACCTACACGCCCAAGGGATGGAAGGGGCCGTGTTATCTCATCGGCGACCGCTACTACGGTCGCTGGCAGGACTTCTTCACGGACGTCGACTGGAGCTACTGGGAGTCGCGCCAGGATCCGCGCTGTCACAACTGCAAGATGCATTCGGGCTTCGAGCCAAGCGTCGTGCGCAAGCTCGGCGAGAACCTGCGCGACGTGGTGGCCATGGTGCGCTGGCAGCTCGCCGACGTCCGCAAGCCCCGCCGGGCTGCCTGAGGCCAGAGGACGCGAGAGCCCCCGGGGAGCTATGTCCCGGGTTTCCCACGGGTGGTCCGCGAGTTCCTGCGGTCTGCAAGCAGGATCCCACGATCGTGCAGATGTCCGGCTTGGCACACATCATGCTGGCATCGTGCAGCAGGCAGCACTGCCATGGCCCATCCCCCGCATCGCGTCTCTCCCGCAGAGGAGCGCTCCGATCTGACGGCGGCAGCGCCGGCGCTCCTGCGCCTGCTCGACTGGTTGCGCCTGGGTGTCGTCGTCGTCGACGAGGACGGCGCGGTGCTGCATTCCAACCCCGCGGCCCGGGCTGCCCTGACGGGCAGCCCGGCGGCCGATCCCGGAGCGGGAGGGCCGGGTACTGCCGAATCTCGCGAGCGGCTCGAACGCCTGATCGCCGAGGCGTGTCGCGCCAGCCAGCCGGGCGGCGCACGGGCGATCACGCTGCAGAGCGAGACGGCCGAGCGGCCGCTGCAGCTTCTGGCGCTGTCGCTCGAGCGACGACAGGACGAAGACGCCGGACCTCCCGGGCGCAGGCCAGCCGCCCTGCTGCTCCTCCACCAGCCCGACGCCTGTCGGCTCAGCGCCTACGAGCCCCTGCTCCGCGATCTCTATCGCCTGACCCAGGCCGAGGCCCGCGTGGCGCGAGCGCTCGTCGAAGGGATGAACGTCGAGGAAGCGGCCGCGCATCTCGGGCTAAGTCGCCACACCGTGCGCACCCACCTCAAGCACGTTCTGGCGAAGACCGGGACCCGCAGTCAGACCGAGCTGGTCCGGATGGTGCTCCACGGACCGCTGGCGCTCCTCGAGCCGAGCGTGGCGCGGCCGCCCGCCGACACCTGAGCGCTCATGGTGCCGGTGGATCCGGCTCCGGACGCTGGAGCGAGCCGATATAATCGGCGAGGAGCTCGGTCCGACGCCGCGCCCAGAGCGCAGCAGCAGCGGTGGCGCCCGTGGTCCGCTCCTGGTCGAAGCGCAGGGACCAGACGGGCATCTCGCGGGTTCCGTGCGCCATGACCGGATTCTCGCCGGTGATGGTCGCGATGACGAGCGCTCGGGGAAAGATGCCTCCGTGGCGGGCGGCGAGCGCCGTCAGATCCGGCGGCCGCCGCGCCAGCGCCGAGGCGACGGGTCCGTCTCCCAGTCCGCCAAGGCCATGACAGGGGGCGCAGGCGCGCCGGAAGGTGCTCTCGGCGTCCTGCGGGCTCGGAGCGACCAGCGCCTCGAGCCGCTCCCGGCCCGGTCCGCAGCCCGCGATGGCGACCAGGAACAGGCTTCCCAGCACGAGGGCCTTGCGCATCGGGTCACTCCTCCCCACGACGGGCTCAGCTCGGATGCACCCGGACCCAGGCCCACAGCCCCTCGAGTGCGGCGTCGAGAACGGCCGCCCGGCTGCCGCTCGTGTCCACCACCAGGTGCGGTTCGTCGGCGGCGAAGGCTTCCGTCTCCGCAGCCTGGGCCTCGTAGGTCGCGAGACTCGCATCGGAGGCACCGGGCGGCCGCGCAGCGAGCCGCGCTCGCACCACCACCGGGTCGGCCCGGCACTCGACGAACACGTGACGACAGCCCTGGGCTCGTGCCGCCTGCGCCAGCCGGTCACGATCGGCGCGACGGAGAAAGGTCGCATCCACGATGACGCCTCGGCCGGCCGCCAGGCGTCGGCCGGCCTCCGCAGCGAGCGCGACGTAGTTGGCGGCTCGGGCCGTCGGTGTGTAGAGGGCCGCCGGATCGGGGGCCGGGCGCTCGGGATCGAGACCGGCGCGCTCCTTGCGCAGGCGGTCCGAGCTGACCAGATCGAAGCCGGTGGCGGCCGCCAGCGCTGTTGCTAGCACCGTCTTGCCGCTGCCGCTGCGGCCACAACAGGCGACAGCGATCGGCGCCGTCGTGGCCCACAGGTTCCGCAGCGCGATGGCGAAGGCGGCCTGCGCACGCTCTCGCGCCGCGTGGCGCTCCGGCGCAGCGACCTCGGCCTCGTCCGACGCGAGCGCATCGACACTGCCGCGGACACATGCCCGGTGCACGAGGTAGTAGGGAAGGACCGTCGGCAGCAGGAGGTCCCCGCTCGCCTGCACGTAGGCGTCTCGGAGGGTGTCGCCAAGATCGCGCCGCCCGAGGCGCTCGAAATCGAAGATCGTGAACGCCAGCTCGGCTGCGACATCCACGCAGCGCAATGGGCGCGAAAACTCGAGGCAGTCGACGATGTAGACCCCGGGGGCGAGGGGCTCGTGCGGGGGATGGGCGGGGACGGGGGCATCGACGAAGTACACGTGGGAGGCGTGGAGGTCGCCGTGACCCTCGCGGGCATGCTCGGCACGCTGCCGAGCCCGCAGGAGCGTGTCGTGCGTGCGCAGAAAAGCGGGACCGAATTCGGCCAGCACCCGGTGCGCAGCGGGTGAGAGCAGGGTGCCAGCGAAGCGGCCCGCCAGCGCCAGCGTGGCGTCCCAGGTGGCATGCAGCGCCTCGGGGCTGGCGTGCGCGGAGACGTCGGGACCGCGTGGTGCCGCAGCATGGAACGCGGCCAGCACCGCGGCGAGCTCTTGCATCATCTCGGGGTGCGCACGGCCAGCGGTAATTCGCTGGGCCAGCATCGCCTCGGCGGGAAGCCGGCGCATCCAGACCACGTGGTCGATCGGCTCCCCCGTGCCCCCGAGTCGGACCGGCCCGTCGCCGCCGCGGGTGACCGGGATCACCCCCAGGTACACCGGGGCGGCCAGACGGCGGTTGAGCCGGACCTCCTCGAGGCAGAGTGCGTGCCGCAGCGCCACTGTGCTCTGGTCGACGAACGGCAAGCGGAGAGCTTTCTTGAGCTTGTACACATAGGCACCGGCCAGAAAGACATGCGAGATGTGGGTCTGGATATGCTCGACGCGGGCCGGCGCGTGAGCGTAGGTGGCGGGATCGGCGAGCGCCCGCAGGACATCCGCCTGGTCCGACATGACGCGCTCATCCCCCGGCGCGCCGGGGCCGGTGACGGGTGACGAGCTGGAAGCGGGGATGCACGGCGGCCTGCGATCCCCGCGGACGGCTCTCGGGCAGGAGCGCGAGCACCGCCCCGACGACCGCGAGGGCCATGTCCTTCTGGGCATCCCACTGGTCCCCCTGCGTTCCGAGAAAGGCGGTGCCCGCGGCGGGGTCGGCCACCGAAGCCACCAGCCATTCGACGATCTCGTACGCGACGCTCAGGCTCACGACCGTCGTGACGGTGAGCAGGAGCTCGCGCCGCTGCCCGAGCCGTGCGCCCGCCGGGAAGGCCAGCTCGCGAAGCGGGCGAAGCGCGAGGACGCCGAAAGCGAAGTGCACCAGCCGATCGTAATGGTTGCGCTGCAGGCCGAAGGCATCGCGGAGCCAGTCGCCGAGCGGGACCTCCGAGTAGGTGTAGTGGCTGCCCACGGCATGCAGGATCCCGAAGAGCAACGCCTGCACGCAGGCCCGGTCGGAGAACCCGATCCGCTGGTGGAGGACCACGACGACCGGCACCACGACGACCGTCGGCAGATTCTCGAGCACCCAGTCGGCGCGATACCGGGGATCGAGCCCCGAGGCGACCCAGATCACGCCGTAGGCGATCAGGCAGAGCCGCGGGACGGAGAAGGGCATGGCGTCACCGCGGGGCCTGGCCGGCGAGCACCCCACCAATCAGCCCGAATTCCTCGGCGAGAAGCTCGAGCACGTCGTCGAGAGCGAAGATGCCAAGCAGCCCGCCAGCCCCGTCGACCACCGGCAGGCGACGCACTCGACGGGCCCGCATCGTCGCGAGGGCCGACTCGATGCTCGCGTCGGCAACCACGGTCGCCAGTGGCGTGGTCGCCATGTCGCCAACCGTCGTTCGCTGCGGGTCGCGCCCCTCGGCCACGAGGCGCAGCGCGAGGTCGCGATCGGTCACGAGCCCCGTCGGTCGTCCTCCAGCGTCGACCAGGACGAGAGCGCCGACGCCGTGCTCCCGCATGCGTGCCGCGGCCGCCTGCGCGGTCTCGTCGGCCGTCGCGGTGTACACGACTCGAGAACAGATTCGACCTACCGACATGGCTCGCCCTCCGCTCTCTCTACGACCTCGAGCACCTTGCGTGCCAGCCGAGGCTCGCCGGCCCCCCGGCAAGCCTTCCCGTTTTCGAGAGGCGGATGCTCGCCCGCAACGGTTCCCTGCACGAGACGCGCGGCGTACACTCGCCCCGCCGTGGCGACACCATCGCGCTGGTTATTCGACCTGTGGTCGCTCGTCTACGACTTTTCGCCGGTGCAAGCGCTGGTCTACCGGCCGGTTCATGACGCGGTCGTCGCACGTTTGCGCGAGCTTCAGCCCCGCCGGGTGCTCGACGTCGGCTGCGGGACGGGCCTCCTCACGGCCCGGCTGCGCCGCGAGTTGCCGGCTGCGACGGTCGTGGGGTGCGATTTCTCGCCGGGCATGCTGGCGCGGGCCGCAGGCCGGGATCCCCGCGGCTGGTGGGTTCGGGGCGACGCTCAGCAGCTGCCCGTCGCCAGCGCCTGCTTCGATGCGCTGGTCTGCACCGAGTCGTTCCACTGGTATGCCGATCAGCGCGCTGCGCTGCACGAGTTCTTCCGTGTCGTGGTGCCGGGGGGGCTGGTGCTGATCGAGACGGTCAACCCGAGCGTCGAGCTGGCAGGGCGTCTGGCCGGCAGCGTGGGTCGGCTGGTCGGCACACCCTTTGTCTGGCCCACGCGGGAGCAGATGCGCACGGCGTTGGAGGCGGTGGGCTTCCGTGTCGAGGGCCAGCGCGCGATCGTGCGCCTGCCGGCGCCACTGCTCTTTCCCGGCGTGCTCGCCCTGGCGCGACGGCCCGCCTGCTCGTAGCGACGCCTCAGCTGGCGATCGCTTCGCCCTTCGCCGTCTTCTCGCGCAATACCTGGAGCACGTGCTCCGGTCCCCCCCGGGCGACCATGTCCTGGAATTGCGCCCGGAAGTTCGCCACCAGGCTGACCTGCTCGATGATGAAGTCGATGATCTTCCACTGGCCCGCGATCTCGCGCAGCCGGTAGTCCACGAGGATGTCGTTGCGGCCGTCGGCGCCCCGGACGATCTTCGAGCGAACGGTCCAGTCGCCGTTCGCCTCGCGGCGATCGCTCAGGATGGTCACGGTTTCGTTCTGGTACTCGTCCAGCCGCCGGCCATAGGTCGCCGCGAGGTGCCGCTGGAACTCGCGCATGAACTCCTCCTGCTGCTGGGGCGAGAAACGACTCCAGTTCCGCGCCAGCACCAGACGGGAGACCGTGGGGAAGTCCATGTTGGCGATGACGATGGCCTCGACGCGCTCGCGGCGTGCCTCCCGCGAGAGGCCTGGCTCGTTCAGGACCGCGATGACCTGTTCGGAGGTCTGTTCGACGACCTCGCGCGGGCCGGGCGCCGCCTGCGGCGCCGCGATGCCGAGGGCCAGGAGGGCGAGTGCGCCGAGGCCATCACGGATCCACGATCTCGTAGAGCTCCTCATCGGGGCCTCCCTTGCCGTCCGCATCGTCGGTCCGATCTTCGATGTCGGCCTGGCGACGCTGCTGATAGGCATTGCGGACGGCGGCATAATAATCCAGCGAGGCGGCCTTCGCTTCCGCGACTTCGTCGAGAAACTGCGCCCGCGTGTTGACGGCTTCCAGCGCCCGCGGGCCGATGAGATAGAGCCAGTCGGCGAACCAGGGGTAGATCGCGGTCGCGGCATCGACGGCCAGCCCTCCGGTATCCCGCAGCGTGGACGGCCCCAGGAAGGGGAGCACCAGGTACGGCCCGGCGGGGACCCCCCAGACGCCGAGCGTCTGCCCGAAGTCCTCGCGGGTGGCCTCGAGGCCGAACTCGCTCGCCGGGTCGAGGACGCCGCCGATGCCGAGCGTGGTGTTGATCGTGAAACGCCCTGCGGTGCGCAGCGCATCGGCGGGCTTGGCTTGCAGCATCTCATTCACGAAGACGATCGGAAAGCGGACATTCTCGAAAAAGTTGCGCACGCCGCGCCGCACCGGCTCCGGAGCGATCCAGCGCCAGCCGCGTGCCACCGGCTCGAGGAGATAGACGTCCAGCTGGTCGTTGAACCAGAAGATGCCGCGGTTCATCGGTTCCCAGGGATCGCCTGCAGAGGGGTCTCGGTCCCCCGCGCCCGCCACGCCCGTGCTGGCCGCCAGGACGAGGGCGAGGATCGCTGCCATCCGCTGTGCCGCGCCCGCCATCCGCCCCGTCCTGCACCCGTCCTTCCTCATGGCCCTCCGTCCTTTCCCTCCGGCGATCCACCCCGTGTGTTTCGTTCGCCGCCCGCGTCGTGCACGAGCTTGCCGAGCAGCCGCTCGAGCAGCACCGCGGACTCGGTGAAGGCGATCTCGTCGCCATTTGCCAGCAGCCGATCGTCGCCACCGAGCTGCAAGACGATGTAGCGGTCGCCGAGCAGGCCTGCGGTCACGATCGAGGCGGTCGTGTCGGCGGGGAGCCGGAGACGACCGTCGAGGCGCAGGGTGACCTCGGCCCGGTAGTCGGGATCGAGCGCGATGGCGCTGACCTGGCCCACGCGCACGCCGGAAATCACCACCGGGGCACGGGTCTTGAGGCCGCCGAGCTCGTCGAAGCGCGCGCGCAACACGAGCTGTTCCCCGCGATCGAAGTCGACGCCGCCCACGGTCAGCGATAGCCAGGCCAGGGCGGCGAGTCCCGCCAGGACGAAAAGCCCGACAACCAGGTCGCGCGCCGGCGAGGGGCTCATGCGCCGACCCCCCACAGGGCCGTGATGAAGTAATCGAATACCAGAATGGCGACCGAGCCGATCACGACCGTGCTGGTGGTGGCTGCGCTGACGCCAGCCGCCGTGGGGGCGCTCGTGTAGCCGCGGTACGTGGCTACCCAGCCGACCAGGATGCCGAAGATCACCGCCTTGAGCAGGCTGCTCGCCACATCGTCGCGGAAATCGACGGATGTTTCCAGGCTCGTGAGGTAGGCGCCCCCGTCGACGCCGAGCAGCCGGACGCCGACCAGCCAGCCGCCGAAGACGCCGCAGGCGATGAACAGCGCGGACAGCAGCGGCATCACCACGACCATCGCGACCGCCTTGGGCATCACGACGACGTGCAGGGGATCGATGGACATCATGCGCAGGCCGTCGAGCTGCTCGCTGGCCACCATCGAGCCGATCTCGGCTGCCGTGGCCGAGCCCGCCCGCCCCGTGGCCAGCAGCGCGGTCAGCACGGGGCCGAGCTCGCGCACGAGCGAGAGGCCCACCACCGCGCCGAGCGATTCCGTGGCCCCGAAGCGTACGAGGGTATTGTACCCCTGGAGCCCGAGCACCATGCCGACGGTGATCCCGCAGACGCAGATGACGACCAGGGAGAGCACCCCGAGCTTCCAGGTCTCGTCCACGATGCTCCGCAGGCGCAGCGGTGGGGTGAGGATGCAGCGCCCGACCTGGGCGAAGAAGACGGCCGCAGCGCCGAGATCGGCCGCGGCACGGACGGCGAGGAAGCCCAGCGCCCGCACCGGCGTGGTCATCCGGCGACCTCTGCGGGCGCTTCGGCGAGCAGGGTCTCGTCGATGTCCTCGGCCAGAAAGGCCCGCACGTAGGGCGAGGCCGACTCCTGCAACGCGGCGAACGAGCCCTGCACGGCTCCCCCATCGAGCACGAGTACCACGTGGTCGGCGAGCCGTCGCGTCGAGCCGACGTCGTGCGAGACGACCACCATGGTCATGCCCGAGGCGCGGTTCAGCCGTGCAAGCAATCCCTCGATACGCCGTGCGGTGATCGGATCGAGTCCCGAGAACGGCTCGTCGCACAGGAGCACTTCGGGCGAGCCGATCAGTGCCCGCGCCAGACCGACGCGCTTTACCATCCCCCCCGACAGCTGGCGCGGCAGCAGCCGGTCGACGTTCTGCAGGCCGACCGCAGCTAGCTTCTCGTGCACGATCCGGGCGATTGCGGCCTCGTCAAGGCGTGTGCGCTCGCGAAGCGGGAATGCGAGGTTGTCGAAAACGCTGAGGGAGTCGAGCAGCGCCCCGCCCTGGAACAGCATCCCGAGCTTGCGGCGGACGTTGTACAGCTCCCGCTCGCCACAGCGTGTCACGTCCTCGCCGTCGACGAGCACGCGGCCGGCCTGTGGCCGGACGAGCCCGCCGATCATACGCAGGATCGTGCTCTTGCCCGAGCCGCTGCCGCCGAGGATGACGGACAGCGCGCCGCGTGGGAAATGGCAGTCGAGTCGGTGGAACACTGGCCGAGACCCGAAGGCCATGGCCACGCCGTCGATCGTGATGTGGGCCGGGAAGGACGCCACGGCGGTCGCTTCCTTTGTACCAAGCGCGTTCCGCAGTGCCAGCACAGGCCTTCCACCCTCCTCAGGCCGGCCAGTGGAGCGGGATCCCGGGGCCCACCGGGAGGCCGGCGGCGACCCAGAGCAGCAGGAGCGCGGTCCAGGCAACGGCGAAGGCGAGGGCATAGGGCAGCATGGCCGCCAGGAGCGAGCCGAGACCGACCCCGGGGACCCAGCGGCGGACAGCAACGATGACCAGGGGAAAGTAGGGGTTGAGGGGGGTGACGGTGTTGGTCGTCGAGTCGCCGAGCCGGTAGACGGCTTGCGTCACCTCCGGCGACCAGCCGAGCGCCATCGCCATGGGGACGAGAACCGGCGCGATGGCCGCCCATTTGGCCGAGGCGCTGGCCATGACGAGGTTGAGCAGCATCACGACGAGAGCCACCCCAAGAAGCACCGAAGTCCCGGAGAGGCCGAGGTCACGCAGCAACGCGGCGCCTGCGATGGCAAGCAGCAGCCCGAGCCCCGATTGCCGGAACCAGGCGACGAACTGCCCTGCGAAACAGGCGAGCACGATGTACGAGGCCATCGCCGCCATGGCCTCGCTCATCATGCGGGCGGCGTCCCGGTCGCTGCGCAGGGTGCCGGTCGCGATGCCGTAGGCTGCGCCCGTCGCCGCGAACCCCAGGGCCATGAGCGGCACGAGGGCATCGAAGAATGGCCGCAACCCGCCGCTCGTCGGGTCGCGGAGCGGTGCCGTCTGGGGCACGACCAGGGCAGCCACCGCGGCTGCGAACACCACGAAGCAGAGGCCCGCCGTCGCCAGGCCGCGGCCGGAGCCTGCCGGAAGCGCCGCCAACTCCAGCGGCTCCGCGCTCCCCGGCGGCGGTTCCCAGCGGCCGAGGCGCGGCTCGACGACGAGGTCCGACACCACCCAGCCGACGATCGTGAGCAGCGGGACGGACGCTGCCATGAACCAGTAGTTAGCCGTGACCGGCACCGTGTACGTGGGCTCGAGCAGACGGGCGGCCTCCTGCGTGATCCCCGCGAGCATCGGGTCGAGGGCGCCGAGCGCCAAGCTGGCCGAAAACCCGCCGGACACCCCGGCGAAAACGGCTGCGACGCCGGCGAGGGGATGGCGGCCGAGCGCGGCGAACAGGGCCGCGGCGAGCGGGGTCAGGACCACGTACCCCGCGTCGGTGGCCACGCTGGAGTTGATGCCGGCGAAGACGACGGCCGGAGTGACGAGGCGCCGGGGGACGCCGCGCACGGAAGCGGTCAAGGCCGCGGCGAGCAAGCCGGTTCGCTCGGCGATCCCGATCCCGAGCATCACGAGGAGCACGGTGCCGAGTGGCGCGAACCCCGTGAAGTTGGCCACCGCGCCGGTGAGGATCGTGCGTAGTCCCTCACCCGACAGCAGGTCCACGGCCACCACGGGGACGCCGGTCACGGGATGCGGCACGCTCAGACCGGCTCGGGCCACGACGCTCGAGGCCAGGAGCGTGAGCACGCCCAGGCTCGCGAACATGGTCGCGGGCTCGGGCAGGCGATTGCCCATGCGCTCGATGCACCCGAGAACCCCGCCTGGCACGACGACTGCGCCTATAACCTATCGCGGGCTGTGGCCGCGAGATCCGCGGGCACTTCGTGCTGGCGGGTCGAATCCGGTGTAGTGGCAAGTCGTGTCGCCGAGCAGGCCAGCCTTGTCCGGGGGCTTGACGGCAGCCGAGGCCGCGCGGCGGCTCGCGGCCGTCGGGCCGAACCAGATCGCCCCCGCGCGCCAGCGGGCCGCGCTGCTCGAGCTGCTCGTCCGCTTTCGCAATCCGCTGGTGCTGCTCCTGCTCGTCGCGAGCCTCGTGGCCGCGCTGACAGGCGATCTGGCGAGCTGCGCCATCATCGTGACGATCGTGGGCATCAGCGTCACGCTCGATTTCCTGCAGGAGCACCGCGCGGGCCAGGCCGCCGAGCGTCTCAAGGCGGCCGTGGCGATTCGCGCCACGGTTCTTCGCGATGGGCGGGAATGCTCGGTGCCGGTCGCCGAGGTGGTCGAAGGCGATCTAGTCCTGCTGACAGCCGGTGACCTCGTCCCGGCCGACGGTGTCGTCCTCGAGGCCCGCGATCTCTTCGTCAACCAGGCCCTGCTCACCGGCGAGGCCTACCCGGTGGAGAAGCGTCCCGCCGCCGACGGGCGCTTCGTGGCCGATCCGGCCACGGCGGAGGGATGCGTGTTCATGGGGACGTCGGTGGTGAGCGGGCTCGCCCGGGTGGCGATCGCGCAGACGGGACCGCGAACGGTGCTCGGCGGGATCGCGGATGCGCTCGGGACCGCCGCACCGCCGAGTGCCTTCGAGGCGGGGACGCAAGCGTTCGGCCTGCTCATCATGCGGACGACTCTGCTGCTCGTCGTAGGCGTCCTGGTGGTCAATGCTGCCTTCGGTCGGCCCGCGCTCGACTCCCTCCTCTTCGCGCTCGCCTTGGCCGTGGGGTTGACCCCGGAGCTGCTTCCGATGATCGTCTCGGTCTGCCTCGCGCGCGGCGCGTTACGCATGGCTGCGGCACGGGTGATCGTGAAGCGGCTCGCAGCGATTCACGATCTCGGCAGCATGGACGTCCTGTGCACCGACAAGACGGGCACGCTGACCGAGGCGCGCATCCGTCTGGTGCGGCATCTCGACGTGCAGGGGCGCGAGAGCGAACGGGTGCTCGAGCTGGCGTACCTCAACAGCGTGTTCGAGACCGGGCTCCGGAGTCCGCTCGACGAGGCCATTCTCGAGCACGGCATGCACCTCGACCGCGCGCGGTGGACGAAGATCGACGAGGTCCCCTTCGACTTCGAGCGCCGACGGATCTCGGTCCTGATCGACGACGGCAGCCATCGCCTGCTCGTGGTCAAGGGGGCCTTCGAGGAGGTGCTCCGCCTGTGTACGCAGTACGAGCACGAGGGGGCCGCGGAGCTCCGGCCCCTGGACCGAGCGATGCGCGCACGCGTGGAGGAGCAGTTCGCGAGGCTCGGCGAGGAAGGCTTTCGCGTCCTTGCCGTCGCCTGGCGGGCTGTCGAGCCCACGCATGTGCACGCCGTCGTGGACGACGAGACGCAGCTGGCGCTGGCGGGGCTGGTGGCCTTCCTGGACCCGCCGAAAGCCACCGCCCGGCCGGCCATCGATGACCTCGCTGCCCTGGGGGTCGAGGTCAAGGTCGTCACGGGCGACAACGAGCTCGTGACGCGCCACGTGTGCCGCGAGTTGGGTCTCTCCGTGCGTGGCCTCCGCACGGGCGAGGAGATTGCGCGCCTCGATGACGAGGCGCTGGCTGTCGTCGCGGAGGAAACGACGCTTTTTTGCCGGGTGACGCCGGCGCAGAAGAACCGCATCATTCTCGCGCTCAAGCGCCGGGGGCGGGTCGTAGGGTACCTCGGCGACGGCATCAACGACGCGCCACCGCTGCACTCGGCCGACGTCGGCATCTCGGTGGACACCGCCGTCGACGTGGCGAAGGACGCGGCGGCTCTCATCCTCCTCGAGCACGATCTGCGCGTGCTGCAGGCCGGGGTCGTCGAAGGGCGGCGCACCTTCGGCAACGTCATGAAATATATCATGATGGGAACTAGCTCGAACTTCGGCAACATGTTCAGCATGGCGGCGGCGACGCTGGTCCTGCCCTTCCTGCCGATGCTGCCCGTGCAGATCCTGCTCAATAACCTCCTCTACGACATCTCCGAGCTGCCGATTCCCACCGACGCAGTCGACGAGGCAGAGCTACGCCAGCCGCGCCGCTGGGACATGGCCTTCGTGCGTCGGTTCATGCTGCGCATGGGGCCAGTCAGCTCGGTGTTCGACATGCTGACCTTTGCCCTACTTCTCGGGGTGTTCGAGGCGGATGCGGCTCGGTTCCGGACCGCGTGGTTCGTCGAGTCGTTGGTCACGCAGGTGCTGGTCATCTTCGTGATCCGAACGCGGGGGAATCCGCTGCGGAGCCGACCCGCAGGCTGGCTGGTCGCGACCGCCTTCGCCGTCGTCGCTTGCGCGGCGGTGTTGCCGCTCACGACGCTCGGGCGCTACGTGGGCTTCGTGCCGCTCTCGGGGCCGATCTATGCGGCGCTCGCCGGCGTGTGCCTCCTCTACCTCGGCAGCGCTGAAGTGGCGAAGCGCCGCTGTTATGCGGGCGCGTGACCGTCGCGCCCGGTGGTCGTCGCGGCCGGTGCGTGCTAGGGGCCCCTGCCGTGTCCGACGGCATCGATCGGGACCTCTTCCGGCGCATCCAGGATCGGGTGGCCATCGTGGGCATCGGGCACTTGCCCTTCGCCAAGGACCTCGGCCGTCCGATCGCGGATACCGCGGTGGAAGCCATCCAGCTGGCGCTGGCGGATGCGGGGCTGGAGGCCGAGGACGTGGATGGCTTCTCGATGTTCGAGATGGAGCGAACGCACGAGATCTCGATCGCGCGTCGCCTGGGGGTGCGCAACCTCGGCTGGTGGGACAAGGTCAGCTACGGGGGCGGTGCCGCCGCGGCGACCGTCCTGCATGCGGCCTGCGCCATCGCCACGGGGCTGGCGACCACCGTGGTCTGCCACCGCGCCCGCAACCGCGGGGCCCGCGCGAGCCGTCCCTGGGCGCAGGAGCGCGGCGTGGTCAGCGACGACAAGGCCCTGCACGTGCCCTGGGGACTCGTGCGGCCCGTCGACATCATCGGCATGTGGGCCCATCGCCACATGCACGAGTACGGGACGCGGCGGGAGCACTTCGGGAACGTCGCGCTGGCTGCCCGCCGACATGCGCAGCGGAACCCGCACGCCATGATGCACGGGCGACCCCTCGACATGGAGACGTATCTCACGGGCCGCCCGATCGGCTGGCCACTCACGCTCTACGATTGCTGTCTCGAGACCGATGGGGCGCTGGCCTGTATCGTTACCTCGCGCGAGCGCGCGCGCGATCTGCGCCAGCCCCTGGTGCTGATTCACGCGGGGGCGCAGGCCTCGGGGCCGAACCCCGTGCACCTCGCCAACTACAATGCGTCGCCGGCGCTCGAGACCACGGCCACCTGGTGCGCGCGGCTGCTGTGGCAACGCTCGCGCCTCGGACCGCGGGACATGCACTGCGCCCAGATCTACGATGCCTTCACCCCGCTGGTGGTCATGGGGCTCGAGGAGTACGGATTCTGCGCGCGGGGCGACGGGGGGCCCTTCACGGAGGGGGGACGCATCGAGATCGGGGGAGCGCTGCCGGTGCTCACGAGCGGTGGAGGGCTCGCGGAGGCGTACGTGCATGGCTTCAACCTGCTGCTCGAAGGGGTGCGCCAGATTCGCGGCACCTCGGTGAACCAGGTGCCGGGCTGCCAGGCGACGCTGGTGACGGGCGCTGCGGGGGTGGCGACGAGCGCCCTCGTCCTCCGACGGGAGTGAGCATGGCCCTGGGCGAGATGCTCCCGCCGGAGGTGCTGCCCGAGGATTATCCGCTGCCCGACCTGGACGACCCCGTCATGGCGCCGTTCTGGGCCGGGGCGCGGGCCGGGCGCCTGCTGCAGCAGCGCGATCGGCTGACGGGTCGCGTCTGCTGGCCGCCGAAGCCGCTCTACTGGAAGGACGGACAGCGGCTCGAATGGTTCGAGGCGAGCGGCCGGGGCACGGTGTACAGCTACGTGGTCGCCTACGAGCCCTTTCTGCCCGCGTTCGCGCGCTGGATGCCGCTCGTGCTCGTCGTAGTCGAGCTGGCCGAAGGGCCGCGGCTCGTCGGTCACATGGTGCGCTGCGCGCCGTCCGAGATGCGGATCGGCCTGCCGGTGCGTGTGGTCTTCCGGCCGCTCAGCGAGCGGGTTGTCCTGCCCGTCTGGGAACCCGACCGCTGACCCGACGGCTCAGCGCTGCGGGAAGAGAAAGCGTGCCGGGTCCTCGCTGGTCGCGGCGAGCAGCAGATCGCCGTCGAGCATCGTCACGTCACCGAGGACGGTGCTTCTGCCGTAGGCCTGGAACTGACTCTTGGTCATGTGCACGGCCCACGGGGGCTTGGCCGCGAGCCGCGCCGCCCAGTCCGCGACCGTGGCATCGAGCGCCTCGGCGGAGACGGCGCGGTTGACGAGGCCAACGCGTTCCGCCGTCGGGGCATCGATGCGTTCGCAGAGCAGGATCAGCTCTCGCGCCCGGGCGGGGCCCACCACCTGCGCGAGCCGTGGGACGGCGCCCCAGGCGAGCGGAATGCCCAGATCGACCTCGGGAATGTGCAGTACCGTCTCCGTGGCTGCGATGCGGAAATCGCAGGCGAGGGCCAGCGCCAGCCCACCCCCCACCACGTACCCGTGCAGGCGCGCGAGCGTGATGGCCTCGCACCGTTCGATGGCTTCCAGCGCACGCTGCCCCGTCGCGGCTGTCCAGCGACGTTCGCGGGCCCCGGCCCCCGAGGCTCGCGCAAGGCGCGAGGGGGGATCCTTGCGGTCGGCGCCGGCACAAAAGGCGCGCCCGCGACCGCCGAGCACGACGACCCGGACTTCGAAGCGCGTCTGCAGGTCGGTGAAGACGGCGGCGATCTCCTCGAGCGCGCGGCTGTCGAGCGCGTTGAGCCGCTCGGGACGGTTCAGCCAGAGGCGAGCGACGGGCCCCTCGAGGGTGAGCTCCAGGGTCTGGTAGGTCATGGTGGCGGACTCTCGGCCACGAGGCGCGACGGGTCAACCCGCGGCCGGGCCGGGCGGCGCGCCAGCCGCGTGGCGAAAGCAGCCGACCAGGTGGTCATCGACGATGCCGACCGCCTGCATGAAGGCATAGCAGGTCGTGGGGCCGACGAAGGTGAAGCCTGCGGCACGGAGCGTACGCGCCAGCCGTTCGCTCTCGGCGCTCCGCGTGGGCACCTCGGCAAGACGGTGCCAGTGATTGCGCTGCGGCCTGCCGCCCGTGACCGCCCAGCACACCTCGGCGAAGCGCTCGCCGCGCTCGGCGAGCGCGAGCCAGGCCCGCGCGTTGCGGACTGCGCTCTCGATTTTCCCGCGATGGCGTACGATGCCGGGGTCGGCCAGCGCAGCCGCGATCTCGCGCTCGCCCCAGCGGGCGAGGGCGTCCGGGCGGAAGCCGTCGAAACGACGGCGGAACGCCTCGCGCTTGCGCAGGATGGTGATCCAGGACAGCCCCGCCTGGAACCCGTCGAGGACAAGCTTCTCGAAGAGCGCCCGGTCGTCGCGCTCCGGAACGCCCCACTCCTCGTCGTGGTAGGCGACGTAGAGCGGATCGTCCCCACACCAGGCGCAGCGGGCGCGGCCGTGCGCTCGACGCAGATCGGACCGGGAACGGGCGCCGAGGCGTGCGCTGCGCTGCACGTCCGAGGTGTCGCCGTTCATCGTCGGCCGCCGAGCAACGAACCGAGCAGGCCGCGCACGAGCGCTCGTCCAAGCTGGGTGCCCACCGAGCGCGCCGCGCTCTTGGCGAGCGCCTCGACCACGCTCTCCCGCGGCCGCCCACGGCGCGGCCGGCGGGGCGCGTCCGCTTCCCCCACCGGCGGTTCTGAGGCGAGCCGCTCGGCGCGGGCCCGGAGCTTTTCGTAGGCCGATTCGCGATCGGTCGACTGCTCGTAGACGCCCGCGAGCGGGGAGCGAGCGAGGATGGCCTGACGTTCGGCCGCCGTGAGGGGACCGAGACGGCTCCGGGGAGGGACGATCCAGGCACGCTCGACCACGCCAGGATGGCCCGCCTCGTCGAGCAAAGAGACCAGGGCCTCGCCGACGCCGAGCTGGCCGATGGTCGCTACCTCGTCGAGCGCTGGGTTCTCGCGCAGCGTTTCGGCAGCGGCACGGACGGCCTTCTGGTCGCGGGCGCTGTAGGCCCGCAGCGCGTGCTGCACGCGATTGCCGAGCTGGCCTGCGACCTTCGCGGGGATGTCGTCTGGCGCCTGCGTGACGAAGAACACGCCGACGGCCTTCGAACGGATGAGCCGCACCGTCTGCTCGATCTTGTCGACGAGTGCCCTGGGCGCGTCCGCGAACAGGAGATGGGCCTCGTCGAAGAAGAACACCAGCCGCGGCGCCTCCTGGTCGCCGACCTCGGGCAGGCGTTCGAAGAGTTCCGAGAGCAGCCAGAGCAGGAGCGTGGCGTAGACCCGCGGCGCCTCCAGGAGCCGGTCGGCCGCCAGGATGTTAATCACCCCCCGACCGTCCACCGTCCGCATGAGATCGTCGATGGCGAGCATGGGCTCGCCGAACAGGTGTCCGCCACCCTGCTGCTCGAGGCCGAGGAGCGCCCGCTGGATGGCGCCGACGGTCGCCGCCGCGATGGTGCCGTACTGCGTGGTGAACTGCCGCGCGTTGTCGCCGACGAAGCGGAGGAGGGCCTGCAGATCCTTGAGATCGAGCAACAGCAAGCCGGCGTCGTCCGCGATCTCGAACGCGAGGCTCAACACCCCGGCCTGCGTGTCGTTCAGCGCGAGCATGCGCGCGAGCAACAGCGGCCCCATGTCGGCGATCGTCGCCCGGACCGGGTGGCCCGCCTCGCCGAAGACGTCCCACAGAATCACGGGGGATCCCTCGGGAACGACATCGCGCAGGCCGAGCTGGGCGATGCGCTCGGCGACGCGCGGATTATCGCCGCCCGGCTGCGCCAGACCGGCCAGGTCGCCCTTCACGTCGGCCAGAAACACCGGAACCCCAATGCGACTGAAGCCCTCGGCCAGCGTCTGCAAGGTGACCGTCTTGCCCGTTCCGGTGGCTCCGGTGATCAGTCCGTGCCGGTTGGCCATCCGGGGGAGCAGGTGAAGATCGCGGTCACCGCAGCGGGCGAGTCGGAGCGCTTCGTGCATCGCCCGTCGGTCTCAGCGCGCCTCGTAGAGATTGACCAGGCCGACGAGTCGGCCCTCGAGTCGGCGCAGGTCCAGGACGCGGTGCGGGTCGATGTCGGCGACGCCGTGCGTCCCGCGCCCATCGTAGACGAGCACGTCGCCTGGCCGGAGACCTGCTTCCAGATCGAGACGGCCCGTGGGCCGCTCGAGGTAGGCACCGCCGCGCTCGAAGTCGACGCCCCGTTGCGTCATGGCCAGTAGCAGTTGCACGTACCGGCCCGTGCGCGTTTCGCTCACGGCGACCGAGTTGGCGTCGACGTGCGACGCCAGGAACCCGCCCCCGCAGGGGTAGTGCTGGATCCGTGCCGCCGTCCACACGCCACCCTCGATCGGTCCGATCGCGTAGTCGTCCCCGAGCCCAAGGAGGCGGTTGCGCAACACTGCAAGCGGACGCAGCACGACGTGCACCCCGTAGCGATCGTCGGCGAAGAAGGGCGTGAAGATGACCCGCAACAGGCGGGCATACGATTGGAGCGGATGGGCGCGCTGGACGGTGCCCACGGCCAGTTTCTGGAAGTTCCGGCGCACGTCTGCTGGCGATTCCCCGACCGTGGGGTGGTCGTCCTCGGCGCGGAACGCCGCGCGCAGGCGCGACACGGCCTCCCGCACGGCCGCAGGATCCACCACTCCCCGGAGGATCGCGAAGCCGTCGGCCTGCAGCGAGCGCTCGATGGCCTCGCGCGGGATCGCGCCGTCGCCGCGCGCTGCATGCGTGTTGCGCACCAGCGAGGGATCGACGGGCTCAGACGCCATCGCCGTTTCCTGCGTAGCTCTTGCGGATGCGGGCCGGTACCCCGGCGACCATCACTCCAGGGGGCACGTCGCGCGTGACGACCGCACCGGCGGCCACGACCGCCCCCTCCCCGATCTGCCGATCCTCGAGCACGATCGCCCCGAGCCCGAGGAACACGCCGCGTCCAAGCCGGACCTGGCCCGCGATCTTCGATCCAGGGGCGAGCATCGCGTAGGGGCCTACCACGGCATCGTGGCCGACAAACGCCGTCTTGTTCACGTACGCATGGTCCCCGATCTGGGCGCACGACCCGACGATGGCTCCGAGGTGGACGATGCAGCCCTGCCCGAGCCTGGCGGTGGGCGACACGGTCGCGGCGGGATGGACGAGGGTGGCGAAGGCAAGGTGATAGCGCTCGACAAGGAGCGCGACGAGCGGTGCCTGCTTCGCACCCGTGAATCCCATGAGGTACCGCTCCCCGGGGAGCGGCCCGAAGTCGGACAACGGCACGACACGGATCTCCTTGCTGCCGTTGATGCCGGTCGGGTTCCATTCGGGATCCTGAAAGCGGCGCACGCGCTCCTGGAGGCCGGGGTGGTCCGGCCGCCGCCGGGTCTCGGGGAGGTTCTGAACGACACGGGTGAGACGCCCTCCGATGGCATGCACCAGCTCGACCAGCTCGCCGAAGATGTTGCCATGCCCGAACATGGCGAAGGGCACGGGCGGGCCGGGAGACACCATGATAGCCTACCATGCGCTGCGCTGGTCGCGAAGCGCGTTGTGGCTGCAGACCGGGGGTGGTAGGTCCTGGCGGATGCGTGTTCTTGCGACCGGCCTGGGCTTCCCCGAGGGCCCGGTGGCTCTGGCGGATGGGAGCGTCCTCGTCGTGGAGATCCGCCGCGGCACGCTTTCGCGCGTGGACCGGGATGGGACCGTTACCGCGATCGCGGAACTCGGCGGCGGGCCGAACGGGGCGGCGATCGGCCCCGACGGCGCCGTGTATGTGTGCAACAACGGGGGATTCGCCTGGCACGACATTGCGGGACTCGCGGTGCCCGATGGCCAGCCGCCGGACTACTCGGGCGGACGCATCGAGCGCGTCGATCTCGCCACCGGTCGCGTGACGGTGCTCTACACGCACTGCGAAGGGCGGCCGCTCCGGGGCCCGAACGATCTCGTCTTCGATCGCCACGGGGGATTCTGGTTCACCGACCACGGCAAGATGCGGGAGCGCGACCGCGATCGCACGGGGCTGTTCTATGCGCGTGCCGACGGCTCGTCGATCCGCGAGGTGGTCTTCCCGCTCGATGCGCCCAATGGAGTCGCGCTCTCGCCCGACGGCTCGCGCCTCTACGTGGCCGAGACCTTTACCGGCCGGGTGTGGCAGTGGCGGGTCACCGGACCGGGGGAGCTCGCCGAGGGCTTCAGGCTCGGGGCGCCTCCCGGCGCCGAGCTGCTGATCGGCTTGCCCGGGCTGCAGCTTCTCGACTCGATGGCCGTCGAGGCCTGTGGCAACCTTTGCGTGGCGACGCTGGTGAGCGGCGGGATCACCGTGATCTCGCCCGAGGGCGTCGTGGTCGAGCACGTGCCGACGGGCGATCCGCTCACGACGAATCTCTGTTTCGGCGGTCCGGATCTGCGGACCGCGTACGTGACCTGTTCGGGCACCGGCCGGCTCGTTGCGATCGACTGGCCTCGGCCCGGCCTGCCCCTGTGCTGAGACGCTCGCGCGACTCGCGACCTCCGGCATCGGCAGACCGGCTGGTCGTGGAGCCTGCCCAGGGCGGCGCG
>Ga0308411_10000845_pt1 | contig 20617 bp, 17 predicted proteins | sample HotsprottomLayer_2_FD_203530 | JGI IMG/M metagenome (GOLD analysis project Ga0308411, IMG submission 203530) | Hot spring phototrophic mat microbial communities from Octopus Spring, Yellowstone National Park, Wyoming, United States -... | ecosystem: Environmental > Aquatic > Thermal springs >...
CCTATCCCCAAAATAGATACGAATCGAATTTTAGCCGGAAATGTTATAGAAATAGTAAGATCAATATATGAAAATGGTTCATTAGGTTATATTAAAGACGTAGATAACCTTACTGTGGAATTATATGCCCTAGGTGATAAATCTTAGTATATTTACTCATGACTATTTCACGAGGCTTGAATTTAGGTTCTCACAGAACTTATGACGAAATCTGGTATGCTTATTTTGCTGATCAAACTTCGCCAGATTATGTTTTTCCTATGGTACTTTTTGATGTTACTGAGGAAGCGGCGACCATTTTCAGTTTTGACGATTTTGGCGGTGTTCCTGACCTGATGGCACCCCTGCCTTTCTTCAACAACGATAGCGGTGTGCGTAACAACACACTTGTTAGCGATCTTAATAGACACCTTTCACTATATAGGTGGCTTTGTTTGACTAGCGGGGTGATAGATGTAACTCTCAAAATCGGTCAAAGCCCTATATATCTTAGTTTATACATCGCAATTAGAGATTCAGATTTGTCTTTTCGTATAAGAAGTCCCGAACAGATTATATCTCATCATGTTATATGGTTAGGCGATACTTTAGAAGTGGAGGAGCTGAAAAAGATGCCGGGTGCCTCTTTTATGATATACAACGACAATGGACAAACCCGTATCAATGCCTCCATACACCAAAGCTCCTGGATGCAAAGATATATTAACTACATAATACGTAGAATAGATAATAGCGGGATTGTGCCGAGTAATGTTATAGAAGAGATTATAGACACTTACTACGTTTACTTCTTGAATCCTACATTAAATCCCAAGGTTCAACCGACGCATACTTTTTTAAATCCCTTTTACGTAGGTGTTATTGTGCATTATGTCAATAACTGGGAGGACGACATGATTAGTGTTACAGATGTCAGTAGTAACAATCTATTTGTAAGTTTGAACGATGTTCGTTATCCTGTCATTCGTTTGACATCTGATTTTATAAAGTACTCTGTTTTGTATGTAGCTCCTTGTGATGTGCCTTTGGGTGGGAGCTGGCCATCGCCTAACCGAGGTATCAGGAACGGCGAGACATTGACTATATACAACTACTACAACTGGCCGCATAGCCTTCATTATTCCACTGAAAAAGATATATCTGGTCTTCCAAATATATTGTACGGTGTTACCAATAGCTACGCAAAAGAAAAGGCTTTATTAACTGTTACATTTCATACGGATAATATATATATACCTGTGCCTAATAGCAGCGATAGTATAAAAACTTCTATTCTAAATCCGTCTCTTCCCCCTCCTCCATTTCCTCCTAGAGTTCCTGCCGTGTCAGTGAATTATCTGTTAGACAGCGTATCAAGTTATACCAGACAAAAACTACATCGATGCTATCCTAATGCTCCTATACACATTTTTCACATAGATAAGGATACCCGATATGCTGGACACATCAACTATGGTTATTATATATTTGATTTGAGTTCCAATTATCAAAATTGGTCTGATTTTAGGGTTAGTAGTTTTATTTGGGTAGCTAATTCCAATGATGTTAGCGAAGGGTACTATGGAAGCTTTCATTTTATTAGTTTCTATACGGGTTATCCTTTTGTTATAGACGCAAGAGTAAAGACGAGTGGATATAGCAATCACCCCATTCGTGGGCAGCTAACAGAGGATAAGGACAAGATTGGCTTCTATTATAATCCACTGTACCCACTTGCTAAAATGACGACAATTACAACGGTAGTACCAGAAAGACCGGAATTATAATAATCCATATGCGTGCAGGTGTTTATAGTCTTACTTTTAGGATTAGTCAAAGTAAGAGGCAAGAGAGATTTCGTAAACCTATTGCTTTATTTGTAGATCCAACTATCCTGAGTGGTGCTCCCTACACAGGCAGTGGAGAAATTGGATATACACCTTTTCGTAAACGTGCCGTTGTGCCGAGCGGATGCCTCATGTACAAAATAAGACAGACACCAAACAACGGAGAAGAAATAGATATCATAAACATCAAAGGCCTCCCTTACGAGTTCATCCGCCTTATACTACATAACGATTACGAATACAGAGAAGGCGATAACTTATCCTATCTCATCAACATGTATCTGTACAATGATAGACTGCGTGCTTTTACTCAAAGTAATATTCAAACATTACGCCCTAATGATATTCCTAAATGCGAAAATGTCTATTACTTCTTAGACCACGCAGCCAATTTCATACAAAATAATCTCTCCCGCAACGGCAATATAAAACAAGAGATAGAAAGTTATCGCGTAGTATTCTTGTACGATAATGTAGACGACTATAACTCCTACCTTTTCGTAAAGCAATTAATCTTGAGTAGTAATTCTGCCAGTTGGAGAATCTTAGTTCTACGGAAACACCCAGACAACGATGCCTTATCACCTTTCAGCAATATAATTCACTTTACAAGACAAACAAATATGATACCACATAACTATACGGATAGCTTTATAAGTTTTAATTTGCCATTTAATTCTATTGAATCGTATGTAGGGATAATGTATGCTTCGAGTAATAAGATATTTCTAAACTATAATATTAATCATGGTGTAACTCGTTTCTTCCAAAATAGTTTAGATGGTTTACGTGGTAATCTAGATTTTACATACTCTAATAACCTTACTTTTAACGAAGACTACTTAAATAGTATTATTTTATATTTGGACTATAATCCAAGAAACGATAGTGTTAATACTTACGATGAATTAAGGCTTCTTGGTTTTGGTTTTGTCACTCAAAGCGCTGGGGAAAACGTTTCAGAACTTATTAGCAATTCAGATCCGATAAAAGGCCGAGAATCTATAACAAATACAGATGGTATATTATACGAACATACGCTTTTAACGGCCTTTCTGAGATTTATTATACTATATAAGTACTTAGGATATGACATACTATGCTACCTTACATATAACGAGAACATAAAAGAATTTAAAAATATCAATACAGTAGATTATGTACAAAAAAGTTTGATCTATCGGGATGGCATCGTCGTAGCTAAGACTAAGTTAGAGGAAAAAGAAGAAGAGGGTTTTATTATACTTAAGAGGAACGGCAAAATACTTATAGCCTACAACGAAGAACATGATAACTATATAGAGCTGTCTTTTGATAATGTGTATCAATTAGGTGAAATAATAGAGTCATTATCTCGTAATCGTCTTAAATTGGTGTATGCAGATAAGAATATAAAGGAAGTTTTAGGAAAGTATTTTGATAATAGTCAAAATAGTAAGATTGTTTTTACTGTCAATCGTTATCCCACCTATCGTCATGACCCTATGTATGTTACTAATAATAGTGGTACGTTAGGTAATAAAAAATATGTTGAGTTTTTGTCTGATTATTATCCATTGTATTGGTATTATGATGGTACGAATAGAGTTCCGGATGTTGGGAATTTAAGTAGTAATGGTATTAGTGTAATGGACGAGTATTTTTACAATCTCCACCCCTGCGTATTGATCTATGGTAATTCGGTACGGTATCCTACTACTAAAAGACAGGTAAAAGTCAGAAGGGTAAAACACTTAGCAGATATTGGTCCAGATGGTAATCCAGATGAGTACAGATATAGTGGAGTTACTTACATAGAAATACAAGATCCTGTTAAGTTAAATAATGACATATGGAATCGTTTGTTACTTACACAGAGAGACGCCATACTACCTTTAGATTTAGACAGCATAACGAATTTACGGGAAGAAGTTGCACCACCAGTCATCAACTTAGACTATATGAGCACTCCGATACAAAACTTTATAGGTGGTAATTTGATTAGCTCCAGAGATATACTAGAATACCCTATGATTTCTGATAACACAGTACCAATATCAGAAATAGATAGCAATACAAAAGTCTATTATAGGGAAGTTTTATACTGGAAGTATTTAAGGTATTTAATAAATGCTGGTATCGTTAGATATTACTTTTATAATCTAAACACGTGGTTCGCACCAGACATTATAAGCTACAGAGTACGTGCGATAAACGATACCACAAATACCCCTACTACAGAAATCACACTAAGCGTCCTGTTCTATGACAATAGAATCATAGACACCGTAGAAATACAAATTAACATATCAACCTAATCAATCCTATGCGATAACCGCTACGTTTATCTGTGAAGTAAGTTATATTGGTATAGCCAAACTCTTTTAGTCCCCGTTCAAAATCTTGGTCGGTTATTAGCATACGATACTTCAAAGGTATCTCAAATTTGGCTAGTTCATAACATCTTTCTATATATGTGCATGGTATCTTAGATATTATTTTGTTATTTGAATTGATAATTAAGACAATGCCTTCGTATTGCTGCTTAGACATGATTAAATTTACTAATTAGTATATTTACTCATGCCAAAGTATCTCATTGTGAAACAGGTTGGCGATTCTAATAATAGTGTTAGTAAGTTTGAAAAAACTAGCTCGTTGTTTTTATCTCAGAAAAACTATTATTATAATCTTATCAATACGCCAGAAGGCACGTTACCATTTAGACCTGATTTTGGTATTAACTATAACTTTATAAGTTTAAACGATTTAGTTAGCAGTTTGCAGTCTAAGTTTTCTGGGAGCGGTGTGAAAGTAGAGATGATAGATGAAGACGGTGCTAAAAAAGTAATAGTTAGCCTTAATTCTAGTTTGATTGCTATATTAAGTGAATAGTTTCGATAATAAAAAATAAAAAATCGGTTATGGGAAAAACATTAGTAAGATTTCAGGTGCCTTCGGCTTCTCAGTTTGTGCGCCAATATCTTAATTGGCACCTTATTAAGGACGACAGAGTAACAGAAATGACTAAGAGATTGAAACTAGCAATAGCTAAAGAGATGGATGTCAATTACATAAACAAGCACAGCTATCGGTTTTTTAAGTATGCTCGTTTTTCTAAAAAGAAAAACTCCATGATCTATGGACTTGCTCTCGCAGGATGGCGACATTATAAGAAATACGGTTTATACCCTAACCTATGGAGTTATCTAGAAGTAGATAACATGGAACATCTAGATCAAGCTATAGATGCAATAATCCAAACATTTGATAACATTTTAGAACTCAACAAAGACTTTTTAAAAACTGGTTTCGGTTTGTTCGCAATACCTAGAAGTTTGTACCAAAATATTGTACAAAGAAACGAAAACATCGCTTAAGACTATGATAACCAGACAGAGAGACAGAGTACTGGGCAGCTTGCGTCGCATAATTAAATCTAATACCTTGAAAGATTGGATTAAGGCTGTAAAGTTGAGTGTTGCTAGAAACTATAGATGTCGTTTTTATATAGACGAGAGTATAGTTAATGTTTTGCATGATTTAGTTGAAAATACTAAGAGAAAAACACCTAAGCCTTTTAGTGTTTTCTACTTCGTTTTATACGACGAAAAACTAAACAGATACTACTTAGTTGCTGCTATTTACAAGGTACTTTATACAGCGACTATGTGGACAACAATTGTTGAAGAAACAGAAACAGCCGAACAACTAGCTGCGATACTCAACGACCCTAACGAGCAAAACGGTATAGTTGAGGATGTAATAAACGAAATCAATAAATTCAATGTAGTGTTTTAGGGAAGTTAAGAAGCTTATTAATTTTTGTATAAATTTGTATATATGGAGTAGTTTTAATCTACTCTTTTCAAATAAATATTGCGGCCGCTGACCGATTAGAGATCATTAAGGCCAATCAGGGAAGAGGATTTCTTGTATTCTGTAACTCTACCCTCAAAGAAGTTTTGCTCTTTCATGACGTCTATAACCTCCGATAGCCACGGGAGCGTATTCCGAGCATCAGGGTATAGTGGTTCAAAGCCAATGGAAGATAAGCGACGATTAGATATGTAACGGATATATTCTTCAAATTCTTCTGCCTTCAGACCTAGTATGCCACCCGAAGGTAGCGTGTCCTTAATGAAGTCAATCTCCATCGCCACCCCCTCAGCCATAGTATCGTATATAAGTTTACGAAAATCTTTTGTCATAATATCAGGATTCTCATTAATGAGTTCTAAGAATAATCTTCTGAATAGCTCTATATGATTACTTTCATCTCTAAGTGTGTACCTGAACATTTGACCGATACCTGGGAACTTGTTAGCACGGTATAGAGCCAGTATCATGGCAAACAGGCTATAGAACTGTGTCCCTTCCATCACAAGCCCAAAAGTAAAGATGTTATGAGCAAGTTTTTGTTTGTTTTCGGTTATAGTAGTATCCATATCTTTTCTCATACCGCGTGTAATATTATGAACGAACTCTGTTTTCCTGTGAACGGTTGGTATGTCTGTAAATATTGCTTCGCATTCAAAAGGGTCAATTTGTAGGGACGAGATGATATATACTAAAGAGTCTGCGTGTATGTTTTCTTCATGGGCATGGCGTCCTAAGACAAGCTTCAACTCACTGGCAGTTACAAGATCGCGAACTACTTCTATGATATTGTCCCCGACGATACCTTCAGCAGCCGAGAAGTAACCTACACCCATCTTGATTACCCACCGCTCCTCATCGGTAATATCTTTGCTATTCCAGTGTAGGATGTCTCTATGCATCGGAATGTCCTCGGGTTCCCAATGATTAGCTTTCATCTTACGATACATTTCGTAAGCCCAGACATACTTTAAAGGCAAAATGTCAAAGTAGCTATTTACACGTCCATTAATGACTTTTTTGCCTGTAAGTACTTCCGTTGCCTTAGCTAAGTCCAAACGAAACTCTTTATCCCCGAAACGATAAATCTTGACTGACATAGGTAAATATACTAAATACAACAAGCTTATATCAGTCGAAACGCAATGAGATAGCCCTTACATACTAGCATCACGGGAACATCAAGTTCTGTTTGGTATATTTACAGCACGCTATGAACAAGTACTTGAAACTATTAACTCTGAAAATAAAAGGTTATCGTACGCTAAGAAAATCAAGCAAAATATACAAAAATTCCAATGAAAGCACAGGTAATTTTTTTAGCCATAAGGATTTAATATCAAATAGTAAGCGAATAAATAATATAATAATGAGAAAACTTAAAAGCTATAGTAACAATATCATGGCAGGTGATAGTTTGTACGACGATAGTTTAGAAAATGATAAAAACACTAAAATAAAAAGACTGCAGTATGAAATAGCTAAGGCTGAGTTAGAAGCTGCTGAAGCTTATGAAGAATTTCAATATGTAGAAAAAGAAGTAGAAAATCTACAATCAATGTTATATTATGAATTAGGAATTGAAGATGATTACACTCTATTTGATATGTCTTTTCTGAAAAAATATGGACTAACAAAGCATCTTTATGATGCTATATTAGAATACAATAATAAACGCATAGAACAACTTGTTAAGTATAAAAAATACATTGAAGCATTGGACAACTATGAATATCTTCTTGAAGATTATACTATACTTACTGAAGGGCGTAAGGCCATAGATTATAGAAGAAGAGATATAAAACTAACTTATCGTGAATCAGAAATCCAGTATGCTGATGCAACGATAGAATTGAGGGTGTATCTAAATAAAATTCTGGAAGCCATAAAAAAACTTTTATATGCTGAAAATAAGTTTGAAGCTATTAGAAGTAGATTTGAAAGCATAAAGATAGAAGACGAGTATTCAAAAGATTTGAAAATAAAACTACAAGAAGCATTCGAAGAGTACTATAAGAAGTTAGAAAACTACGATTTGGTACGTAAGGGGCTGGATATTAAAGTAAAGAAATATCTTGAAGCCAAACGAATATACAACAAGATGCTAGAAAAGTACGGAGAAGAAATGATGAATATAATGGCCAATTAAAATTAGAGGACTCGGATTCAAAGAAACACTGCCTAAGAATTACAGAGATCTCTTGAAAGACAATGAGTTTTTGTCTTACTCGGTAGCAAGGGTTGAGGATAGGATCGCTAAGATTAGGAAGGAGATAGAAGCAGAAAAAACGAATACAAGAGAAATAAGCCAAAAAGGATTTCGTGTCATGCTGGTAAAACATATCTATTTTAGTATATTTAGTTATGAAATCAAACGCATACATTAGACGACTTATCAAGACCTACAGTGAGAACGAAACAAAATATAGTATAATTGAAATCCTAAAAGACTTAGAAAAAAGTGGTAAATATAGCAAGTTGGGTTATCTTATTAGTAAAGAAGCAGCCGAAAGATTACGGCAGGCAGGATTAGTACCTTATGATAGAAAAAATGAATATAAATTATATCAAGCCATATTAGACATTCTTTATGAAAAGACAGACTTAATAGATGTTCTGGAATTTCTAAATTTAGATACAAGTAATGTTGATAAAGAAGTGCTTAAAGAAGCAAAAAACATAATAGAACGTAATTGGGGACTTATAGAAAAAATACTTGAAAGGCGAGGAGGCAGTAAAGTAAGCAGTATTATTACTGAAGAAGAAATTCGTGAATTAGAACAAAGGCGTCGTACATACAGTTCTTCGTCGGGTAAGTTCATTAAAAATTTAGGTTTTGCCATTGCTCTTATAAGCGGGATCGGGAAGGTAAAAGGGGCTGCCCCTGAAACGAACCCTCATATTACAACTGATCCGAAACATAGAATAGAGTTTGTCACAGATTATGCGTACGACAGGACTGAAGAACAAATGATAATAGAAGAATTTAGAAATAAAGTAGACAGTCTTAAGTTACGGGAAGGTTTCGCAAATTTCTATAAGAGTCTAAAAATCGGCAACGTACCTAAGGATGACCGATTGTTAATGCTATTATATAAAAGAGCTGTATTTTATACACAACATATCAACATTTTTAATTCTAAATTCGGTAATTCCAAATCTATGTATGTTACATTGTTAACCACCAGTCAAAACAATCAAAAAGATATATATGTTGCAACAGTACGTGATTTATTTATAGCATCAGTAGCTGGTGGTGCTCTTGAAAGAACATGGGAGATTATGAATCACCATGGTTTTACTGATAAAGAAATAGAGGCAATAACATTAGCCCTATCTACTCACACGTACACCGTAAAATTCCACCACGTGGACTCCAACGACACTACAACAAATTTTAGTAATGTGATTACCATAGAAATACCTCTAGAAAACAACCAGTTAGCAGAGTTGACTCTCAAAATAGAAGGTTTGAGTACTTTTAATTATGAAAGTTTAAAAAGTAAAGGTGGAGATATAGCAAGAGGACTGCGAGCTGATTTCGTAACAGCACGCATAGAAAACGACATAACAGATACTTACGGTTTTTATATGATATTGCCTAATGGTGTTAACACAACGACTAATACAATTCATTATCTAGGTATTGTATTTAAGGTAAATGTAAAAGCACATAAAGTTTCAAAAGCGGCTGCTTCGGATGGTACCTCCAGCACAATGGGTATGGCAAAGTTGAAAAACAAATATTCAAGAATGTTTAGAAAAAGAAAGAAATACGACTGGATGTAAAAAAACAAACACTATATCTCAATAATAATCTTGTTTATTACACTTTGTGATGCCGTACAATTTGCTCTCGTGGTATACTTTCAAATTAAAAAACAAGTGTCTCACAACGTAAGAGTACCCAAGCTCAGCTCTAAGAAAACCGACTGTTTAGAAAGAATATGAGGTATGACTGGATGTAAAACGAAATAATTCATTATGTCAGATTTTTTTCGATCACTTTCGCTAGTATTCTATCAGCTATTATTCTATCATTTATAAACATTCTATACATAATAGTCTGGTCATTTTCTAACTCTTCTTTAACAACTTTTTTTACGTCTTGTGATATACTGAAAATGTCAAATTTAGGCCACTTTTGTATCACTTCGTCTATTGTTTTGTTTGATAGGCGAGCTACTTCAAACATGACATGGCGGTAAAGATGTCTGTTAGCATGCGAGTCCTTGGCACCATAAGTAGCATACAATACTCTAAGTATCCTATTAGATAACTCCTCAGCTCTCTTTTCTATATCTACATTATCAGAATTAGTCTTTAGATTACAATCTTCATCACTCTTAACTTCCTTACTTGATTGCTTTAACTTAGTTTCATTATCCTTCTTTTCGATTTCTAACGAGTTCTCAACTTTCTTTCTAGGCATAAGTAAATTTACAAAAATATGGGAATATAACCGACTAATGCATCAAATAAAATCTTTAGTATATTTAGTTATGAGCGGTAACAAGCATATTAGACGCCTTATCAAAATGTATCAAAATTCGTACCTAAAACAATTAAATGAGATTTTAAAATCAAGACCTGAAAACTGGGATGAATGTAAGGAATATTTCAAGACTTGGATTGATAGGTTACTTCTTGACAATAAAATCTTCGACTTTGTAAGTGATAATTGGCCCAAAGGTTCTTACAATTTTATTAACAATATCAGAGAATATATAAAAGAGCGTTTGGATAAAGAAACGCTGTCTTGAGTACTTATTTTACGTTAAAGTAAAAGATGTCGCTTTACATGGTCAGTTGTGTGTGTTTGTGTTTTGGTAGACATGATGTAGGGTACTATCGCAATTTGTTTTGCCTTGCGCATTTCAATATATATATGCTATGAGAGCGACGCGAGGTGTTCAAGAGCAGGGAGCTGCATTGTATGCTGCTCTTTTGGCTTACTTGGAAAAACTCTTTATTGCGAAAGACAGAACACATTACGCAAGTAGGAGATGGTGGCGAGCTATCCTGATAGGATACCCTAGTCTTTCAATAATTATTAGTTTGATAGCGACCACATATACTATTTTTCAAACAAATCCTAAGTACGTTGCTACTATTGCTATAATATTGTCTATTATACCATTAGCATATTTCGGACTTATATTCTTAAGGGGGGCTGCTTTATTTAGCCGAACATACAAAAATCGTTCACTTACGGAAGCGCCATTTTACCTCAGAGCTTACTTTTTACATAGTGCTGTAGAGTTCGCCTACTTAATATGCTTTAATAATCTAGTAACTATTGGGGATCTAGATGAAGGACGAGTAAATAAAAAGAAGCGGAAGTTGATGCGTAAAGCAGCCAGAGCGCCATTCTGGCCATCGGAGGTCAAAGAGCCATGGAAACTTAGGATGCCTAAGTTAACTTTGAGGCAGAAAATAAAAAACGCTTTCGAGGCATTCGTAGACGTATACGCTCCTTTCCCTCTCCGCTGGAGCGAGGACGAAGTACTAAATGACTATAGACGCCTGTCGGCACAAGATAAGATATATCTTATGAGTAGCCTGCGTCATGTTATAGCTATTTTTAACGCCAGTTATTTTGAGATGCCCAGAAAAGAAATATTCTCTATGGACACAAGAGCACTCACTGGAGAGAAATACGGCGACCGAGAGTTAAGCAGACTGTATGGCTCTTTTGGTAAAGGCCTGCTGAGTATCAGCGATTACTTTTCTCTTTTCCCGAGTGTTGAGCACGCTTATGCAGCTTTCTATCATGTTTTACGGAGAACTTGGGCGAAGATGCGTATTCAGGATGTACGCGATGGGCACTCGGTAGTTATGGCCTTCCTCATGCTCACAGAAGGTAGTTATCATCCTGAGAAGGTAACTATCTGAGCGGACTGCTCAATCTTTTGGGTTGAGCTTCCTGCTTCGTCGCAGGATGGCTTTTTAGGCAGCCCGTAAAGACTACGGTCATCCACCAGAGCCTGCTCCACAGGCTTCACTTCGGGTCGTCCTAACCCTAGAGGTTTGTTTTTCGCTTGCACAAAATACTGTCGAAATTAACAAATTAGATTAGACTTGTTATGTTGTTTTCTATTTTATGGTTTGTCCCTTCTTAGCTCTTTGACGACAGGAGTGTTCGATTATGGCAGATAGAAAGTATGTTCTCATGCCTTCACTTTCGCAATTTTACTCTTGAGATATTCACTTAATTTATCGCGTTTCTTAGCAAAAGCATGCATATATGCATCCAGAAATTCTTGTACTTCACTTATGTCTAGTTCTCCATATTTCTCACAGAATTGCCATGCCTTAAACGCTAATAAAGCCTGCGCCTGCCCAGCTGATAAGTATATATTAATCTGAGGAGATGTTAATACAATAAGCATTTCTAACTCCGATGGTAATTGGGCATTACTTTCACTTTTATCATATACTATATGATCAGACACTGGAAATTCTGAACTTATTAATTTACCAACCTCGTTTAGAACTTTAGCAGATATTCTTAAATTAAGATTTTCACCCCGTTCTATAGCTTCTTTTACTTTCTCTAAATTAGATTGGTTAAGTATAAAGAAATCTGACAATTTTATATCAGAACTAATATTCTCTGTAATGCTTTGAAAATAACCCATCACAGATCCCTTAGATTCATTGTCACCATCAGTAGTAGCTTTTACACATGTTGTTAGCATATTAAGTAAATCCAATACTTTTATATCACCTAATAACTTAGAAAAAGCTTTTACAAATTTGGTCATTAGCCTATAACCCCTGACGTATGTCAAAAACGCTTTTGGTGTCAGGAAAGGAATAACATAAGTTGTGATAGCTTTGAAAATAAAATAACCCATAAAACCTACACCGAATACAACTACAAAGAGACCAACAAAAGCGATAAACTTAATTCCAACTCCAGGCCTAAGAAGTGCCTCTTGAATTATACCAGCCAGTATATATATAACAAATGCTGTAATTGCGGAACTGAAGCCACCTTTCGTAGCGAGTTTTTCTCTTATTGCCTCATCTTGTAGTTTTATCATGAATTGTGTAACTAAATCAACAATTCCGTGAAAACTTTCGTATAGGCTCCGTAAAATAGAGATATCTCTTTTTTTATTTTTAATCAAGTTATTAGCATTATTATATAATCTAGCAAAATAGAGTGTTCTACCTAATTCCATATACATTTCGTGAATTAACTGATCCGCTATCATGCGCCCAGAATAATGTTTCTTTTGGCCATATAGTCTATACATTTTTTCTTTTCTTTTATTCCTAAGATAGTAAGATATAAGTTTGCGCGCCAATTGAGGGCTACTATCTATTCTTCTTAAGTCACTATAAATTCTATGGAGTATTTCGTATTTATAGTCATTTTTTTCTTCATGATTACCCTGCTGTAAATCTTTTTCAACCTCCTTGTATTCTTCAGGTGGCAGCGCGATTATTTCGGCTACTTGCTCGTCGCTATTTACTATGTGCTGTGCATTGTTTAACGCCTCGTTCATTTTTCGCTCTAAATCTTTAAATGCATCATCTAATTTTGCGTCTATCGCCGATAGCTCAGCACTATATCTTCGTATGTTCCACCGATTTTGTCTATTTTGCTTGTGCGCTTCGATTAATCTGTCAAGTGCTCTGCTCATGACTAAATATACTAAGATTTTATTTTTTACACTCACATAGTACGTTCACATAGTAAGTAAATCAATATTTAATATGGTAAAGTAAAAAGTTACCTTTATTGAGTACATTTACTCATGACCACAATTAGAGAACCTTATGTTGAGATAGATTTGACGGTACAATACAGTAGTATTGACCTAAGGCCTGAGCCTAATACACCTATTGTAGGTATCGTTTTACGTTCTGATTATTATGCGGATTATTACTATAGTCTTCCTGAAAGGGAACGAGTGGTCAATAGAAGGGCTATTGAAATAAACTCTAAACGAGATTACCTGACCAAGATCGTAAGGGGCAACTATATACTGCCTTCTGACCATTTATCTCTCAAGAACGGTTATTATCTTGCAGGTAGTGTGCGGTTGTATGTAGCGCCCGAGATACCCACGCCGAGCTATGCTAATCAACCTTACGGATGGCCTAGTGGATACCCCAATAACGTTAAGTTCGCAGCTACATTTTTTACGGCTACCGTACGGAGTAAAGTAAATCCTCTACTAAATCAAGACATTATAGGTTTTTGGATTAATAATAATGATAACGTCAGCATATGGTTTAGTTCTCCGATTTTTAGTGGTGTACTTAATGGTGGGCTAAGCATCTCTGGTAATCCTCCAAAGTTAACAGTAACAGTAGGTTCTTCCAGCCATAGTGTTGCATTTATAGGGATAAACGACAATGTTTATCCAATTCGCGCAGTATCTTTCGTAGAATTCTACACAAACCCTCAAATATTCGGATATAACCCACACGTATTAGTCCTAACAGACGAATACTTGTTCTTCTTCCAAGCGGTTGATAATACAGGAAGCAACTATAAGGTATTGGTATTAGCTAAAATACGTCAAGACTTATCTCAGTTAAGAGACACGATGATGAGTATTCAAAGAATTAAGTTCTATAAAGATACAACATCCGTAGCTATTACACCTGTAGATATAGGTATAAGTATAAATTTTTCTCCTGATAATACTTTATTAGGTAGTTTTGATGCTTTATTCTCATCTGATCCGAGCACATACTATTACCATTTGAGCTACATAGTAGCTAAGCCTACTCTTAATGGTGCATACGATTATAGTAGTTTTTTGTATGGGTATGATTACGAGGATGCTAATAGCGGCCAACATCATCCTTTGGATCATATTGTTGTTATAGGGGAGAAGGATGATAATGGTGTTAACTGGATTGCCAGCGCTTACGACTACAACGGGGCGACGGGCAACTTAATACCCATAACAGTCAATTCGTGTGGTGCCATATTATTTTACGATAGTATAAGCCATAATGTTAGATTAATGAGTACTAGTTCGGGATGCGATATAAGTGTCCCAAATTTAAGTGTAGTTAGTATAAGTTCTGCGGCTGCAATTGGGAGAATAAAGCATCTTGTAAACTATAAAATAGGTTATGATTATACTCCTAATAGTTTTTCCGAAGCGTTGAAGTTACTAAACATGGCAGACTTAATAACTGATAATGGTTATTGTGCTATCAGAGTTGACTATTCGGGGTACGCTAATATGATTGCTGATTTTGCTGCTGAGATAGATGTAGATAAAGTACCTGCTTTAGCGGTTATAAACTTACCATTCAACATAGGGGCTTCTGTGGCTACAAATACTATTCCGCCTACTGCGGCGTCTAGTACTTTTTTATGTGCGGGTTACTTCAGAAACGAGAGTTTAGGGTACCCCACTATGCTTCCCGTATCTTCTCTTTATGTACAGCGTGTAGTGAGTATGTACAGCATACTAAATGCTTTCTCGCCTATCTATAACCGACCTCTCATGCCTCTATCACCGATAGATAGGATATATAGTGAGAGAGAAAGGGAAATTCTACTATCTAAACGAATAAACAGCCTGAAACCTTATGAAGGCGCATGGGCATTCAATAACAATCTTACTGCGACCTTGGATAATTCAATCTTTAAAGAGGAGAATATTCGTCGTTTAGCTAATACTGTGGCTCGCGAACTTATGCAGTTACTCAAAAAGTTCTTAGGGATGCAAAACACTGATAAGACACGAGCCCAAGTCGTATCCCTGATCAAACGCATGAAGGAGGTCATCATTGACCCGCACGAGTATAAGCCAGACGAGTTCATCATCGTATGCGACGAGACTAATAATAGGGATTTCGACAGATACCTCTATGTAACCATCATAGTCAGAATGCCACTAAGCATAAAGTACATAGAACTTGTTACAGTAGCCATAGACTTGGAAATGGCATAAAAGTTTAAAACATGGGTTTGTTATTAGAGAATATAGAACCTAAACCGCAAATAAACAGAAATATAGTTACTAATCTTGTTATCATTACAGACTCGGAAGAACTATTTAGACTTGCCAGGTTAAAACCACCTACGGCTATATATATAAAACAATCTATGACTGATATACACACCATATTCAACTATTTGTCTTTCAGTTATGCCGTCATTGTAAGTTTAGAAGACCAAGACCTACTTACAAATGTAATACTACCAACGTGTTCTACCTATATTATACAGATGGACTCGCAAGAGTTGTATATAACACTACATAAGGAAATCCCAAATCTAGACGAAGTCTATCAGGAGGCCAAAGATTACATCAAGTCTAATTTACTGGCTTTTATTGAAAATAACGAAAAATATATTTCTAAAACCTATACAGAGTACAGTAATACCTTTTTTGCCAGATATTTGTCTGAAATGGCTACTAGTTTTTATCCTATCATACAAAATAAACTTATTACTAGTCCATACTACGATGAAGATATAGATAAATGGACATCGTACTTTGAGGTATTACTTAGTGATAAGTATAAAAAGGATGACTGGTTTAAAGAAGCCATAAATAATATCAACTATAAACGTTATGTTATTGGTTCCCAATTTCTGTTTTTTAGACCATTGCTGTTATATGTTATGTGGCTGTTGAACTCTGTGGGAGAGTTGTTAGATACTGTAAGTGAAAGGACTATTGAGTTTTTATGCAATATTAGTTATTACTTACATACTCGTAAGGGTTTGAGAGATGGTATTTAGGTGATTCTACATCTACCCAAAATTTCAGCTACTTGTTTTTTAGCTTCGGATGGCTTTATATCGCGAACTAGTTCGGATGGCTTTATATCGCGAACTAGGCTGCCAGAGTCCCCACTTGTAGTATCAACATTAAAAATATTTAAAAGCTTAGCTAAATTTTCAAGTCCTAAAAAGTTGCCGTATAGGAATATCCAAGTATTCATAGGTGTGAAATCTATTTCCATATCTAACCATGTAGGATAGCTAAATTCGCCATATCTTTCTGGATTAGACGAATAAGTAAAATGTTTAGAGGAGCGCAAGTTGATTTTTGTAGGTAGTAAGTAGAAAATTCCATTTCTTGATGCGTCGTTGACTGGGAATATGCGCATTCTATCTATGTTGCGGAATACTATTCCGTAGTGTCCTACATAGTATGTTATGCCTTCGCCTGTTTCCTCGTCGCTGCTAGATGTGAGTTGAACACAAGGTTTATTGTTGTATAGGGCTGCAACTAACGCAGGGAAATTTGGTATGAAGTTATATCCGCCTGGTGGGAAAAGCTGAACAAAGTTTAGTGCTGCTAAAACTTTATGCAATAACTCACCAGCACGATCCATGGAATTCGTAGGCGTTGAAATCTCTAATAAAGCATCGTAGCTCCCAAACGCCTTAGCAGCAATATTAGAAACATAGTTCTTAACGTAGCTTAATGCCTCTATCTTGACATACAGTTTTTCTGGACTGCCATCATGAGCCCTAGCAAACGGTGTGTCTGCAACGAGCTGGTTGTACCAAATCCGATAAAAGTTTTTAAGAGACGACACATCAATAGGTAAGTAATGTTTAAGGTAATACTCTAAAATATTATTCTTTTCATCTATACTAATAGATGTTTGAAGTAACCATTTAGGATCAGACATAACTAATAATCCAATTGTTAATATAGCATAAGTTAGTACGCCATGCATAAATTTTTCGAATTTAACTTTATCAAATTCTGGTAATGAATCTCTACTATAGCTACCTATTGAAGTAACCTTTGATAATTTTTCTATGGCTTTTTTTGATGCTTCTTGTACTTGTTCTTTGTCGCCGAATATCCCATTGTTTCCTACTATCTCGTTTACGGCATTTATTATACTTGTTATAGTTATGCCATCTCCCTCCTTCGGTAGCTTAAAGTTGTTTAACAAGAAAAGTAAGAAGTATAATCCTACAGCCTCCTCGTTAATATAGCTTTTCACACTCTCTTGTACATGGTCTTTTTTAAATATTTCTTCTATTTTACTATTTATACCCTCCTTTGAGAATTTCCCGCCCAGAGACAAAACTTTATCTAACGCCTTCTCGTAGTCATAATCACCACCAGATTCACGGAGTAAATCCTCCTGTAAGTATATGTAACGACTAGCGATTCTGTCAACTCCCTTTCTGTCGTCAGCAAATAGTGCCAGATGAATTCCTAGAGTAAAAACATAAGCTTCGTATAAGCTAGCTTTTATAGTATTTGGTAATTCTATCTCTGATTTTGATTGTTCGCTTAGGACAGCATTATTATAATCTGTGGATATTATGGGCAGGAATATGTCGGGTTTGATAGTTTGTGTACCTAAGCCGCTAGCCCCTCCGCCATGAACTGCATAACTACGATACACCTTATTACTACCCTCTTCTTGCTGCCTACCTACTAAGAATTTTGGTAGTAAGTCTAATACCTCGAGCTCGCTAATAGCCATCCCAATAGACGATAAAGAAGGATCGTCGGTTAAAGTAATATAAGTCTTTCTGACAGATAAATCAGGGACTTTTATATCGAAGCCATCAAATATAGCAAATTCTTTTTCAGGCAAAACTACCTTGCCTTGAGTTACCAAATGTAAAATACCCATTACGGCCTTCTCAAACTGCTTCTGATCAGAACTATCAAAGCCAAGTATAGGAAGTAGAAAATTAGAAATGCTACCAATAAAATCACCCATAGCCATAGTGATATTAATATCAGCTCGTGCGATATTATCCAATGTAGAGGCTATCATCTCTTTTACATTACCTAATACACCTGATGGATTCTGCTTGTTCCACTTATAGTCAAGTGCGAAGTCTAGTATATCCTTATTGGCTTGAAAACCATGTACGATGTTAGCTACAAAACCAGCGGAACAATCCACTTTAACACCTTCTTGCGGGTCTAAAAACTTCTTAGGCCCTATAACCATAACACTACATGCAAAAGGACTCATTCGATCTATAACAGAAAGCATAGACACATAACCCCTATCTAAGGTTACACTATGCCTATAACGTAAACTAGACGAAGGAACTAATGTGTTATTGCTATTAGAAAGATAAGAATACAAAACATGACGATGACGATTACGATCAATCAATGGCATTTTTGTAACTTTCGTTTTTGTATCTATATAGAGTATCTGTTATTTTACTATGTACATTTGGACACAAATTCATAACATAAGTCGCATATTCTTCTACGTTGCTGTATATTTTGATTATTTGTTCTGGACTTCTATGCATTACTAAATGTACTAACATCTTTTTATATTACTATTATTCTTATCCTGCTTTACCAATTATTCTTCTTTTACTTCCGCTTGCGTTTCTTTTTCTTTTCCTTCCCCTTCCTCTTTCGTTTCCATTGATTTTATCACATTAAGGCTTATGTATGCTTCAAACATCTTAATACCAATAGTATCTGGGTCTAACTTTTCCTTTTTCTTATTAGTTAACCAATCAGCTATTTTCTTTATAGGTTCTAGTAACTTATCAATAAATGGCTTACTTTGGTATGATAATATTTTTAATTTTTGTAGGTCTATAACTATTAGCGGGGTTTTGAACTCTTGTTTACCTATTTTGTCTATTGCTAATTTATCAGATATTGCTAGTACAGCTCCGATAAAGTTAGCCATTTCTTTAGGTTGGCCATTGAAGCCAGATATATCTATATTACTCAATGGATTAGCGGACTTATGGTATGCACCTCCTGCATATTGTACGCTGACATCAATCCATTCTCCACTACCCTTAAACTTATCACCATAATAATTAACCAACTGATCCATAGCTTCAGCAGAGACTGCAAATTTACAATTCAAAATATTAATTTCATTTTTCCCTTCTCTTATACTATCAACCAATTTTTTTACACTTTCTAAATCTACGGCAATTGTCTCCTTTAAAGTTTCCATCTTGTCTTTTATTTTCTCAAAGAATTCCATTTTAGATTTTTCACCTATAAAATCTAACAATCTATCAATAATACCTACAAAGTGAGTGCTATTTTTGGCTTTCTCTGTTAATTCTTTATATACTTTTTCATCATCAATATTTTTGCCTTTACTGATAAGCTTACCAACCTCTATTACATAAGATGCCACTGTACTTAGTAAGTCGTATAACTTATAGACATAAATTATATATGCTGAATGTATATGACTTTTACTTATACCTAAATTTACTTTTAGTTTATCAGTCAGTCTTTTGAATAGAACCTTTCTTTCAGGATGTAGAGAATATCCTATTATTATCAAAATACTACCAGCGAAAAAAGCTACTAAACACGCAGCTAAGAAATGAGGCATAATACTAGATAAGCCAGGTATATAATGCAGAATATTAGGGAATACTTCTACTACTATATGAAAAATAATTTCTACTGCATGAGCTATTTCCTTAACAGCTGTAGATAAATATCCTAATACTTCTTTTAGTCCACCGCTGAGCAATACCGAAATAGAAGGTAGAGCATAATAATGATAGTCAAAACTAAAATCTCTTACCTCCCATCTGCTAGTATCTTTATCTAAACTTTCCAAATAACGACCTAATCTCATAATGAAATTATGAAGTTGGTTATCTAACTTATACTTACTATAATATCCTTGCCTTTTATGTCTTTTGTAATAAGACATTATCTTTTTATACGTTTTGGGGCTAACTATTTTATTACGGCTCATGTGCCTAACCCTCAAAGCAGCTCTATAAGCATTTTCAATTTCCTTTACTAACACTTCTTGTTTTGTCGCGCTCTTCACAATATTTTTTCCAGCATTTTGAATGTTATCATCTAATTCATCTAATAATTCATCTAACTTTTTTAACTTTTTCTCAAAAAGAGCGTCTTCCTTTTTATTTTCTTCCTTTTTTTCTTCAGAGTAAACTCGTCCAGTAGTTAAAGGAGCGTATCTGCTCGATATTTTGG
>Ga0308411_10000853_pt1 | contig 20560 bp, 21 predicted proteins | sample HotsprottomLayer_2_FD_203530 | JGI IMG/M metagenome (GOLD analysis project Ga0308411, IMG submission 203530) | Hot spring phototrophic mat microbial communities from Octopus Spring, Yellowstone National Park, Wyoming, United States -... | ecosystem: Environmental > Aquatic > Thermal springs >...
CTGGAAATGCTCCTGGTCACGCAGAACCTGGAGCGGGCGGCAGATCACATCACCAACGTCGGCGAGCGGGTCATCTATATGATGACCGGCGAGCTCAAGGAGCTCAACGTGTGACGGTGGCCGGGCAGGAGAGAACCGTGCTGGCCTGCGTGGAGATCGCGCGCGGCAGCCGCAACAAGTACGAGATCGACGAGACCCGCGGCGCCATCAAGCTCAACCGCGTCCTCTACTCGCCGCTCCACTATCCGGCCGACTACGGGTTCCTGACCGACACGCTGGCCGAGGACGGCGACCACCTGGACGTGCTCATTTTCGTCTACGAACCGACGTTCCCGGGCTGCCTGGTGGATGTCCGGCCGATCGGCGTGCTGGACATGCGCGACGAGAAGGGCCACGACCAGAAGATCCTGGCGGTGCCCGTCGGCGACCCGCGGTTCGAGGGCGTCAGCGACCTCGGCGACGTGCCGCCGCACTTCCTCAAGGAGGTCGAGCACTTCTTCACGACCTACAAGACCCTCGAGCGGAAGCCCGTCGAGATCTTCGGGTGGGCCGGAGCCGCGGACGCGTGGCGCCTGGTGGGGGAGGCGCAGCAGGCCTACGCGCGGCGTTCCGGCTAGGGCCGCCCGCCTACGGCCGACCCCGCAGGACCACGTCCAGCGGCGCGCCGAGCTGCCGGAGCAGGTCCGCGCCGTCGAAGTAGAGCCGCTCGCCAGTGAACAGGCCGTCTCGCACCGGGAAGAAGATGACCAGCGGGAACTCGATCCGCCGGCCGGTCGGCGCGAGGCCGTGCCAGGCGCCCTGGTGGGTGCCGAAGACCACGGACTCCTCCACCAGGCAGTGCTCGTCCACGACGTGGCGGCGCAGGGTGAGCTGCACGTCGGGCAGCGCGGCCCACAGCTCGCGGTAGAAGCGCCGGGCCTCGTCCTTGCCGCGGTAGACTAGGCCCCACGGCACGACCTCGTAGACGCAGTCCTCGGTCAGCGTCGCGACCAGGTCTTCGAGCAGCCGCGCGTTCTCGGCGACGGCGTGCCGGTACCACAGGGCTTTGACCTCGGCGGGGGTCATGGGCGCCTCCCTTCGGCCGCGGTCTGTTACGCCGCGGACGCGCGGCGCTCCTTTCGGGCGTGGTACCATGGGACGGGCACCCGTCAGGAGGTTCGCATGCGTCTGGGCGTCGCGCCCCTCGTCATCCTCGTGGCCGCGGCCGTCGCCGCCGGCTGCGCGTCGCCGTCTGCGACCCCGCCTCCGCCTGCCCCGGCATCGCAGGCTCCAGGGGCGGACGCGCCGCGAGCGGCGGTGATCGGGGTCACGCTGGCGGACTTCGCGATCACCCCGAAGACCATCACCGTGCCGGCGGGTCGGGTGCGATTCGACGTGGTCAACCGGGGTGTCGTCGAGCACGACTTCCACATCCCGGCGCTCGAGGGCCGGCACGCGCACGCGCAGCGGCTCCTCGCGCCGGGGGAGCGCCGCACGTTTGCCTACGCCGTGCGGCCCGGGACCTACGAGGTGGTCTGCACGATCCCCGGCCACCGCGAGGCGGGCATGGTCGCCGTGCTCGAGGTGGGGTCGTAGCGGAGGGCCGACCCGCGCGCGACAGCGCGGCGCCCTAGGTGGCGGGGTCGGCGAGCCGCAGGCGCCGCAGCAGCATCGCGTTGACCGCCACCACGACGGTGGACGCGCTCATCAGCACCGCGCCCGCGGCGGGCGACAGCAGGACGCCCCAGGCGGAGCCCACCCCCGCGGCCAGCGGCAGGGCGACCGCGTTGTAGCCCGTGGCCCACAGCAGGTTCTGCACCATCTTCCGGTAGGTCGCCCGCGCCAGCCGCAGCGCCCGCACCACGTCCAGGGGGTCGCTCTCCACCAGCACCAGGTCCGCGGACTCGATCGCGACGTTCGTGCCCGCGCCGATGGCCACGCCCAGGTCGGCTTCGCGCAGCGCCGGCGCGTCGTTGATGCCGTCGCCGACGAACGCGGTCTGCCCGCGCGCCCGCAGCTCCCGCACGATGCGCGACTTGTCCTGGGGCAGCACGCGCGCGTAGTAGGTCCGCACCCCGACCGCTGCCGCGACGGTGCGCGCCACCGCCTCCGCGTCGCCCGTGATCATCACGGCCTCGACCCCGAGCGCCGCGAGTGCGCGGACCGCCCGCCCCGCGCCGGGCCGCACCCGGTCGGCCAGCGCGAAGAGCGCCAGCACCCGAGCGCCGTCCATCAGGGCGACCACGCTGTCGCCGCGCGAGGCGCCCTCGTCGAGCGCCGCGCGCAACGCCGGGCCGAGGACGGCGCCGAGCTCCTCGGCCCACTCGGGGCGGCCGACGCGGTAGACCGTGTCGTCCACGCGGCCCTCGACGCCCTTGCCGGGCACCACGGCGAAGCCGTCCACGCCGGCCTCGGCCGCGCCTCTCTCCCGCGCGTGTTGCACGATGGCCTCGGCCAGCGGGTGCTCGGACCGCACCTCGAGCGCCGCGGCGATTCGCAGCGCCTGGGCCTCGGTGACGCCGTCGGCGGCCACCGTGCGCACGGCGAACCGGCCCTCGGTGAGCGTGCCGGTCTTGTCGAACGCGACGATGCGGGTGTCGCGGGCGCGCTCGAATGCCTCGCGGTTGCGCACCAGGATGCCCGTGCGCGCCGACAGCGCCGTGGCGTTGGCGATGACGAGGGGGATCGCGAGCCCCAGCGCATGCGGGCAGGCGATCACCATGACCGCCACCATGCGGGTGAGCGCGAAGTCCCCCGCCGCGCCCAGCCCGAGCCACGCGGCGAGCGTGAGCCCGCCGCCGGCCAGGGCGATCAGGGTGAGCCACGCCGCCGCCCGGTCGGCCAGCGCCTGGAACCGGCTGCGCGAGGCCTGCGCCTCCGCGACCAGCCGGCCGATCTGGCCCAGCGTGGTCGCCTCGCCCGTGCGGCGCACCTCCACGACCAGCGCGCCTTCGCCGTTCATCGCGCCGGCGATCGCCTCGGCCCCGGGCTCTTTGGGCACGGGCCGGGACTCGCCGGTCAGGAACGCCTCGTTCACGCTCGAGGCGCCCTCCGTGACCACGCCGTCGGCGGGCACCTGCTCGCCCGGCCGGACCAGGATCCGGTCGCCGGCGCGCAACGCCTCGACCGGCACGTCCTCGATCTCGCCGTCGCGCATCCGATGCGCCTGCGCCGGCAGCAGCGCGGCCAGGTCCTCCAGCGCGCGGCTGGCGCCCTGCACCGAGGTCATCTCGATCCAGTGCCCGACCAGCATGATGACGACGAGGGTCGCGAGCTCCCAGTACAGCGGCGCACCGCTCACCAGGCCGAGCGTGGTGGCCAGACTGTAGGCGAACGCCACCGTGATCGCCAGCCCGATGAGCGTCATCATGCCGGGCTGCCGCGCCCGCAGCTCGCGCACGGCACCGGTGACGAACAGCCCGCCGCCGTGGACGTAGAGCACGACGCTTAGCGCGGGTTGCACCCACTCGACGCCCGGGAACGTCGCGGCGCGGTAGCCGAACCACTCCTGGACGTGCGTGTCGAGGTAGAGGATGGGCACGGTCAGCGCCAGGCTCGCCCAGAGCCGGTCGCGGAACATCGCCGGGGTGTGGCCGGCGTGCTTGTCGTGCGCGGCGGGCTCGCGCGACGCGGGGCGGGCGGGGACCACGGTGGGCTCGTGGCCGTGGAGGTGGTGGTCAGCCATCCCGGCCCGTCCGTAGGTACCGGATCAGCCCGAGCACGCTCAGCCGCGTGGACATGATCACCTCGAACCGGCCGGCGGCCTCGGCCCCGTGGTGCGTCCGGATGTCGTCGAGCAGCCAGCGCTGCACGCGCGCGACGACGGCGTCCTCGTCGAGCCCGTCGGCGAGCGCGTGCTCGACCACGCCGGCCAGCGCGTGGAGCCGGTCGTGGAGCTGCGCGAACAGCTCATCGGTCCACGCGTGCGGGCCGAAGTGCGTGAGCAGCAGCCGCCGGGGCCGCAGCGCGCGGAGGCGGGCGATCGTGGCGTCCCAGGCCGGAAGGTCGATCTCGGGCGGCGGGGTCGGGGGCCGGACGTAGTGCGCGCCGGGCAGCGCGACGCCCGCGGCGTCGCCCGTGAACATGTCCCCGGAGGTCTGGTCGTGGTAGACCAGGTGATGCCGCGCATGGCCCGGCGTGTCGAGCGCCACCAGGGTCCGGTCGCCCAGGCGCACGCGCGCACCGTCGGCGAGCGTGCGCAGGCGGCCGGCCGGCACCGGGATGACCTGGCCGAAGAGCTGCTCGAGCGCGGCCCCGTAGAGGCGGCGGGCGCTGGCGAGCAACCGGGCCGGGTCGGCCAGGTGCGGGGCGCCGACCGGGTGGACGTAGACCTCCAGGTGGGGGAAGCGCCGCACGAGCTCGCCGGTCGCCGCCGCATGGTCCAGGTGGATGTGCGTGACCGCGACCGCCTGGAGCGCCGCCGGGTCGAGCCCCGCGTCCCGGACGCCGTCGAGCACGGTCTCGACGCGCGCGGCGGGGCCGGTCTCGATGAGCGCCGGCCGCTCGCCGGTGAGGAGGAACACGCCGATCGTCTGTGGCGTCTCGTTGTACTGCGTGTCGATCAGGAACAGATCGTCGTCCAGTCGCTGCGCGTGTGCCACGCGACCACGATACCACAGGGCCGCATGCCTCGCAGGAGGCGCCTGCCCTGCGGTGCCCCCCCGGGCCGGCTCATGGAAGGTGAGGAGCGACGCTCGATGAGCCAGACGGACAGAGACAGGAAGTCGGCGAAGCGCCAGCGCCGCGAAGCGGCGATCACCGCGAAGCCAGAGGCCCGCCGCCGCGAGCCGGCGCCGAGAGCCCGTCCGCGGCCCCGGCCCGCGGGGTCGTGGAGCGCTAAACGACGCGCCGATCGCCGTGGCGGCGTGGACCCGTCTGATGAAGCTCGACGAGTACGACGAGGACAGGCTGATCGATCCCGGGGCGCAGAGGAGTTTCCTGTTCGGTATTGACAGGCTCACGAACCGCACTTTCCATTGACCAGGAGCCATCTCCAGATCGTTGCGGCGCGGGGTGCCGGCCCCTGGATGCGCGGGCCGCGTACGGCGAGACATTGAGAATGCCCGCGGCCCCCGAGAGGCGCCTATGGCGCTCCTGAGGCCCGCGAAACCCGCGTCGGAGTCGACTGCGCCTTCCGAGCCCGTTGCGACGCCCGGGGTGGGGGTGCCGCCGGTCTCGCCGGCGCGCCGGGCGGTCTTGAGCCCCCTGGCGCCGCAGTGCTACAAGGTGGCGTTCACCGCAGGCCAGGAGCTGCTCGCCAAGCTGCGCGAGGCCCAGGCTCTGCTGCGCCACCAGATCCCCGACGGCGCCCTGGAGCAGGTCTTCGACCGGGCTCTCGACGCTCTGCTCGCCCGGCTCCGCAAGCAGAAGCACGCGGCGACCGCCCACTCGCGCCCAGGCCGCCCCTACACGAAGCACGCTCGATCACCACGGCTCACCAACTCACGGCATATCCCAGCGGCCGTGCGCCGGACGGTCTCGGCCCGGGACGACGGCCGGTGCGCGTTCGTCGCCGGCGACGGCCGGCGCTGAGGCGGCGCGTCAGATTGGCCGGTGGGCGAAGGACGAGGTGCGAAAGACCCCCGAGGCCTACGCGGAGTGCCGGGAGACTGACGGGTGCGATGGTGGCGATGCCGCAGGTGTTCAAGCAGCCCACTCGCCCCGGGGCGAGTTCGAGGCCCATGGGCACCCGGCCAGAGTCAGTGCTCCGCAGATCGACCCACGACCGCCCGGGTTGCGCGGGCGTGGCGCCGTGCTATAATCCAAGACGTTCAGGCCCCGGACCGGGGCCTGTCGTGTGTCGGGGGGTCGAGGGATGGAGCGGGTCTCGCTGAAGGTCCAGCCGCGCGAGGGCACCGGCAAGGGGCAGGCGCGGGCGCTGCGGCGCCAGGGGCTGGTGCCCGCGGTCGTCTACGGTCGGGGGCGCGCCCCCCAGGCCGTGGCCGTGGACGCCCGCGCCCTGGACGCCACGTTGCACACGCACGCTGGGATGAACGTGCTGATCGACCTCCAGCTCGGCGACGGCCAGGGCGAGGCCACCACGGTGGTCGTCAAGGACACCCAGCGCGACATCTTCCGGCACCACCTCGTGCATGTGGACTTCCACGCCATCTCGCTGACGGACACCATCGAGATGCACGTGCCGATCGTGCTCGTCGGCACCGCGAAGGGCGTCGCCGACGGGGGCGTCGTCGAGCACGTGCTCCGCGAGGTTCTGGTCGAGTGTCTGCCCACGCAGATCCCCGACCAGATCGAGGTGGACATCACGCCGCTGGGCGTGGGGCGCTCGGTGCACGCCGGGGAGCTGACCGTGCCCGAGGGCGTGAAGTTGCTGACCAGTCCGGACGACGTCGTCGTCACCGTGGTCGCGCCGCGCGTGCACGAGGAAGCCGCACCGGCGGGGGCCGCCGCGGAGGCGGCGCCCGGCGAGGCTGCCCCGGCCGCTCCCGAGGCCGCGGCGCCGGCGACCGCCACCGGCAAGCCCACGAAGGCCGAGGCCGAGAAGGCCTGACCGCGCGGCGGCCGCCGCGCGGCTGGCCGCGGCTGTACCGCGTCCGCGCGTCCCGCCGGGGCCGTCATGCGACTCGTCATCGGGTTGGGGAACCCAGGGCGTCGTTACCGCCACACCCGGCACAACATCGGGTGGGAGGTCGTGGACCGCCTGGCCGCGCTGCACCGTATCCCCGTCACCACCGACGAGGGATGGGCGCGGACCGGCCGCGGGACGATCCGCGGGCAGCGGGTGCTGCTCGCCCGGCCCGAGACCTACATGAACGCGAGCGGCGCCGCGGTCGCCGACCTTCGGCGCCGCCACCGCGTGCCCCCCGAGCACCTGCTCGTCGTCCTCGACGACCTCGACCTGCCCGTGGGCGCGCTGCGGCTGCGCGAGAAGGGCAGCCACGGCGGCCACAACGGCCTGCGGTCTATCATCGAGGCGCTGGGCACGAGCGCGTTCCCGCGGCTGCGCGTGGGCATCGGCCGGCCGCCGGCGGGCGTGGATCCGGCGGACTACGTGCTCGAGCGGCCTGTCGCGGACGAGCGGCGGCGACTCGACGACGCCGTGGCCGACGCCGCCGAGGGCGTGGAGCGATGGATCGCCGAGGGCGTTCAGGCCGCGATGCGCTACTGCAACGCGCCGAGGCCCGCGGACGGCCCGCCCCGCCCGGACGGCACGCCCGTGCGGCCAGCGCTATAATGACAGCGTCACCCGGAGGCTGACCCATGGCACGCGAGGTGGCCGGCCGCGTCCCGCCCGGCCAGTACGCAACCGAGAAGTGGCCGGTCCTGCACTACGGCGGCATCCCGCGGTTCGACCCCGCGACCTGGGACTTCCGCGTCTTCGGCCTCGTCGGGGAGCCGCTGCGGCTGACCTACGACGAGCTGCGCGCGGCGCCCGCGGTCACCATCACCTGCGACATCCACTGCGTGACCGCGTGGAGCCGGCTGGGCATGACCTTCGAGGGCGTGCCGGTCCGGACCGTCCTCGAGCGTGCGAAGGTGCGACCCGAGGCGAAGTTCGTCATGGTGCACGCCGACCAGGCCTACGAGACCAACCTGCCGCTCCACTACCTGTGGGCCGACGACGCGCTCCTGGCCTGGCGCGCCGACGGCAAGGACCTCACCCCTGACCACGGCTGGCCGCTGCGGTTGGTCGTGCCGCGGTTGTACTTCTGGAAGAGCGCGAAGTGGGTGCGCGGCTTCGAGGTGCTGGCGACGGACCGCCCGGGATTCTGGGAGCGCAACGGCTACCACATGCACGGCGACCCCTGGAAGGAGGAACGCTACTCCTCGCCGTGGTGACGCCCGCCCGCGTTGCCTGACGACGGCGCGACCCCCGCCGCGGCCGGGGCGCCGCCGTATCCCGGGACACCCGCGCGCGGCCGCGCCTTCGGCCCCCTGCGCCACCGCAACTTCCGCCTGCTCTGGTCCGGCCTGGTCGTCTCGCAGACCGGCAACTGGATGCAGTTCATCGCGCTCGGCTACCTGATCGACCAGCTCACCCAGGCGCCCATCTACCTCGGCCTGCTCGGCGTCAGCCAGGCGATCCCGCGGCTGCTGTTCGCGTTCGTGGGCGGCGTGACGGCGGACCGGCTCGACCGCCGGCGCGTGCTCATCGTCACCAACGCGATCATGATGGGCTCGGCGATCCTGCTGTGGCTGCTCGCGCAGACCGACCGGATCGCCGTCTGGCACATCCTGGTCATCGGCGCGTTCAACTCGCTCACGCAGTCGTTCGACGCGCCCGCGCGCCAGTCGCTCATCCCGTCGCTCGTGCCCGAGCGCGAGCTCATGCAGGCCGTGAGCCTGACCTCGGTGGCGTTCAACGGCGCCGGCATCTTCGGGCCCTCGCTGGGCGGGGTCATCATCGCCGCGATCGGCGTGAAGGGCTGCTTCTTCGTCAACGCCGTGTCGTTCGTCGCCGTGTTCCTGGCGCTGTTCCTCATGGAGTTCACGGACACCACCTCGGGCCTGGAGACCTCGATCGCCGACGACATGCGCGAGGGCGTGCAGATGCTGCTGCAGCACCGCGCGCTGCTTGCCATCCTGGCCATGGTGGCGATCCTGAGCTTCTTCGGCCGGCCCTACATCCGCATGATGCCCGCGTACGCGCGCGAGGTCCTCGGCGCCGGCCCCACCGGGCTGGGCGTCCTCCAGGCCGGCCCGTCGGTCGGCACCGTGCTGGCGGTGTTCGTGATCGGCGCGCTGGCCGACGTCGTCCCCAAGGGGCGGCTGATGCAGGACGCCGCGATCGCCTCGGGCGTCCTGGTCGTCCTGTTCGGGTTGTCGCGGTGGTTCTGGATGTCGTTCGCGCTGTTGGTGCTGATGGGCCTCGCCCACTCGATCGCCCAGGCCTCGGCCAACACCCTGCTGCAAACCACCGTGCAGCCCCACCAGCGGGGCCGGATGATGGGCATCTACAGCATGACCGTCTTCGGGATGTTCGCGCTCGGGACGCTGCCGACCGGCGCGCTGGGCGGTGTGGTGGGGATCGGGCCGGCGCTGGCGATCGGCGGGGCGGCGGTGGTGGCGCTGGTGGGGGTGCTGGTGTGGCGGGCGCCGGGGGTTGCGAAGCTGTAGCATGGTGTATCCTTGGTGGGGGCGATCATGCGCAGTCAGGTCGTCGACAGGGTCGTGGAGGACGCGCGAGCGGACCCGGCCGTGCTCGCCGTGATCCTTTTTGGCAGCGCGGCGCGGGGCGAGACGACCGCCGCTTCAGACCTCGACGTCTGCTTGGTCCTGGACCCGACCGCCACCGATCCGCTCGAGCATCGCATCCGGTACCTGGGACGGCACGACGTCGATCTTCACGTGTTCCAGGCGTTGCCGCTGCCGATGCGGTCGCGTGTCCTCAAGGAAGGCCGCGTGCTGTTCGTCAGAGACGAAGACGCCCTCTACGAGGTCGCCTTCCGGACCATCGAGGCCTACGAGGACTTCAAGCACACCTACCGGATGTATCTCGACGCGGTGCTGCGTGATGGATCGTGAGCGCATTCTGAGCCGCCTCGACGACCTAAACCGCTACCTCCGTGAACTTCGCGAGGTCACGCCGGGCGGCTTCGACCAGTACACGCAGGTCGCGACCCGGCGCGCCTGCGAGCGTCTGCTCCAGATTTCGATCGAGGCCATGATCGACGTCTGCGCCATGCTGGTGGCGGGCCTCCGGCTGGGGGTGCCCGGTGAGGAGGACGATCTGTTCGAGAGGCTCCAGGCGGCCGGCGTGCTGTCGGCTGATCTGACGGCCCGCCTCCGCCGGATGAAAGGGTTTCGGAACATCCTCGTGCACGAGTACACGCGCGTGGACGACCGGAAGGTGTTCGCCAACCTCCAGGACGGGCCGGCCGACTTCGAGGCGTTTGCCCGGGAGGTGTTGCGACACCTCAGAGGGCGTCCGGAGCGGTAGACTGCGCACACACGGCGAGCTCTCACGCGCTCGCCGAGCGCCGCCAAGCCCATGCGCGGCGAATCTCGCGGCAGCCCGCCGCGCTACCGGGGCGCGTCCCCGCCGATGCGACCGAACACCAGCGCCGCGTTGATTCCCCCGAACCCGAACGAGTTGCTGAGGATGTAGTGCACCCGCTGCGTCCGCCCCGTCCCCGCCACGTAGTCCAGGTCGCACTCCGGGTCCGGTTCCTCCAGGTTGATCGTCGGCGGCAGGTAGTCGCAGCGCAGGGCGAGCATGCAGATCGCCGCCTCCACCGCGCCGGTGGCGCCGAGCGCGTGGCCGTGCATGGACTTCGTCCCGCTCACGGGGATGCGCGCGGCGCGCTCGCCGAAGACGGTCTTGATCGCGCGGGTCTCGGTGGCGTCGTTGAGCGGGGTGGACGAGCCGTGGGCGTTGATGGCGTCGATGGCCTCGGGCGCGAGGTCCGCGTCGGCCAGGGCCAGGCGCATGCAGCGGGCCGCCTGCGCCCCCGAGGGGAGGGGCGCGGTCATGTGGTAGGCGTCATTGGTGTTGGCGTAGCCGAGCACTTCGCCGTAGATGCCGGCGCCTCGGGCGCGCGCGTGGTCGAGGCTCTCGAGCACCAGCACGGCCGCGGCCTCGCCCATCACGAAGCCGTCGCGGCCCCGGTCGAACGGCCGGCAGGCCGTCGCGGGCGAGGCGTTGCGGGTGGACATGGCGCGGATGAGGTCGAACGCGCCGAAGATCATGGGCGAAAGCGGCACCTCGACCCCGCCGGCGAGCATCAGGTCGGCCTCGCCGTGGCGGATCAGCCGCGCGGCCTCGCCGATCGCGATGGCGCCCGAGGCGCACGAGTCGGAGTTCGCGCTGGTCGGGCCGCACAGCCCCAGGTCGATCGCGATGTTGCAGGAGGCCGAGCCGCCGAAGACGGCCAGCGCCAGCGTGGGCTTCACGCGGCGGATGCCCTCGGCCAGGTAGACGTGGTGCTGCTCCTCGGCGAACGCGGCACCGCCGAGCGCGGTGCCGATGAACACGCCGGCGCGCTCGCGGTCCAGGTGGGTCAGGTCGAGCGCGGCGTCCGTGACGGCCTGGCGGCCGGCGACCACGGCGAACTGCGCGAACCGGTCGAGCCGGCGGACCTGCTTGGCGTCGAGGTGCCGCGCCGGGTCGAAGTCCCCGACCTCGGCCGCCACCCGGCAGCCGAACGGCGTGGCGTCGAAGCGTTCGATCCGCTTCACGCCGGACCGACCATGGCGGATGCCCTCCAGCAGGCCCTCGGCGCCGTGCCCGATGGGCGTGACCGCGCCGAGCCCTGTGACGACGACGCGCCGCGTCATCCCGCTTCTCCTCCGCCGGCACGCTCGGCCGCGGCCTGCACGGCCTCCAGCGTGCGCCGGGCGATGTGGTCGATGAACACCGGGCCGACGACGAGGTCGCTCACCAGCCGGCCGACCAGCGGCCAGCGCATGACCAGATGGTGCTCGATCGCGACGTCGGTGTGGTCACCGTCGGGCGCGAAGCGCCACTCGACGATCATGCCGGCGGTGATGCCGCCGATGTGGCGGAACCGCAGCCGACGCTCGCGCGGCGCGGCGTCCTGCACCGCGGTCCACCGCGCCGGCCAACCCCGGATCCACCCGCCCATCGAGAACACGAGCCGGTTGGGGCCCCGCTCCAGCACCCGGCACCAGCGGTACGCGCGCAGCAGCCGCGGCCAGCGTTCGACGTCCTGGGCCAGGGCGAAGACGCGCTCGAACGGCGCGGCGATGCGGGCCCGGTGGATCGTGTGCACGGTCGCGTCGCTCCCGCCTCGCCCCGGCTACGTCGCGCCGATTGCCAGACGCGCCGCGAAGCGGGCGGAGAGGACCTCGTTCGCCGGCCGCAGGCCGCTCGCCGCGGCCAGCAGCGCCGTCGCGCCGGCCGGGTCGCGCGCCAGCCGCCGGAGGAGCCACGCGGCCAGGTTCGGGTGTCGCACGACCCACTGGAGCAGCCGGCCCAGGCGCCAGGTATCGGCGGACGCCCGCGCGCGGGCCAGCTCGTAACCGCGCAGCATCCGCCCCCAGGGCTCGCCGGCGAGGAAGCCCGCCGCGGCCTCGGCCGCGAGCGCCGCGCCCCGCAGCGCGACCGCCAGTCCCTCGCCGGTCATCGGGTCGATCGTGCCCGCCGCGTCGCCGACCAGCAGTACCCCCGGCGCGACCGCGGGCCGGCGCGCGAACCCGAGCGGCCCGACGCTGGCGAACGGGGTGGTGCGGCGCGCGCGTGCTGTCATTCCGGCCAGCACCGGCAGGCGCCGGCACGCGTCCATGAAGACCCCCTCGAGGTCGGCGCTCCCGCCGCGCAGCATCGTCCGGTCCACCGCGATCACGACGTTGCCCGCTCCGCCGCCGTAGAGGGCCGCGCCGGCGTACCAGCCGTCTCCCAGGTGGAGGTCGCCGCGTGGCGCGGGCGCGTCGATGCCCTCGAAGTGCGCGCCGAGCGTGTAGCGGCCCCAGGGGGGTGGCACGAGTCGGCCCCCGGTGCGCGCGACGACCGACCGCAGCCCGTCGGCTCCCACGACCAGCCGCGCCGAGAGCACGACCGCGCCGCGGCGGGTCCGCGCCTCGACCGCCGGCGGCCGGCCGTCGGCCGCGGGCCGCACCGCATCCACCCGGACCTCCTCGCGCACGTCGGCGCCGGCCGCGGCCGCCGCGCAAAGGAGCGCGTGGTCCAGGCGTTCGCGCGGCACGAGCATCCCACGCCCGGAGGCGAATGGCACCCAGACCGACGTCCCGTCCGGGCCGGCGATGAACATGCCGGACAGCCGCGCGCCCGAAGCGGCCACCTCGTCCGCGAGCCCGAGCCGCTCCAGCACCGCCACCGCCGACGGGTTGAGGTACTCGCCGCACGGCTTGGGTCTGGGGAACCGCGCGCGGTCCACCAGGGCGACCCGGTGGCCGTCCCGCGCGAGCAGCAGCGCGGTCGCGGCCCCGGCCGGGCCGCCGCCGACCACCAGCACGTCAGCGTCCATCGGGCGCCTCCGGCCGACGGACGAGGACTGCCCGCTGGAGCCGGTGGCGGCGGATTTCGACCCCGTCGAGGCCCGCGGCGCGGGCGAGGGCGCCGAACTCCTTCCAGGTGAACGAGCGCCGGACCGACAGCGGACCGTCGTGGCGCGCCAGCCGGTTGCGGCCGAGCAGCCAGGTGTCGGCGAGCGCGCCCAGATAGGCTGGCCACGAGCGGAGCACGTCGTTGACCACGAACCCGCCGCGCGCCACGCGCGCGATCTCGCGGAGCACGCGCACCGCGTCGTCGAACGAGAAGTGGTGCAGGGCCAGCGCGTTGAGCACCACGTCGGCGCTGCGGTCGGCGAAGGGCAGCGCGAACGCGTCGGCGCGGACCAGCAGGACCTCGGGCAGCCCGGCGGTGACCTCGCGTGCGGCGGCCAGGATGTCGGGGTGAAGGTCGAGCGCGACGATACGCACGGCCAGGCCACGCGCGCGGGCCCACCGTGCGATGGCCGCCGGGATGTCGGCCGAGGCGGTCGCCACGTCCACGACGACGAGCGGCCGGTTGGGGAGGGCCGCGGCGAACCGCTCCAGGTGCCGCAGCACCAGGGCGCGGCCGCCGTACCACCGGTTCGTGCGCCGGACGGCCGCCAGCAGGCCGGCGAACTCGCGGGGGTCCAGGCCCCGCATGTCCAGGAACTCAGCTGCCCGGCTCTTGGGTGGATGCCGCACACGTCCCTCCAGGGCTCACCCAGGAGTCTGGCGGCGGAGTGTAACGGCGGATTGACGGCTACGGCGCGGTCTGGGCTGTGCGGCGCAGCGCCATGAGCATGGACGACACGGTGCGTTCCCCGCCGCGCGGGAGCGCGGTCACGACGCGGCCACCCACCACCAGCGTGGACGACCCACCGCCATCGAGGTTCATGGCATCCACGGCGCCGAGCTGGTGCATGAGCGCCGCGAGTTCGTCGAGCGTCATGCCGCTGCGGCGGCGGTGGCCGTCCACGGCGACGAAGAGCACCTTGCCGGCGCGCGTGATGCCGATCGCCGACCGCGCGGTGCGCAGCCTGGCGAACGACGCGCTGAACCCCTCCCACGCGTAGGGGACGAAGACCCGGCCCTCGCGCACGAGCTGCGGGCCGCCCTGCACCGCGTGGTAGACGTCGGACGGCGCCAGCGTCGCGTGGAACCGCACGCCCTGCCCGCGTACCAGCCCCGACAGCAGGTGCTGTTCAGACGCGGCCGCGGCCAGGGCGTAGCCGTCGTGCGGGATCACCGGACGGCCGCTGCTGAACCCCTCCACGCGGTCGTCCCGGATCGTGGCGACCAGGGCCTGCGGCCGCGTGAGCGGTCCGAACTCCGGCGTGTAGACGGCCACGCCGCCGGCGCGCGGCGGCCGGTTGACCGCCGAGACCGGGATGACCGCGCCCGTGTCGGTGACGATCCTGCCCGCGAACTCCACCGGGCCGATCCGGGGCCGGCCGAGCGCGTCCACGGAGAACACCGCGCGGCGGGGGAACGGTGTGGACAGCACCCGGCCGTCGATGACGATCAATCCGATCGGCAGCCCGGCCGAGGTGTAGAAGTTGCCGTTGATCGCGGCCAGTGCCTCCAGGCGCGTGGCCGCGGCGCTCGTGGTCTCGGTGGCCGCCACCACCGCGCCCCCCAGCGCGGGGCGCACGGTCAGGGCCTGCCCCAGCGGGTCGATGGTCACCACGTGCACGCGCGCGCCCCCCGACCCCGTGGGCGCCTGCAGACTCCGATAGGCCACGCTCTGCGGGAGCGGGACCGTGCTCAGGTGCGCGGGGAAGACACTCACGGTCAGCACCCCGTCCCCCTGGTACAGCTTGAAGCGCGACGCCCGCCGCAGCGCGATGTCGAGGCGGATGACCTCCGGCGTCATGCGCCGGACCGCGACCTGCGCGACGACCCCCTGCGGGATCGTGAGGGTCCGGTCCACGTCGCCGACCACGGTCCAGAGGTCGATGGTGATCGTCCCGCTCGAGACCGCGGTGCGATAGCGGACCGGCGCGGAGATCTTCGCGCTCAGGAAGGTGGCGTCGCCATCCTGGCGCCATCGGAGGTCCAGCAGCCCGGCGCGCGGCTCGCTCGCGCGCGCGGCCCCGGGCAGGGCGGGTGCGCAGAGCGCGACAATCAGGGGGAGGAAGACCAGCCTGCGGGTTCGCGGGGTGCGACGCATCGGGTCTCCGGCGTCACCGACATGGGTTCGACGGCGAACCGCTTGGCCGTGGGCTACGCGGTCGGCCCCCGAGACTCCTGCTCGAGTTACGCCCACGAGGGGGTCGTCCGCGCCCCGCAGGACTCGCGGACGACCAGCCTCGGCTGCAGCACCACGGTGCGTGGCTTGCCTGCATAGGCGCCCGCGACCCGTTCGAGCAGGAGGGTCCCCGCGGCGGCGCCGAGATCGCGGGCGGGCTGCGCGACCGCGGTGAGAGGTGGGGTCAGGATCGGGGCCCAGTCCATGTCGTCGAACCCGACGACCGCCATCTCCTCGGGGATGCGGACGCCGGCCTCCTTGAGCGCCAGCAGCGCCCCGATGGTCATCAGGTTGTTCGCGACCAGGATCGCCGTGGGGCGGCGGCGCAGGCGCAGGAACCTGCCGACCAGCGCATGACCGCTCGCCTCCTTGAACGTGCCTTCGAGGATCCACCCGTCGGCCACGGGCAGGTGCGCCTCGCGCATCGCGGCCAGGTAGCCCTCGAGCCGCTCGCGGCCGGTGTAGAGACGGCGCGGGCCGCCGAGCAGGCCGATGCGGCGGTGCCCGAGGCGGACGAGGTGCTCGACGGCGGCCCGCACGCCGGCCCGGTTGTCGATGACGACGGCGTCCGCGGCGAGCCTGGTCAGCCGGCGGTCGACCTGCACGATCGGGGTCCCGCTGGCCATCAGGCCGCGGAGGAGTCCGGCCGACCCGCCCGACGGCGAGATCACCAGCCCGTCGACGCGCTTCTGGCGGATCGCCCGCAGGTAGAGGGCCTCCTTGGTCGGGTCCTCGTCGGCGTTGCAGAGGATGATCGCGTAGCCCTGACCGAGGACCGCGTCCTCGATGCCCCGGACCACGGACGCAAAGAATGGATTCGCGTTGTCGGAGACGACGACCGCCAGCGTCTGTGTCCGCCCCTTGATCATGCTGCGGGCGATGGCGTTGGGGTGGTAGTCCAGCGCCCGGGCGGCGCGCAGCACCCGCTCGCGCGTCCGGGGGCTCGTGTAGCCGTAGTCTCCGAGGGCGCGAGCCGCGGTTGCCACGGAGACGCCGGCCCGGCGGGCCACGTCGCGGATCGTCGTCATCTGATAACGTTCTCTCCGATTCCACGCGGTTCGGGCGGGCCCCTCCGGGGGCGGGACCGGCGGGGCGGGGGAGCAGGAGGGGCGGGACGGGCCGCGAATACCTGAAAGGGTGTGATAACGTTCTCCTATCCGACGGCATGGCCGGGGAGGAGTCCATGCGAGCCCCCAGGGTGGGTATCCTGACGTTCTCCGACGGGCGGCGGCACGTCCACGAGGAGCTCCTGCCGTCGACACGCCAGTTCGAGGATCGCCTGGCCGCGCGGCTGCGCGGCGACGGCTGGGAGGTGGTGACCGGCCGCGAGATCGTGTGGACGACCGATCTGGCCGTCAGCGAGGGGCGCTACCTGGCGGCGCAGGGGGTCGAGGCCACGATCTTCAACTACGCCATCTGGGCCTGGCCGCACTACTCGGCGATCGCGGCGCAGTTCGTCCCGGGGCCGATTCTGCTGTTCAGCAACGTCGCCCCGCAGTACCCGGGGCTCGTCGCCATGCTGGCAGCCGCCGGGAGCCTGGACCAGATCGGCGCGTTCCACGGCCGCATCTCGGGCGAGATCGACGATCCCGCGGTGTTCGACCGCGTGCGGCGGTTCCTGCGTCCGGCGGTGGCCAGGACTCGCCTGCGCGGCGAGGTCTACGGCGTCATCGGCGGGCGGTCCATGGGAATGTACACCGCGGTCCCCTCGCTCGACCAGTGGCGGCGCGACTTCGGCATCGACATCGAGCACATCGACCAGTTCGAGATCGTACGACGCGCGGAGACGATCCCCGACGCCCGCGCGGACGCCGGCATCGCCTGGCTCCAGGCGCACGGCGCGACCATCCACTACGACGGCCAGAAGCTCACCCCGGACCTGTTGCGGCGCCAGATCAAGTCCTACCACGCCGTGCGCGAGATCATCGATGCGTGGCGGTTGGATTTCTGCGGCATCAAAGGTCAACCCGAGATGACCGACCACTTCGCCACCATGGACGTCGCCGAGGCGTTCCTCAACGATCCCTACGACTGGGAAGGCCCGCACGATCCAATCGTCTGCGCCACCGAGGCCGACAGTGACGGCGCGCTGACCATGGAGATCTTCAAGCACATCGCGCGGACGCCGGTGCTGTTCGCGGACGTTCGGCACTACGATGCCGGGGCGAAGATGTGGGACCTGGTCAACTCAGGCCAGCACGCGACCTTCTTCGCCGGCCGGTCGTTCGACCCGGCGGTCAACCTCAAGCGCGTGCACCTCTATCCGGCGATCGTCTACTTCCCGGCCGGTGGCGCCTCGGTGATGCACATCGCCGCGCCGGGCGAGGTCACGCTGGCGCGCCTGGCCCGGCGCGGCGGCCGCTACTGGATGGCGATCGTGCCCGGCGAGTTCCTCGACCTGCCGCCCGAGGTCGCGGCGCAGAAGGCCCGGGCGACCACGCCGGAGTGGCCCCATGCGTTCGCGCGGTTTCGGGTGCCGGCCGACGAGTTCCTCGCCGAGTACGACTCCAACCACATCCACGGCGTCTACGGGGACTACGTGGACGATCTGGTGTGGTTCTGCCGGATGACCGGGATCGAACCGCGGGTGTTTCGCTGAGAGCCGCGGATGTCCCGCCTCGCCATCGGACTGGACTTCGGCACCGAGTCGGCGCGGGCGGTCCTGGTGCGGGTCGCCGACGGGCAGGTCGCCGCGACATTCACCTACGCCTACCCGCACGGGGTGATCGACCGGGCGCTGCCTGCGACCGGACAGCGGCTTCCCCCGGACTGGGCGCTCCAGCACCCGGGCGACTGGCTGGAGGGCCTGGAGACGCTACTTTGCGCCATGGCCGCCGCCGCCTCCCCTGACGAGATCGTCGCGATCGGCGTGGACTTCACCTCGTGCACCGTGCTGCCGGCGACCACCGACGGCACGCCGCTGTGTCTGCTCCCGGCGTTCGCGGCCGAGCCCCATGCGTGGCCGAAGCTGTGGAAGCACCACGCCGCGCAGCCCTACGCCGACCGAATCAACGCGACGGGCGGCGACTTTCTCCGCTTCTACGGTGGGTTGACCTCCTCGGAGTGGTCCTGGGCGAAGGCCTGGCAGGTCGCGGAGGAGGCGCCGGCGGTCGCCCGCGCCGCGGCGCGCTGGATCGAGGCAGGCGACTGGATTGTCTGGCAGCTCTGCGGCAGCGAGGCGCGTAGCGCCTGCCAGGCCGGGTACAAGGCGCACTGGCAGAAGGACACGGGGTATCCGCCGGCGTCGTTCTGGGCGTCGCTGGACCCGCTCCTCCCGGCGTTCCTGGACAAACTCGGCCCGCCCCCGCGCCCGGTGGCGGCGCCCGCAGGCGGGCTGACCGCGACCTGGGCGCGGCGTACCGGGTTGCGACCGGAGACGCCCGTGGCCGTCGCCGTCATCGACGCGCATGCGGCCGTGCCGGCCGTGGGCGTCTCGCAGCCCGGTCGGCTCGTGGTGATCCTGGGGACGTCCGCGTGCCACCTGCTCGTGGATCCCGCGCGTCGCCCCGTGCGCGGCATCTCGGGCGTCGTGGAGGATGGCATCCTGCCCGGACTCTGCGGATACGAGGCCGGGCAGGCTTCGGTCGGCGACATCTTCCAATGGTTCGTCCGCGCCGGGGTCCCGGCGCGCTACGCCGACGGGGCGGGCGACGAGGCTGCACTCTACCGGCGGCTCGAGGCCGAGGCGGCCCGCCTGCGGCCGGGCGAGGCCGGCCTGCTCGCGCTCGACTGGTGGAACGGCTGCCGCACCCCCCTGGTCGACGCGAACCTCTCCGGCGTGCTCGTCGGGCTGACGGTGACCACCGAGCCCCACGAGATCTACCGGGCGCTCCTCGAGGCCGCTGCCTACGGCACCCGTCGGGTGATCGAGACGTTCGAGGCCGGGGGGGTGCCGGTCCACGAGGTGCACGCCTGCGGCGGGCTGGCCGAGCGCAACCCGTTGCTGCTCCAGCTCATGGCCGACGTCCTCGACCGGGAGGTGCTGGTCGCGGCCGTGCCGCACGCTTCGGCCGTCGGCGCCGCGATCTACGCTGCCGCGGCGGCGGGACCGACACGGGGGGGGTACGCCAGCATGGACGAGGCCGTCCGGCGCATGGGAGGCCACGAGCGCACGCGGTACCGTCCCCGGCGGGAGGCTGTGCCCACCTATGCCGCGCTGTACGCCGACTACCGCGAGCTCTCGCGCTACTTCGGCGAGGGAGGGAGCGACCTGATGACCCGGCTGCGACGGCTGCGCACCTCGACGAGGTAGCCGATGGAGGTCGAGCGCCTGCTTGGCGAGGTCGTGCTCCCCCTCGTGACGCCCTTCGACGCGGACGGCGACGTGGACGTCGGCGCGCTGCGGCGGCTCGTGGATCGCGTCGTGGCGGGCCGGCTCGCCGACAGCCTGTTCGTCGCCGGTACCACCGGCGAGTTCTACGCGCTGACGGGCGACGAGCGGCTGCGGTTGCTCGCGGAGGCCAAGGCTGCGGCCGACGGGCGGCTCCCGCTCGTCGCCGGCACCGGCGCCGCAACCACGCGCGAGACGGTGGCCCTCACCGAGGCCGCCGAGCGCCTGGGGTACGACGCGGTCGCGGTCATCGCGCCCTATTTCAGCCGGCCGGGGCAGGACGAGCTGCACGCGCACTTCGCCGCCGCCGCGGCGGCCACGCGGCTGCCGGTGGTGCTCTACAACATCCCGCTCTTCACCGGCGTGAACCTCGCACCCCAGGTGGTCGCCCGGCTGGCCCGGCTACCCAACGTGGTCGCCGTCAAGGACCAGGCCACCGCCAACCCGCTCCAGGTCTCGGAGTACCTGCGCGCTGCCCCGCGGCTGCGCGTCTACAGCGGCGACGACGCCATGACCCTGCCGGTGCTGAGCCAGGGCGGGTCGGGGGTGGTGAGCGGAGCCGCGCACGTGTGCGGCGACCTGATCCGCGAGATGATCCGGCGGTTCAAGGCCGGCGCGGTCCGCGACGCGACCGCGCTGCATCGGCGGCTGTTTCCGTTCTACCAGGCGCTGGTCCCGGCGGGCCGGACCAACCCGGTACCCATGATCCGCGAGGCCCTCCGGTTGGCCACGGGGCTCGATGTCGGCCCGCCGCGCCCCCCGCTGCGACCGCCCGCCGCCGCTGACGTCGAGCCGCTCCGGGTCGCGCTGGCCTCCCTGGAACGTCTGGCTGTCGGGGGGTGAGAGCGACGCGCAGGCGCATCCCCGTGCTCCGAGCGAGATCGAGATGGAGGTGAGGACGATGGATTGGTCTGGAGCGCGCGAGCCGAGGGCGACCGTGACCCGGCGCGCCCTCCTCACCGGGGCAGCCGCGACCGCCGCCGCGGCCGCGGTCGGTGCGATCCGGCTCCCGAAGGCGCTGGCGCAGCCGAGGGTCATGACGCTGGACTACTACACCCTCTTCCACAGCGGTGACGCCGCGGCGATGG
>Ga0308411_10000854_pt1 | contig 20555 bp, 19 predicted proteins | sample HotsprottomLayer_2_FD_203530 | JGI IMG/M metagenome (GOLD analysis project Ga0308411, IMG submission 203530) | Hot spring phototrophic mat microbial communities from Octopus Spring, Yellowstone National Park, Wyoming, United States -... | ecosystem: Environmental > Aquatic > Thermal springs >...
GGCCAACATTATTGGGGGATACCTCTTTGGCATCGGTATGGTGCTTGTAGGTGGCTGTGGTAGTGGTGTAATTTACAGGATAGGCGAAGGTTATGTCTCTGCTGTAGTTGGCACCCTTGGGTTTGCCTGCTCATTAGTAGCTACAATGCACGGCCCACTGAAGCCTATTTCAAACTTTATTAAGAGTTTTAAGGTCTCCGTAGGCAGTGGCGATGAGGCAATAGGGAATCCTGCAGTATGGGACATCTTTGGCGGTGGGGCAGTGTCCAAGTGGGCGATAATTGCCCTTATAGCAGCAGTGGTCATACCTTTCGTCCTAAAAGGCAAGCCCTTTTCTCAAAAAACAAAAAAGGGTTATAGCTGGTCGCTTACAGGATTATTGCTGGGAATAATTCTCATCATTGCCCTATGGGCTTCCTACTACTGGGGTGGCCAGACCAGGGGACTATCGGCAGCGGGTCCCACAGCCGAGGCATTCCTCGCATTAACTATGGCAAACAGCATGGCCCGTTTTGATCCAAACTTTGACTTTTGGGGCATAACACAGGCCACCTGGAGCGCCCTATACATCATAGGAATACCTCTGGGCGCATACATAAGCGCAAGGGGACTAAGGGAGTTTAAACTTCAGGCACCTCCTGCATCGGAGATCATGCGGGTGTTTGGTGGTAGCCTGATAATGGGCTTTGGCGCTGCCACAGCAGGCGGCTGCACCGTTGGACATGCCCTTACAGGTCTGTCCTCATTGGCGCTCTCGAGCGTAGTGGCGAGCCTCTTTATCCTGCTGGGGAGTTGGACTATGGTTTATTTTATGTTTATTAAACCCATGCAGGATTAGAGACAGTGATTATTTACAAGGATATAAGATTTGATATTTACCTGCAGGATACCTACAGACGAGGCGGTATTGCCGCTGAGGCAGCAAGGAAGGCAGAAGACATAATTTGCAGGGTCTCAGAGATGAATGGTGCGGATTCAATCAGGTTCTTGATCTCTATTGGCCAATACGAGCATCGTATCAGTGGATGTCGCAAGGTTGGTCTGCCTGGCGGCTATCGCCTTGTCTTTATTGTTCAAGAAAATAAGGCAATATTCTGTTATGTCGGTGAGCACGACGAATGCTTCCGCTGGATTGAGGCAAACAAGAGGCTTAGATACGAGGCTCATATGCTGTCTCAATACAACGTGCCTGCGGTTGCCAACAATAGTAAGCGCCTTTATAATAACCTCAAAGACCCACTGGACAGCCATCTTGATAATCCCATAGAAAAGACCTTTATCTTGCCGGATGAGATTCAGGAGGTAATCTTTGAGGAACAATTATATGTGGAGCAATACGAGCAGTCAATACTTTCAAGGATATACAGCCAAGAGGGGCAAAGGGCATTGTCAGAGTGGTTTTGCCATCAAGACCCTACCTCGTAATATTAGCATGGAAAGGGGAACGTGTAAAATATTTTGTGTCAAATACCTTCTCCCTTAACACCCCAAGAATAAATTCATATCCGCCCTCAATGTGTGGAATGACGCATTTAGAGCAGTCCTTAATGCCATTTATCATAAAATAGTCGCCTCCACATTCAAGTAGGTACAAAGGGCACCAGCAAAACATGCATGAAGTCAGGCGCTCTGGGGTATGGCATGGGTAAAACTCGCAGTTTATATTGAGATAAGACTTATAGTGCATGGGCTATACTATCTGTCATTGTTTAAACATCCATAGGGTATGAAGACCATTATATTCTGTCCAGACTCCTCAATACGCAATATCTTGGCTTTTATCTTAAAGACATCCTGCAAAAGCCCCTCGGTAATGACCTCTTCTGGTGGACCATCACTGCAAATCATCCCTTCATTTATCACAATAACTCTATTGCTAAACCTTATTGCATGATTTATGTCATGGAGGACCATTATAACCTTTACACTATACCGCTCATTTAAATGCCCTAATAATTGTAATATCTCTATCTGGTGATGTAAGTCTAAAAAGGTTGTAGGCTCATCAAGGAGCAAAAACTCTGTCTTCTGCGCCAGCGCCATGGCAATCCATGCCCTCTGTCGCTCACCCCCTGAAAGAGAGATAACAGTCCTGTGTGCAAGAGGCTCAAGCCCTGTCAGGCTAATAGCCCATTGTATTGCCTCCTTATCTTGCCTTTCATTAACTAACAACAGTCCTCTGTGAGGCATCCTTCCATAGGAAACTAGTTCTTTGACAGTAACATCCTCTGGGATGCTTAGATTCTGAGGCAGCAGCGCCATCCGTTGCGCCACAACCTTTGTGGGCATCCTATGAATGTCTTTGCCATCTAAAAGCACCAGGCCCCCTGAGGGTTTGAGCAGTCGGGCAAAGGCCTTGAGTATAGTGGATTTGCCTGAACCATTTGGGCCTATAATTGTGCTGATAGAGGATTCACCAAAAGAGAGGGTGATGTCATTTACTACTGCATTTCCATTGTAAGCTAACTGTAAGGACTCTACTTTCAGCATATTTAGCCCTTTAATCTCCATGCCATTGTTCTCTTAAGCAAGTAAAGAAAAAAGGGGGAGCCAAGCAATGCCATAAATACACCCACTGGCACCTCTATAGGACTGAAGGCGACTCTTGCTGTCATGTCAGAATAGACCATCAGATTGGCGCCAAAGAGGCCTGATAATGGTATTACATAGCGATTATCGCCGCCAACAATCAGTCTAACCATGTGAGGCGCTATGAGACCTACAAAACCCAGCAGTCCTGAAACACATACAGCAGAGGCAGCAAGTAGGGCTGAGGTAGCAATAAGACTAAGCCTCGTCAGCTCAACCCTCATACCGAGCCCCCTTGCAATATCATCTCCTAAGAGCAGTATGTTCACCCTGCTGCTTAGTAGTAGCGCAATTATTGTTCCGACCACGCTGTAAGGCAGCATCATCTTTAAATGCCCCCAACTCCTGCCCTGAAGCCCTCCTGCTAGCCAGTTTATCACACCCTGCACCTTGTCGCTGTGAAAGACCATAAGCAGGGTCATAAGTCCGCCAAAAAAAGCCCCCACTGCCACACCTGCAAGCACCAGTCCCAAGGGAGATATGCCTCCCCTCCATGCGAGGCTATAAACAATAACAGATGCCGTTAGGGCGCCGACAAATGCTATAGGCGGCACATAGGCGGTGTGTTCAGGGAGCAGGATCATGACTGATATGGCAAAGAGCCCAGCGCCTGCTGAGATGCCTATTATCGAGGGGTCTGCTATTGGGTTTCTGAGCACCCCCTGAAGGATAGCCCCTGATATGGCAAGGCTCATTCCCACAAGGGCGCTCAGCAGCACTCGGGGTGTTCGTATGTTAAAGATTATATGATAGTCAGCGCTGTCCTGCTTTAGATCGCTAATACTAAAATCAACAACCCCTAACTTCAGATTTGCAATAACACCAGTAATTAAGAGGGCAATGCTTATCAGAAAGATTATCCGTCTATTGAATCTTAAAGGTCTTTTCAACAAAGTCCCAGGCCTCTCGCTTGTCCATCATAGTTCTTGGCCTCAACCTCTCTCTGATATCAGGCTCAGAAAGGTTTATTAACCTATAAAACCTCATCATTGCCTCCCTGTCTTCTGGTGAAAGTCTTGAGGGCACTATCTCTCCGTGGAGCATATCTGCATGTATAATAGACTCTCGGAGCAACTCTATGTGAGGTCTCAAGTGCTCCAAACCGCCATGGATACTGCCTTTGTAAAATACTGGGCTGGTCTTCATTAGTACACCAAAGAGGGCGGTCCTTTTGGCCTTTAGCGCCTCAAGATTACCGTCTATAAAGTCCTTTAAGGATGGCAATATCTTGTGGCTATATATGCCTGACCCCATCACTATCAATTCATAGTCCACTATAGCCGCCTGCTCAGCGGCATCTATAAGGTCTGTTATACATCCTTCATGTAGATACCTCTCTCTCATCCATCGTCCAATCTGATGAGTTGAGCCATATTTAGATGCACATACTATTAACACCTTCATCGCTGATGTCTAACCTCCTCTCCTTTTTTGTCTTTATCAGTATCTTCAGGATCCCATTTAATTAACTGCAAATAGCCACATTTTGGACACTTTATCTCTATCCTCTTTATCTCACCCTTCATGAGCAGCCGCTTGCACTTTTTGCATCTAATCTCTTGCATGGCATAACCTCCCCGTCAGGGTGATTTTTAATATAAGACCTTTACAATATAGTCCATTGCCTCAGCAACCCTAATAGAGGGATTGACAGTAAAGAGTTCGTAAGGCAAATAATAGACCCTGTTATCCCTGACAGCCCTGAAGGCAGACCATGCCTGATTTTGTTCCAATTCCCTGAGTGCCTTATCCCTCATCTTATGTGGGTCCCCCATATTGACAATAAATATGGCGTCGGGGTCTGCCTTTAGGGCATACTCCATGCTAAGGGGTGCATAGGTTATATCTCTCGGCGCTTTAGCCAACTCTGACACATTATCTATACCCAATTCCTTAAAGAGCGAGCCTACAAAACTCGATGGCAGCGCCATAGAAAAGCTCTGTGGCGACCCCCATATAATGAGCACCTTTTTCTTTGCCTTCCCCTTGACCTTCGTTTTTATCAATGCCACCTCACCTTTAACCTTATCAATGAGCCTATCAGCAGCCTGTTGCCTTCTAAGCAGGCGGCCAAAGAATCTCAACTTTTCAAAGATATCGTTAAAATCCTTTATTGACAAAAGGACGCACCTTATCTTTGCCGCATCAAGGGCTGGTATAAGGGACTGATGAAAGCCCACCGCATTGCCAATCACCAGATCAGGTCTCAAGGATACAATCTTTTCAACAGAGGGGTTATAGGTCTGCCCAACAGAAGGGAGGTCTTTTACCTTTTGGTAGAGCTGCTCCTGCATACCTGCTGCTTCAGGTCTGCCTACTATGTTTGCGCCAATAGCAAAGAGCATCTCAAGGTTGGATGCGTTAAGAACTACTATCCTCTTGGGCACCTCGCTTATCTCAACCCTACGGCCGAGGTCGTCAATGAATGTTTCTGACATCACAGGGTCTGGCAGGGTTATAAACAGCAATAAAACAATGAAGATAAAAACTACCCTATTTATCCCTCCCTTGTTAATGGTGAGATAGGTAAGGGAAAGGTAATTACCCCTAAGTAAAGGTGTCCTTGGGGATGCTGTGGGCTTTATCTCGCAAGGATTATTTATGGGTCTAATTTCTTTGTAGGGCTGAATCTGTATGTAATGTCCTTTGCCTTTCATAGATCACTCCTTAATCCTTGTTTGCAGCCAGTCTATCAATGACTGGGTGAGATTGACATGCCAGAACTGACCTGCTATTGTTAGACTTATCATACCCTCTGAATGCTGCACAAAGCCTCTCTCCTGCCATTTTTTAACCAACTCATAGATAAAGTAGCAGTGTTGTTGGTATTGCCCCTCAAGTGGCTTGAGGTCTAAAAAGCCCTTATCTAACTGTCCAATCGCAGTATAGTAGAGCGTGAAATCACCGACAGACTCAGTCATAAACATGAGGGGCTTTACCCCTGATTTTATGTCTTCAATGTATTCCCCTATGTCCTTTTTTAAAAAGATTGTAGAGCCTCCTATCCTACCGCCTGCCCCTGGGCCAAAGGGGACAATTACAGCCCCACCCTTTGAAAGGCTGTTATAGAGATTTCTCTCCTTCGGATTTCTTGCCCAATGGGTAATGCTTAGTCTGCTTTGTGCCGATCTGTCCATCAAATCTACGGTCCTAGCAAACATCAATGCCTGTTCACCGACAGTCGCAGGAGAAGGCATGACCCCACTGTCATTTAGGTCCTTCAATCTACTGTCTGAAAAGACATTGAGTTGGTAAAAGTCAGCACTGTCAATATTAGAGGCAATGTAGGTCTCAACATCCCTTTCCCATATACCTCTGTCCTGAAGCGGCAAACCATAGATAAGGTCTATGATGACTAAGAGATCCGAATCCTTGACCTTACTTGCAAGACTATTTAATCTCGCAAGGGCATCCTTGCCCTCAATTGCCCTGCCCATAAGCCTCCTAACCGATGTATCAAAGGACTGGACGCCAAAAGAAATCCGATTTATCCTTCCCTCCTTGCAGGTCTTTAGGGTTTCTTCACTAAAGGTCTGGAGCGATGCCTCCATCGTAAACTCGCAGTTATCTGCCATTGGCAGATAATTATTTATAGCCTCAAGAAGTCTTCTGAGATTTGCCGTTTTAAGCGCCGAAGGCGTGCACCCGCCTATATAGACGGCATCAAAGGCGCCCGATTCGATAAACCTTGAAGCCCCAGCCTGTGTCAACTCATCTATTAGACAATCTATAAAGGCATCTTCAAGTTGTCGGTCAATGAAGTTCTGGAAGAATCCGCAGTAATAACAGTGGCTGAGGCAAAAGGGTATGTGGATGTAGGCTACCTTTGAGGCGCTGTAGCCTTCTGTTTGCATTACCTGCTGCCAGCGGGCTTGTATATCCTTGCTGTCGATAAGAGGGCTCTTTATAGTGGGATGCACTACCCTTTTTGAATCAAACCCAAATCTAAGGGGATCATCCGTTTCATTTCCATAGAGCCATTTCAAGGGGATTTCTTTCGTTGACATCCCCTCCTGCATTGCCTTATACCTATCTGCCTTGGCCTGTATCATCATTGAAGGTCTCATCTCTTTTTTTGACCTCCTTAAAATCGCAGCCTTAAGCCTGCATAATAAAATGCGCCATTAAGGGGGATAGAACTGTCCTTTTTGTTAAACAGGTTGTCTATGCCAGCATAGAGATTAATATTTTTGAGGATGTCCCTTGAGGCATTGAAATGCCATAGATTGTATGACCTCTTATCAAAGTCGCTCATCACAAGGTCACAGATATATTCAGTCCAAAGGTCGAGCCTAAGGTCCCATGGTTTGTATTGGTAACTGCCCCTTGCCACTAACTTATGTTTAGGCCGTAGTGTTAGAGGGTCTCCAGTTGTCTTGTTCTTTGCATCTAAATATGTGTATGCCGCTTTTAAGTCTAGGCCCTTAAGCGCTGTTGCCCCCGCCTCTATCTCAATGCCTTGAATCCTTGCCTTGTTTATGTTTTGTGAGACAAAGACCTGTGGGTCAGCAGCAGTGCCGCTGCCGCCGATTCGGATATTTTTTATGAGGTCTTTTACATTGTTATAAAAAAAGGCCGTCCTCACCTTAAATATCCCGCTCTCACCCTCTAGGGCAAGTTCATAGCTCGTGGACTTCTCAGGTTTGAGATTAGGGTTGCCCCTTACGGAGTTCCAATACCTTGCCATCCTGGTAGTAAAGTATTGGTATAGTTCCTCCACATTTGGACTCCTAAAGGCCTGCCCCACATTTGCCTTGAGGCGGAGATTAGGGTATATCTTGTAGGTGGCGCCTATCTTTGGGCTGATGCTATTGCTAAACTTATCACTGTCGTCGTATCTAATAGCAGGCACTAGGATCAGTTTATTATCAATAAACCATTCATCCTGTAGATAAAGCGCCCAGTATCCAATGGTCTTCTCTGATCCCTCTCTTTTAATGCCCTCCCGTATCTCAGTGTATGAGCCCTCGCCAGTTATGATCTTTGCCCCACGATAGGTGTCGCTCCTGTATTCGGCACCCAAAGTGAATAGGTGGTTTTTCAAAAGCTCTTTTGTAGCCCTTATCTCTGCTGTTGGGGTTTTTCGCTCTGTGGGATAAAAGTCTGTCAGAGCCCCCGTCTGTTTGTTCCTCTGCTCATAATCCTTGTTATAGACCGATGTGTATAGCCTTGCAAAGAAGTCTATTACATCGCTCCTGTGCTCAAGAGACAGAGACAGGTCATATCTGTAGTTGTCATATCTGCTGCTATTGACCTGCCCCATGGTCACGGTTTGCATCTTAACCAATTCCTTAAAGTATGAAGCGTCAAACTGTAGTCTCGTGGATTTGTCAAAGGAATATCCAGCCTTCACTGAGACCCTTTTTAGGTCGCCATCGTCGAGGGTGGTGTCATTATTGACAATCAGTGGCCTTTGTCTTTGATACAAACCCGATAGGGTTATGTTAAAGTTTGAAATATCTCCACTGCCAGCAATGCCTGAAAGGGTAGTCCGCCTGCCATCGCTGCTGCCATAGGCGCCAAACTGTGGATTAAACTGGAAAAATGGCCTTGATGAGGTTCGGGTAATAATGTTTATCACACCGCCAAGGGCATCGCTGCCATAGAGGGCGCTCACGGGACCCCTCACTATCTCAATCCTCTCAATATCTTCAACGGTAATCCTGTCAATCTCAAAGACGGCTGTCGGCTCCCCTGCAAGCCTTCTGCCATCAATCAGTATGAGGGTCTGCTTGTTATCAAAGCCCCTAATGCTAACAGCTGCATTATCCCTTGTAAGTCCTGTGTATTGATAGACACCCGTTGCCAACCGTAAGATGTCGTTTAATTTCACAGCACCCTTTGCCTCCAGTTCCTGACGAGTAATTACCTCCATAGAGGCAGGCACATCCTTAATGTCCCCCTCGGTCTTTGAGGCCGTTACTACTATCTCCCTTAGTTCAGCATCCTGGGCAATTGATACAAAGGGCAAAAAAAACACAGCCAAAAAAGAAGAAAAGATCCTAATAAAAAATCCCATAACAACCTCCCGAAATCTTTTTTAGACAAGGCTTAGATGTCGGGATTCGGAATCCTCTCGGAATAAAGGGCGCTCGAAGCGCTTTGGAGCAAATCTTAGATTATTTCTGTCATCACCTCCTTATGTACCATAGTGGTAGATAAGACAGATCTCAAGGGGAGGAAAAGATTGAAGGGACACATGAGATGAAACACATAAAAAAACCATCTCATTACTGTGGAGAGACAATAAAAGATTCCTGAAGATATGTAGTGTAAAGCAAGATATTCGCATCCTCTTCTCCCCAGAAGATCATGACGCAAACATGAAGCAGATAGGTCTTCCGGCTTAGGGCATGCCTTATCTACCGATAAGTCTTCCTACTTGCCCACCTTCCCAAAAAGGTCTCCCTTTTCAGTGGTTTCCTCAAAGACAATGTTTGTGATTAGTTACAAGCGTCAGCTTCCCCTGTCCACTATCCACTAAATACTACCCACTGTCTTTATTGGGCTTTCGTTCCCATCACGGCTGCGGGGCAGCGGGAGGATTCACCTCAAAGGTGTCACTCCACTTCCCTGACTTCCGTTCACGACTTAAGATGGTGTATGATTGTTCAAGTCCTATATTTTTGTCAAGGGGTATATGAACTAAGGTCATCAAAGGAGGAATTAAAGCAGAGATAAACCACAGGGACACATAGATTTTAAATGGAGGAGACCATGTTAATGCGTTTGTATCTAAACGAACCCTATGGGAAGAGGTGAACAGAGATCAATTCCGCTGTTGCGGAGCTAAAAGAGGCATATGGCTTTGCTGTAGAGATAATTAAAAAAACTGATCCACAGGGCTATAGCCATAGACCTAACCTTAGATTTCCTGCGGTAGAGATTGACGGTGAGATAGTTTTTGAGGATTTAAATCCTTCTAAGGCACAGATAGAGGATGTGATTCAATGGGCACTAAAAAAGTGTTAACCCAAAAAAAATTACAGAGGAGGCAGGACTGCAAAAACCCTTTAAACTCGCGGTTTTCTGAGCATTGGCTGTATAACCTAAAACGCACTTTTTTGTGCTTAACGGAAACGCTGGTCGCAGAGGAAAGTGGTTGCGCAAAAGGCTTTGGGCAGCCCTACCTCCCCTTTTTGCTTTTCTAATTGCATTTTTGGGTTAAGTAAATCTGTACCTCAATGGTGTCCAAAATAATCCAGAGGATGGGCAAAAGGGGGCATAAAGCCGAATAAGAAAATAACGACACCTTATAAAAAAGGCTTTACGGGATATTGGAGAAGGTTTTTTTTACTGCCAAAACAGGCTGCTGACTTTTAAAGATACTGTCGGTTTATTTGTTTATGAGGCTTTATGCCTCCTTGGATAAATTTATTTTGGACAACAATGTTTGTACCTATATGAAACCCCATGACTATATCATCTGTCTCGTCTCATATTTGTCCTTGTGTGTTTTCATAGTAAGGACTTTTTCCATGTGTATGATATGGTTAAGGGGTGGCAGCAGGTCTCCTGAGTTGCCCTTAATAACACCAGCGCCTTTAGCAAGGTATGTGGCCGAACTCCTGACACTCCTGAGACTCCTCAAGGTAAATGGATGGATATGGGTCGGTGAGTGGCTCTTTCACGCCTCGTTGTTGTTTATCTTTATGAGACATCTGAGATATGTCCTGGCGCCTATACCAGAGACCGTCTTTAACCTACAATCCTTTGGTATCTTCGCAGGCTATGTCAGCCTTTTTGCAATTTTCTATATCCTGTTGTTAAAGGTGGTTATAATGAAAGATGCTTACAAAAACCCATATAACCTTTTTCTCCTTGCCACGCTTACTATTATCACAACCACAGGCATATTAATGCGATTAAGGCATACAGTGGACACCATGCGGGTAAAGTATTTTGTCCTTGGCTTAGTAACCTTTGAGCCCCAGCCATTACCTCTGGATCCATTCTTCCTGACCCACTATATCACATCTCTCATCCTCTTATGCTTTATCCCTTCACATATATTTGCAGCGCCCCTTACGATTGCCGATGCAATAAGGCGGGAGAGAGACCTCAGAAGGCTATTACATGAAGAGAGATAGATTTTCTAATGCCTTAAGCGCAGGGCAGCTCATTGAGCTTGATGCCTGCGCCAGATGCGGCGAGTGCCTCAAATACTGCCCCATACAGGATGTTACAGGCAAACCTTCCATATCTCCTCCTGAGAAGATACGGGTGTTTAGGGAATTCATCAGGGCAACGGAAGGGTTGAAGGCAATTTTTTTAGGCAGCAAACAGATTGACCCCGTGCTCCTTGAGGACTTCACAAAGGCGGTTTTTGAGTGCACTACCTGCGGAGGCTGTGGTGATCGCTGTAGCGTAGGTATATTCACGCAACGATTATGGCCGATGATGCGCAAGGAGATGGTCAGAAGGGGCATAGGGCCCATAGGCGAACAGGCAAAGATGCCTGAAGCAGTAAGACAACAAGGCAACCCCTATAATTTGCCTGCCTCTGAACGTTTTAAACCGTGGCTTCCCAAGGACATATCAATCTCCCATAGGGCTAAACTGGCATATTATGCAGGATGCACAGGTGCATACTCTGCGCAACCTATGGTAAGGGGAGATGTCCTTGTCCTGAGTGCGATTGGAGAGCCTTTTAATACGCTGTCGGCAGAGCAAGAGGTCTGCTGCGGATTTCCACTTTTTATAACAGGACAGCATGACCTGCTTGAGGACCTCGTCAAAAGGCTCGTAGAGGCTTATGCAGAAAGGGGAGTAGTGCAGCTGCTTTGCTCATGCCCATGCTGCATAAATATAATGACCAGGGATTGGCCTGCCCTGTATGGTAAGCCCTTACCTTTTAAGGTGCGCCATATCACCCAGTTCGTTGCAGAGGCCATTGAAAGGGGCAGACTGAAGATTTCCGAACCATTAGCAGAGAGGCTCATCTATCACGACCCATGCTATCTCAGTAGGGGCGTAGGAATCATTGAAGAACCGAGATATATGCTAAGCAGGCTCACAGATAAGAGATTGATAGAGTTCCAGAGGCACGGAAGGCAGTCACACTGCTGTGGTGCAGGAGGCACCGCTCGGAAGGTCTTTAAGGAAAATGCCTATGCCATGGCGAGAAATACCATTGACGAGGCAATTAAAAAGGGCGCTGATAGATTGATTTTGAACTGTCCTGCCTGTTATGCCCTGCTCAATGAGGCTCAGCTTGATAATCCAAACAGGATAGTAATTACAGACCTTATGGAATTATTGGCATCGCTCCTTGGTTAGAGCCCCTTGACTTAAGTCAAAGTGTTTTATGGTTACCTGAAACTATAATGAACCATAAACTATTTCAAAAGGAGGTCTCATAATGTTTTGTAACCAGTGTGAACAGACTGCAAAGGGTAAGGCATGCGAAACGGTAGGGGTATGTGGGAAGCAGCCTGATGTATCAAATCTTCAGGACTTACTCCTTCATGCCCTACAAGGATTGTCTTTGTATGCCAATGAGGCAAGGAGGATGGGCATAACCGACAGGGAGGTAAATGTATTTACTGTTGAGGGTCTATTTTCCACCTTGACTAATGTGAACTTTGATGCCGATGACTTTGTCTCATTGATTAAAAAGTCCGTTGAACTGAGGGAAAGGTACAAAGAGGCTGTAAAGAAGGCAGGCGGAAAGACCGATTTCACGGCTGATGCAGCTACCTTCACACCTGCAGAGACTAAAGAGAAGATGGTAGAACAGGGCGAGAAGGTAACCCCAAAAAATGCGTGGTCAAAGAATGAAGACATTCATTCTTTACAGGAGATACTCCTCTATGGCCTAAAGGGTGTTGCGGCCTATGCAGACCATGCACAGATATTAGGGCATGAGGACGACAAGGTCTATGGCTTTATCCACGAGTCCCTTGCTGCCCTAACGGATGACTCAATCCCAATGGACAAGTGGCTTGAGAGGGTCCTCAGGTGTGGGGAGATAAATCTGAGGACTATGGAACTATTAGATGCCGCCAACACAGGGACATACGGGCACCCAGTCCCTACTGCCGTGCCTCTGGGCCACAAGAAAGGTAAGGCCATATTAGTCTCGGGCCATGACCTCAAGGACCTGGAGGAACTGCTCAAACAGACTGAGGGCAAGGGCATTTATATCTATACCCACGGTGAGATGCTGCCGGCCCATGGTTATCCGGGTCTTAAAAAGTATTCACACCTTTATGGACACTATGGCACGGCCTGGCAGAACCAGCACAGGGAGTTTGAGGCCTTCCCTGGTGCCATACTAATGACCACTAACTGCCTGCAAAAACCGAAGGATTCTTATAAGGATGCCCTTTTTACAAGTGGCGTTGTAGGTTACAACGGGGTACAGCACATAGCAGACCGCAATTTTACGCCCGTGATTGAGAAGGCCCTTTCAATGTCAGGCTTTGCCCAAGACAGCAACGGTAAGACTGTCACCGTAGGCTTTGCACGCAATACGGTCATGTCTGTAGCTGACAAGGTTATTGACGCCATCAAAGGCAAGGCAATTAGGCACTTTTTCTTAGTTGCAGGGTGTGACGGCGCAAAGCCTGGTAGGAACTACTACACCGAGTTTGTGGAGAGGGTCCCAAAGGACTGCGTGGTGCTCACCCTTGCCTGCGGTAAGTTCAGGTTCTTTGACAAAGAACTTGGCGATATAGGCGGCATTCCAAGGCTGCTTGATATTGGTCAGTGCAATGATGCCTACTCGGCCATACAGGTCGCTGTGGCCCTCTCAAAGGCATTCAATGTAGGGGTAAATGACCTGCCTCTCTCAATGGTGCTCTCTTGGTATGAGCAGAAGGCTGTTGCTATACTTTTAACCTTGCTCTATCTCGGGATCAAGGACATCAGGCTTGGCCCATCACTGCCTGCCTTTGTGAGTCCCAATGTCCTTGATGTGCTCGTCAAGAACTTTAATATAATGCCAATAAAGACCCCAGAGGAGGATCTGAAGGCAATATTAGGCTAATGTCTATGGGTTAATGGCAGAAGTGTTGTAAAAAGAGGACACCACAGTGGGTAGAAGAACGGAAGTGGGGTAGTTTTTTATCACTTGCCTAAATTGAGCGATTGTAAGAAAGGCAGGGAAGAGATTGCCCTTTAAACCTTATGAATTCGTTAAGACTATCTAAATAAGGAGACTGTGTATCCTCACACTCAGTGAGTGGCATTAATGCAACGCTGGTCACAGACAAAAAGGTATCGCCCATAAGCTATTCGGGGCAATCTCTTCCCTTATTATTTGGGAAATCGCTCAATTTAGTACTTACTTATCTAAGGAGGCAGACAATGAAGACAAAGAGAAAGATAATTGAGATCAACGAGGAGCTCTGTAATGGCTGCGGTCAGTGTGTAATGGACTGCGCCGAGGGTGCCTTGCAGATAGTTGACGGTAAGGCAAAGATTGTCTCAGAGGTCTTCTGCGATGGCTTGGGGGCATGTATCGGGGGTTGTCCGCAAGGTGCCCTCAAGATTGTGGAGCGTGAGTCGCTGCCCTTTGACGAGGAGGCCGTCAAAAAACATCTTGAGGCCCAAAAGGCCAAACAGCCCCCTACGATGGCCTGTGGTTGCCCCTCAAGTCAGATAAGGCAGTTCAGCACTCAACCTACATCTTCAACCACACCAACCTCAGGTGGCTATGACGAGCTGCCGAGCTGCCTAAGCCATTGGCCTGTACAGATAAGGCTTGTGCCCACCAGTGCACCCTTTTTAAAGGGTTCAAGCCTGTTGATTGCCGCCGACTGTGCACCTGTGGCCTACAGGAACTTTCACGGTGATTTCCTAAAAGGCAGGACAGTGATGATCGGCTGTCCAAAGTTTGACGACATTGAGGGATACTATCAGAAGTTCGTTGAACTATTCAGTGAAGGTGGGATCAAGGATATTACTGTATTGTCTATGGAGGTACCCTGTTGTTCTAAATTGCCCCATGCGGTCAAGAAGGCCCTTGAGGCAAGCAAAAAGGACATCCCCCTTAAAGAGGTTGTGGTCTCTGTTAAGGGTAATATCTTACCTGCGAGATAGCCTCTCAGAGCAGTAGAGCAGTTGGGAAAGACAAATTTATTCCTTAAAAACTACTGCTCTACTGCTCTAAGGTTGCAGGTCTGCTTCAAGTATTCCATGTCTTTGCCATAAACTCAAGGGCCTCGTAGTTTGTGAGGTCTAAGTGCACGGGGCTAATGGATACATAACCATCATTAACGGCCTGTATATCCATACCTTCCCCGTGTTCGTGAAAGGGCTTACCACCCCCAATCCAGTAATGTAGCTCGCCCCTTGGAGAGAGGACCTCTTTTATGGCATTGTCATAGACCCTCTTACCGAGCCTCGTGAGCTTGACACCCCTTATCTTTTCTGGTGTCGTATTTGGGACATTCACATTAAGGAGGGTATCGTAAGGGAGACCCTTTTGTAGTATATAGCGCGCGGTCTGTATGGCATATGGTATAGCCGTATCAAACAGGTAGGGTTGATCACCCACGAGGGATATGGCAAAGGAGGGTACATTTAAAATGGTACCTTCAATAGCCGCAGAGACTGTCCCTGAATAGGTAACATCGTCTCCAAGATTTGCACCTTTGTTTATACCGGAGGCAACGAGGTCAGGCCTTTTTGGTAATAGCTTTTGCACAGCCAATGCTACGCAGTCTGTGGGTGTTCCATTGACTGCGTAAACAGTATCGTTTAGTCTCTCTGCCCTCAGAGGTCTATGTAAGGTGAGTGAATGACTTACGGCACTACGCTCTCGGTCAGGTGCCACAGTGTAAACATCGCCGAGGCTCTTCATTGCATCGGCGAGGGCAATTAGGCCCTCTGAATAGACGCCATCATCGTTGGTCACAAGTATGAGTGGTCTCATTGGAAAGACATTGTGCCACTTGTAAAAGTTAGAAAGCAAGGAAGTGAAATAACAACCAAGTGCGATGGTGCGGAGTTGGATAGTGCGATAGTAAAAACGATTTTTCAAAGTTACCTAATTGCTATCGCATTTCCCGGCTTTCTCAATCCCGACTAACGCATTAACGCACTGTGTTATATTATATACTATGATGTGTCGTTTTCTAAAATTACTAATATCTGCCATTTTCGTTTTGTCTTTGACTGTCGCAAATGTTGAAGGTGCTGCCTATACATACAGCAAGGACAGTACAGTCATAGGTAATTTAAAGACCCACAGGACCACAAAAGAGGACTCCCTTATAGAGATAGCACGGAAGTACAGCCTTGGATATAACGAGATAACCGATGCAAACCCTGATTTAGACCCCTTTTCCCCGGGCCCTGACAAAGAGGTTTTGATACCCACTCAATGGGTACTACCAGATCTGCCAATGTATGAGGGCATAGTCATAAACCTTCCAGAGATGAGGCTCTATTACTTTTTAAAGGCCACGGGCAAGGAAATGGTTAGGACCTTTCCAATTGGCATAGGTGATGAGGGTAAAGACACACCCACCGGCACCTTTAAGATCACCCAAAAGACAGTTAATCCAACATGGTATCCCCCTGAGTCAATAAGAAAGGAGCGTCCCGAACTTCCGGCAATTGTACCTCCAGGGCCGAATAATCCTTTAGGCAGCCACTCCTTGAGGCTCTCTGGTAGCAGCTATCTGATCCATGGCACTAACAGGCCGTGGGCAGTAGGCAGACGGGTTACCCATGGATGTCTCAGGCTATACCCTGAAGAAATACCAGTATTATTTGACCTTGTAAGGGTAGGTACAAAAGTAACGATTATTAAACAACCCGTAAAGATAGGGCAAAGGGCAGGCAGGGTCTTTATTGAGGTGCATAGGACAGAGGGTAACTACGGCTTTAACTATTTTGATGAGGCAATAGGCCTACTTATAAAAAGGGACCTCTTAAAAAAGGTTGACACCCTAAGGCTCTATGAGGCCATTAGACATAAGTCAGGGGTCCCTGTAGATATTACAGCAATAGAGGCAGGTAAGCCTCAGCCCCCTGCCTCTATACAAGATACAACCCATCTTTAAGTACTTTGATTATTTCTTCTGCTGCAGCTCAAAGGCCTTCTTAGACTTGCTAAAGGCATCTTCAGCCCTCTGGGCAGCAGCCTCGGCCCTCTTAGCAGCGGCCTCGGCCTTCTCTACAGCAGCGTCGGCCTTCTTACAGCACTCATTGGCAAGCTTCTTTGCCTCTTCAGCGGTTGCACGGGCATCGTTTGCCAGCCTCTTTGCCTCAGCAGCGTTGCTATCGGCACTTGCTACCTTGCCCTCCAATGCACCTATCTTGCTCTCAAGGGCTGCAACCCTTGCCTCAAGCTTGCTCAGCCTGTCCACAATAGGGTCAATCTGTTGCTTTACATAGTCTTTAGTCACACAGCCGAAGGAAAACAAGAACATTAACACTAAACTTAACGCTAACAGTCTCTTCAAACCCTTTCACCTCCTTCCATTATGTAATGATAACAGTCATTAATGATACTACTACTCAAGCAAAAATTCAAGCAAAAATGGACAATCTATGGAGCCAATTGCAAAATTTAATTAAACCAAAGAGACGTTAGTCTGGAAGTATGGAAGTAACACCTTCATCGCTTCTTTGACGCCGTGTTGATACTTATGCAAGAACCTCAATGTGTAAAAAATGATCTTTTGGCCTAACCACCTCAGGACTTGGTCTCTGCCCTTTTTCTCTTGCCTGATAGAAGCACACAGGGTGCACGGGATATGATCACATGCACCCCGTCGCTGTCAAGTCTCTTTCTTATAAGTGCAGTGTTGTCATCCTTATTGGCATAAGGCGAAATGACCTCTACAGAATCTACTCCACAGGCCCTGCAGACCTCTTCAAGGGAGACCCTGCCGCCCTGCTCCCCTTTTACGGTTATGCCTGTGGCAGGTGTGGGCTGATGACCTGTCATTGCCACTGCAGAATTATCAAGGATAGCCACCAATATGTTTGCCCTGTTATATACCGCTGATATGAGCCCTGTGATACCTGAGTGTAAAAAGGTAGAGTCTCCAAGCACAGCCACTACCCTTCTTACGCCTTGGTATGATAACCCTGCTGCCTGCCCTATGCTCGCCCCCATGCACAGGCAAGTATCAAGGGCCGAAAGGGGAGGGGCTGCACCCAAGGTATAACAACCAATGTCGCCTGCCACAAAGTTCGGTCCTGCTGCATTAAGCGAATGGTAAAACTCCCTATGAGGACATCCAGGGCACATGACAGGAGGTCGCCCTGGTAACGGATATTCAGACACTGGGGTGGCTGTCTCTGATGTCAATCCCAATATGTACCGCATGGCAGCCTCAGGTCCAAGCTCACCCTCTTTTGGTATATGGCCACTGTGTCTGCCCTTGACCCCATTGGAGTATTTAAGGGCAATCTCCTCAATGTATGGATAGCCCTCTTCCAAGACCCATACCTCCTCAAGGCCCTTGACAAACTGGGCTATCAGGCCCTCATCAAAGGGGTAAGCCCCAATCTTTAAAAAGGCGAAGTCCTTTAGGAATTCCTTTGCATAGTGATAGGCGATACCACAAGCAATAACACCCTTCTTATGGCTATCGGTCTTAGATGATTTATTTAGCCCCGATGAGGTTGTCCATTGAACGAGGTCTGTCTGTTTTTCATTTAGGGTCTTATGACAGGCAATCACATGACTTGGGACGGCAATCATAGTTGGTGGATGCTTTATGATATTTAAAGGCTTCTCTGGCCTTGGCTCTGATAGACTAACAGGTGAATATGAGTGAGAGACCCTTGTAACGGGCCTCACAATCACAGGGAGGGAAACCTTCTCTGAGAGTTCAAAGGCCAATACCACCATATCCTTTGCCTCCTGAGAGTCTGATGGCTCAAGGCATGGGATCTTGGCAAAGCGGGCAAGGTGTCTGGTGTCTTGTTCGTTTTGAGAGGAATAGGCGCCGGGGTCATCGGCAACAATTACCACCAGCCCACCTTTGATGCCGAGATAGGCCGCGGTCATCAGGGGGTCAAGGGCCACATTTAGCCCCACATGTTTCATGGTGCAGAGTGACCGTCTACCCGCGTAAGATACGCCTGTGGCCGTCTCAAGGGCAACCTTTTCGTTAACCGCCCACATTGCCTGTCCTGAGAAGGTCCTTGCAAGGGTCTCAATGATCTCTGTAGAGGGCGTCCCAGGGTAACCTATAGCAAGGGATATCCCAGCCTCAATAGCGCCCCTTGCAATAGCCTCGTTTCCTGAAAAGAGTTCTTTGTTGTCTATCATTTTGTGTTATCTCTCTTATATCTCTCTGCCTACTGCAGCAGCAATTGGTCTAAGTTCTGTCATTAACTGTTTAAAATAGTCAGGCCTGAGGGATTGCTCTCCATCAGATAGGGCCTCCTCAGGGTTGCTGTGGACCTCAATCATAAGGGCATCTGCTCCAGCAGCAACAGCGGCCTTGGCCATAGGCGCCACCATATCCCATTTTCCAACCCCATGGCTCGGGTCAACTACTACCGGTAGGTGTGAGAGTTTTTTAAGCAGGGGAACGGCACTGAGGTCAAGGGTATTTCTTGTAGCGGTCTCAAAGGTCCTGATCCCCCTTTCGCACAGCATCACTTGATGGTTACCTCTGGACATAATGTACTCTGCAGACATAAGCCATTCTTTGATAGTAGATGATAGCCCCCGCTTTAGAAGCACAGGCTTTTGTGCTGCACCGACCTCAAGCAGTAGCCTAAAGTTCTGCATATTTCTTGCCCCTATCTGGATTATGTCGGTGTGTTTGACAATAATGTCTATATCACGTGCATCCATAATCTCCGTTACGACCAACAGGCCTGTCTTTTCCCTTGCCTCGGCAAGGTATTTTAGGCCCTCCTCACCAAGACCTTGAAAGGAATAGGGCGATGTCCTTGGTTTAAAGGCCCCTGCCCTCAAAAAGGTCGCCCCTGCCTCTTTTACCTTTTGGGCAATCTCAAGTAGTCCTTCCCTGCTTTCTACAGCACAGGGCCCTGCCATTACCTGTATCTTTTTCCCTCCAATGACCTCATTGCCCACCTTTATCTGCGTTCCCTCTTTTTTAAACTCACGGCTTGCAAGTTTGTAGGGCTTGAGTATCCTTAGGATATCCTCAACACCCTCCATTGCCCTGAGAGCATCCTCATCCTCCTCAGAGACCACTGAGGTATCTCCTATAACGCCAATTATTGTCCTCTCTGTACCCTTTGAGATATTGGCCTTGAGTCCCCACCCTTCAAGCTTCTTTACTATTAATGCAATCCTCTCTTCTGTTGCCTCTGGCCCCAAAACTATTATGTCCATCTATAATCCCTCCCTGTTTTGTTTTGCATAAATTGAGCGATTGTAAGAAAAGAAGAGAGTTTGTGCTATAGTCGGGAAGCGTGGAGGCGAGATATTTAAAAAACTGCCTTTACTAACGCACCTCCCGACTATGTCACTTCCTCGCATCAGAACTATGTTGTATTGTTTAACACCTTTTTGAAGACCTCAATAAACCTCTGGTTTTCTTCTGGTAGGCCAATTGTGACCCTGATCTCCTTAGGCCCTACGGGTCTTATAATCACGCCTTCTTTGAGCATGGCGTTGTATAGGATAGAGGCATCGGTCGTTAGCGGTATATATATGAAGTTCGTCTCTGAGGGGACATATTTGATACCCATTTCAGTGAGCGCACTGTATAGATACTGCTTACCTTCATTATTTACTTGTATTGACTTTCTTAGGTGTGCCTTATCTAACAACGCCGCAAGCGCAGCCACCTGAGACAGGCTGTTTGTATTAAAGGGTTCTCTAATCTTATTGAGTTCTGTGATTATCTCTGGTTTTGATATGCCATAACCGATTCGTAGTCCTGCCAGACCATAGGCCTTTGAGAAGGTCCTAAGAACCAATACATTTCTGCCTTCATATAGAAACTTCAACGAGTCAGGATAAGAACGGTCTGTGACATACTCAATGTATGCCTCATCTACTATCAATAGCACAT
>Ga0308411_10000855_pt1 | contig 20553 bp, 10 predicted proteins | sample HotsprottomLayer_2_FD_203530 | JGI IMG/M metagenome (GOLD analysis project Ga0308411, IMG submission 203530) | Hot spring phototrophic mat microbial communities from Octopus Spring, Yellowstone National Park, Wyoming, United States -... | ecosystem: Environmental > Aquatic > Thermal springs >...
GTCACCCCGCGCGGCGCGCGCCGGAGCAATCGGGTCGCCCCGGCCCCCGCCACCTGGACGACCTGAGCGACAAATTGTCCTGGTATTGTAACTCCAAGTGCCGGTACGGGCAACTGCGCGCCTGGTCAGTACGCTCTTCGCTAGTAAGGCCCGCGAACGCTTGCTCTGCTATCATGTGACCGGGCACCATGTTGCCCGAACGGGCCGCCTCGCCTGGAACTACGCCATGGATCCTGACACCCTCGCGCCACTCTACGCGCAGCTTGACGCCTTGCGCGCCCAGCTTGATCGCCTGGCGCGCGAACCCGCGCTCGCGCCGGCCACCGATCTGGTGCGGCATCTGCGCTCCGCGCCCTTCGTCTGGGAACTGTGGCTCGACGCGTCTGGCCGCTGTCGCTACAGCAGTCCCGCCAGCGAGGCCATCATCGGCTACACGCCTCAGGAACTCTGCGCCGACCCCGATCTGTTGACGCGCTGCGTGCATCCCGCCGATCAGGATCTCTGGACGAGGCACCGACGTGAGGTGTTGCGCCCCGAGCACGGCCAGATCAGCGCCCTGCTGGTGCGCCTGGCGCATCGGGACGGAACGGTGCGGCGGGTGTTGCACCGCTGCCGTCCGTTCATCGATCCAGACGGCGTCTGGCAGGGGCGCCACGCCAGTCTGTGGGTGCTCGGCGAGGGCGCGTTCCCCGATCTTGCCCCGCCGGCGCCGCATCCCTGGTTGGGCGACCAGATGGAGTGGTTGCTGTCGTCGGATTATCACTTCATCCGCTCGATCACCGATCTCTTGCCATCCATAGTTTTCATCTTTGATCTGGCGGAACGGCGCATCGTCTATGCCAATCGTTCCCTGGCCAGCCTGCTCGGCTACAATGCCGACGAACTCCGCGTCTCCGACATTGACTCCCTGCCGCGCCTGCTGCATCCCAACGATCTCGCCAGTCTGGAGAACGGGTTGGAGGAACTGCGGGCCATGACCGACGAGCAGATCGTCGAGCACACCTTCCGCCTGCGCCACCGCGATGGCTCATGGCGCTGGATGCGCAGTCGTGGCCGGGCTTTCCGCCGCGACGCCGAGGGGCGGGTGCGCCAGGTGTTGGGGCAGATCGAAGACGTGACCGCGCAGCATCTGTACGAAGAGCAACTCCACTACCAGGCGAATCTGCTCGCCAACGTCGCCGACGCGGTGATCGCCACCGATCGCGCCTTCCGCATCCAGAGTTGGAACGCCGCCGCGGAACGCATCTATGGCTGGACGGCCGGCGAGGCGCTGGGCCGCCGGGTTGATGAGGTGCTGGTAACCCGTTATATTCACGACTCGCAGGAGGCAGCGTTGGAAGTCCTGTTCAGCGAGGGACGCTGGAGCGGCGAGGTGGAGCAGCGCCGGCGCGACGGGAGCTATGCGCCTATCCAGTCCTCGGTCGCCCTGCTTCGCAATGGCGCCGAACAGGTGATAGGCATGGTGGCGATCAATCGCGACATCAGCGAGCGCCGGCATGCCGAACGGCTGCTCCAGGCGGTCAATGCGCGCCTCGAACAGGCGATCATCGAGGCGCGCCGCCATACGGCCGAAGTCATGCAGATCAACCAGATGCACGATCTGCTCCAGGTCTGCCAGAATCGCGCCGAGGCCGCCGAGGTGATCGGGCAGCGCCTGGCTGCCCTGTTTCCCGACCACGGCGGCTACCTGGCGGTGCGCGTTCCCGGCGCCAATGATCTGGAGGTGATCTGCCAGTGGGGCGAGCAACACCCGGCGGCGCCGGTGTTTCCCATCGAGGACTGCTGGGCCCTGCGGCGCGGCCAGATCCACGTGCTCGCCGGCCCCGAGGGGGGGCTGCGCTGTCGCCATCTCGGCGCGGCCCCGGCCGCGTACCGTTATTGCCTGCCCCTGGCCGTGCGGAGTGAAATCTACGGCGTGCTGCACATTGCCGGGGAGGCCCAGTTGCGCAGCGAGTTGCTGATCTCCGTCGGCGACGCGATCAAACTGGCCCTGGCCAATATCGACCTCCGTGAGGCCCTGCGCGAGCAGGCCATTCTTGATCCGCTTACCGGGTTGTTCAACCGGCGCTACCTGGAGGCGACCCTGCCCCGCGAGGTGTACCGCGCGCGGCGCGAGGGCGAGCCGCTCTGTGTGGCTATGCTGGATATTGATTATTTCAAGAGTTTCAACGATCGCTACGGGCACGAGGCCGGTGATACCCTCTTGCGCGAGGTAGGATGGATCTTTCGGGAGCATATGCGCAAGAGCGACATCGCCTGCCGCTACGGGGGCGAAGAGTTTGTGCTGGTCCTGCCCGGCTCGGCGATCGAGGATACGGTGCGACGGCTGGAACAGATCCGTGGCCTGGTGCACGCCCTGCAGATCGACTTTCACGGCCGCCGTCTGGAACCCGTGAGCGTTTCGGTGGGCGTGGCCGCCTACGGCGGCGCCGGCGGCGTCGAGGAGTTGCTGCGCGCCGCCGATGAGGCTCTGTACGCCGCCAAGCGCGCCGGGCGCGATACGATCGTGGTCCACGAGTGATGGTCTTTGAGAAATTAATCCGGTATGCCGGGCTGGCCGTGGGGCTAAAGCCCTCGGCTACGGAATGCGAAACCCGCCTGCGCGGGCTAGAGCGGATTATTTCTTCAAAGACCGTAAGCCCTCGGCTACGGAATGCGAAGCCCGCCTGCGCGGGCTAGAGCGGAGTAATTGTTCAAAGACCATAACCCTGCCCATTTGCCCGCACCTGTGCTATAACATACCTAGAACCACGCCGCGCCTCCGGCTGGCCGGAGTTGCGCTTGAAGGGGCTGGTCTCCACGATCAGCCCTGTTTTGAGTTGCCATGCGTACCCTTGAGGAGCTTTGCGCCGAACTGGCCGCCCATCCTACCGTTGCCTCCATTGCGACCGCCCTGGGTCGGGCCGGCCCTCCACTGCGGCTGGCGCCGCTGCCCGCGGCCGCGCGCGCGCCCCTGGCGGCGGCCCTGGCCCACCACTATCGCGCCCCGCTGCTCTTCGTCCTGTCGAGCGCCGATGTGGCCCTGCGCGCCGCCGATGACCTCCGGCAGTGGCTCGGCCCTGAGCGACCGCTCTACTATCCCGCCAGTGACGCGCTGCCCTATGAGCATATGTCGCCGGGAAGCCAGGTGATCGGCCAGCGCCTGCGCGTCCTGCAGATCCTCGCCGCCTGGCGCGCCGGGGCGCTTCCGCCGGAACCGCCGGTGATTGTCGCGCCGATCAAGGCGCTGATGCAGCCAACCCTGACCCCCGATGAACTGGCTGAGGCGACGCTGCCCCTGGATCTGGGCGCGACCCATCGCCCCGAGGTCCTCACACGCCAGTTGCTCCACCTGGGCTACCAGATGGCCCCGACGGTGGAGGCGCCAGGCGAGGTGAACCGCCGCGGCGATCTGCTCGATGTCTGGCCCCCGGCGGACGATCTGCCCCTGCGCATCGGCTTCTTCGGCGATGAGGTGGAGAGCATTCGCCGTTTCGACCCCGCCACCCAGCGCAGCGAGGTCCGTCTGGAAGCGGCGATGCTTGGCCCGCCCCACGAGATCCCGCTGTGGCGCCGCGAACTGGCCGTAGCCCGCATCGCCGCCCTCGATCGCAGCGGCCTGCGCCGCGAGGCGCGCCTGGAGTGGGAAGCCGCTCTCGAACGCCTGGAACAGGGCCTCCGCTTCGAGGGCCGCGCCTTCTACGCTCCGTTCTATCGCCACGGTATGGGCGCTTCCCTGCTCGACCATCTGCCCGCCGGCGCGGCCATCCTGCTCTCCGAGGCGCAGTTCCTGGCCCGCCACGCCGCCGAGATCCACGACCAGGCCGAGCACGGGCGCGCGCGCCTGATCGGCGCCGGCGAACTGCCGCCCGACATGCCCCGGCCCTACTTCCTCTGGGACGAACTCTTCGCCCCCGGCGCGCCTTCCGCCCGCCTGGCCCTGGCCGACCTCAGCGGCTCCGAGGCGCCCGATGCGGGCGCCTCTGGCGAGCCGTTCCCGCTCCACGATCTGCGTTTCGAGGCCCCCGAACTGTTCGGCGGCCAGTTCCGCCGCCTGGTCCACGACATCGTCACCCGTCTGGAGCGCGGCGAGCGGGTGCTGGCCGTTACCAGCCAGGCCGCCCGGCTCCAGGAACTGGTCGAGGAGGCCCTCCCGAACGTCGGCTCCGGCGCCGCGGCGGCCCGGACGCGCTTCGCTGTGGCCCATAGCGCCCTGGAGGGCGGCTGGCGCCTCCCCGCCCTCAATCTGACCCTCTACACCGATAGCGAGATCTTCGGCATTCGCCAGCGTCGCCCCCTCAGCGAGCGCCGCAAACGCGGCCCTTCCGCCGAGGAACGGGCCGCCTTCGTGCGCGGTCTCAAGCCGGGCGACTACGTGGTCCACATCGAACACGGCATCGCCCGCTTCGAGGGCCTGATCCGCCGGGTCGTCGGCGAGATCGAGCGCGAGTATCTGGTGCTGCGCTACGCCGGCGACGACAAGATCTATGTGCCGGTGGACCAGGTGGATCGCGTCACCCGCTACATCGGCGCGGGTGATGCCGCGCCCGCGCTTACGCGCCTGGGCACGCAGGACTGGGAACGGGCCAAGCGCAAGGCCCGCGCCGCCGTGCAGGACCTGGCCGAGGAACTGCTGGCCCTCTACGCCCAGCGCCAGATGAAGCAGGGCCACGCCTACGGCCCCGACAACGACTGGCAGCGTGAACTGGAAGACGCCTTCCCCTACCTGGAAACCGAGGATCAGCTCCGCGCCATCGGTGAGGTGAAACGCGATATGGAACAACCCGTGCCGATGGACCGCCTGATCTGCGGCGATGTGGGCTTCGGCAAAACCGAAGTGGCCCTCCGCGCCGCGTTCAAGGCCGTCCAGGACGGCAAACAGGTGGCCGTCCTGGTGCCCACCACCGTGCTGGCCCAGCAACACTACGACACCTTCCGCAAACGCATGGCCGCCTTCCCGGTGCGCGTCGAAATGCTCTCGCGCTTCCGCCAGCCGAAAGAACAGGCGGCCCTCGTCGCCGATCTCGCCCGCGGCCAGGTGGATATCGTCATCGGCACCCACCGCCTCCTCTCCAACGATGTGCGGTTCAAGGACCTGGGGCTGGTCGTGGTTGACGAGGAGCAGCGCTTCGGCGTGCGCCACAAAGAGCGCCTCAAGCGTCTGCGCGCCGAGGTGGACGTGTTGACCCTCACCGCCACCCCCATCCCGCGCACCCTGCACATGGCCATGGCCGGCATTCGCGACCTGAGCGTGATTGACACCCCTCCCGAGGATCGCCTGCCGATCAAGACCTACGTGGCGCCGTACAACGAGGAACTGGTTCGCGAGGCCATCACGCGGGAACTGGAACGCGACGGCCAGGTCTACTTCGTCCACAACCGGGTGCAGAGCATCTACCACGTCGCCAATCGCCTGCGCAACCTGGTTCCCGAGGCGCGCATCGCCGTGGGTCACGGGCAACTCGAAGAACGCGAACTCGAGCGGGTGATGCTCGATTTCTTCGACGGACGCTACGACGTGCTGGTCTGCACCACCATCATCGAGAGCGGGCTGGACGTGCCCAACGCCAACACGATCATCATCGACGATGCGACCGGTTACGGTCTGGCGCAACTCTACCAGTTGCGCGGGCGCGTCGGTCGCAGCGCCAACCGCGCCTATGCCTACCTGCTCTACCGCCAGGAGAAACCGATGACCCAGGAGGCCCAGGCGCGCCTGGAAGCCATCCAGGAGGCCACCGAACTCGGTGCGGGCTTCCGCGTCGCCATGCGCGATCTCGAGATCCGCGGCGCGGGCAATCTCCTGGGCGCCGAACAGAGCGGCCACATCGCCGCCGTGGGCTTCGATCTCTACTCACGGCTGCTGGAACAGGCCGTGCGGCAACTCAAGGCCAGCGTCGACCGCGCCGCGCCGTCCGGGGACGCCGCGCCCCAGGTCAGTCTGAGCGAAGCCGCCAGCAACCTGGTGATCAGCGAAAAGGTCCTGGTCTCGCCGCTCGTCACCCTCGACCTGCCGCTCACAGCCTACCTGCCCGAGGAGTACATCGCCGACCCGGTGCTGCGGGTGGCGATGTACCAGCGCATGACCGAAGCGCAGACGGTGGAGGAGGTGCGCGAGTTGCGGCAGGAGTTGCACGACCGTTTCGGCAAGCCCCCCGAGGCGGCCCTGCACCTGCTCACCTGGCTGCAGATCAAGGCCCTGGCGCTGCAGGCGGGGGTCAGTTCGGTCGTCGCCTCGGGCGACGAGTTTGTCATTCGCCTGCCGGTGCTCGAGAGCGCCCGGCGCGAGCGCCTGCGCCGGCGCTTCTTGCGCGACCAGACGGTCAGGGTCGGCCCGCAGTTCGTGCGCCTCGACCGGCGCGCCCTCAACGGCGCCTGGAGCGAGAAGCTCATGGGAGTGCTTGAGGCCCTGGTGGCCTGAGCCCCCGGCCCGCGATGGTGATGGAGGCGGGGAGGGGGCCGTGCCGCGCGCAGCGCCTAACGTGAACATAAGCTGCTCACCTACGCGCATGCGGCGCTGCCCCCCCTCCTAATACCAAGTGGAATTGGCAATCCCGCATGGTCCTGCTCATCTCCACAGCTCGACAGCTCCACACAGGGCTTTGGAGAGCTGTAGAGCTGTGGAGGTGTGGAGTTGAGCCAATGCGATGCCATCAAGGAGAATCGGTATAACCTCCCCCCGCTGGGGGGAGGAGCCGGACTCCCTCCCCCCAGCGGGGGGAGGGCTGGGGAGGGGGGCCGTCACCTTGCCCGCGGAGACGCGACGAGGTCGGGCCGCCCGCGCTCCCAGGCGATGTTCATCGGGCGTTGTGCGCGAATCGCATGGACGGCTGAGGTGACCATGGGGGAACCTGGTTCCCCCAGCCCCCCACCCGCGGGAGGGTTTGGGAGGACGCAGCCCTCGAGCAGGGGAATGGGGAAACCGGGTTTCCCCATCCCCCCGCCCGCGGGAGGGTTTGGGAGGGCTGCGCCCTCCCAAGAATTACTAGAACTCCTCCCACACCCAGTGATACGAACTCACCGGGAATGGACGTGGCGGCATGGGTTGCCCCGGTCGCGGGAGTTTATCGTTGGCAGGATTGACCGTGCTGCTGCGCGCGTAGATGTAGGCGATCTTGCCGGCGCTCAGTTCGAAGGAGGTCTTGATCCACGCCTGGGCGATGGTCGGCTGGGCCCAGGGAAAGTCGATCCCGAAGAAGCTCGGCAAGCGCATGTTCTCCACCAGGCGCCCGCCGAAGGCCACGTCGGCCATGTTGCTGTTGAAGCCCAGCAGCATGTGCGCCCCCTGGAACGAGCTGAACCACCTGCGGATCGGTTCGCTGCCGCTGGCGTAGCCCTGCACCCGCAACGTCTGACATGAAGCAAACCCGACCCAGCGGGCGCTGTTGAAGCGGGCGTTGTTGGCGCTGACCCAGGTGCTGTCTTTGTTCGAGGCCAGGCTCAGGCCGGCCGGGCCGCCGTGTCCGGCGTAGTACACAAAGTCGGCCCGATCCACGCCCCACGTGCAGTCAATCCCCCCCAGACCGCAATCGCGCCAGTCGCGCTCCCAGGCGGAGCTATTGGTCCAGTAGAAGCGCTGGCTGTAGCCATAGCCGAGCATCCCGCTGCGGAAGCCGGTCGCGTCGGGGATCACCCCCGGCAGATCGCTGCCGCCCGCGCCGGCTGGCGGATAGTCCCAGATGGCTTCGATGCCGAAGCTGTAGCCTGTCTGCTCCGGAACGGCTTCAGCGGTCGCGGGCGCGCTGCTGCGCTCACGGGTGATCAGCGGCAGGTAGAGTGTGGGCGCGACGGCGGGTCGCAGGCTGACCTGGGCCTCCCGCACCGCGCCGTCGTTGTCGGTCACCCGCAGCACCACCGTAACCGGGGTAGGCTCGCCGTCACGGCCCGTAGCCGGCAGGTTGCGGGTGCGCAGTTCAACTGGGCCGGGGTTGTTCAGCGTAGAGGCATTGCTCAGGGCCACTCCGTCGCCGGTGAGCCATTCGACCCGGTAGGGGGCCGCGCCGTTGCTGATCGCGCCGCGCAAGAGCACTTCTGCGCCGGGTTGGAAGTTCGAGCCGTTGGCCGGGTCGGTAATGCTCACGGTGGGGCCGAAACCTCCCGGCCCCGATCGGGCCAGCGGAGCCACGATGTCACGCAGAATCACCGTCTCGCCCCCGACGGTGACCTCGATGCCCTGAAACTCCAGCACCGGCTCCAGCGCCCGCTGCTCGACCGCGGCGTCGAGCACGTAGTAGGACAACTCCGGTTGCGGCACGTTGACCGTGGCCCCGGGGAACGAGGCGCGCACCTGCTGCTCGACCTGGTTGCGGATCGTGTTTGGGTCGGCGATGGGCACGTTGCGCGGCTGGCCGAGCTGCCGGCTGAAGAAGGGCATCGCCACCGCCGCCAGGCCGGGCGCGGCACTGTCGAGCGAGGGACCATTGTCGGGCGTGGTGGTGGTAAAGAGCAGCGAGAGGTGCCCGCCCGGCCCGCCCAGGGGCAAGCCGGACTGCTGGCCGAACTGCACCGGCAGGCGCATCGGCACCTCCACGATCACACCGACCACCTGCGAGGTCGCCTGGGCCGGCTCGGCGTTGAGGGTATTCGCGGAAACCGTGGCCGCGCGGATGAATCTGGTCGGGTAGAGCGGGTTCTGCGGATCGGGGTTGACATCGCAGCCCTGGGGGTTCGGCGTGAGCACCCCCTGGGGGGTCTGCGGGCCGGCTAGCAGATTGCCCCGGACGTCCATAAAGCCGTTATCCAGGAGGAACCGGCAGGCCAGCCGTTGCGCCTGCCCCCGGTCAATGGCCCCGCGCTGGCTCTCGCGGCCAAGTTCGTCCAGATTGGTGGCGTAGTAGCCGCCGCTGGCTCCGTAGCGCACCAGCAGCGAACGGGTGTCGGTGAATGGGACGGTAAAGCGCGGAGAGCCAAGGTACGTATCCGCAGCGATCGGCTGGCGATTGTAGATGCCACTGAAGCGTTGGGCCAGATCCCGCGTCGTGTCGTTGTTGACCTGCGGCGCGCTCAGGGGGAAGACCGGCAGCGTGGCGCCCTGCTGGAGCACGATGTTGTTTGCGGTTACAAAGACAGGCGGAGCGGATCGGGCGGTCCATGCGCCGCTGAGGGTAAGGCTGAGCGCCACTGTGAGCAGCAGCAGGGGCCATGGCAGACGACCTGGACGTGTGGACATCAGTCGTTCTCCTTTCGTTGCTCGCTTGCGGGTCGCGCGGCACGTTCTCGAACCAGAGGCGGGCCGGGCCTTTCTGGCGCTTCTTCTCAGACCCCCATGCGGCTCGCGCCGCACACCGACGGGATGAACATACGATTGTTCCTGGGAGGGCTACGCCCTCCCAGACCCTCCCACCGGGTGGGGGAATGGGGAAACCCGGTTTCCCCATTCCCCTGCGAGGCGGGGCGTGGGGAAACCCGGTTTCCCCACACCCCTCGCCGAGGGCGTATGTTCACGTTAGCCAGGGGTTAGAGGCAACCAGAGCCGGCCAGATATAAAACGCAATCCGCAACCGATTTTACCCCTCTTGACCGAACGGCCATGCTCCGTGCTCCCCTGTGACTCGGGAAGCTACAATCATGCCTGGGAGGTGCGGGAGGGCGCGGCCCTTCCCCGAAAACGCGCTTGATGGTGGGCGGCGCAGCCGCACGAACATACGTAAGGAGCATGCATGGCACGCTCGCTGTACCTCGTTCCCCTGGAACGCCACGCCGGAACCTCGCTACTTTCGCTGGGGATCCTCGATTACGTGCTGCGTAAGACACGGCGCGTGGCGATCTTTCGCCCGGTAATCCGCGATGAGGCCGTCACCCGGCCCGACAAGACCATTGATCTGCTCCTGCGCCACTTTCACCTTGATCAGGTCTATGGTGAAACCTACGCCCTTACCGCTTCGGCCACCGACGCCTTGCTGGCCCATAATCGCTACGACGAGATCCTCAACCGCAGCATCGCCGCCTACCAGCGCCTGGCCAGGCGCTACGATTTTGTCTATTGCATGGGCTCCGACAGCCACCACGATGCTCCTCAGTTTGAGTTCAACCTGAATGTTGAGCTTGCCCGCAGTCTCGACAGCCCGGTCATCCTGCTGACGAGCGGTCAGGGTCGCGGTGTCGAGGAGCTTGCCGGTATGCTGCGGCAGGCCCACGACGCCTTTCGCGCCCGCGGTTGCCCGGTGGTGGCGCTGGTGGTGAACAAGGTCGAACCCGAACGCCTCGATATGCTGCGCCCGTCGCTCGCCCACGATCTGGGCCTTCCCCTCGACCAGGTAGTGGTCTTGCCCGCCGATGTGGTGCTGGGCAGCCCGACGATGCGCGAGGTCGTCGAGCAACTTAACGCCGAGGTGCTCTATGGCCGCGAGCAACTCGACCGGCAGGCGCGCCGGGTGATGATCGTGGCCATGCAGATGGAGCATTACCTGGAGCGCCTCAGCGACCATGTGTTGCTGGTCACGCCGGGCGATCGCGGTGATATTCTCCTGAGCGCGGTGCTGGCCCACCATTCGGCGAACTACCCCTCTCTGGCCGGGATCGTGCTAACGGCCGGGCAGCGGCCCTCGGCGGCCCTGACGCGCCTGCTCGATGGGGTGGGCGAGATGCCCCCGGTGGTGGCGGTGACCAGCGATACCTACGAGACGGCTACCGAACTGTTCCGCGTGAAGTCCTACATCACGACCGATACGCCGATGAAGATCGAAGCGGGGCTGCAACTCTGCGCCCGCTACATTGATGGGGCCGCCCTCGAGCAGCGTTACGGCACCATCGAGCCACGCGGCGTCTCGCCCCGGCTGTTCCTCTACAAGCTGACCGAGCAGGCCCGCGCCAACCGCCGGCGCATCGTCTTGCCCGAGGGCAACGAGGAGCGCATCCTGCGCGCCAGCGCCATCCTGGTGCGCGAACGGATCGCCAACCTGATCCTTCTCGGCGACCCGCAGGACATCCGCGCCACGGTCAGCCGCCTGGGCATTGACCTGGATCTCAATCGGGTCGAGATCATCAATCCGGCCACCTCGCCGCGTCTTGACATCTACGCCGACGAACTCTACCGCCTGCGCCGGCACCGTGGCATGACCCGTGAGCAGGCCCACGACCTGATGCTCGATGTCTCCTACTACGGCACGATGATGGTCCATATGGGCGATGCCGACGGTATGGTTTCCGGCGCGGCGCATACCACGGCCCATACCATCCGCCCCGCGCTGCAGATCATCAAGACGCGCCCGGGCATCTCGATCGTCTCCTCGGTGTTCTTTATGTGTCTGGAGGATCGGGTGCTGGTCTATGGCGACTGCGCCATCAATCCCCGTCCTACCGCCGAACAACTGGCCGATATTGCCATCGCCTCGGCGGAGACGGCAAGACTCTTCGGCATCGAGCCGCGGGTAGCTATGCTCTCGTACTCGACGGGCGAGTCGGGTGAGGGCGAGGAGGTGGAGCGGGTGTGGAAGGCGACCCGACTGGCCCAGGCCCGGCGCCCCGATCTGTTGCTGGAGGGGCCGCTGCAGTACGATGCCGCGGTGGACGAGCGCGTCGCCCGCGCCAAGATGCCCGACTCCAGGGTCGCGGGCCAGGCCACGGTGCTGATCTTTCCCGATCTCAACACCGGCAACAATACCTACAAAGCGGTGCAGCGCGAAACGGGGTCGATCGCGGTGGGGCCGGTGCTCCAGGGGCTGAACAAGCCGGTCAATGACCTGAGCCGGGGGTGCAGCGTGGAGGATATTGTCAATACCGTGGCGATTACCGCCATTCAGGCCCAGGAGATGTTGGAACTTACGGAGGTATAATGGTCTTTGAATACATAATCCGCTCTAGGCCGCGCAGGCGGCCTTCGCATCCCCTGGCCGAGGGCTTCAGCCCCACGGCTAGCCCGGCATAGCGGATTAATTTTTCAAAGACCATAATACATTGGCAGGCCCTACAGCATACCCACAGCGGCCAGCCACAGAATGAGCAGCCCGATCGCGATGCGGTAGATGCCAAAGGCAACAAAGGTGTGGCGCGCGACATAGCGCAACAGCCAGCCAATGGCCAGGTAGCCGACGATCATCGCCACCACCGTGCCCAGCAGCAGGCGGCCCCAGTCGCCGGCCTGCACCTGGTCCAGGCTGCCGATCAGGTCCACAACGGTTGCCGCGCCGAGGACGGGGATCGAGAGGTAGAACGAGAAGGCGGTCGCGGTGCGCCGGTCGAGACCGGCCAGCAACCCGCCGACGATTGACGAACCGGAGCGCGACACCCCCGGAATCAGGGCAAACACCTGGGCGATGCCCACCCCCAGGGCCTGCCAGGGCGTAACGCGCCCGAGGTCGTGGGTGCGCGGGGCGCGAAGCGGAAAGCGCTCGATGATGAGAAAGACGATCCCGCCGACGATCAACGCCCCGGCGATAACCTGGGGCGTCTCGAAGAGCACGGCTTTGATGAAGTCGCGGAAGACGATGCCGATGATCGCCGCGGGCAGGGCCGCGATGAATACCCCGATCCACAGACGTCGCGCCGCCAGCGCTTCGTCGCGCGTGCCGCGCCCCAGCAGGGCGCGCCCCTGGGTCAGGAGATCGCCGGCGTAGAATGCCACCACCGACAGCACCGTGCCGAACTGGATGAAGATCTCGAACGTGCCCCCGATGCTGCCGCTATACCCCAGCAAATCGGAGACGATCAGCAGGTGGCCAGTGGAGGAGATCGGCAGCCATTCGGTGATCCCCTGAACCACCCCCAGGAGGATCACCTTCCACCATTCGGGGTCCCCGGGGACGGCAATAACCAGGCTTCCCAGCAGGGCGACAGCCGCGCCGATCAGGAGGGGCAGCGGCAGCGCCAGCGCGGGCGCGCTTACCTCACGGGTGGGTTGTTTTTGCATTGGTCCTTCGCTTCCAAAAGCCCCGTTCCGTCGTGCCAGTATGCGCGGCCCTGCTTGCGCGTGGCTCAACAGCGGGCACACTGCGGATGACGATCCGCTCATCGTCTGGTTGCGATTCTCCTGGCTCAATAATCTTGCGTTGGCGCGTTTAATTAACAAGGACGTACGCAGCCGGGGTCCCCGCGTGGCGTGAACGCGGGCCGGAGCCTGCGCACCCAGGCCCGTGCCTCTGGCTCGCCCGTGGGAGGGTCCGGCAAGGCGGAGCCCTCAGGCAGGGGTCTGGGGAAACCAGGTTTCCCCAGACCCTCACCCACCGGGAGGGGTTGGGAGGGCGCCGCCCTCAGGCAGGGGTCTGGGGAAACCTGGTTTCCCCAGACCCTCACCCACCGGGAGGGGTTGGGAAGGCGCAGCCCTCCGACGCCCGACAGGGCCAGAGCAAGGGGAACGCCGGGTGCCCGCCTACATCCCATACTCCAGCCGGCGAACCAGCGCGCCCGGCAGGCGCGCCTCGATCATCTGGCGTTGCGTGGCGCGCACGTCGTATTCTACGCGAGCAAAGGTTACCGTTCCGCGATCGGTGTCGAGGATCGCATAGGCCGCGCGGGGGTCCTGGTCCCGCGGTTGGCCCACGCTACCGGGGTTGATGATGAAGCGGGAGTGGTCCTCGATCTCCACCACCCGCTGGCGGTCGGCCAGGAAGCGTTCGCAGCGCTCATAGCCCTCGCGGACGCGAAAGCCGAGCTGGACATGCGAATGGCCGATGAAACATACCTGTTGGTTGAACACCTGGAAGTTGCCGGCGGCCTGCTCGGTCGAGAGCACATACTCCCAGATCGGCTCACGCGGGCTGCCGTGGGCAAGAAAGAAGCGTTCGTCAATCGGCAGCGTAGGGGCGAGTTGCTCGAGCCAGGCGCGATTCTCCGCGCTGAGTTGTTCGCCGTTCCAGATATTGGCCCGGCGCGCATCGGGGTTGAAGTCGCGCAGGTCGATTCTGCCCAGACAGGCGAGGTCGTGATTTCCGGTGAGGGCCTTGCTGGCGTGCTGGCGCATCAAGGCAACGCATTCATTCGGGCGCGGGCCATAGCCGATCGTATCACCCAGGCACCAGAGGTCGTCGAAACTGCCCGCCGCGGCCAGGACTGTCTCCAGGGCAACGAGGTTTGAATGAATGTCAGAGACAATAACGACGCGCATACGGGCACCTGTGCTTCTTTGACAGGACGTACGCGATGGAGGGGTGCGGGGAGGCGCAGCCTCCCCACATCCCCCTGTTCCCGCCCGCGGCGGCCAGGTAGCCTGGCGCAACCCCCACGGCCCTCCCGCCGCGGGCGGGCAACAACCGGTTAGCGGAGGGCCGCAGGCCCTTCACCCCTCCCCGTCAGAACGCGACCGCGTAACTCCTGTTCTTTGACGTCACTTGAACCGGGTTCTATAATGCACACGGCAACGTCGCGGCGAAACCGTTCACCAACCATGCTCGAGCCAACCGGACACTGCCCATACCTTGGGCTCAAGCAGAACCAGGCGATCCGCTTCGCCTCGCCAACGCCTGAGCATCGCTGCTACGCCACCGGCCAGGCGCAGGAGATCCCCTCGACGCCGCCGGACTATCAGCTCAACTTCTGTCTTTCTGCGGATCATGTCAAGTGCCCATTATACACGGGCATGGTCCTCCCATCAACGCCGGTACCGGTCGCCGCCCCGCCGATTGAACCGGCGCTGGCCTCTGCCGGTGGGCTGCGCGGCTGGCTCGCCGGTCTTCCTGCCCGCGACCGCGCCATCTATGGGATGCTACTTACCCTGCTGGGAGCGATTCTGGTGGTCTACGCGGTTGCGGGTGTGGGCCTGATCCGTGAGGGCGCCTTTTCTGGCGGCCCGCCTCCGCCTCTGCCTGCGCCAACCTCGACTGAAGCACCCGGCCCCGGCATCATGGCCTCGCCCCTTGCTGCGACCGCCACGCCCACGCTCACGCCGGGGCTGGCTGCGTCGCCCTCAAGCGCGCCTGCGCCCAGTCCTACGCCAACTGCGTCAGCGTTACCGACGATCGAGGCGATTCCTCCCAGCCCCGAGCCGCCCACCGCGCCGCCGATCTATATTCCGCCCCCCCCGGCGCCAACCAGCATACCGGAGCCATTGACGCCGATTATCACTGAGACGCCCACCGCAACCGAGGTCGTGGAGCCGCCGCCGCCGCCGCCGCCCACGGAGACCCCGACGGAGACCCCTGCTCCGTTCCCCTCGGAAGCGCCCACCCCCGCGCCGGTCGAACTGCCCACGCCGCCGTTCTCCGAGCCGCCCACCCCCGCGCCGCCCGAGCCGCCCACCCCCGTGCCGCCCGAGCCGCCCACGGCAGGGCCCCCGCCTTCGCCCGCGCGAACCCCCGCGCCGTAGGTTTGGGAGGGCGCAGCCCTCACGCAGGGGTCCGGGGAAACCGGGTTTCCCCACATCTCCTGCGGAAGCGGGCCGGAGGCCCGCGCACCCGGGCCCCGGCCCCTGGGAGGGTCTGGGAGGGCCAGGCCCGCACGCAGGGGTCTGGGGAAACCGGGTTTCCCCACATCTCCTGCGGAAGCGGGCCGGAGGCCCGCGCATCCGGGCCCCGGCCCCTGGGAGGGTCTGGGAGGGCGCAGTCCTCACGCAGGGGTCCGGGGAAACCGGGTTTCCCCACATCTCCTGCGGAAGCGGGCCGGAGGCCCGCGCACCCGGGCCCCGGCCCCTGGGGGGAAACCGGGTTTCCCCACATCTCCTGCGGAAGCGGGCCGGAGGCCCGCGCACCCGGGCCCCGGCCCCTGGGAGGGTCTGGGAGGGCGCAGCCCTCACGCAGGGGTCTGGGGAAACCGGGTTTCCCCGGCCTCTCATCCAGGGGGAGGGTCTGGGAGGGTCAGGCCCTCCCAGGCACAACCGTAGGTGCATCCCATGGGGGGTGCGGCGCAGCCGTATGCACAATGCCAGCGATGCTGGAGAGCGACTCTCCGGCGCGCCTGAGGCGCGCCCTCAGAGTCGTTCCAACCAGGGCAGCAGCGCCTCGCAGAAGGCTTCGGGGGTCTCGTCGAAGGGGCAGTGACCGCTGTCGGACAGCACGCTGATCTCGGCCTGGGGCAGGAAGCGGCGCTTGATCGCCTCGGCATCCGACGGGGGGATGGAGCGGTCTTCGGCGCCCCAGATCAGCAGTGCCGGGCCGGTGTACTCGCCGGGGCGCATCTCGATGATCAGGTTGGTCGCATTGCGGGTCGCGGCCAGGTACGACCCCGCGCCGAAGCGGCGCAGTGGGCCGGCAAAGGTCTGCACCAGTTCGGGGGTGACCCGCTCCTTGCGGTGGTACGAGGCCAGCAACCCCTGGCGCACGCCCCACTCATTGGCGAAGATGCCAGCCATGGTCTCGCCGACCAGTGGTGCGCCGATGACATTGAGCAGGAGCCGGTCGGTCGGGGTCAGCGGACGCTCGTAGGGCTGCATGCCCGAACTGTTGACCAGCACCAGGGCGCGGGTGAGCGCGCCGTGGCGCCGGGCCACCTCGCTGGCGACGACCCCGCCCATCGAGTGGCCGACGACCACCGCCGGGCCGCCTACCACCTTATCGAGGAAGGTAGCCACCTGGTCAGCCCAGCGTTCCCGGCTCGGCGGGCCGGCGGGCCGGGCCGAGTAGCCAAAACCGTACAGATCGAGCGCGAACAGGCTGTGCCTGCGCGCCACCGGGCGCATGATCGGCCGCCAGTGCTCGATCAGCGCTCCGTAGCCGTGAATGAACACCACGGGCAGCCCGTGGCGCGGCTCGGAGGCCCAGTAGCGCATCGGCCCCTGCGGCCCGTCAACGTAGTGTTCGCTGATGGCATAGCGCCGCTCGGTCGCGGGCGCGGTGGTTGTGGTGGTTGTGGGATTCATTGTGTTTTGGTTACCCTGTGTGCGATCTGAGGATTACGACGCGACTTCGTCTCGGCCGTCCATGCGGCTCCGCCGCACACCGACGGGATGAACATCCTTCCTGGGAGGGCTACGCCCTCCCAAACCCTCCCACCGGGTGGGAGGATGGGGAAACCAGGTTTCCCCACATCCCTCTCCGAGAGGTTATTTTCACGTCAACGGTCGCGCGGCGAGACGATGTTTGACGCATCACTGGTAGCATACCACAATTGCACGCCCTTTGCGCGGGATTTGCAAAGATTCGTTGGCCGCGATACGTCTTATGGCCTTTGAAGCAATATTCCGCCTCCCGCGGGCGAGGTGTGGGGAAACCCGGTTTCCCCACACCCCGCTCTGAGGGATTTATGCGCGCCTCTTCACCTTCCCCCGCTGCGGGCCAGTTCCCGGCGCTCCAGGGCGAAGAGCACAATCGCCACATCGGCGGGGTTGATCCCGGCGAGACGGGCTGCCTGCCCGAGCGTCGCCGGGCGGAAGCGCTTGAAGACCTGGCGCGCCTCGTTCCGCAGGCCGGGCAGTTCGTCGTAGTCGAGCTCCGGCGGAATGCGCCGGCCCTCCATCTTCCGCAGCCGTTCCACTTCGCGCTGCTGGCGCTCGATGTAGCCGCCGTACTTGCACTCCACCTCCACCAGTTCGACCACGTGTTCAGGCGCCTCGGGCAGATCCAGCGCCTCGCGCACCTGGGCGTAGCGCACCGCCGGGCGGGCGAGCAGGTCGGCGGCGCTCACCGGCTGGCTGAGGCGCTCTACCCCAACCGTGGCCAGCGCCTGGTTGAGCGTCGCCGAGGGGTAGAGTTTGCGCCCCTCCAGGGCCGCGCGCAGCGCCAGGGCTTCCTCGCGGCGGCGCTCCACCGCCGCGGCGCGGGCGGCGTCCACCAGCCCCAGTTCGCGCGCCAGCGGGGTGAGACGCAGGTCGGCGTTGTCGCCGCGGAGCAGCAGGCGGTGCTCGGCGCGGGAGGTGAACATGCGGTACGGCTCGCGGATCTCTTTGGTTACCAGGTCGTCAATCAGCACGCCGATGTAGGCCTGGTCACGCCGGAGGATCACCGCGGGCGCGCCGGCGACGTGGCGCGCGGCGTTGATGCCCGCCATCAAGCCCTGGGCCGCGGCCTCTTCATAGCCGGTTGTGCCGTTGATCTGCCCGGCCAGGAACAGCCCCGGCATGCGCCGCGCCTGCAGATCGGCGCCTATCTCGCCGGTCGCCACCGCGTCGTACTCGATGGCGTAGCCGATACGCATCAGTTCGGCTCGCCGCAGCGCCGGAATGGAGCGGAGCATGGCCCACTGCACATCTTCGGGCAGCGAGGTGTTGCAGCCCTGCACGTACACCTCGTAGGTGTGCCAGCCCTCCGGCTCCAGAAACAGCCCGTGGCGCTCCTTGTCGGCGAAGCGCACGATCTTGTCCTCGATGCTGGGGCAGTAGCGCGGCCCTACCCCCTCGATGACGCCCGAAAAGAGCGGCGCCCGGTCGAGGTTGGCGCGGATCAGTTCGTGAAAGGCGGGCGTGGTGTGCACCAGATAGCATGGCAGTTGCGCGCGCCAGCCGGTGAGCGTGGCGTGGGGATAGATCGCCGCGGGGGGGCCGCTGTAGGCGGGCGCCGGCGGATCCTCGATCCCGGGGTAGTAGTGGCCGAAGGAGATCGGCACAGGGCTGCCGTGTTGCACCTCGGCAAGGCCAAAATCAATGCTGCCGGCATGCACCCGCGGCGGCGTGCCCGTCTTCAGGCGCACCAGGGGAAACCCCAGCGCCGCCAGGTCTTCGCCGAGGGCGACCGCCGGAGCCTCGCCGGCGCGCCCGGCGCCCCAGGCCGCCTGCCCGGTGATCGCCCGGCCCCGCAGAAACGTTCCCGTGGTCAACACCAGCGCCCTGGCGCCGTAGATCCAGCCGGTGTGGGTGACCACCGCAAAGGCCGCCTCCAGCGGCAACGCCGCTGCCTCGTGCCGGGGCCGGCCACGGAGCGGAACGATCCGCTCCACCATCGCCTGCCGAAGATCCAGGTTCGGCACCCGCTCCAGGGTCTCCTTCATCACCTGGGCATACAGGCGCTTGTCGCACTGCGCCCGCAGCGATTGCACGGCCGGACCCTTGCTCTCGTTCAGCACCCGCAATTGAATGGCGGTGCGGTCGGTCACGCGCGCAATCAGCCCCCCGAGGGCGTCAATCTCGCGCACCAGATGGCCCTTGGCCGGCCCGCCAATGCTGGGGTTGCAGGACATGTGGGCCAGTTTGTCCAGGTCAATCGTCAACAGCAGGGTGCGCCGGCCCATGCGCGCCGCGGCGTGGGCCGCCTCGCAACCGGCGTGCCCCGCGCCAACCACAATCACATCGTACAGGGTCTGCATATGCCGTGCTATAATAGCGCCCCAAAGCGACCGTTGTCGCCCTGGCGCGCCGCTTCATCAGCGCCCGGGCGGATGTGACGCTTATGTCGCACCCGCGTAGGAGCACCCGTGTGGCTTCTCTTTTGATTATAGACGATGATGTGAGCCTCCTGGCGCGCCTGTCGGCGCAACTCGAGGCCGCGGGCTTCCAGGTGGCCCGTAGTAGCGATGTGGTTCACGGTGAGCGACTGTTTGCCGAACAGCGTCCCGATCTGGTGATTCTGGACGTGCGCGCTGGCGACGGGCGCGGCTGGGAGTTGCTCGAGCGCCTGGCCTCCGAACGCCCGGTCGTGGTGCTCAGCGGGGCCGCGCTCGAAGAAGACGTGGTTCGCGCCTTCGAGGCCGGCGCCGCCGATTTCATCGCCAGGCCCTACCGCTCAGCCGAACTGCTGGCCCGCATTCGCGCCCGTCTCAGCGAAACGAACGCCGCTGCGCTGGAAACTACCCCTGTGGCGTCCGCGGTCGGTGCCAGCCCGCCTGCCGCGCCGGCGGCAGCGTCTGCGCCCGCCCCTGGTCCCATCGCTGCACCAGAAGCCAGATCGCCCCTACCGGCCCCCTCCGCCCGCCCCGTCGCTACGCCGGAACCCCGGTCGAATAGCAAGCGTCGCCACGCGCGCAACGATCACGACGAGGCCGTGTTTATGTCCGAGGCCGAAGAGATGGCCCTGCTGCGCGCGCCGTCCCCTGCCGGGGATCGGCCGCCAGCTTCGGCGATCCTCACCCAGGAAGAGGCGGAGCGCTTCGGCCCGCGGCTGCGCGCCGAGCGCACACGCCGCCACCTGACCCTGGTGCAGCTCGAGAACGAACTGCACATCCGCATGTCCTATTTGCAGGCGATCGAAGACGAGAAGTTCACCCTTATGCCGCGCGGCCCGGCCGCCCTCGACATGATCCGGCGCTATGCCCAGCACCTGGGGGTCGATCCCACTCCCGTGATCGATGCGTTCGGCAGCAAGTTCGCCCTTGAGGCGACCGAACCCCTCCCCTCTCTGGGAGGCCCGCCCGCGCCACGCAGCCTGCCGCGCTGGATCATCGCGCTGATTGCCGCGCTGCTGGCCCTCGCCGTGGGTATGGGCGCCATCGCCGTGTTCGATCCCGAGTTCTTTAGCCGCGCCCTGATGTTCTTCCAGGAACTCTGGAGCTATCTGCTGCGACTGGTAGGCATCGCGCCGTAGGGGTGGCACCCCTGGTTTCAGTACCAGGACTTCTGCGGTGGAGGGGTGCGGGGAGGCGAATCCTCCCCATATACCCCTGTTCCCACCCGCGGTGGCCAGGCGGCCCGGCGCAACCCCCACGGCCCTCCCCCGCGGGCGGGCCACAACCGGTTGGTGGAGGGTCTGCGGCTCTCCACTCCTCCCCGCCGGAGGGCGACTGCGTAACTCCTGTCGGCCGCTAACGTGAACATCGGCTGCTGGAGCAGGGGTGTGGGGA
>Ga0308411_10000856_pt1 | contig 20550 bp, 13 predicted proteins | sample HotsprottomLayer_2_FD_203530 | JGI IMG/M metagenome (GOLD analysis project Ga0308411, IMG submission 203530) | Hot spring phototrophic mat microbial communities from Octopus Spring, Yellowstone National Park, Wyoming, United States -... | ecosystem: Environmental > Aquatic > Thermal springs >...
ATTTTAATAATTTTTAATTTTTCATTGTCATTTTTAATTTTTATTTTTTATTTTTTAATTATATAGTGCCCTCGGTCCGACTCGAACGGACAGTCTTGCCCTTAGGACGGGCCTGCTTTATCCAATTAAGCTACGAGGGCTATGCCTCTTAAGTTTACAATTTATTGTCATTTCTTACCCTCCAAATTATAGGGCGAGCTCGACCAAAAATCTATAAAATGTCATTCCTGGCTTGACCAGGAATCTATATAATTTTAACCTTATTTATTCTAGTTTAAGGTATTAAATTATTTTTAAGGTATTATTTTATAGATTCCTGCTTTCGCAGGAATGACAATAATTATTGTCAATTATAATATTCCCCCTTATTCGGGATAACAAAAAAATAATAAAATTTACAAATCGGATTAATATGGATATCAATTATATTATAAACCATAAATTCTCATCACCCACTGTAAAATCCCCTCTCCAAAAAACAACATCAAAAAAGCGCCAACTACCAAAAACGGCCCAAAGGCAATTTTACTCTTTAATTTTTTTCGTCCAAATAAAATTAAAAATAGACCGGTAATGCCACCAAAAACAAAAGCGAAATACAAAGCCAAAAAACCTTTTTGCCAACCCAACAAAAACCCTAAAATTGCCGAAAGATAGACATCACCCAAACCCATCGCTCGTTCTTTTGATAAAAAGTAAATTAACCAGATAGGAAAAGCAACAATTAATCCTGAGAAGATAAAATTGGTTAAAAATTGTAGGGGTCGATCATGATCGACCCCTATCTTAACCCATATCCCGATTAAATGATAAAACAAAGAAAACCCGAAAAGCGCCCATAAAATATAATCTGATATTAAATGATATTTTACGTCTGAAAAAAATATAACAATAAAACAAGAAACTATCCCCCATAAGCTTAAAATCACCAACCAATTTTGCCAAATAGATATTTCTTGAATATTTTTTACGTAAGTTAAAAAAACAAAAATAAACATTAACCCGGTTAAAATCTCAACTAAAGGATACTGACTACTTATTTTTTTACGACAGTAACGACAATATCCTTTTAAAAGAAAAAATGAAAAAATCGGAATTAAATCATACCAAGAAAGTTGATGGCCACACTCATCACAAACTGAACGGCCGGTAATTTTTTTCTCCTGGGGTAACCGGTCAATCAAAACATTTAAAAATGAACCAATTGATGCGCCGAAGAAAAAGATAAAAAAACCTAAAATAAAATCCATACATTCATTTTACTTTAATTTACTAACTTCTGTCATCCTGTCCTCCGAATCGGAGGGTGTATATTTTGCATTTTGAATTTTTTTTACTCATACCTTAACGCATCAAGCGGGCTAATATTTTTGGCTCTTTTTGAAGGATAAATGCCAGTCACAATCCCAATTCCAATCGAAAGCAGTAAAATCATCACTAAAAAATAAAACGGACTGACAAATAAACTAACTGATTTATCATCACGGAAGAAGCTGGAAATAAAATTGATTAAACCGCCAATTTGCTGCCCCAAAAATATCCCCAAAATCCCACCGAAAAAACCGATGATCACCGACTCGGCTAAAAACAACCGCACCACATCGCGATCCGTTGTCCCCAACGTTTTCATTACAGCGATTTCGCGCGTCCGTTCCAAAAGCGAAACAGTTAAGGTATTAAACATTCCCAAAATCGCCACCACTAAAGCAATTGCTCCAAACGCTCCCAACAAAAACCGTAGTAACCGAAACAGCCGATTGACCTGATTTAAAGTATCAACAATACTTAAGGTGACAAAACCCAAACTTTCAATTTTTTGCCGCACCAAAGCCAACTGATCTTCATCCTTGACTAAAACTTTAGCGTTACTGTATCGGGAAACTCCCATACTTTCCAAATCAGCCAGAGGCGAAATCACTAAAAGATTTTTATCATCTTTGACCACGCCCACTATCTGATAACTGACAGGTTTTGATAGCACTCGACCAAAAACCTTAGACATCAGATTACCGGAAACAATATACGAAAGATTAATCTTTTGGCCTAAAATTTTTTCTGGTTTAATTTTTAACGTCCGTAAAAGAGCAGTTGAGACCAAAACTTCCTTACCTTCCTTTTTTTTAACCTCAACGATTGCCAGTTGTGCCTCAGCGGTTGCCTGATTTTTTTGTTTTTCTTTTTCGATAATCTGTTTTAATTCAGCCGTTTGATTAGCGTTTTTGTCTAAAGTTACGGCCGTTAAATCGGCCTCGCCGGTGGCTTCGCCCAAAACAGCCTCACCTGAGGCATATTTTTTTAATAATCCTTCTATCTGTTTTTCAATTACCAACTCTTCTTGGGAAAGAATCTTGACATCTTTTTCTGCCAAATAGCCGATCTCTTTTATCTGACTACCATTACCGTCGGCTTTTGGTAGATATAAACCAGTCGCTACCTCATCAAAAATTGGCATCTTGGTTTTAATCCACTTACCATACCATTGGCCGTTTTTGTCTTGATAAAATTTTCCGACCGTAGAAACACTCTCATAAGTCCCCCCCCAAACCTCAACGCCAGTCTCATTTTTCAAAAAACTGCCTTGCACATAGCCTAAAATTTTAGCCGTCATTGTCGGTGACTCCCGCAGTGGATAATAGGTTTCTTCACTTAGCCGAAAAGCTATTTTTTGACCATTTATCTCCTGACCGATAGCAACTGGTTCTTTGTCCTCAAAAATACCGGCTACTTCTCCTTCCTCCATTTTAGCCAGTAGGTCTTCTAAATCGGTTTTCCCTTGATATTTTGACTCTGCTTTTTTAGAAAAAAGTCGGCCGGTGATTAAATTGGTATGAGCAAAGTCTAAAAAAAGATTATCGGCTCCTAAAACAATTGCGTCCATTTTTAAATCGTTATATTCCAATGAACCGGCTAAAGAAACTGCCGCCGCGACTTTTTCTACACCCGGTATTTTTTCTATCTCTTTTAATCTCTCTTGGGTTAAAGAAACGGCGGTTGAACTCGTTTGAACATCAGTCAGACGTAAAGAATTGGGTTGAATTAATCGCTTGGTAACAATTTTTTGCAAGCCATAAGCAAAAGAGATTAAAACAACAACCACCGCTGTCCCAACGGCAATAGCGCCAACGGTGATTAATGACCGGGTTCGGCCAGCTAGAAGATTTTTAAAGGCGATTTTAAAAATTAAATACCAAGAAAGCTCGCCCTTTTTGCTTTTAAAAATAAAATCAATGACTTCTTTTTTAAAGGTGACAAGTGTTTTGCCTATTTTTGTTTTTAGGTGGTAAAATTTTTTTTTCATTTTAAAATTTAACTGATAAGACTTTTATCATTTTACCCTCCGAATCGGAGGATCAGGATCCCAATGGGATGCCGAAACAAGTTCGGCATGACATTTGGCGCACCCGTGTCATCCCGAATTTATTTCGGGATCTCTTTGAGATGCTGAAACAAGTTCAGCATGAAAGATGTTTCCATTGTCATCCTGAACTAGTTTCAGGATCTCTTTTCAAGTTTCATATTAATGGGATCCCGAAACCTGCCTGCCGGCAGGTACGGTAAATTCGGGATGACATAACAATCTAAAATTATAAATAGTGCGTAAGTCCTGCTCTTTTTTCAATAATGTTCATCCGCCACTACCCGACCATCTTTGATACCGATGGTGCGGGTGGCCACCGGTAAAAAATTAATCTCATGGGTAACCATTAAAATAAACCGTCTTTTTTCCCGATTAAGCCTAGCCAAAATCTCAATCATCTCCTCGCCTGAAGCCGTATCTAAATTACCGGTTGGCTCATCGGCAACAATCATCCACGGATCAGTGGCCAAAGCCCGCGCCAAAGCCACTCGTTGCTGTTGACCGCCAGAAAGCTCCAAAGGCTTATGATCAAAAAAATCGCTCATCCCCACTTCAGTCAAAACCTCGATCGCCCGTTTTTTTGCCAAAGTCTCGTTCATCCCCGAAAGCCATAAAGGATATGCCACATTTTCCCCAACCGTTAACGACTTAATCCAATTGGCCTGCTGAAAAACCATCCCGATTTTTTGCCGACGTAAATTGGCTCGTTCATCAGCTGAAAGTTGATAAAGATCGATCCCGCGCAAAAAAACTTTTCCTTCATCTGGTGGTTCAAGACCAATAATCGTGTGCAAAAGCGTTGATTTACCGCAACCCGATGGTCCATAAATCATCACAAACTCGCCGGAATATAAAACCAAATCGATATCTTTCAAAACATGAGTTTTGCTTTTTCCGGTCGTGAAACTTTTATTAACATACTTTAACCGGACCACCTCATGATGAGAGCGCTTTTTTTTGGCTGGCAACCGCGCCTCAACTTTAGCTATATCGATTATCGTTGGCAGTTGTTGATTTTTTCTCATAAGATTAATTATAAACTACTTTGTATGTTATCCTACACTTAACAAGGTGTGTTTTATTGTCATCCTGAATTTAGTTCAGGATCCCCATAAGATGCTGAAACGAGTTCAGCATGACAATCATCTAAACCTCTGACTACATCAAAAACTCAACCTTTCATAACCTTAAAAACCCAAAAATATCTTCTAAATTCTTTAGAATAATATCAAGGGCGGCTTGTTGGGCCGTTGGGGTGACCACCACCGTATCTTGTGATTCAGTCTTGTTACCATTTTTATCATGGGATAAAATCTTTAAGTGATAAGATGAGGTTGGGGCTAAATCACGAAGAATGATAATATGCTTGGTCGTGTAATTTTGATCTTTTTCTGAAGCAAAAGGATACTCACTGCCCACCCCCGGTCCCCAAATCACCTGTCCCAAAGCCGGCTCATCGGTCTCCCAGGAGATAATAATCTGAGCTTTGGCTTCAGTACCAACTCCAGAAATTGGCGTCTCAATAATCACATTTTTCAAAACCGGTGGTTTGGTATCGCTGCCTGTCACATAACGGATTGGGTCAGAGACTACCTGGTTGCCATACTCATCCCGACCGCGGATAGTAAAAACATAGATTGAGCTGTCGGCTAATCCAGTAATTCTTTGCAAGTGCTTGGTATCAAAGTTTAGATTATAAACAGTCTGAGCCCGACCTTTGGGGATAATCGGAACCGAGGCTAATTCAGTCTGGGAAAGTTTTTTTAAATCTTCAGTTGTTTTGTATTTGGCAGCTACTGGATTTTTTTTATCAATTTCTGCGGCCTGATACTCCACCTCTGAAGTAGTTTTGACATTGGTCGCCCAGGCTAAAATCACACTTGTTCCTCCTTCTCCTTGCTCGGTATTAAAAACTACGGCGCTGACTTTGGGAAAGATTAAGGTGGTAAAGCTATTGTCTTCTGAGAAAATATCATCGCCGTCAACGGTTGTGCCTCGGACTCGGAAGTGATATTTGGTTGAGTGTTTTAAATTAGTTAGTTTTACCATATGAGCGCTTTCTGAAGCCACAGTTGACACATCGATGCTTAAACCGTAGTTAGGAGTCTCGCCGTATTCCACTTTTGAGGTGGCTAAACTACTGGTTTTCCAAGAAACAATGGCTGAGTTTAAAGTAATATCTGAAACTGTCACCTCGGAAATTGAGGCGGTGTTTAAGGTGGTAAAGGTGTAGTCGGAAGAATAGGCTTGGCTGCGATCATAGCCGACCAAATTTGGTTCATCCAAAGCCAGCACCCGATAGTGATAAGTGGTCCCCGGGGCCAAACCACTGATTTTTATTGAGTGATCTTTCACGGCCGTTGTTTCTGAAGCAGCTGAACCATAAGTTGAAGTTTTTCCATACTCCACTGTCCCATAGGTTGCCCTTGAGGTTGACCAACTGATAATACAGGTGGTTGAACCGCAAGCGGCTGAAGGCACCCCACCGGCTGATGGCGGGTCATAGTATTTACCAACCGGCGCTAAAGAAACCGTATTGGAGAAAATCGATGAGGAGCCGGCATTGTCTAAGGCTTTGACTTTGTAATAGTAAGTTTGATTGTAGGTTAGATCGCTGTCAGTATAGGCGGTTGAGGTGACAAACCCGATAAAGGAAAAACTTAAGTTATCAGTTGAGCGGTAAACTTCATATTTGGCTGGGGTACCGCCAGTGGTTGGTGCTTTCCAGACTAAGGTCAACCGCCAAAGGCTATTGGCTTTATCTGAAGCATCAGAAATGGTCAAGTTGGTTGGAGCACCAGGCGCTACGGTTGAAGCATAAAAATCAACTGCCGCATAGGCTTCAAAATTGCGATTACCATGACCAGTCTGAGTATTGATGTTATTGTCTTCGGCAACAATATAGAAAGTGTTTTTTCCTTGCTGGGTGGCTAAAGCGACATTTTCAATTTTGCGGTTGATGGTTTCTGCGGCTGTCGTTTCTGTCATTGTAGTTGATGAAGGCGTACAGTTAACACAGTAGTAATACTTGGCAATTTCACCAGAATAATTGGCTGGTTTATCCCAGGTAACAGTAAAAACATTGCTTGAGGCAGGATTATCCACGCTGGTTGCCGGGCTGATGACCACATTTTGCGGTGCGGTTGGAGCGGATTGATTGTAATAGAAACTGGTGATTGAAACATTGTTTGAGGTTGAGCCGGAATAATTACCCGCGTTATCAACGCTTCGGACATAGAAAAAGTTTTGGCCCTCTTGATAAGCTGGGATATTAGTGACGGTGGTTGAAGTAGTAAATTGCCACTGGGAAAATTCACCGGAGGTAGCACCGGTTTTGTACTCATAACCTTTTAAACCTGAAGGGCCATTGTCAGTGGCCGCCGGCCAGTAAAAGGTAAAGGAGTTGACAGCTTGGTAACCAACATTGGTGGTTGAGACTGAAGCGGGTGCATTGGGGATTGAGCCATCGTATTTGTAGGTAAACAAAGTGACTGGGTTGGAAGTATTGCCAGAATTGTCTTTGGTTTGCAGTCTTAGATAATATACTCCATCTTCTAAACTACAAGTTGATGGCGAGGTGCCAACAATAAACTGGCGCTGGTCAGACTCAGCCCATAAATAGCAGCTATCACCTAAATTGGCTGAAGGAGTGGCGTTTTGGTCAGTAGTTAAAAGTAGATGATAGCCGTCAATCCCTGAAGCTGATTGCCCTTCTGCCGCAATATCCTCGCCTGCTTCCCAGGTGAATTTTGGTCGGGGATAGTTATACCAGTTGCCTGAAGTTAAATCAGCCGAAGCAGTGGCTGATGTTGAATATCCTAAAGCTACTGCTTCTGGATTTTGCGGCGCAGTTGTGTCTTCTACATAACTGACAGTCATCCCATTAATCACTGGCGAGTCGTTTAACGCGCTATTTGGGCTCATCTCTGCTTTCCATTGAAAATATCTTCGCGGATCAGAGGCGATATTATTGCCTGAAACGGCCGCCCAATCACTCCAGGTGATATTATCCGGACTGGTGCGGGTGTAATAAGAAATTGTTCCGCCGTTTAAAAATTGGGTAAAGGAGATTGGCGTTGTCCCCCAAGCGCCATTGGCTGAAAGATCAATTACCGGTGATATATATGTATAAGTCCCGCTCTCATACCGATCATCACTTTCGCTACCTGACTGATGCGTAGTTAAACCTTGATAATATAAGTCGGCGACTTCAGAGGCGGTAAGAGGCTTATCAAAAATTCTTATATCCGAAGTAACTCCTGGCCACTGATTGCTAATAAATACATATGAGCCTAAGTTTTGGGTTGGTGTCTGAGGACTTGCACTTTGATCCAAAGAACCATTTTCATAAATTTTTATTGAATCAGAAGTATCCCAAGTAAAAACAACATGTTTCCAAGAACTATTATCACTTATAGGAAAAATGCCTAGACTAATTTGTGTGGGTTGCATAGCATGAAATCCCAATATTCTTCTTGGATCTCCATTATTAGGATCATACCATCTTAAACCAATATAAGGATATCCACATTCATTATTACCAATACTCATAATACAATAATTTTCAAGCCCTGTAGTTTTTCCACTTATCCAGTTAAAATTAGGTTTTAGCCAAAGACTAATACTCCCCTTTTCTCTTGTAATCGAAGTTGGTCGACTATAACGAAGATTGCCCTCACTCCTCGTACTCCCACTTTCATTTTCTGTTCCGGTCCAGGCGTATCCTGTCCCCAAGCTCCCATCGGCGTATGTTGTGGCATAAGCTTTTTGTTCTAATTGCACCCCATCAACATAGACGGTTTTTCCTGGCTTGACTTTGACACCTAAATAATGAGTACCGGCGGGTAAACTGGGTGAGGCAGTCAGCCGCCACCAGCCTCCACCCATATCAGTGTAAGTGGTTGAAAGTGATGCCGAAGCCGAGGCTAACTGAGCCACGGTTGAATCAACTGTCCCACCCACGTTTCCCGAAGTCCCATCATATACATAAGCCGATAACGTATGGGTAGCGGTTGCCGAAGGCGTGGCTGGGATAGTATATAAATCATCCATATCATAAGCCAACAGTTTTACTGATTTTGAACCGAATTTATAATATGGGGCGGTTGTGTTTTCCGTTGGTGTTAAGGAGACAAATGATGTTATTGTTCCATCGTACTGATTTGCGCCTTGGCCATCTGAACCAAAATACATTGTCGTTGGCGTGTTGCCAAAAGGCACTACTCCAGTTGCCCTTGCCCGCTCCACTCCATCAACTGAAAGCCAAAGACCATAGTTTTGGCTATAACCCATTTCTATCTGATAGGTTGTACCGGCGTTTAATGTCGGGTTACTCCAATCAGCCGTGACTGTTGTCCCATTAAACTTGCCCTCAAGCCGCAAAACTGATGAGGAATATTTATAAAGTTTTAGGTAGTCGTTGTTGGTTGATGCGGCGGCTGAAGCAATAATTGGCTGGGAAAAGCCAAACTTATCCGCCACGTCAAAACTATGCCTTGGGGTAAACTTAAACTTAGCACTCCCCGAAGCTTTGGTCCACCCCGTAATCGCCTGAGTCAGCGTATCACCTCCATCCACCCGCAAACCCGAGGTCTCCGTCGAATTGCTTTGGTTGGCTGGAGTGACGGTAAGTGAGACGTCGGAAAGAAGTATCTGATAAAAATCATCATATACAGCATCTCCGGCTCCTGCACCGCTTAATCCTATAGTAAAAGATGTATCACCACTGGCATCTGCCTTTCTTCTTACTACATTCTCGTATCTTTTCCATAGGCTACCACTTATAAAGTGAGCGAAACCACCTGTTGCTGATGTTTGAGGACTATAACCTGGATCTCCCCCAGTGGCGGTTGCTATATAATTACTGCCCGAAACTACATATCCAAAGCCTCCTCGTAATACAAATTGACTTGTGTTTGCATAACTTCGCCCCACAGAAGCTCGAGCATAAGTACCGGCGTCACCTGTAATTCGATAAGCCGATGTTCCTGAATGAACTATCGAGGTTTCTTGGGTTGAAGTTCCAGTCATAACTCCCCACCAGCTGGTTGGTGTCCATGGTGTACCCGAACCAGTTTCCACACCTGGGTTTATTACCATATTACTTAGCACCTCCACCTGGTGCCAGTAACAAGTCCCGCTTGAAGCAGTGTTTATTAGTTGTACCTGTTCATTTTCTGCTGCTGGTGATTGCCAGGTAAAAATATAAACATCAGGGCTCGTCCGCGTTGAAGTTGTTGTTCCATCTAAATGAGAAATTTCTGTTGAGCCGTCGGCTCGCGTGATTTTTACTCGCGGCTGGCAGGTGCCATCGCTATGACCCAAGGCTCTTAAAACATAATTGCCGCCGCTGGTCGCGGAAAAACTGCGATAAATCCCCTGATTTGCGGCATTAGAAGTCACCTTATATCCACCCGCGTAAATTTTTTCGTTCGTTGCTAATGCTGAAACTGAAGTTGGCGTCCCTAAATCAGCCCAGCCATCTGAAGTATAAGTCCCATTCATCATAAACCCGCCGGTATTAGTTGTGGACGTGTATAAAAGATTAGAAGCATGCGGATGGCTCCAGGCATTACCCGTGCCAGAAGACAAAGTACCAGTTGAAGCGTTGGTTGGCAAAGCAAAGACTACATCCCAAGAGCCTGTAGTTAAGGTTGGGTCACTGGCACTTGATGTTACTTCATCACCGTTGCCCACATTTATCCCGGTTGAATTATCACTATCATGTAAAGGTCGGCGATAAACTGTCAGCCCCTCAATAATCCCGCTTGAAGCACCAGTTGTTCCGTTAGTGCCAATGTAAATTGTTGAGGCTGGCGCTTCAACTGCGGGCTGGGTAGTAATCCCAAAGGTGGTTGTGCCATCAATAGTCAATGAGGCATAGTTTGTCCCATCAAGCTTATTTTTTGTGTCCCAACGGCTGGTTAGTTTATAAGTTGTCCCGGCGATAATTTGTGAAGAAGCCGTCATTGTCTGACCACCAATTTTCAATTCAAAACGATCGTTAGCATAATCATAGGCTAAATAATAATTACTGCTAATATACCAAAGATAATGAAGACCGGTTCCCGATGAAGCATCATAGGAATATTCCGGCGTCCACCAAAGGACCACTGACCCTTGCGCTGTATCAAAATTGCTGTAAAAATTACCACTTATTTGGCTGCCGCTACCAATTGATATAACATCATCAGTTTTTCCTTGACTATTGGCTAAATCACCACTTGTCATCACCCCCGCCGCAAACGGCCCTGCTGAGTTTCTTTTTGCCATATTTGGCGTAAAAGTGGCTGAAGAGGTGGCATAGTTAAAATAGGGTAGGCTCCAGCCTTTGTTGTAAACACTGGTGTTTTCAAAAGAAGGATTGGTGATAAGATTAGTTGTCCCCTCCTCAATAAAAATCCCGCTATGGCCGGCATAGGGTTGGATAGAAACAGCGCCAGTATCAGATGAAGACGAATCAACGCCAATTAATCCCGAAACATAATTTGCCCCATAAATTGTCCCATGATTGCCATTGCCACTCGAATCAATCGCCTTGCCTGTATTTCTTGGATCATCGCCATTTTCATCAAAATGCAAAAGCAATTTGGTATATTGGTCCGGTTCAAAAGGAGTGGTTTGGGGGGTGAAGTTGGAGGTGTAGCGAACATTCGTTGAAAGTCTTACCTCATCAGCCAAGCCAGAAAAGCTATTTCCTACATAAAGAGTTGTCCCCGCATTTCTTATAGTGCCAACAAAGGTGGTTTCTCCAATGTAATTTCCATTGACATACAATGTTATTTTGTTGGTTGTCGAATCAAACTGACAAGCAGCATGAAACCAAGTTCCAGGACTGACACTAGCACTAACAGCATATTGCTGACTAGTACCTTGCCACATTCCACAAGTTAATGAATTATAACTATAGGATAAACCATGGTGATACTCAGGCTTTCCTAAAAGAAGCTTATTTCCCTGTTGTCCTTTTAAATAAAACCACCCTTCCAAAGTAAAAGTTCCCGATCCTGTTGTTAATTCAGAAATATTTGGGATACTCACATAATCATCCTTCCCATCAAACTGCAGCGCTCCCTTACCACCAGAATAACGGATGGCGCCGGTTTCGGTGGTTGGGGTTTCGCCATCAGCACAGGTAGTTGAGCCGTTAAAAGGGCAGACCAAAGTCGCCTCAACCACGCTCCCATCGGCCCGATAGATATTAAAGCCATCATCGCCATAACCCGGATTGGTAGCATTGGCATTGCCGTAATAAAGCTCATAATTGGAGTCTGAAGCGCCATTCCAAAGCGGTTCTTTTCTGGGAAAAGTGACGATGGTGGCTTGGGAATCAGCGCAGTTTGAGGCGCCTGAAGCCAAAGTGATTGAGCGCGGAAGTTCCTGGCGCAAATTAGCCGATTGGGTGGCGACAAAAGCCACTCGCAGATCATCACAGTCGTTTTGTAGTTTTCCAGCATCATAAAGCTCTTTGGTGTTGACGACCACTTGCGCCGAAGCCGAAGCCGTTAAGTTTTGACCGGATAGATTTTTTAAAGTAATCGTTTTTTTGTAAAGATAAGCGCCGTCAAGCCAGGCCGAAGAAGTTGCGATTCTTACTTCCGATGATAAAACCGCCACCAATCCCCCATTATCCGAATACCCGGCGGCATTAAAAGCGATATTTTGCGGCATTGATTTGGTTGACTCATTTAAGGCAAAGACTTTTTTGTAGATGTTGTAACCGGTTAAAACCAGAGTAAAACTGATACTAAAAGCCGCCACAAAAATCCCAAACAAATGATACCGGGCTTTGGTATGCACCGGGACGGTAAAATAATGTTTTAGACGACTTTTAATCCCCGCCAATAAAACCGACAAAAATCCAAAACCCTTAAAAAAACCCCGCTTTTTTTGGGTTTTATGGGTTTTATTAATCTCTTTATTAACTTTTTTTAACTGTCTTTTTGTTTTTGTTTTTTTCATAAGTCTTATTGTTATCCCAAAAAAGCCCTTTGTCATCCTGAATTTAGTTCATGATCCCCATGAGATCCCGACTGAGTCGGGATGACATTAACCCTCATATCATCGTACACTTACAAGGTGTGTTTTATTGTCATCCTGAACTAGTTTCAGGATCTCCTTGAAATTCTAACTTCTTCGGGATGACATTAACATTCATATCATCCTACCCTTTACAATAATAATAGTCACTTTTGATCCATTTTGTCAATAGTAAGATATAGTCTTGCCAAGTCTTTTTAAAATCAATAATTTAAGGCTTAATAAAGCGCTAAATAAAATTTTTCCCCGCTGGGTTTTTGAGGGTTTTTAGGTCTATAAAAAGACTGTTTTTTATAAAGACAGTCTTTGAATAATAATCCTATTTTATTATTGCCATCCTGTCCGCCTAATTCGGCGGATCAGGGTTTCTTTTTATGTTTCAATGGGATTCCGAAACGAGTTCGGAATGACAAATGTTTCCATTGTCATCCTGAATTTAGTTCAGGATCCCCATGAGATCCCGACTGAGTCGGGATGATAACTATTACCCCTTTTGTCATTTCTTGCCCTCCGATTCGGAGGGCTAGCTTGACCAGAAATCTATAAAATCTTACCTCTTAACTGTCAATTACTACTTGACAAATTCGTAGCGAATTTGTAAACTATCGTTGGTATGTATTATCCACGAAAAATTTTAGACAAAATACGACCTTATCTTAATCAAAAAGAGATAATTGTCTTAACCGGGATGCGCCGGGTTGGTAAAACTACTGTTTACCGAATTCTTTTTGATGAGATAAAAAGCAATAATAAGATATTTTTAGATTTAGAAAACCCCTTAAATCAAAAAATATTTGAGGAGATAAATTATGATAATGTTTGGCTGAATCTTCAACGGCTAAATATTAATCCAAAAGAAAAAGCTTATATTTTTTTAGATGAAATTGGCGCAATGCCTAAAATCGTTAAAGTCATCAAATATCTTTTTGATCATTACAATATAAAATTTTTTCTCACTGGTTCAAGTAGTTTTTATTTAAAAAATCTTTTCCCAGAAAGCTTGGCTGGCAGAAAATTTACTTTTGAACTTTATCCTTTGGACTTTGAGGAGTTTTTAATCTTTAAAGGAATAAAAGAAAAATTAACTCAAGATTTTAACCAAAAAGATAAAGATAAAAATCTTATCACCTATGAAAAATTAGCAAGACTTTATGATGAGCATTTGGAGTATGGTGGCTTTCCTCAAGTTGTGTTAACCCAAAATTCAGGACTAAAAAAAATGGCTTTAGAAGATATTTTTAAGTCTTATTTTGAAAAAGATGTTAAGATTTTAGCTGATTTTAAAAATCTTAATGCCTTTAGAGATCTTTTAATTTTACTTTTGGAAAGAGTGGGAGCAAAACTTGATATTTCCAAACTCGCCTCAGAAGTAGGTGTCAGTCGGGCTACTGTCCATAACTACATTTCTTTTCTTAAAGGGACTTATTTTTTGAATTTAGTGCCTGCTTATTCAAAAAGTTTAGACAGGCAGGTCAGTAGCGCTAAAAAACTTTATCTTTGTGATACGGGTCTTATTAACCGTTTTGTTAAGGTTAATGAGGGAAGTTTATTTGAAAATAGCGTTTATTTAAATCTTAAAAAATATGGAAAAATTTCTTATTTTCAAAAAAGAAATGGGGCAGAAATTGATTTTATTCTTGAGGATAAAAAAATTGCTTTGGAGGTAAAAAAAACTGCCGCTATCCAAGACTATAATAAATTAAAAAAAGTGGCTTTGAGTTTAGGTCTTACTCATCCCTACATCATTACTAAAAAATTCATTGATAAAAAAGGATTTATTCCCGCGGTTTTGATATAGTCATATAGCAATTTATTGTCATCCTGTCCTCCGAATCGGAGGGCGGGGTTGACCAGGAATTTATACCCCTTATACTTGAATTTGCAACTTTATGTCATTCCTGGCTTGACCAGGAATCTATAAAATTGTGTTGTCAAATTATATAGATTCCCGCTTTCGCGGGAATGACAAAAAAATGAGAAAATTTGCAAACCATAGTAAAATGGGTATATATTGTTATTTTAAATTTTTGACTTTTAATTTTTAACTTTTCTTATGCCTCAACCGCTAAAATTTGATTTTTACAATTCAATTATTGAAGTGCCGGCACCAGATACAACTTTGGATATGCAGTATTTGATCGATCAAATAAGAGATGTTGAAGATGAACTCTCTCCTGGGATGGCTTACAATAAAATTGCCGATGCCTCGGGCAAAGATGATTTAGGTGGAGGAATTTATACCGCCATTACTGTCCGCCTTTTGGATAATTGGCGCGTTCGCTTTGAAGCCAGACCCGGACCCGAAACGGTTCAATGTTTTATTGTGGGTGGAAATTTGGTTGGTGGCCCAGGGGGTAACCCAATTGCTCCTTCAGCTTATACTCAAGTGATTCAGCAGTCATCTGCCTCAGGTGTGATTGCCACTCCCACTACCTCAACTGAAAACATCAACCTTCGCTATCTAATTGGCTCCCTTTCCTCAAGACAAAGAGCACTGGGTAATATCTTTTACTGGGATCCAGTGGCTGGTTCAGACAGCAACAATGGCCAAACTCCTCAAACAGCGGTGGCGACCTTTGCTAAAGCCCATGATCTTTGCACCAATGGTGCCAACGATGTCATCTTTGCTCTCTCCTCTGACCCATCCGGGACAACGACAACGACAGAAAATTTAGTGATTACTAAAAAAAATGTTAAACTGCGCGGACCAGGGGCAATCTTTAAGATCATTCCTTCCTCAACCACTGATGATGTCATTGTCATCAATGCTGACAATGCCGAAATCTCTGGGGTTTATATCTCCACTCCCACAGGTAGCAGTAAAAATGGCATCACAATCAATGCCAACAATGCCTTTATTCAAGACTGCTGGATATATCAAGCTGGTGGTCATGGAATTGACATTTCAAATTCCAGCTCAAGTGTCATTACTTTATCGGTGATTGAAAAATCAGCCGGTAATGGGATAAATATTGGTTCAAGCGTTGTTCAAAATACGGTCTCCAAATGTATTATCTTTGACAATGTCAATGGAATAAACTTTTCTGGCACGGGTTTGGCCGATAATATTATGGAAAACAACATCATTTACAAACACACTCAATATGGAATCAATATTGGATCAGGGGTCCTTCGAACTATTGTTCGCGGCGGTCATACTTTTGCGAAAAATAATTTAGGCAATGTCAATGATTTAGGCACCGATACCTATATTGAAACCCAAGCTGGTGGTGCCTCAGCCACTGAGATTGCCGATGCGGTCTGGGATGAGATTTTAGCCAGTCATACTGTTGCCGGTTCATCAGCGGCGATTTTGAAAGACGCCCGAGTCAAAGCGACTTTGGCGGCTTTAAAATAACTCTTGAAAATTAAAAATTTTTCCGCTATGATTTTCTTATGTTGCAAAACATTGGTTTACCAGAAATTTTAGTTATTTTAGCAGTTTTATTTATCTTTTTTGGGCCGGAAAAGTTAATTGAAATTGCCAGAAATTTGGGTAAAGCGGGCAAAGAGTTTAAAAACATTAATAAAGAGTACAATGAGGTGGTTGAGAAAATAAAAAAACCACCGACAAAAGAAGAAGAGGAAAAAAGCGATAAAAAAAATTCCAAAAAAAAGAAGGGGGGTGACAAATAATTATGCCAACGGTTGGTTCACCAGAAATTATCATCATCGCCATTGTGATTCTTTTACTTTTTGGCGCCAAAAAAATCCCAGAATTTGTCCGCGGCCTTGGGCAAGCTGTAGTTGAGTTCAAAAAAGCCTTAAAAGGTAAGGAGTAATTTCTTTCATGGTTAAAAATAGTCACCAAGAAAAACCGTCACCAAATAGTCCTTATTTACCGCTTCTTTTTGAGGTAAGAAATAGGGTTTTATTGATAATTGTTTTTTTTATTGTTACCTTTTTAATCGGTCTTTTTTATTATGAAAAGATCGTTGGTTTATTTTTAAATCTTTTAGCGTTAAAGGGGGCAACGATTGTTTTTTCTTCTCCTTTTGAGTATATGAATTTAGCCTTAAACTGCGGTTTAATTGTCGCTATTGTTACTACCTTACCGCTTATTATTTATCAACTGATTAAGTTTATAAGACCGGCCTTAACCGAAAAAGAATATCGCCTTTTTAAAAGAACCATTCCTTTATCATTTTTTCTTTTTGTCGCTGGTTTTTATACTGGCTTTTGGATGATGCAGTATGTAGGCCGTCTTTCTTTTCAAGCCGCCAAAAAATTGGGAGTTGTTTCCTATCTTAATATCTCCAATCTTTTATCAGTTGTTCTTCTTACTTCAACTTTGATGGGGGTGGCTTTTCAGTTTCCTTTGGTCTTAATCTTTCTTATTAAAATGAATATTGTCAAAAGAGAAACCCTTGTCTCAAAACGACCACTGGCTTATATTATCGCCATTATTTTTGCTTCTTTAATGCCGCCCACCGATATTTTATCGTTAATTCTTCTAACAATACCTCTTGTTTTTCTTTACGAACTTGTGTTATTATTTACTAAATAATAAACACCGTTAAAATTTATAAAAAATTAAAAAAAGGAGGTGAGATTTATGCGATTAGGAATTGTTGAATTGGTGGTTATCGTTTTGGTTGTGATTATTCTTTTTGGCACTAAAAAAATCCCAGAATTAGGTAGAAGTTTAGGTCAGGCAATAAAAGAGTTTAAAGATGCTTTTAAAGGCAAAAAATAATCAAAAAACATTCTCGAAATAATCATAAGTTAAAGAAGACCGACTTGACCAAGAATAATAAAAATTACTATAACCACGACAGTAGCGAAATGAACCATCACTATCTTCTTTGACAATATACCAATTGCCGTCTTTGTCCTGATATCCATAATAAGAAGGAGTGGCGTCATCTATTTGGACAATGGAGTAACCATCGGTTGGCTTTCTAATTGCCGGATCGATTTTTTTGCCGGTAGTATCTTTTAAAGCCACCGTTCCCGGCCCAGGAACTGACCCAAAAAAAGCTGCCTCAGCCTTTTGGGGATTTAAAAAAGCAGCGATAAAAAGACCAGCTCCTCCCACCCCAAGCATCTTAATAAACTGTCGCCGCAGCGGATCATTGATTTTTTTAAATTCTTTTTTTAGATTGTTTTCTTCCCCTAAACCTTCTTTTTCCTCAAAAACTTCTCTTTTTTCTTCAAGCACTGGTTCTGCCTCAACAACTTTCTCCACCTTCAAAACTTTCTCAACCGTAACAAAATTGGTCAACCAGAAATAAACCGGCAAAGGCAAAAAGACAACAAAGATCAAAAAATTAAACTGAAAAAAAAGACCAAGAAAGATAATCAATGAAAGAACTAAGTAATTAAAAAAACTAATTAATTTAAGATAGGAAGTCAAAACGACAAAATTTCTTTCTGAAATAAAGGAAAATTTTAACAATTTAATTAAATCAAAAATAAAGTAAAGGGTGGGCACGGAAAAAACCATCACTAAAAAAACATCAGTTAGGGTCTTGGCCTGTCTTAAACCATAAAAAAACAAGGAAAAAGTCAAAAGGGCAGTGTATATAAATAAAATTTTTTTCAGATTTTTCATATTTTTTATAGCTCCTCGACTAAACTTGTCTGCACCCAACCCCACTGACCGTTTTCATACTCTATCTTGTACCAATTAGGTGCTTTATCATAAACAAAATAAAGTTTTCCCTGAACAATTTTTCCCAATATTTTGGCTGAGGCCCGATTAGTCTCATAAACCTCAGCCTGTTGCCAGTTTTTTTTTAGTTTAACGATTCCTTTAATATCAATATTGGCGCTTAAGGTTGAGGTCAACTGATCAATTTCTTTTAAATAGTTTTCTTGGTTATTGATTGGTTTTTGATTTTGTGCAAGAATGGAAGATAACATCTGATCTCGTCCTTCCTGTTGGGCTTTATAGCGAATCAATTCTTCCCGTAAAAGAGCTAATTGATTTTTTAATTCCTCTTTTTCCTTCAATTGTTGCTCACGAAAAAAACTCCAATTATCTTTTAAATTCGATTGAATCTCCTTTAATAATAAGTTTTGCTTAAAAACAAAGTAAATCACCAAAATAATAATTACCAAAATAATCTGGGGCGTTTTTTCGATAATTTTTTTTAAAAAATCATTCATGATTGTAAAAAAACTGATAAATCACTGGCTTTAATCCGGTAACTTTTGCCCCCAATTTTTTTTGCTTTGAGTTTTCGACTTTTAATCCAGCGATAAATGGTTAAAGGCGAAAAGCGTAAAATTTTAGCCGCTTCGGCTACCGTATAAAAATGTTCATTTTTTTCCATATTTTTTTAACTTTTTATCTCTTTTTTTATCATAATATATAAAAATAAATAATGTCAAGAGAAAGATTGTATTAAAAATTAAAAAATGTATAAAAATATAATAATTAAATAATTTAGATTTTCTTGAAAACTTAAAAATTGTTCAATTTTTTTATTCAATTTAAATAGTTTAGAGACTTTTTTAGCAGTTTACTATTCTATATGCTAAAAAAGTTTTTTTATGATAACTTAAAAATTAGCCTTAAAAATTTTTATTTAAGGCTTTAAAAAAATCCAAAAAGACACTACAAAAAGGGTATAAAAAAGTAAATAAACACTAGTTGTAAGAAGATTAAACTTTAATTTTACCCTCAGTAATTGGACTAAGAAGGGCAAGATTCAATTTTTCTTTAACAAAAAGTTTTTTGGCTAAGTTGATAATCTCTTCTTTATTAATCGCATCAATCTTTTTAATTACTTCCTCAGGCTTAACAATCTTTCTTTCAAATATCAGTTTTCGGCCAACAAATGAAGCTAAATTATGAGAATCCTCTAAAGACAAAATTAACTGGCCTTTAACCATCTCTTTAGCTTTTTTAATTTCTTCGTCTTTTAATTCTCCCGTGGCTATTTTTTGATGTTCATCAATAATCACTTTGATGGCCTCATTAATTTTTTTGGCATCAACCGTCAAACCCGCCCGAGTATAGACATAACCCGTCTCAGAAAATGGTTCACTGCCTGAATGAACATAATAACAAAGACCCCGCCGCTCCCTTACTTGGTAAAAAAGACGCGAAGACATCCCGCCACCCAAAATCGTCATTAAAACTGATTGAACATAACGCTTTGGATGAGTGTAGTTTAATCCCCGATAGCCTAAGATAAGATGGGCCTGCTCAGTTTTTTTGGTTTTGATTAAAATCTGGGGTGAACTTTGAGTATCTAAAAACTTCAAAAACGAAGCTTTTTGACCATCTTTCCACGAGGAAAATTTTTTTTCAATAATATTTAAAAAATTTTTTAATTTTGATGTGTCATTTTGATTTTTGATTTTTGATTTTTGATTTATTGATAATCCCCCAGCAATAACCAAAACCACATTGCTTGGCTTATACAAATTTTCCATATAATCCAAAAACGTCTGACGGGTAAATTTCCCAACGGTTTCTTTGTAACCGGTGGTTGGGTATCCTAACGGATGATTTTTAAAAAGAAGCTCCTCAAAAAGCTCCCACGCCTTATACTGCGGTTCATCTTCATACATGTTAATCTCTTCAATAATCACCCCTTTCTCCCTCTCAATCTCCTCCGGAAAAAGCAAAGGATTTTGAATCATATCGGCCAAAACATCAACCACCGTTTCAAAATGAGAAAGGGGAGCTTTTATCCAATAACCAGTATGATCTTTGGTGGTAAAGGCATTGAAAATTCCACCCAAACCCTCAATTATTGAAGAAAGAAGCAAGGCGTTTGGGTATTTTTTGCTTCCTTTAAATGCCATATGCTCAAAAAAGTGAGCCACCCCATTGTTTTCTTTATTTTCATACCGACTGCCAGCTCCAACCAAAAGCATAGCCGTAAAAGTAGGAAAAGTTTTTGTATCAACCAAAACTACTGAAAGTCCGTTTTTTAAGGTAAAAATTTGGTGAGTCATAACATATTTTACCAATTCTGACGAGGTTTTACAAAGTTTTAATTACTAGTACTTACTTTTTATGCTAAAATAATAAAAAGACCGCCAAAGCTTAAGCGGCTTACGCACCCGACAAAAATTCTAGGGCTTGTAGCTCAGTTGGTTAGAGCGTGCGGCTTACATCCGCAAGGTCTCAGGTTCAAGTCCTGACAAGCCCACAAATCAACCTTTTTTGCCCGGTCGTCTAATGGTAGGACAAC
>Ga0308411_10000859_pt1 | contig 20496 bp, 21 predicted proteins | sample HotsprottomLayer_2_FD_203530 | JGI IMG/M metagenome (GOLD analysis project Ga0308411, IMG submission 203530) | Hot spring phototrophic mat microbial communities from Octopus Spring, Yellowstone National Park, Wyoming, United States -... | ecosystem: Environmental > Aquatic > Thermal springs >...
AGGGGGCGCCGTTCGTCTCGCCCGTCGCCCTTCTGCGGGAAGCCGACGGTCGTCTGCTGGTGGCCGACCGGGGTGCCGACGCCGTGTTCCGGCTGTCGCCCGGCGACGGCGCCGTCGAGACGGTGGTGCAGGGGAGGCCGCTCCGCGAACCCGGCCACCTCGTGCTGGTGGATGTCGGTGACGATGTGGGCGGCGCGCCGGCGCCGAGCACGTTCGCTGCGTTGTGCGCGACTCGGGCGTCGCGTGCTGCCGCGCAGCTCGCGTCACGCACGCTGCGGTGTCTCGGGACGCGCACCGGCAGCGAGCTTGCCGCATGCGTCGCACGTGCCCGCCTGCGTTTCTGGTCTCGTCCAGTCCCCGCTGGCTGCCCCGGATGCGTGGTCCACGGCGGCCGCTGGATCGGGAGCGAGCTCCCCGAGGCGCTTGTGCGGACGCCGGGACAGCGCCTCAAATGCGCGGCCTTCCTGACGAGTTGCCGGCGTTCGCTCGGAGCGGCAGCGGGCAGGCTCTATCGGGATCTCGCCGCATGCACCGCCGCGTACCGGGCCGGCGCCGCGCCGGACGCGGCGGTGCTCCACGCCTGCCGGGCGGCCGCCGGCGCGCGGTTCCAGGCCGCGACCGCTCGCTGTGACGCCTGCACGACAGGCGACCGGCAGGCGATTGCCGCGCAGGTCCGCTCACTGGTGGACGGCTTCACCGGCGCTTGGTTCTGCGCCCGGTAGCGTCCCGTGGACGTGGAGCCGGGGACGGTGCGGTGGCCCAGCACCACCGCATTCAGCCACCAGCCCGGATCGCCCGGCATGTTGAAGTACGAGCGGAACGCCATCGACGGCGCGGTCGTGCTGTGCGAGGTCGAGCTGGCGGACCCTGACATTCGGGCGACCGACAAACTGCCGCGACAGGACCTCGAACGTAGTGTCCGTCGATGTCGATGGCGACGCATTCGCAGGACCGACTCCGCTGCGGTTGGACTCGTAGCCGGGCCCGGGACCAACACCATGATCGCAGACCCGCGACCTGGCCGAGACTCGTCTGCCCCGTCCAAGCACGTGTTAAGGGGAATGGGCCACCGGATCCGGAGCGTCCGAGATCGGGGGTTCTCGCGCCCCGCCTGAAAAAGGACGTTAGCAAGGGGGCTCGGTACCCGAATCCCACCAGTGCTTTTTCGCCGTCACGCGCTTCCCGGCCCTGACGCCATGGGAATTGCCTCCGGACGCGGCGAGCCGCTGCACCTGCTCGCGCTCGGGCGACATCCCCTTCCGGCGGCGGAGTTGCCCCGTTGCGCTCGCACCGGTATCGAACAGCGTCGTACATGGCCGAGGTCGTGCACTTGGTGCGGGATCTACTGTTCGTTTCCAAGATCCGCGAGGCGGCCGAGCCTCTCGGTGCGGAAGTGTACGGAACGCGCACGGCGGAGGACTGTGCGGCCGCCGCCCGTCAGGCGCGCCTCGTGGTGCTCGATCTGCGGCTCCCCGAGGCGCTCCGCGCGCTCGAGCTCCTCGCGTCGACACCCGAGACCGCGTCGATCCGGTCCGTCGGCTTCGTCGATCACGAGCGCACCGACGTCATGGAAACGGCCCGCGCCCTCGGCTGTGGCCGGGTGCTCGCCAAGGGCCAGCTGGCGATGGAGCTGCCCCGGCTGATCGCCGAGGCCCGGGGCGCATGAAGCTCGGGCTGTTCGGCGTGAACATCGGCCCCTGCGCCGATCCGCTGCTCCAGGAGCGGCTCGTGCACGCCGCTGAAGAGAGCGGCTTCGAGTCGGTCTGGACCGGCGAGCACGTGGCCCTGCCGATTCACGACAACCCGGTGCCAGTGCCCGCCGAGACGCCGTTCCTCGATTCCCTGGTGACGCTGGCCCGTCTTGCGGGTATCACCACGCGCCTACGCCTGGGCACGGGCATCCTCGTGCTCCCCCACCACAACCCGGTGCTGCTGGCGAAGGCGCTCGCCTCGCTCGACGTGCTCTCGAGCGGCCGGGTCATCGCGGGCTTCGCGGGCGGCTACGCAGAAGCCGAGTTCCGGGCTGTGGGCGCCGACTTTCACCGCCGGGGCGTACGCACCGACGAGGCCCTCCAGGCCATCCGCGTCCTGTGGACTCAGCAGGAGCCGCGCTTCGCCGGCCGCTTCACGGCTTTCGAGGGCATCCGCTTCGAGCCCAAGCCGCTGCAACAGCCCCATCCGCCGATCGTGATCGGGGGCCATGCCGAGCCAGCCTTGCGGCGTGCCGCCCGCGACGGCGACGGCTGGTACGGGTTCGGGATGACCGTGGAGGCCGCAGCCGCGATCGTCGAGCGGCTGCGGGTCCTGCGACGCGAGGCGGGACGTGCGCACGAGCCGCTCGAGATCTCGCTGACGACCTTCGAGCGCCTGAGCCCCGAGCTCGTGGCGCGCGCTGCGACGGTCGGGATCGATCGGCTGATCTGGTACCCGCTGGTGCCTGTCGATCGGCTCGAGACGGCGGTGCGGGAGCTCGGCGCGCAGTTCGGCACGGCGGCGTGAACGGCCTTTCGGTCTGGGGGCACGTGCTGCTCGCTGCGCTCGCGCTCGGCGTGCTCGGCCGGGCGGCAGCCCACGCAGCCCGGGTGCGACGACGCGGCCCGGCTGAGGGCGTTGCCCGGGCTCGTCACCGGGCCTGGGCCAGAGCAGCGCTTGCTGCGGTGGTGCTGACCTGGGGCAGCGGTCTCGTCTCGGTCTGGGTCGGGGGCCAGCAGCCAGCGATGCGCACCGCCCACTTTCGCGTCGGCACCGCCGTGCTGCTCCTGCTCGCAGGCAATGCCTGGCTGGGACGCCGGCTGCCGGACGATCACCGAGCGCGGACCGTCCATCCCTGGGTCGGGGCGGCGGCGCTGCTGGCCGCCGGACTGCAGGTCTTCCTCGGGCTCGAGCTGCTGCGCCGCTGAAGGCGGCTGTCTTGCACGGGATGGGCCTCGCAGATAGCGTCCGGCGAATGGCCGATCTGGAGACCTTTCGCGCCGAGGTGCGAACGTGGCTCGACGCGAACGCACCAGCTGGCGTGCGCACGCCGCCCCGGACGCCCGACGAGCTGTGCTGGGGCGGGCGCAAGGGGAGCTATCCGGAGGACGTGCGTCGCTGGCTCGCGCTCATGGCCGAGCGGGGATGGACGGCGCCCACCTGGCCCCGGGAGTACGGTGGAGGTGGGCTCTCGAAGGCCGAGGCCCGGGTGCTCGCCGAGGAGATGGCGCGGCTCCGGCTGCGCCCTCCGCTCACAGGGTTCGGCCTGGAGATGATCGGGCCGCTGCTGCTGCAGGTCGGCAACGAGGAGCAGAAGCGCGAGCACCTGCCGCGCATCGTGCGCGGCGAGATTCGCTGGTGCCAGGGCTATTCGGAGCCGGGCGCGGGCTCGGACCTGGCGGGCCTGCAGACCCGCGCCGTGCGTGATGGCGACGACTACATTCTGAACGGCCAGAAGGTGTGGACGTCCTACGGGGACAAGTCCGACTGGATGTTCCTGCTGGTCCGCACCGACACGACGCAGAAGCACGGCGGGATCACCTTCCTCCTGATGGACATGGACACGCCGGGGGTACAGGTGCGGCCGATTCGCCTGATCAGCGGGGCGTCGCCCTTCACCGAAACCTTTCTCACCGACGTGCGCGTGCCGCGGCGAAACGTCGTCGGCGAGGAGAACGGCGGCTGGGCGATCGCCAAGATGTTGCTCCGTTTCGAGCGCAACATGATCGCGGACGTCTTCAAGGCGCGCGACGATCGCAAGCGGCTGCTCGACATGGCACGCCGCTACGTGCCCGCGGCGGGCGACCACGCTCGGGTGGGCGATCCGGTCATCCGCGATCGCATCACGCAGCTCGAGATGGATCAGCTGTGCTTCGATCTAACGCTCGCGCGGGCGCGCGATCGCCTGGGCGCGGGGCAGCCGCCCGGCGCCGAGGTCTCGTTCTTCAAGCTGTACGGCACCGAGCTGAACCAGCGACGCCGCGAGCTGATGGTGTCGATCGCTGGCCCGCAGGCGCTCGGCTGGGAGGGCCCTGGCTTCAGCGACGACGAGCTGGCGCTCACGCGCGACTGGCTGCGCTCGCGCGGCAACACCATCGAGGGCGGGACCTCCGAGATTCAGCTCAACATCATCGCCAAGCACGTGCTCGGCTTGCCCGACTGAGCGAGGACGGCATGGCACTCGTGCTGACGGACGAACAGGAGCTGCTGTACCGGACGGCTCGTGATCTCGTGCAACGCGCGGCGCCCGTGGGCCGGCTGCGCGTCTACCGCGACACCCGGGATCCCGATGGCTTCTCGCGCGAGCTGTGGGCCGAGATGGCGCGGCTCGGCTGGTTAGGCATCGTGGTGCCCGAGGCCTATGGTGGCTCTGGTCTCGGTTGGCGCGAGCTCATGGTGGTGATGGAGGCGCTCGGTCGCAACCTCGTCACCGAGCCGCTGACCGGCACCGTGCTGCTCGGCGCGACCGCGCTGCTGCTGGGAGGGACCGAGGCGCAGAAGCAGGCCCACCTCCCTGCCGTCGCCACCGGGGAACGGTTCCTCGCGCTGGCCTACCAGGAGGCCGGCAGCCGCTACGACTGGACGCGCGTGGAGACACGGGCCGAGCGGGCAGGCGGAGGATGGAAGCTGACAGGGGAGAAGCGCCACGTGCTGGACGGGCACGTGGCCGACTGCTTCGTGGTCTCGGCACGAACCGGCGGGAGCGAGACGGACCCCCACGGGATCACCTGCTTCCTGGTCCGGCGCGACGCGCCGGGCGTGAGCGTCGAGCGACTGTGGCGCGTCGACGGACGCGGCGCCGCGACGCTCCGCCTCGACGGGGTGACCGTGAGCGCGGACGCCATTCTCGGGGGCGAGGGACAGGCGGCATCCCTGCTCGAACGCACGCTTGACCGGGCGACCATTGCCTGTTCGGCCGAGATGCTCGGCGGGATGCTGGCCTGCTTCGAGATGACGCTGGAGTACCTGAAGACCCGCAAGCAGTTCGGGGTGCCCATCGGGTCGTTCCAGGCGCTCAAGCATCGCGCAGCCCGGCTCTTTGTCGAGACCGAGCTGGCCCGCTCGATCGTCATGGCAGCCCACGAGGCGCTCGACGAGGGCGCGGACGATCAGCGCGTGCTGCGCTTGGCGGCCACGGCCAAGGCGCGGTGCTCGGATGGCTTCGTGCTGATGGGGAACGAGGGCGTGCAGATGCACGGCGGGATCGGGATGACCGACGAGCACGATGTCGGCCTGTACCTCAAGCGCGCGCGGGCGGCCGAGATCCAGTTCGGGGATACCGCGTTCCATCGCCAGCGGCTCGCCGCGCTCGACGGCTACTGACCGGACGACTCGCCCTGCGGCCCATCGTCCGTGGGCTGTTCTGTCTCCTGTCGGTGCCCCGGGGAGCCCGCCCCACCCCGTTTTGGATAGGTGAGTGTCTCCTTTGCCTTGCGGTACGGGGTACTTCTCGCTATACGGCCGAGCACTTCACCGGAGGTAGTGCGAATGGGCCTGGCAGAGCGCACGGTACCCGCTCCGAAGACGCGGGTCCTGATCGTCAACCCGCATGCCACCGAGCGAGAAGGTCTGGCGGCAGTCCTCGGGCGCGAGGAAGGAATCGAGGTGGCGGGGGCGATGGGCAACCTCGACGACGCGATGGCGTTGATCGAACAGATCGCGCCCGACGTGGTGGTGATGGATCTGGCGACGCCGGCCGAGGGCGGGATCGACGACCTGCGACGGCTTCGTAGCGACGGCTCGGCCGTCCGCGTGGTGACCGTGCGGCGGGATTACTCGCGCGAGCAGGTGGTGGCAGCCTTCGAGGCGGGCGCCAGCGCCTGCGTCTCCACCAATGCGGGCGTGAGCGACCTCGCCAACGCCGTCCGTGCGGCGCAGGCTGGTCGGAGCTACCTCTGTCCGTACGTGACCCGCGTGCTCATCGAGGCGCCGATCGTTCCGCCGGTCGCCGTCCCGCCCGGCGGTCGCCAGCTCACGCGGCGCGAGCAGGAGGTGCTCGAGCTCATCGCCGCCGGCAATACCGATCGGCAGATCGCCGATCAGCTGTCGCTGGCGGTCGGCACGGTCCATACCCATCGCAAGCACATCATGGCGAAGCTCGGGGTGCGAAACGTGACGAGCCTGCTGCGACGCACACGCGAGCTGGGATTACTGCCGCCGAGCTGAGGGTACGCGGAGCCGCCGCAGCGTCCCCGATCAATGGAGGGTCGGGGTCGCATCGTGGAGTCGGGCGAGGCGATCGGCGACCTCGGCCGCGTCCACGGCATCGGGCGCTACGGCGAGATATCGGCGAAAGTCGGCCGCTGCCGCAGCGAAGCACTCGAGCTGCGCGTAGAGGATGCCCCGGAGGCGGAGCTCCTCGGGCGAATCGGGCGACAGGACGAGCAGCAGATCGGCAGCCGCCAGCGCCGAGACAACGTCCCCGCGATCCTGCCAGACATGGACCAGGTTGCGCAGCATGCGGGCGAGAATCGCGCGCGGCGGTGCGGGCTGCAGAAGCTCCGGCGGGACGGCGCGAAGCTGTTGGCCCCGCCAGTCCGGCGAGAGCGCGCGCAGGCGTTCCACGAGGTCGCCCTCGCTCAGGGCGATGCCCCCGTCGAAGGGATCGACGACTCGGGGGCCCGTCGGACCGGCGACCTGGGCGAGGAAGTGACCGGGAAACCCGATGCCGGAGACCGTGACGCCGGCGCGACGTCCGACCTCGATTAGGACGACCGCGAGGGAGATGGGAATGCCGAGTCGACGCGCGAGCACATCGTTGAGAAAGCTGTTGCGCGGATCGTAGTACTCGGCCTGGTTGCCGCGGAATCCCTCGCGATCGAAGAGCACGTCGAGCAGCACGTCGGCCCGCGTGGTGGCGTCGGCCCCGCGCGGGATGTGCGCACGCACGGTGTCGGCGAGGCAGTCGAGCTCGGCTAGTGCGGGCAGCGGATCGAGCCGAGGGTAGGCGATGCGTGCGATCTCGAGCGCCGCACGCGCGAGATCCACGCGGACCCCCGCCGCGAGCAGGGTGGCGAAGCGTTCACGGACGGTCTGCACGATCGAGGCGAACCGTACCCAAGACCCGCCGCGGCCGGCAAGAGCGGTCGCCGCAGCGCTGCCTATACGAGGGCATGCAGCGCGTGCCAGCCGGGCGGCGGTCTGTTCGTCCGCTGCCGGGTCGCACTGTGGGTGGAACCCTGATAACGGTCATGCAATGCATCTCGCCTCCGGCGCGCCGATCGTGGTGCTCGCCGTCCTGCTGACGGGCTGTAGTCCGTTCACGGTGCGAACGCGGGAAGATCCCGACGCACACCTGGCTGCGCGTCGGACCTTCGCCTGGCTGCCGCCGGAGCTCGCGGCGCCTGCGGACCAGCGTACCCAGGACCGTGCCGTCTCGAAGCGGCTGCGCGAGCAGGTCGAGCGCCTGCTCGTGGCGAAGGGCTACCGCCCGGCGGCAGCCGATCAGCCGGTGGACTTCTTCATGAACTGGCGCATCACCGCGACCCCCACGGTCTCCTGGCAGGTGGAGCAGGGTCACCTCGGGTGGGGGACGGGATGGTGGAGTGGCTGGCCGGGCGGCGCAGAGCTCTATGCCGATAGCTACGATAGCGGGACGCTCTTTCTCGCCGCCATGGATCCCGGCGAGCGAACGATCGTCTGGCTCGGCGTTGCAGAAGCACGCCTGTTGCCGCAACTCTCGCTCGACCGCCGTCTGCAGCGGGTAGACGCCGCCGTCGAGCACATCATGCGCGGATTCCCGGTCCGATGAGGCCGGGAGGGGGCACGGGCCGCATGGCGCGCCAGCGAAGACCAGCTGGCTCGCTGGTGGAGCGCGTTGCCGGCAAGGAGGAGACGTGAGCATCCCGTATGCTACTCGGTGGCTGGGCGCGGCCTTCGCTTGTGCCCTTCTCGCTCCCGGGGGAATGGTACGAGCCGCAGCGCCCGGGCCTCGTGCTGACAGCGCCTTGGCCGAGGCGGAACCGGTCGTCGATCCTGTGGCACTGCAAGTCATCCGTCGGGCGGGAGACTTTCTCCGAGGCCAGCAGCGCTTCGCGTTCGAGGCCGAAGTCGGCTTCGAGGTGGTGCAGCGCGACGGGCGCAAGCTCGAGTTCGGTGCCTCGCGGCGCTTCTGGGTGGAGCGACCGAATCGCTTCCGCGTCGAGGCGGAAGATCGCGAGGGTCAGGCGACCCTGGTCGTGTTCGACGGGCGCGCGCTGTCGGCTGCGGACCTTGGCCGGAACGTCTACGCCCAGGCGGTCTTTCCGACCGACCGAACGATCGACGATGCGGTGGACTTCGCTCGACGGGCTCTGGCCCTGCCGCTCCCGCTGGGCGAGCTGGTCCGGAACGAACCCAACGAAGCGATGACGGCGGGCGTCACGCAGGCCGACTTGGTCGGCGTGGCGCGGATCGGGGGTGTCGTGTGCGATCACGTGGCGCTCTCCAATCCCGACACCGATGCGCAGCTGTGGATTGCCCAGGGCGATCCGCCCACGCTGCGCCGTGTGGTGCTCACGTACCGGACGATCGAGGGGGCGCCGGCCTTCTGGGCCAACCTGGCAGCGTGGTCGTTTCCCGACAGGCTGGATGCGGAGCGCTTCCGCTTCAGCCCCGCTCCAGGAGCAGAACGCCTTCCGTTTGCCGTGCGCGGCGGTTCGCGACGCACAGGAGGCCAGCGATGACGGTCCGTAGCGCATGGCACCGCAGGTGCGCGCTCCTGGTGGCAGGGGCAGTGCTCGTGATGGCGATCGACGTGGAGGCCCGCGGGGGTGGCGGTCGTGGCGGTGGTGGACGCGGCGGGGGCGGGCACTCCTTCTCTCGCGGAGGACCGGCGGGGGGCGGATCGTTCCGCGGCGGGCAGGACTACAGTCGTGGTGGCTCCCGTCAAGCCCGCTCCGGGGGTGGTGGTCGGATGGCAGCTCGGCAGCCTGGGGCGGGCGGCGGATTCGGCGGCCAGCCATCGCGCGGGGTGGCCGCGCGCCGGGAAAGCGCGGCCGGGCGGCGCCAGGACGCTGCGAGCGAACGCGGGGCACAGCGCGACGAGGCGCGCGAGGACTGGCAGAAGTACGGCAAGAATCGGCAGGAGGACCGCCAGGATTTCTGGGAAGACGAGGTCGACGACATCGACGGGGTGTCGGCTGGCTCCTGGGGCAACGTGCGGGTGTACGACGCCGACGACTTCTGGACGGGTGTGGCCGTGGTCGCCGTCGGAAGCGCGCTCACGGCGGCGGCTTTCGATGCGATGCGGGCGGACAGCGGCTGTACGATGACCCAGGTGAAGGCCAACGGAGCCGATTACTACTACTGCGCGCCGAACTGGTACGTGCGGACCATGAACGGGGGGACCTTGACCTATATGGTCGTGCAGCCCCCGCCTGGCCATTGATGGCGAGGCGAGGGGCCGCGTCCCACGCCCGACGCGGCGCTGTGGTCGGGCGGTCGCCCTCCGGGGGCCTTGGCAGGTCCGCGAGACCCCTGCTAGACGGGGCCCGTGTCGCTGCGGGATCGCGCTGCCATCGTCGGCATCGGGCAGCTGCCGTTCTCCAAGAACATCGGTCGGCCTGAGGATGTCACCGCGCTCGAGGCGGCGCTCCTCGCGCTGGAGGATGCAGGTCTGCGCCCCGCGGACGTGGACGGGATGTGCAAGTGGAGCATCCAGGTCACGGCCGAGAACGCGATCGCGCGGAATCTGGGCATCCCCAATCTGAGCTTCTTCGGCGAGGTAGGATACGGCGGCGGGGGAGGCTGCGGGGTGGTGGCCCATGCGGCGGCAGCCATCGCCGCCGGCATGGCGCGCTGCGTGCTCGTGTACCGTTCGCGGAATCGGGGTTCGGGTGGACGCCCCTGGGCCGGGACCTCGCGCGAGCGCGATCAATCGCAGGCCGAGGGGAACGAGACGGCGTTCTTCGCGCCCTATGGCTTCGTGCGTCCAGTGGACCAGGTGGCCATGTTTACCCGCCGCTTTCTCCACGAGCGCGGCTACACGACCACTCATCTCGGCTGGGTCGCTGTGAGCACGCGCAAGCATGCCAGCCGCAACCCCCTGGCGATGATGCGCGAGCCGATCACCCTCGAGGATCATGCGACGAGCCGGCTGATCGCCGATCCGCTGCGGCTGCTCGACAACTGCCTCGAAACCGATGGCGCCGCGGCGCTCGTCGTGGCCGCGGCCGATCTCGCGCGGGATTGCCGGCACAAGCCCGTGTGGATCCGCGCGGCCTCCCAGGGCATGGGGCCGCACAACATCACAATGAACAATTTCTTCCACGAGCCCTTCCTGGAGTCGCCGGGGCGACATGCCGCGGAGGCGTTGTGGCGCATGGCCGGCGTGGGGCCGCACGACGTCGATGTCGCGCAGCTCTACGATGCCTTTACCCCGCTCGTGCTGGCCTCGTTGGAGGAGTACGGCTTCTGCAAGCCGGGCGAGGCCGGGGACTTCGTCAGCGATGGCGGGCTCGAGGTCGGAGGACGCCTGCCGAACAACACGAGCGGCGGCAGCCTGTCCGAGGCCTACGTCCACGGCGTAAACCTGATCGTCGAGGGGGTGCGCCAAATCCGGGGGACCTCGGTGAACCAGGTTCCGGGTGCGAAGCTCTGCTTGGTGACCAGTGGCAACATGGTGCCGACGAGCGCGCTGCTGCTGCGAGGCGACTGATGAGCGACACCCCCTTTGTGCGTCGCACGGGTGGAGCGCAGTGGGTGCCCTACTGGGAGGCAGCCCGGGCACGGGAGCTGCGGTTTCAGCGCTGCACGGTGTGCCGTCGGTGGCGGTTCCCGCCCCAGCCGATGTGCCCGCAGTGCTGCTCGCTCGAAAGCGTCTGGGAGCGGGCGAGCGGGCGGGCACGGTTGCTGTCCTGGGTCGTCGTCTACCCACCCGTCCTGCCGGCCTGGCAGGAGCGCGCCCCGTACCCGGTCGTGCTCGTGGAGTGCGAGGAAGGGGTGCGCACGATCGGTGGCCTCCTCGGCGCGACGGCCGACGAGCTGGTCATGGACATGCCCATGGTCGTCGATTTCGCGCCCTCGCCCGACGGAGATCTCGTGCCACAATGGCGTCCGGCCTGAGCCCGCGATGGCCTTGACCACGATCGACGAGGCGTGGATCGGTATCGACCTCGGTGGGACGAAGATCGAAGGGGTGGTGCTCGATGCCAACTTCGAGCCCCGGCTTCGCCTCCGGGTCCCGACCGAGCGCGAGCGCGGGTACACGCACGTGCTGCGCCGTGTGGCGGATGTCTATCGGGCGCTGCGCCCGCACGCCCCCCACGCGACCCGCATCGGCATCGGGACGCCGGGGTCGCTCTCGCTGCGCGACGGGCGGCTGAAGAACGCGAACACCACCTGTCTCAATGGCCAGCGACTGCGCGAGGACCTCGAAGAGCAGCTGGGGATCGCTGTCCGCGTCGAGAACGATGCCGATTGCTTCGCCCTCGCCGAAGCGCGCGCCGGGGCAGGCCGTGAGGCCCGGGTGGTGTTCGGCGTGATTCTCGGGACGGGTGTCGGTGGCGGGATCGTCGTCGATCGGCAGATCTGGACGGGACGCCAGCGCATTGCGGGGGAGTGGGGGCACCACCGCATCGCGACCGACGGTCCGCCGTGTTACTGCGGGCAGCGGGGGTGCGTCGAGACCTTCCTCTCCGGCCCGGCGCTCGAGGCGGCCTGGGTGGCGGCGGGCGGCACGCCGGCGCCGGCGGCCGAGATCGGAGCCCGCGCCCGGGCGGGCGAGCCGCGCGCCCTCGAGGTGCTCGACGCGTATTGCGAGACCTTCGGGCGCGCGGTGGCCAACGTGGTCAACATCCTCGATCCCGACGTCATCGTGCTCGGCGGAGGCCTTTCCAATCTGGACGTTCTCTACGAGCGGGGGCGCGAGGCCGTGGCGCGATACGTCTTCAACGACGAGCTGCGCACCGAGATCCGCCGCCCCGAGCTCGGCGACTCCGCGGGGGTCATCGGCGCCGCGATCCTGGCCGCGTCCTGACGGCCAGCTGCGCGGGCTCCTAACGAGACTGGTCGAGTTGCGCCCAGAGAGGCGAGCTCGCGGCATCGCGGAGCCCCGACCGCTCGAACAGGCGGTCGGGGAGCTCCACGCCCATACGGACGTTGCTCACCTCGAGCACGCTCCGGCCGCCGGTTTGCCGGTCCTCCATGGTCATCTGGAGCGCCAGTGGCTGGCCGTCGACGGTTACCACCTTCTCGAAGGTCTCCACTTTCCAGAGCTGGCCTCCTGGACCGAAATAGTTGCGCTCGATCGGCAGGCCGGTCGCACGATCGAGCCAGGTCACGATGCGCGAGTACACCAGCACGGTCGTCGGCACCTGCTGGATCTTCCACGCGGGCCGGCCGTGGCGGTCTTCGGCGCCGGCGAAGGTGTAGGTGTCCTGGCGACGGACGAAGCCGAGATCGAAGTAGGTGAAGTCGGAGTTGAGCACCGCCTCGTAACCGTCGAGCGGCACGACGGTCCGCACCCGGCGTACGGCGGGGATGTAGAGCTCGGTCTGCGGCGGTGTCCCGTCGACGATGAGGCTCGTGATTCCGCGGGAGGCCGGCGGCGAAAGCACCACCATGAGAATGCGGCCTTGACCGGCGACCACCTTGCGCGCCTGCACGAGCGTCCACTGGGTGGTCGTCCCGTCCTCGCCGCTCACCGAGAGCGTGAGCCGGCGCAGGCTCGCCACCGGCGGCTCGAGGGCCTGCTTCATGCGCGTGACGAGCGCTTCGATGGGAGGCGGCTCGTCGGCGTGGCCTGGTAGCGGCAGGGGCACGAGACAGGCGAGGGCGAGGAGCAGGGCGCGCATGGAGGTCCCGATAGCCCGGCAGGGATGCGCTGCCAAGGGGCCCAGGGCCCCGAGCGCCTTCACTCGAAGCGGCCATGGCGTCCGGCGCCGCGCGCAAAGCGCTCGGCCCCTTCGCGGGTCTCTCCCGAGCGGATCACCTCGAGCCCTCGGCGGGTCTCGCAGCGGAGCGCGTCCTCGAGGGACAGGGACGATTGGGTCCAAACGGCGAGCCGATCGCTACGGAGACACCCCTGGGGAAAGGCAGCGATCTCTCTTGCGAGCGTGACTGCGGCCGCGAGGGCTGTTCCCGGAGGGACCAGGCGATTGGCGAGCCCCAGGCGCAGCGCTTCGGCGCCCGAGACGGGCCGGCCTGTCAAGATGAGATCGAGGGCGTGGCTGAGGCCGATCAGCCGCGGGAGCCGCACGGTGCCGCCGTCGACGAGCGGCACGCCCCACCGCCGGCAGAAGACCCCGAAGACGGCATTCTCGGCGGCAACGCGCAGATCGCACCACAGCGCGAGCTCGAGCCCGCCCGCCACCGCATGGCCCTCGACGGCAGCGATCACCGGCTTGGCGAGCAGGAGGCGCGTCGGCCCCATCGGACCGTCGCCATCCTCGGCCACCCGATTGCCGCGACCGGCGGCAATGGCCTTGAGATCGGCGCCCGCACAGAACGTGCCGCCGCTGCCGGTGAGCACTGCCACGGCGAGGGTCTCGTCGTGCTCGAAACGCCGGAAGGCCTCGGCGAGCGCGCTCGCCGTGGGCCCGTCGACCGCGTTGCGCACCGCCGGGCGATCGATGGTGACGATGGCGACCGGGCCATCGGACTCGTAGCGAACAGACGACATGCCGCCCTGGTAGCGCGGAGCGTCTCCGAGCGTCCAGATCGGTCTCAGGCCCGTTGGCGACCCGCCGACTGGCCGATGGCGACCAGGAACATGACCTGCATGCCCGCGGCATGCGGGGAAAAGCAGCGCACGACCTCGTCGTCGAAGAACGTCAGGCCGGTCGCGCCGAGGCGTTGCGCGTAGGCGGCGAGGTAGGCGCGGCCGCCCGCCACCGCGCCGGCGAGCTGGGCAGCGCGGTAGCCGCGCCCCCCCATGGCGGCGAACACCGGCTCGAGATCGACGAGGAAGTACAGGTTGGCCGCAGCGTCCGCCGCCAGTTCTTGCTGCAGGGCGAGAAATCCGGCCTCGGCGCGCAGCGCGCCAGCACGAAGCTGGAACACGACATCGCGGGAGGCGTCGTGCACCCAGGTACCCGCCGCGAGACCATCCACCGCATGGACGATGAGATAACAGGTCGGGGACACCGCACAGTCGGTAGGAAAACCGCGGGTGGCGGCGTGAACCACCGTCGACAGCGCCTCGAAGCTGATCGGCCTGCGCAGGAACCGCCGGGTCGAGCCGCGCCGCAGGATGACGGCTTCGATGGGTTCGTCGATGGCGCTCGGGGCGAGCGGAGCGAGCGGCACCGCGGGGCCATCGGGGGTGACGAACGGCGGGTGGACGGCTCCCCGCACGGCGCGGACCTCGGCCGGGTCGTGGAGCGCCGAGGCCGCGTGGGCGCGCAGGATCGCGGGATAGCGGATTTCCTCGCGGGAATACGGCAGAACCCGCGGCGCGAGGGGCGGCAGCACTGCGGGTGCCGGAGGTGCTGGTGGGGCGCCCGTGCCGAGCGCGACCACGCCGAGCGCCCCTTCCTGCTCGGGGTCGAGCCCGAGCAGGGCAGTGAGGCGGTCGTCGACGAAGGCCTGCACGATCCGCGCAGGGATGCTCGCCGCAGCCGCCAGCGCGAGCAGATTGGCGAGGATGGTGCCCGCGTCCCAGAAGGCGTGTCGCCAGGCGCGAGCGCGATACTTCCAGGCATTGCGCCAGAAGGTACTGGTGTAGACGAGGAGCACGGGGGCGGCCACGACGCTGGGCTCGCTGGCCGTGGCCTCGACGACGGTCCCTCGGAAATCGCCTTGGCGGAGCTGACGGAGGGCGTGATCGTGGGGGCCGTAATGCCACACGCCAGCCTCGAGGTCCGGGAGCGGACCGGTCACCAGGTAGAGGTCGATGTGGTAGAGCGCTCCGGTGCAGGCCGCGGCCCGGAACCAGATCTCGCCGCCTGGCCAGCTGCGGTGGCGGAGCACGCCAGCGGAGAGGTGGAGGAGCCGGGCAAGCGCTCGCTGATCGAGCTCGCGGTCGCCCGCGGCGCAGGCTCCCACGCGAGCGATGGCCTCGAGGGCCGGGGCGGGCCCGGTCCCGATGTCCGCGGGCAGCGGCCGGGGTGCGAGCTCGGGATAGATCTTGAACGGCTGCGGCATGTTCGCCCAGTCGAGGACGTGCGGGTCGTTGCGCAGCCGCGCCAGCGAATGCGCGGTGGCCTCGTGGTACGCTCGCAGCGCCGCGGGGTCGTTGCGGCTCATGCGGCCGACCCTAGCGTGCGCCGCCCGGAGGGTCCACGGCCGCCCCAGGGAGCGGAGCACGCCAGGCCCGGCCGACCGATCGGTCGGCCGGGGTTGCATGAGGCCGCCAAAGCGGGCGAGAGTGCAGCACATTTCTCTCACCCGGAAGGAGCAAGGAGACGGACATGAGTCGCAAGGTGTACGTGGTCGGTGTCGGCATGACCAAGTTCGAGAAGCCCGGGGCGCGGGCCTGGGATTATCCCGACATGGCGAAAGAAGCCGGGACGAAGGCGCTCGCGGACGCCGGCATCGCGTACGATCTCGTCGAGCAGGTCGCGGTGGGCTACTGCTACGGCGATTCGACGTGCGGGCAGCGAGCGGTGTACGAGCTCGGCCTGACGGGCGTGCCGATCTACAACGTCAACAACAACTGCGCCACGGGCTCGACGGCCCTGTTTCTCGCCAAGCAGCTCGTCGAGGGGGGGCTCGCCGACTGCGCCATGGCCCTCGGCTTCGAGAAGATGGAGAAGGGCTCGCTCGGCGTGAAGTACCAGGACCGGACGAACCCGATGGACAAGCAGTTCAACGTCATGGTCTCGCTGCGCGAGTTCGCGCCAGCGCCGCCGGCGCCGCAGTTCTTCGGCAACGCCGGGCGCGAGCACATGGAGCGCTACGGCACGACGCGCGAGCAGCTGGCCAAGATCGGCGAGAAGAATCACCGGCACTCGGCGAACAATCCCTACTCGCAGTTCCAGGATGTCTACACGCTCGAGCAGATCATGAGCTCGCCGATGGTCTACGACCCGCTCACCAAGCTGCAGTGCTGCCCGACCTCGGACGGCGCCGCCGCAGCCATCCTGGCGAGCGAGGACTTCGTGAAGAAGCACAAGCTGCAGAAGACCGCTGTCGAGATCGCCGGCATGGCGATGGCGACCGACTTTCCCAGCACCTTCGAGGATCGGAGCTGCATCAAGCTGGTCGGCTTCGACATGACGCGGGCCGCCGCTCGCCGCGTCTACGAGCAGTCGGGACTCGGTCCCGAGAACGTGCAGGTCATCGAGCTGCACGACTGCTTCTCGGCGAACGAGCTCGTGACCTACGAGGCGCTCGGTCTCTGCCCCGAGGGCAAGGGCGGCGAGCTCATCGATTCCGGGGCGGTGACCTATGGCGGACGCTGGGTCGTCAATCCGTCCGGCGGCCTGATCTCGAAAGGCCATCCGCTGGGAGCGACGGGCCTCGCGCAGTGCGCCGAGCTCAACTGGCAGATCCGAGGTCTGGCGGAGAAGCGGCAGGTGCCCGACGTGAAGGCAGCGCTCCAGCACAACCTGGGTCTCGGAGGCGCCGCCGTCGTCACGATGTACCGCAAGGCCGATCTGGCCTGATCGCGGCCCGCGTGGCGAGGCCCCTGCGGCGCGGCGCGAGCGCCGCAGGCGGCCTCGCCGCAGGCGAGGTCGCGGCGCGACGACGGCCATGGATCCGCTGACGGGCTGCGTGGTTCTCCTGACGCGCGACTATCCGGAAACCACACGGATCGACGGCAAGGAGGTGGAGGTCTGGCTGCGGGCGCCGGGCGGCCGGCCCCGGCCCAAGCTCGACCGGCACCTCGGCTCGGCCTTCGTGGTCGGCAGGGGGACGACGGCCATTCTAGTGACGGCAGCGCACGTCGCCCGGCGCATGGACGTCGAGGCGCTCGTGTCCTTTCGCCGCGCTTCGGGAGGACGCGCGGGGGTGACGCTTGCGAAGCTCGCGGGCCGTTCCCGCGGGGCCCTGCCCTGGATCCATCATGGGCACGCCGACGTGGCGGCGCTCCGGCTGCGCTGGGTTCCGCCGAGCCTGCGCCGCCAGCTCCTCCCCTACGAGCGCCTGCGTGCGGGCGCGCGCGCACCGGACGGTGCCGAGCCCCTGCTCGTCATCGGCTTTCCGCTGGGGCTGTTCGCGGAGCAGGACTTCGCCCCCGTGATCAAACGCGCGCACACTGCGAGCGGGATCGTCCGCTTCTACTCGGCCGACGGCGGTGGGCCAGCGCTGTTCTTCTTCGTCGACGAGGCCGCCATGGGCGGCTACAGCGGCGGTCCGGTGTTCACGGGGCCCGAGGCGGCCCGCAGCGCCCGCCATTGCGTGGGCCTCGTGAGCCAGACCGTGAGCGACGAGGCCGGGGGCCATCTGACGGCCATCGTCCCGAGCCACGTGATCCGCCGGGTCGTGGCCCGTGCCGCCGGGTGAGACGCAGCGGCGCTGCGTAGCTTTTCGCGAGCGATCGGTGTAAGGGGACGCTCGGCCGCGAGGAGCGGGCCACGGGTGGGGATGCAGGCATGGCGGCGGGAAGTGGCAGTGGGGCGATGCGGGAGCACGCGGTGACCTCGCGGCTGGCGGCGTCGGTGGCGAGCGCTCGAACGGATCGCCCGCGAGTGCGCTTGCGCGGGCGGCCGATGATGGCCCTCGTGTTGACGCCGGAGCCTCCGCTGGAGGCCTGGCTCGACGAGCTCACGATCCATCAGGAACGCTCGCCGGCGTTTTTCAGCGAGCGTCCGGTCGTGCTCGACCTCTCGGCGCTTCCCGTGCGGCCCGACGACCTCGCGGCGCTCGGTGGTGCCCTGGCCGAGCGCCAGATGCGCGTGGTCGCTCTCGAGAGCAGCGAGGCCGGGTGGATCGGCATGAGCGTCGCCGGGCTGCCTGCGGTGGCGGCCGCTGGACGCGGCGCCCGCACGGTCGACCCGCCCGACAGCGCGACGGGGGAGGGGGCCGGGGCACGGGCGACGGCGCTGCTGCTGGACGAGCCCGTGCGTTCGGGGCAATCGATCGTCTTCCCGGCCGGCGACGTGACGATCGTCGGCTCGGTCGCCTCCGGCGCCGAGGTCGTCGCCGGCGGGTCGATCCATGTCTACGGCGCCCTCCGCGGCCGGGCGATCGCGGGATCCGTGGGCAACCCGGCGGCGCGGATTTTCTGCCGGCGGCTCGAGGCCGAGCTGCTGGCGATCGATGGCCTGTACAAGACGGCCGACACCATGGCCGCGGAGCTGCGTGGGCGCGCTGTGCAGGCGTGGTTGGAAGGCGAGGCCCTGCGCATCGCGCCCTTGGATTGAGGTCCGGGAAGGAGGACGAGGAGGATGGCAAAGGTGCTGGTCGTGACGTCCGGCAAGGGTGGCGTCGGCAAGACGACGTCGACCGCAGCGCTCGGCGCAGCGCTCGCGCAGGGCGGCGAGAGCGTGGTCGTGGTCGACTTCGACGTGGGCTTGCGCAACCTCGACCTGGTCATGGGGGCCGAGCGTCGCGTCGTCTTCGACCTGGTCAATGTCATCCAGGGCGATGCCAAGCTCCCGCAGGCCCTGATCCGCGACAAGCGCCTGGACAATCTGGCGCTGCTGCCGGCCTCGCAGACGCGCGACAAGGACGCGCTCACGCCCGAGGGGGTGGAGCGGGTGATCGGCGAGCTGCGGGAGCGCTTCGACTGGGTCATCTGCGACAGCCCGGCGGGCATCGAGAAGGGCGCCACGCTGGCCATGCGCCACGCCGATGCGGCGGTCGTCGTGACCAATCCGGAGGTGTCCTCGGTGCGGGACAGCGACCGCATCATCGGTCTCCTCGACGCGAAGACCGAGAAGGCCGAGAAGGGCGAACGGATGGAGAAGCATCTGCTGCTGACGCGGTACGACGCGAGCCGCGCGGACCGCGGCGAGATGCTGAAGACCGACGACGTGCTCGAGATCCTCTCCATCCCCTTACTGGGCATCATTCCAGAAAGCGAGGAGGTCCTGCGCTCCTCGAACCTGGGGACCCCGGTCACGCTGGGCAATCCGCTCTGCGCGGCGGGCCGCGCGTACCGGGATGCGGCACGACGGCTGAAAGGGGAGACGGTGCCCATGATCCTGCCGAACGAGCGCCGCGGGCTCTTTGCGAAGCTCTTCGGGCGGAGGGTGGCATGAGACGCTGGCTGACGTTGTTCGGGCGCCGTGGCTCGGCACCGGTCGCGCGGGAGCGGCTGCAGATTCTCCTCGCCCACGAGCGGGCCATGACCGGCAACGCCGATTTGCTCGCCACCATCCAGCAGGAAATCCTGGCGGTGATCGAGCGGCACGTGACGGTCGATCGGGACAAGGTGCAGATCAAGCTCGAGCGGGGCGATCCGGTCTCGACGCTCGAAGTCGATATCGAGATCCCGACGCCGCTCGGCGCCGCGCCGGCTCCGCGGCAATCGGCGAGCGGCTGAGCCTTCGCCTGCGGTCACCCGGCGCCGCCACGTCCCGCCAGGTTGCCCGTGGCGACCTCGGGCGGCAGCGTGAGGCGCATGGAGGCCCCGAGGGCGCTGGCCATTGCCGCCGAGCGCTACCTGGCACGCGGCTTCGCCGTGGTTCCGGTGCACGGCGCGAGCGCGGGAGGGTGCAGCTGCGGGCGCACGGACTGTCCGTCGCCGGGCAAGCACCCGCGGGTGCGCTGGCAGCGCTACGTCGCTGCGCGGCCGACCGCGGCCCGGGTCCGGGCCTGGTGGCGGCGCTGGCCGGAGGCGAACATCGGGGTCGTCACCGGTCGGGTGTCCGGGCTCCTCGTGCTCGATGTCGACCCCCGCAACGGGGGCGAGGACACGCTGGCCGCTCTCGTGGCGGTCCACGGACCGCTGCCGCCGACACCCGAGGTGCGCACAGGCGGCGGAGGCCGACACTGCTGGTTCGCGATCGCGGAGGTGGTGGCGAGCGGACCAGTGGGAGCGGGGCTGGACGTGAAGGCCGAGGGGGGCATGGCGATCGCGCCGCCGAGCCGCCACGTCTCGGGAGGCTCCTATCGATGGACACCGGGGCGTGGGCTGGATGACCGGCCGCTGGCGCCAGCGCCCGCATGGCTCGTGCAGCTGGCCGGGCGTCGCCTCCGTCCGGGCGCCACGATCCAGGACGCCGGGCATCGCCCGGGAACCGGCGTTGCGGTGCTACGTACCCCGGGCGAGCGGGCGGCGTTCCTGGCCGCCTGGGAGCGGGCAGGCCTCGCCCTCCGGCCGGGTGACCACGCGTATCTGTGCCCCTTCCACGACGATCATCGTCCCTCGCTGCACATCGATGCCGAGGGATGTCGCTGGTACTGTTTCGGCTGCGGCCGCGGGGGTGGCATCGGCGCCTTGCGCCGGCAGCTGGCGGAGCGCGGCGAACCCCTGCCGCGCGCCCGGCTGACCCGGCTTCCCACGGACCACGATCCCGAGGTGACGCTCCCCGGCGACCACGAGGTCGACGTCATCGGTGAGGGCGAATTCCAGGACGCGCTACTCGCGCTGACGGGCGGCGTGCGTCGCTACGGCGGCGTCGATGTGGACACGGTCGCGCAGCTCGTGCTCGGGGCCTCGCGCGAAGCGGGACCACCTGCGGGCGGGCCGGTGGCCGTGCAGATTCGTGGGAC
>Ga0308411_10000861_pt1 | contig 20467 bp, 16 predicted proteins | sample HotsprottomLayer_2_FD_203530 | JGI IMG/M metagenome (GOLD analysis project Ga0308411, IMG submission 203530) | Hot spring phototrophic mat microbial communities from Octopus Spring, Yellowstone National Park, Wyoming, United States -... | ecosystem: Environmental > Aquatic > Thermal springs >...
TTCGAGCACCAGCCGCCAGCCGAAAAACACCGCCGCGCAGCCGAGCCAGAAGGTGGCGATGTTGTGGACGAGCGTGTAGGCGGGGGGATCGAAGGCCACCCACTCGTAGACCCCAGCCAGGACGACAGCCGCCACGTAGCCTACCCACGCGAATCGCGCGAACCGGTGCGGGGCGGGAAAGAGCAAGGCGAGATGGAACCCCGTCGCCGGGAAGAACGACTCGCCCAGGATGTGCAGCCGGTAGAAAATCGCCGGACCGTACAGGTCCATCGCCGTCACCATCCACACGGCACAGGTGGTGCCGAAGAGCAGGAGCGTCCGCGCCATCGCCGCCCGGCTGCGCAGCACCCAGGTCACCAGGCCCGAGCCCAGGTACACCGCGCTGTTCAGGAGGTAGGCTCCGAACAACAGGCACCAGTCGCGCCAGCCGAAGCGCACGCAGGGCACGACGACCTCAATCTCGTCCCAGGCGGTCCGCAAACGCCAGCGCACCGGAGTTCCCGGGACGCACGAGGCGATGGCGTCGTAGGCCTCTGTCGTGGCCGCCACGGGCTTGCCATCGACGGCGACGACTTCACGCTGGTAGAGTTCCGGCCCCCCAGGCCAGCCAGCGAGACCGATAGAGGCCACGACACGGTTCGGTAGGAGCAGAAAGCCAGGAAATGGCCGCCCGACCCACTCGATGCTGGAAAGGGTGGTGACGGTCGCCAGGCTCAGGACCGCGATGCCGAGGGCGAGCGCACCGACCTGTACGGCTCTCGTCGCACGTGGCGTCTCGGGGAATCCCGGCCGCACACCGGGGTTTCCTAGCAGCAACCGCTCGGGGACGCACGGGCCAGAGCGGGTGGCCACGAAGGCCGCGGTTGCTGCCGGGGTCCCGGCGCGTCAGTCTGGGGCGGCTACCCGTGACCGACACCTGTGAACGTCGCCAGGACCTGGATCGCATCCGCCAGGCCCTTCATCTTGCTGCCGGGGTGCTCGCCAGATTTCGGCCCGAGCAGATGGCGGTCCGGCGCAAAGGCGATGGCAGCCCGGTGACCGAAGCGGACCTGGCCGCCGACGAGGCGCTGCGGCGCGCGCTCCCCGTGCCGGGCGAAGGCTGGCTCTCGGAGGAGACCCCGGACGACAGGCAGCGACTCGGCTGCCGGCGCGTCTGGGTCGTCGATCCGCTCGACGGCACCCGGGAATTCCTCGCCGGTCTCCCGGAATGGTGCATCTCGGTGGGTCTCGTCGTGGACGGCATCGCCGTCGCTGGCGGCATCTACGCCCCTGCCGTCGGCGAGCTCTACCTTGGCGCCGTGGGCCTCGGGGCGACGCTCGATGGCACGCCACTCCAGCCTCGATGCCCTCAGGGGCTGTCCGGAGCGATCGCGCTCCTCGGCCGCGGAGCCCGGGCGGAACGCGCGTGGCGCCAGACCGCGGGCAGCCAGATGCAGGTGCGATCGATCGGGGCCGCTGCTTACACCTTGGCGCTGGTGGCCGCGGGACGAGGGGATGCGCACTGGAGCTGCGGGCCGAAGGCGGAGTGGGACGTGGCAGCCGGCACGGCCCTCATTCATGCCACGGGGGGCGTGGTCACGACCTGGGACGGCGCGCCAGTGCGCTTCAACGCCTGGCCGCCGACGATCCCCGGGATCCTCGCCTGCGGCACTCCAGCCCTCCACGCCTCCCTCCGCGATGCGCTGGCTCGCGCGGGCTGAGCCGTACCGCGATCACCGAGGAGCCTCCAGCCTGGCGCGCACGGCGACGACCGCCCGTGCGCCTCGCTCCCACAGCAGGAGCCGCGCCCATGCGGGACGCCACGCCCCTGCCGATTCGACGCCGAGCGGGCCGCTCCCGGGCTCCCGCGCCACCGTGGTGCCGAGGAAATCGAACTCCTCCAGAAGCGATGCCACCGGCGAGTCGGCGAAATAGGGCACTGCACGGCTCTCGGGAACAGGCAGACGGCGGCTTCGCCGCTCCTGCATGCGCGGGCCTTCCATGGCCTCCCAGGCCACGATCGCTGCCTCGTAATGTCGGAGGGCGGCCTGGAGCGACCTCAGCACCTCCGGCGACGCCATGGCCCGCACGTGCAGGGTCTCGACGAGCTGTCGGGCGCGACCGACCGCCTCCTGGTAGGCGGCGAGATCCGTCCGCGGTTCCTCGCCACTTGGCAGGTCCGCCATCGCCGCCAGCACATCGTCGATCGATATCGGAGTCTCCGGCGGCAGGGGCTGGGCTGGTGCCACGGGCGAGGACGCTCGACGCCGCTCGTCCGCGTTCTCGCCCGCTCGGGTGACCGCCATCGCCGGGCGCTCCTCGCCGGGCAGATCCCAGATCGCAGCCCCCAATGCGAGCGGGAGCTCCTGCCCCTCGCGCCGCACAAGCACGAGCACCGCCTTGTGCTGGTCTCGTGCCTCGAGCACCGCCCGATCCCACTGGCGACACGAGCGCGGCAGAACCGCGTTGATCTGTACGACGGTGTCGCCCGCGCGGAACCCCGCTCGAGCGGCGGGGGTATCTGGCCCGACGTCGACGATGGCGAGCACACCGTCGCGAAGCCCCGCCGCGAGCCCGGTCCTCCATCGTTCCGCTTCGCAGGCCAATGCCCCTCCCGCCGCGAGCGGCAGCACGAGCAGAGCGACCGCGCTCAGTCCCGCACAACCGCCCGCCATGCGGCCTCTACCCGAGCGCGCAGCTCCTCGAGCGAACCATCGTTCTCGATGACCCGCGTCGCCAGCCGTCGACGCTGCTCGTTGGACATCTGGGCGGCGATCCGCCGTTCCACCTCGTCGGCTGTCAGGCTTCGCGAGGCAGTCACCCGCGCGACCGCGGTCGCGGGCTCGACAAGCACGGCCCAGATCTCGTCGCAGAATCGCCAGCCGGCTTCGAGCATGATGGCCGCCTCGACGACGATCGGCGTCCGCTCCGGCGCGGCCTGGGCCGCCGTCACTCGACTGGCGATTTCTTGGGCAATGAGTGGATGCACGATCGCGTTGAGGCGCGCGAGCGCCGCACGATCGGCGAAAACGATCGCGCCGAGCGCACGCCGATCGATGGTCCCGTCGGGAGCGACGATCGTCGGGCCGAACGCCTCGACCACCTGCTGAAACCCGCGCGTGCCCGGTCGGTAGACATCGTGGCCGATGCGGTCCGCATCGATGACCGTCGCGCCAAGGCCCGCGAGCATGCTGGCGACCGTGCTTTTCCCGGCGCCGATTCCACCGGTGAGCCCGATGACGGGCCGAGGATGCATCGCGAGCGTCGACTAGCGCAGGCAGGCCATCGAGTCGAGGCCGGCAGCCTCACTCGATGGCACGCAGATCGCTACGATCCGCTCCCCGCGAGAAGACCGGCGGACGTCCGATGGGCGCGGGCACCGTCACCGTCGCGGGACCGACATGGCTCGTTCCCGTCCACACGTCGTACCACTCGCCCGGCGGCAGATAGAGGGTCCGCGTGGTCGCCCCCTCGGTGACTACCGGGGCCACCAGCAGGTCGTTGCCGAGCATGAACTGGTCGTGCACTGCGCGGCTCGGCACATCGTCAGGGAAGACCAGCATCAGGTGGCGCAGAATCGGTGCCGAGGTGACAGCCGCCTCGGCCGCGAGGGCCTGGATCTCCGGGGCGAGCGCATCGTGAATGCGCGCGAAGCGCCGAAAATGCTCGGTCGTCTCCGCATCTCCATCCCAGCGCCAGTTGTTGTTCCGGTCGGCCCCGTCGTGGGTCCGCATGATGGGCGTGAATGCCCCCAGCTCGGTCCAGCGTTGGAAGAGCTCCTTGGTGCTCGGGGGCGCGATCGTCCCGCTGAAGCCGGCGATATCGTGTGTCACCCAGGGCTGACCCGAGAGTCCCAGCGTCAGCAGGGCCGGCACCACCGTCGGAAGGCCGTCGGTGGTGCTCCAGTCGGTTTCCTGGTCACCTGCCCAGTGGATCATCGCGACCCGCTGCACGCCCGTCCACCCCGAGCGGGCGAACACGACGTAGTCGCCGTCCGGATGCACTTCGTCGAGCACCTCGCGCCACAGGCGGTGCCATTCGATGGGGTAGGTATTGTGCCCTGCGACGGGGTCCCGGCCATCCGCCCAGACCGCATCGATGGGCGCCCACTCGCCGAAGTCGCTCATCCAGCCGTCCATGCCGTAGTCGACGGCCATCGCGCGCAGGAACCCCTTCACGTAGTCGCGCGCCGCCGGCAGGCTGAGATCGGGGTGGCCGGCAAGACCGCGCGGCGACAAGAACGCGTAGGAGCCGCCCCCGGGCTTGCGAAGCAACAACCCCTGCGCGTCCATGACGGGCCAGTGCCCCAGGTCCTGAGGAACGAAGGGATTCGCGTAGCCGAGAAAGCGCAGGCCCTGTGCATGGAGGTTGGCGATGAAGCCGGCAAGGTCGGGGTAGTGGGCGTCGTCGGCGGTCCAGCGGTACTGCACGCCCAGCCCCCCGTCGAAATTGACGCGGACGCCCGTCCAGTCCTGGCTCCAGATGACGCCGACCGGCACATCCGCTGCCTGCAGCGCGGCGACCTTCGCCTCCACCGCTGCCCGGCCACCCTGTGCGCTCATCCACAGCCGATACGCCCACGGAGGCGGCGGCTTCGGCCGACCGACCACGTCGCCGAGCTGCCGGATGACGTCAAGGGGACGCGGCCCGTGAAAGACGAGCAGACGCAAGGGATCCCTGGAGACCGCTTCGACCCACGCGACCTGCGGGTCGCTGCGGCAGAGGTCGACGTCGACGCGTCGATCCGTCATCACCAGCACGCCGAATCCGCGCGCGTCCAACCAGTAGGGCATGGGAAAGTACGTCGTATGCTTGCCGCCGTTCAGCGGGATCGGCGGCAAGTTCGGATCGCGGCCGATGCCCTGCTCGCTGACGAAGAGCGAGAACGCCTCGCCCCGCTGGTCGGTGGCCGAGTATTGCTCGCCGAAGCCGTGAAAGGTCGCTTCGGGATCGCAGCGCACCGGCAGCGCGAAAGCGCTCGGCGCAGTCGCCGGCCGCGGCCGCAGTGCAAGCTCGATCCGCGTGATCGCCCCCGGGACCTCGGGCTGGATCGAGAGCAGCGCGCGCTTGCGGCGCCCGGACGGTCCCCCCGCGCCCGAAAGCTTAACCCGCACGATCCCGCGCGCGATACGCGCCGAGCGCACCGTGCTCAGCGATGCCTCGCTGACGCCCTGGCGAGCGAAGACGAACTGCCCGACCAACTGTGTCGCCGTTTCGGTGAACCAACGAACAGTGGGAGCGGCGGTCGGCGCGGTCGCCAGCAGCGGATGACCCCCAGCGCTGCGCAACGCGAAGGCGGCGCCGGGCTGGACTTCCACCTGCGTCCCGTCGTCGAGGCTGAGGGTCACCGGCGCCCGGAGCGCTGCGGCCGCCGGCCCCGCCAGCAACACGACAAGGAGTCCACCGAGGATCGACCGGGTGCGAGCCATGCTCTTTGACGGCTCGCACAGGGACCGGCCGCCTGTCAACGGATATTCGCGCCGCTGCTCATCGTCCAGTCCCGTGCAGGAACCGGAGCTTCCGTGCTTGTGTTACAGTGGTGCTGATCACCGGCTCGGGCCGCGAGGCGAGCTCCGCCAGCGCCGTCGCGAAATCGGTCAGTCGCCCCGCATGGCGTGCATCGGCGAGCTGCGCCGTCAGGGCAGCCGGAGCATCCTCGTTCCCGCCGAGCAGGACGGCGAAGGGTATCGGATCCACCGAGGCCAGATGCGCAACGACCGCGTAGCCGTCCCGTCGCGGCAGATCGAGATCGACCACGACCGCCACCGGCTTGGCCACCGCGAGCACCTCTGCGGCCTGTTTGCCGTCCCAGGCCATCGAGACCGACGCGCGCCGCCGCGACAACGCCTGCCGCAAGCTCATGAGCGCGTCGACATCGCTTCCCGTGGTGACGATGCGCGCATTCTGCGCTGCGTACGTCCCGAGCGCCTCGATCACGGCATCCGGATCGAGCGGCGCGACCGTCGGTTCGACACGACCGATGGGGATCGCGCGCGAGCGAGACGCATCGGCGATACATCCCCAGAATTGCGCGGTACACCCGGAGGCGCGCAGCGCGAGCATCGCCGGGAGAGCATTCGGGGCTGCCAGATTGACGACGACCCGTGCCGGCGCCAGCTGACGGATGCGCTCGGCCGTCGTGGCATCAGCAGGAAGCTGGACGAGTCGATGCCCGGGCAGGGGCTGGATCGGCGGGGCGCCAGGCGCGTCCAGAACCACGATGAGCGGCGCATCCGGGTCGCCGACCGCCGCCGGGGCCTCGTCCTCGCCGCCCGAGTCGACGGCGATCACCTTCACCGATTCATCGGCGACCTCGCCGTCCTCGAGGGGCAGCGGTTCCGGCGGTGCGAGCGCCGCAAGCTGCGCTCGCAAGGATTCGCGCTCGGCATTCGCTGCGGCCATCTCGGCCCGCAAACCATCGCGTTCGAGCCGGATGTCGTTCAGCTCGCTCCGCAGCGCCGAGAGCTCCTGCTGCGCCGTGGCCAGTGCCGCCTCGAGCTCGCCGATGCGCACGACGAGGCGCTCGCGCTCGGCGACGATCTCGGCCAGGCGCTGCTCGGCCTCGCTGCGCGCGGCCAGCGCCCGGGCGAGCTCGGCCTCCAGCGCGGCCACCCGTTCCTGACTCGCGGCGAGCTCCTGCCGCGTCGCTTCCGCCTGGGCCTCCACGGTGGCACGGCTCGCCTCGGCGTGGCGCAAGGCGGCTTCGGTCTCGGCCAGTGTCGCATCGCGCACCGCATGCTGCTCGTTTCGCGCGGCCTCGAGATCCGCCCGCAGGACGGCTTCCCGGGCTGCGGCGACCTCCTGGGCATGCACGAGCTCGGCGATCCGTGCAGCAAGCGTGGTTTCACGCTCGCGCTCGGTCGCGAGCGCGGCTTCCACTTCCCCGAGGCGCTGCTCGAGTCGCTGGATCAACGCCGTCTGCTCCCGTGCGTGCCGCTCCGCCGCCTCAGCCTGCTCGGCGCTCTCGCGCCGCACCCGCTCCAGCTCGGCCATGCCGCGCTCGACCGCCCGCTCCGCCTCGGCTCGGGCCTCGGCCAGCGCTCGTTGCGCGGCGGCGGCGGCGTCGAGCGCGTCCGCCATGGTCTGCCGAACCTGCGCCAGCTCGGCCGCCAGCGCGTCCCGCTCCTCGCGCAGGCGATCGCGTTCCGCGCTGAGGGCGATCACGTCCACCGCCATCACGCTGCGGCGCGGGATGGAGCCGTCGAGCGGCACTGGCCCACACACTCCCGCCTGGCGGCGCACCGCTTCGATGAGGCGCGCCAGCTCGCGCAACGGTTTCCACAGCTGGCGGACGTCACGTTCGGAAAACGAGCGGGCCCCGGCCGCCACCAGCACCAGGCTTCCGAGCGGTGCCCCGTCCGCGATGATCGGCACGCAGGCCACCGTCCGGGTGTAGCTCATGGCCTCGATGAGCGGTGGAACGTACCGGTTGTGCGCCGCGCTCTCGATCAGATACGCGCGCCGGTTGAGCAGCCCGTGCAAGGGCATGTCCCAGCATGCCGGATCTCCTCGCCGGACCGCCCGGAGCCGGCGGCACCCTTCGTCGGACAACCCTCGCTCGGCTGTGAGCCGCAGCACGCCATGGCGCACGTCGTAGAGACAAATCGCGCCCGCCGTCGCGCCGGTCCCCTCCAGCAACGCTTCGATGGCTGGCTCGAACGCCTCCTCGGGGGCCCCGCCGGCGCTCGCGATCTCCGCGAGCCGGCTCACCAAGGTGCTTCCCCCCCGCTGGGTCATCCCCCCGTCCTCCTCGAGGTCAGCGCCTGCGTCGCCCGTCGATGGATCGTCTCCTGGTCGCACCCGACGCAGCTTGCGGAAGAACCCCATCGGATGGCGGAGGCAGCAAGGGATGTGCCCGGGGCAGCCACGGTCGGACCAGCGTCGAGGGCATGACGCAGCGTCCACTCTGCAACGCAGCGACAGGTTTGAAACGCAGCGGCACGTCCTTGCCAGGGGGGAGCGCTCGCAGCGCTGTTGACCTCGGGGTCTCCTCTGCATCAGGTTTCGGTTCGCGATGGGCCGAAGGGATCCTGCGGTGTCCGATCTGTCCGCGTTCAGGGATCTCGTCGCCGAGGCGATCGACGCTGTCCCGGCGGAGTTCCAGCCCTACCTGCGCGACGTGGCCATCGTCGTGGCCGAAGAACCATCGGCAGACGATCTCCTGGACGCGGGGTTGGACCCCCGGTCGGACACGCTCTACGGCCTCTACCAGGGCGTGCCGCTTCCCGAGCGGCCGCACGATTTCGCCGGCGCGCCGCCCGACCGGATCACCATCTTTCGCCGTCCCCTGGTGCGGGATTTCCGCACCTCCGCGGCACTGCGCCGGGAGATTACGCGCACGGTGGTGCACGAGCTGGCGCATTTCTTCGGTTTCGACGACGCGCAGCTCGAGAAGCTGGGCTTCTAGATCCCCGTGTCCCGGCCCGATTGACAGCTGCAGGGGGCCCGAGCATCATGACGGGCTCGTGACGGTCCGATCACTTGCCGCCTTCGGCCTGAGCCTGTCGTTCCTCCTATGCCCCGCATGGATTCGGGCCGCCGCGGCGACCGACGCGGCCAGCCTCGCCCAGCAGGCGCTCGACGAATGCATGCAGGGGCGGACGGCAACCGATCGCCGGGATCGGTTGGCGCATTTCGAGCGTGGCCAGCGGCTCGCCGAGCAGGCCATCGCGCTCGACGACGCGCTCCCCAGCGCGCACTTTGGCATCGTCTGCAATCTCGGCGAGGCCCTGCGCGTCGACGGGGAGAAGATCACCTCGATCTTCAAGCTCCGTCGCCTGCTCAACGAGATCGATCGCACGCTCGAGCTCGACCCCAATCACGACGATGCACTGGCCACGAAGGGCACCTTGCTGGTTCGCCTGCCACGCATGCTTGGTGGCGATGTCGAGCGGGGAGAGGCCATGTTGCGTCGGGTGCTCGAGCTCGACCCGCGGGCGGTGAGCACGCGGCTTACGCTGGCGCGGTGTCGACTCGATGCCGGGGATCGCGCGGAGGCGCTCGCGTACGCGACACGCGCCTTGCAGATCGCCCGCGAGCAAGGCCGCGCCGACAAGATCGACGAGGCCCACGCGATTCTCGTCGAGCTCGGCGCCGCGCGCTGAGCAGCAAGAGGGCGGCGGGTATGGCCGCGCTGTCACCCGCGGCCCGGCACCAGGCCCTCCGCACCCTCCCCGAGACGGCCCTCGATCTACTCGTCATCGGCGGGGGCATCACCGGCGCCGGCATCGCACGGGACGCGGCCCTCCGCGATCTCCGGGTCGCGCTGCTCGAGGCCGAGGATTTCGCGGCCGGAACCTCGAGCCGCAGCTCGAAGCTCATCCATGGTGGCGTGCGCTACCTGCAGCACGGAGACGTTGCGCTGGTTCGTGAAGCCGCCGGTGAACGGCAGGTGCTGCGACGGCTTGCCCCGCATCTCGCCGACCCTCTGCGCATGGTCATTCCCACGTCTGGGCGGGCGACGCATCTCAAGCTTCGGGCGGGCCTGTGGACCTTCGAGCGCCTCACCACCGTCCCACCAGACGAGCACTACGCCATGTGGAACCGCGAGGAGGCGCTGGCCGCCGAGCCGCTCCTCGCCGCGCAGGGGCTGCATGGAGCCGCCGCCTTCGTCGAGTATTTGACCGACGACGCGCGCCTGGTCATCGCCAACGTCGCGGCTGCGGCGGCGGCCGGCGCTCTGGTGGCCAACCATGCCGAGGTCGAGGCCATCCGGGAGGGCGAGGCAACGGTTCGGGACACGCTCTCGGGCGACACGTTGCGCTGCCGAGCGCGCGTGATCGTGAATGCCGCGGGGCCGTGGGTCCAGGAGATCTGGCGACGCGCCAGCGTGCGTGGCCCACGAGAGCTCCAGCTCACCAAGGGTATTCACCTCGTCGTCGATCACCAGCGCCTGCCGCTGCGCCACGCGGTCGTGATGACGGCGCGAGATCGACGCAGCGTCTTCGCCATCCCCCGCGATGGGATGACCTACCTCGGCACCACCGACACCTTCGTGCCCGCACCCGAGCGCGAGCCCGCGATCCTGGCCGCCGATGCGGCGTACCTGCTGGAAGCCGCGAACCGCACCTTCGCCACGCAGCCGCTCGAGCTGCGCGACGTCCTCGGCGCCTGGGCTGGTCTTCGTCCGCTGCTCGCGGAGCCAGGCAAGGCCCCATCGGAGATCTCCCGCAAGGACGAGATCATGGTGGACCCGGCGAGCGGTCTCGTCTCCATCGCTGGCGGCAAGCTCACGACCTATCGGCGCATGGCCGAGCGGGTCGTCGATCTCGTCGTCGAGCGCCTTGGCCGGCGCACTCCGCCGTGCCGCACGGCCGAGATCCCCTTGCCCGGCGGCGAGCGGGCACTCCCGTCCCCGGCGACTCTGGAGGCACGCCTCCCGGGCATCGGCCGCTGCGGGGCCGCGCGCCTTCTCCGCCTGCACGGCGCGGTGGCAGAGGCCATCGCCGACCGAGCCTCTCAGGGCGGGGCGTCAGGCGAGGTCATTCCGGGTCTCCCCGGCGTGCTTCGCGCCGAGGTCGAGCACGTGCTCGAAACCGAGATGGCCATGACCCTGGTCGACCTTCTCGAGCGGCGGCTTCGATTGCTCACCTTCGATCGTCACCAGGGGCTCGGGGGCCTCGACGCCGTGGCCACACTCGCGGCCCACCATCTGGGATGGACCGCCGCGCGCACCGCGGCCGAAATCGACGGCTACCGCCAGCTGGCGGCGAGCCTGCGGAGCTTCGTATGAGCGACATCGCAGCGGCGCTGGCATCGCTTCTCGGGCAGGATCGTGTGGCCACCGATCAGGCGACGGTCGAGTCCCATCGCATCGACTACTGGGTGCTCGCACACCTGCGGGCACGCGAGGGGCGACTCGGGCCGCCCCCGGCGTGCGTGGTCCAACCGCACGACACGGCGGAAGTCGCCGCGGCCGTCCGCCTCTGCCAGCAGCGCGGGGTCGCTGTCGTCCCGTACGGTGGTGGATCGGGGGTGCTCGGCGGTGCGATGCCTCCCCCAGGGGCCGTCGTGCTCGATCTCCGCAAGATGAACCGCCTGCTTTCCCTCGACGAGACCTCGCTGCTGGCGGTCGTCCAGGCCGGGATGCTCGGGAGCGACTACGAGCGCGCAGTGCAGGCGCGGGGATACACGAGCGCACACTGGCCCCAGTCGATCGAACGCGCCACCATGGGAGGGCTGGTAGCCACGCGCTCGGCGGGGCAGTTCTCGACCCGCTACGGCAACATCGAAGATCTCTGCCTGGGGCTCGAAGTCGTCCTGCCGCACGGCGAGCCCGTCCGCATTCCCGCCTTTCCGCGGTCGGCAACGGGACCGTCGCTGCGTGAGATCTTTCTCGGCAGCGAGGGCGCGCTCGGTATTGTCACCGAGGTGACTATGCGCCTCTTTCCGCTTCCCGAGCACCGCGCGCTGGCGAGCTTCGCCTTTCCGACCTTCGCCGCCGGACTCGAGGCCATCCGGCGCATCGTTCGCGTCGGCTGGCGTCCTCCGGTGCTGCGACTCTACGACGCCATGGAAACCGCGCGCACTTTCTCGGCCTGGGCGCCGTCCGACACCCACCTCTTGCTCGTCGTCTCCGAAGGGCCATCCACGCTCGTCGACGTCGAGCTAGATGCGGTCACTCGCCTCTGCGAGGAGGGCACCGTCGTCGGTCCTGCGCCCGTGGCGCATTGGCTCGAACACCGGAACGAGGTGCCGTCCTGGGACTTCTTCTTCGAGCGCGGCCTCGTCGTGGACACGATCGAGATCGCCGCCACCTGGGATCGGATCGCACACTTGTACCACAACGTGCTCGCGGCGCTGCAGGACGTTCCAGGAATGCTCGTGGCCAGTGCCCACAGCTCCCACAGTTACGGGCAGGGCACCAACCTGTACGTGACCTTCGCGCTCAAACCCGAGGATTTTTCCCGAGCCGAGACATCGTATCTCGACGCGTGGAGCCGCGTCATGGAAGCGACGCTCGCTCGCGGCGGTACGATCGCGCACCATCACGGGATCGGCCGCCTGCGCGTGCCCTGGCTCGCACGCGAGCTCGGCAACGCCTACCCCGTGCTGCTCGCGCTCAAACGCGCCCTGGATCCCGCGAACGTAATGAACCCGGGTGCGCTCGTCGTACCGCCATCGCCGTGACCATCGAAACAGGGGGCATCGTCCGGACACCGCGCCGGCCAGCCGGATGGCGTGCGCCCGGTCCACCGCCGGCCACGCCACGGGACGCCGCCGCGCTTCTGCCCCGTGCTGGCGAGGATCTCTGCTACCTCGCGGGCGACTGGCGCATCCTGCAGCCGCTCCGCGGCCATCGCTGGTCCCTCGACGATCTGCTGACGGCCTGGTTCGCAGCCGAGCAGCGGCGCGGGCGGCCGCCGCGCCGGGTGCTCGATCTCGGCTGCGGCATCGGCAGTGTCCTCATGCTGCTCGCCTGGCGCTTCCCTGCAGCCCAGGCCCTCGGCGTCGAGGCGCAGGCAGCGAGCGTGGATCTCGCCCGCCGGTCGCTCGCCTGGAACGGTATTGCCGACCGCGTGACCGTGTGCCACGGGGATTTCCGCGACCGCTCCGTCACTCCGGACGGCGGGGGCTTCGACCTGGTCACCGCCACGCCTCCCTACCTCGTGCCGGGCGAGGCCTGTGCGAGCCCCCGCCCGCAGGTGGCGGCCTGTCATCTCGAGCAGCGCGGGGGCATCGAGGCGTACCTCGAGGCCGCGGCGCACCTGCTCGGCCCCGGCGGGACCTTCGTGACCTGCGCGGGCAGGACGCAGACGCGTCGTCTGGTGGTCGCGGCACGCGCCAGCGGCCTGGCGCTGCTCCGCCGACGCGACGTCGTGCCCCGCGCCGGGAAACGCGTCCTCTTCTCGCTCTGGGCCATGGCCGCTGCGAGCGAGGGGATCGCCGCGACGGTCGTCGAAGCGCCGCTCGTGGTCCGGGACCAGGCAGGCCGGTGGACGGCCGAGCTGCGCTCGATTCGCGCTGCGATGGGGATGCCCCCATGACCGTCGTCGGCATCGACGCCGGCGCCACCCTGTGCAAGCTGGTGCGGCTCGGCGAACCGCTCGTGACAGCGGCCTTTCCCTCCACCGAGCTCGAGGCGATCCGGACGCAGGTGGCCGACTGGCAGCCGGCTCGCATCGGCGCGACCGGCGGTGGCGCGCCCGCCCTAGGGAGGCACATCGCTGGCGTCCCGGTGCAGGCGGTGGGGGAGTTCGCCGCGTGGGGACGAGGGAGCGAGGTGGTTGCCCGGCACGATGGCGTGCCGCTGCCGGCGCGCTGTCTGGTGGTCTCTCTGGGGACCGGCACCTCGGTGCTTGCCGTCGAGCAGTCGCGGGCGGAGCGGGTCGGCGGGACGGCGGTCGGCGGCGGCACCGTGGTGGGCCTCGGACGACTGCTCCTCGGCGAGACGTCCTTCGCAGCACTCGCCGCGCTGGCACGCCTGGGCGACCGCCGTCGCGTCGACCTCCTCGTGGGCGATGTCTACCCGCTCGCGGCGGAGGCGCCGCTCCTGCGGGACCTGTCCGCAGCGAATTTCGCGAAGCTCGAATCGACTGCGCCGGCCGACCTCGCGAGCGCCATCATGGGCCTGGTCGGCGAAACGGTGGCACTGATCGCCGGGAGCCATGCCCAGCGCCTGGCCATGGAGACCATCGTGTACTGCGGCTCGACGCTGCAGGGCAACGACGCGCTCCGCAGCGTAGTGGCCGACATCACCGAGCGCTTCGGCCATCGCCCGTGCTTTCTTCCCCACGGAGCGCACTGCGGAGCCGCCGGTGCTGCCGCGATCGCGGCCGGAGGAGATGCGGCATGCGCGTCGTGATCTGTGGCGCGGCAGGCCGCGATTTCCACAACTTCAACGTCGTCTACCGCAACGATCCCGAGACGACGGTCGTGGCGTTCACGGCCGCGCAGATTCCCGGCATCGCCAACCGCCGCTATCCGCCCGCGCTCGCCGGCCCGCGCTACCCGCAGGGGATTCCCATCGTCCCCGAGGAGGAGCTGGAGGCGCTGTGTCGGCGCGAGCGGGTGACACACGTGGTCTTCGCCTACAGCGACGTCTCGCATGCCCAGGTCATGCACCTCGCCTCGCGTGCCCTGGCCGCCGGCGCGGACTTCTTGTGTCTCGGACCGAGCCGCACGATGCTGTCCGCTGCCGTTCCGGTCGTCGCGGTCTGCGCCGTGCGCACCGGCTGCGGCAAGTCGCCGGTCGCCCGCTGGCTCGGAACCCATCTCCGCGGGCGGGGATACCGGGTGGCCGTGCTCCGCCACCCCATGCCGTACGGGGATCTCGAGCGCCAGCAGGTCCAGCGCTTCGCCTCCCGCGCGGATCTCGACGCCGCGGCATGCACGGCCGAGGAGCGCGAGGAGTACGAGCCGCACCTCGCTGCAGGCAACGTGGTCTGGGCTGGCGTGGACTATGGCACCATCGTCACCCGAGCCGCCGCGGATGCGGACATGATCGTGTGGGATGGTGGGAACAACGATTTCCCCTTCGTCCGACCCGACCTGCTTCTGGTGCTCGTCGACGCGCTGCGACCGGGCCAGGCGACCGCCTTCCATCCTGGGGAGACCACCCTGCGCATGGCCGACGTGGCCGTCGTGACCAAGGTCGACGCGGCAGCGGCCGCGGACGTCCAGCGGGTCGAGGACGAGGTCCGGGCCCTCCGCCCCGGCATTCCCATCGTCCGCACCGCCTCGCCCGTCCAGCTCGACGATCCGTCGGCCGTTCGCGGACGCCGCGTGCTCGTGGTCGAGGACGGCCCGACCATCACCCACGGGGGCATGCCGTACGGCGCAGGCTTCGTGGCCGCGACCCGCGCGGGGGCGGCCGAGATCGTCGACCCGCGCCCCCACGCGGCGGCAGCCCTGCGCGCCGTGTACGCCGACTACCCGCACATCGGCCGCGTCCTGCCCGCCATCGGGTACGGCCCGGAGCAACTCGACGCTTTGCGCGACACCATCGATGCCGCTGGCGCGGAGGTCGTGGTGTCGGCGACGCCGCTCGACCTCGCCGCCCTCGTCCCGCTGCGCACGCCGGTGGTCCGCGCCCGCTACGGCGTCGCCGACGCGGGCGAGCCATCGCTTGCCAGCGTCGTGGACGCCTTTCTGGCACGCCTGCGATGAGCGCCCAGCTCGTGGTGGTAGCCCTCGGCGGGAACGCCATCACCCCTCCGGGCGGGGACCTGTCGCTGGACACCGAACGCCGGCTGATCGCGAGCACCGCCGACGAGCTGGCCGCCTTCGCAGCGGGCGGACCCTCGCTCCTCGTGGTGCACGGCAACGGGCCGCAGGTCGGACGCCTGCTCGCCTTCGACCCCGATCTTGGCCAGCTCGACGTACGCGTGGCGCAGACCCAGGGCGAGCTCGGCTACCTGCTTGCCGAGGCGCTCGAGCGCCGTCTGCATGGCCCCTGCGCCGCGCTGGTCACGCGGGTCCTCGTGCATGCGACGGACCCTGCCTTTACCCGTCCGAGCAAGCCCGTGGGGGGCGTCCTCTCGACCCCACCGCCGGACCTCGCCTGCGTGCGCACCCCCGACGGGCACGGCTGGAGGCGCGTCGTGGCTTCGCCCCGGCCGACGGGCGTGGTCGAGGAACGGGCCATCGCGCTCCTCCTCGCGCAGGGCTACCACGTGGTGGCGGGGGGCGGGGGCGGTGTCCCGCTCGTCGAGGCGCCGGGTGGGCACGCGCCGGTCTCCGCCGTCGTCGACAAGGACTGGGTCGCGGCGCACCTGGCCATTGCGCTCGACGCCACCGTCCTCCTGTTCGTCACCGACGTGTCGCACGCCTTCGACGATTTCGCGAGTGCGCGAGTACCGATCGAGCGCATGACGGCGGCAGAGGCGCGCGTTCGCTTGCGAAAAGGCGTCTTCGCCGAGGGCTCCATGGGACCGAAGATCGGCAGCGCCGTGGCATACGTCGAGGCATGCCGTCGCCCAGCCGTGGTCACGACACCGGGCCAGGTGGAGGCGGCGCTGGCCGGCATGGCCGGCACGCGCATCACGCCCGAGGAGAGCGCATGATCGGCAGGCCTGCCGGCGTGTGGCGAAGGACGCCGCCCACGAATCGTGGAGCGATGCGAGCGCGAGGCTTTCTCTGGACCCTGGCCGCCACCGCGACCCTGGGCAGCTTGCTCGCCGCCTGCGGCGACGACGATCCTTACCGGGTCGAGACGAGCCTCGCTTCCGCCATTCGTGCGCTCGGCAGCGAGGACATCGACGAGAGCGAGGCAGCAGCCGAACGCATCCTCGCCTTCGGACGAGCGGCGCTTCCGGCGCTGGACCGCGCCCTCGCGCGAGAGGCTCCGGCGATCCGCAAGGGCGTGATCGAAGTCCTCGAGCGCTACGAGCACGACAGCGAGGTCGCGGGACTGGTCGTTCGCACGGCGGCCCACGACAACGACGTCGCCGTCCGGGCGACAGCCCTGCGGACCCTGACCGTCTATGCCGATCCACGAGCTCGCGCTGTGGTCGAAGCAGGGCTCTTCGACCCAGAGCCTCAGATCCGCATGGAGGCTGCCGCAGCCTGTGCGGAGATGTCCGTATCAGCTGCTGCGCTCGACCGGCTGGTGGAGATCGCGATCCACGATGCTACGCTGCCAACCGCGGTCGCTGCCCGCGGCGCAGTAGCCCGTCTGCTCGCCAGAGGAGACTCCATGCAAAGCCAGGCGCTTCGGCGGGCGATTGGCGCGCAGGTACGTGCCGCCTTGGCGGCCCCCGATCCGTCGACTGCGCTGCGCGCTGCGCTGCTGGCGAGCGATGTCGGCGATCCGAGCGGTCGAGCCATCCTGGCGCGCGCACTGGGAGAGGACATCCCGGCGCTTCTCCGCCTGCAGGCGACCCATGCGTTGGGGACCATCGGGACAAGCGCGGAGATTCCCGCGCTCGTCGCCCTGCAGCGCCAGCCTGGACTCGCGGAATATGCCTACGATGCCCTGCGCCGTCTTGCCGAGCGCGAGGTCGTCGGTGCGAGCGAGGCCCTCGAGCACTGGCAGGGCCCACGTCCGCCGGCGCCGCTGGGGCCACCCCCGGGCGCCCGCTGAGCAGCAGCGGGGCCCGGGGCTCGTGTGCGCGCCGCGAAGCGCGCTCAGGGCGAGTAGTAAATGCCCTCGGTGGCGATGAGATTGCTCGCGGGGCGCGGCGCGAAGCCGGCGGGATACACGCCCTGGGTCGGATCGCTCGCGAAGGGAATCGGGGGATTGGGGTAGGCAGGATCGGGCTCGTAGCACGTGATCCGACCATCGTACTGGATCACCCCGGGTCCTCCCTGCTTCGTCGGAACGCACCCTGTCGCCTGCGCGAAGAGATCCGCCTTAATCTTCACCTTGCCGGATTTGACCTCGCCGCGAAGCACCGCCGTCGCGCTGACGGGCAGCGCGAGGCCGACCGTAACGCTGTTGTCAGCGGTGCAGATCACCTCGTCCCCCGTTCCCGGGGTCTGGTCGCTGTCGGGCAGGCTCAGGCCAGAGAGCTGTATCGCAACCTTGCACTTCGCGTCGCCCTTGCTCTTGCCCTTGCTGACGCCGTTGGTGAACGCCGACCCGATCGGGCCACTCAGCGCAGGCACCGGCGTTCCGGTGACGATCACCGGATTGGTCAAGGTAGATACCGCCTGTGCCCTAGCCGGCCCGGACGCGAACAGCACGAATCCGACCCCGCTGGCGATTGTCACGACTCCGATGACTCTCTTCTTCTGCATGCTGCGGTCCCCCTTTCTCCTGAACCATGGCAGTTTGCTGTCACTCCATGGAAGCTGCCGGACTATCGCGCATCGCGAGCGCTGCCGTCAACAATAATGGCCTGACGCTTCGTGCCGTCGGGATCAACGCGGCGACGACCTGAAGGCTGCGGCCAGGGACGGATCCAGGCGGAGTGCCTCGGCATACTGTCGGAGCGCCTCCTCGTGCTGTCCGAGGCGGGCGAAGGCGATTCCCAGGTTGAGATGCGCCGCGGCACTCCCTGGCTCCCGCTGCAGCGCGGCCTCGAACAACCGCGCTGCCTCCGCGGCGTCCCCCGCCGCCAGGCGGAGGTTGCCAAGGTTGTACCACACCCGTGCCGCGGGGGGATCGTAACGCAGCGTGTGCCGGAACAGCGTCTCCTCGTCCCGCCACTCCTCCACCCGGAGCATGCCCCGCACGCCCCAGCCGGCGAACACCACGAGGGCGAGCCCGATGCCGAGGGGACGGGCCGCTCGCGGCCAGTGCGACACCAGCGCGCTCGCCGCCAAGGGGGCCAGGCCGAGCAGGGGAAGGTAGAGGAAATGCTCGGCGGCAAAGAGCGCTCGATCGGCAATGGCGGGATAGACCGGAACGATGCCGGCGACCGGCAGGTAGGTGGAGGCGGCGAGGACGAGGAGAACCCCGCCCGCGGGCGTACGCCAGGCAAGGCAGACGAGCGCCGCCACGACTGCCAGCGCAGCGAGCACGACCGGGACCGCACCCGCAGTGCTCCAGCCCCCCACCGCGACGAAGCGCTCCAGGTGGAGGTGTGCTGGCCAGACGAGCAGGCACACGTAGTCGAGCCCCATGGCGGCCATGGCGGGGAGCCGCCTCCCGACGTCGCCGAGACGCAGATCCACCAGCCCGCGCGCCGAGAACAGCGCTGCCCAGCCTATCGCGGCGATGACCGCCAGCGCGGGGCGCGGCCCCTGCGCGCCCTGAGGATGCGCCCGAGGGACGAACAACACGAGCGGCGAAAGAAGCGCTGCCTCCTTGCAGCCGAAAGCCAGCACGAACAGGCAGGTCGTAGTCCAGGCCCAGCGATCGGCGGCTCGAGACGCACGCCGCCAGGCCAGAAATCCGAGGAGCAGGAAGAGCGCGCACAGGACATCGGTACGCCCCGACACGTAGGCCACCGCCTCGCTCTGTACAGGGTGGAGCGTGAAGCCGAGGGCTCCGAGGAGCGCTGCGGGCGGCGCAAGCCCGAGCGACAGCGTCCAGCGATCGAGCAGGATCCCGACAGCCGCATGGAGGAGAACGTTCGTCAGATGCATGGCCGCAGCCACCCCGCCGTGCAGAGCCAGCTCGCCGGCGAAGCTGGCCATGACCACGGGACGCCACCACTGCCCCGGCTGCGGCCCCAGCATCGGCGCTGTCGCGGTGAGCCGATCGTCCCAGACGAGCCCGTTGCGCAGCGTGCCAGCGTAGACCGCGGCTGCGAGGGCGCCGATCAGCGCCCCCCGCAGCCACGGCCCGCGCGACTCGCTCATTGCACTTTTCGGTCCTGAGGCTTCGCATCGGCACCGTCGAGGACACCATCATCGTCCGTGTCCGGGTCGAGGGGATCGGTGCCTTTCAGGAACTCGTCGAGGAGCGTCAGGCCGTCGGCGTCGCCGTCCGCAGCGGCACCCTGCGCGAGGTTCCCGAAGTACCAGCGCTCGAAGCCATCGAGCACCCCATCCCCATCGGTATCGCCGTCCGGATCCCCGGACAGGTCGCCGCTCACGTGGAGCATGGGGACGAAGCGCCAGTCGCGCCAGATGGGCTGCAGGCTCGTCACGTTGGGATCGATGGACGTCACGCCGGCCAGGGAGCCCTGGATGAGACCGCTCTGGCCGAGTGGGAAGATGAACTCGCCGTTGACCGTGGGACCGACATCGACGATCTGCTCGTAGGTGCCACGGTTCCCTTGTGGCGTGGGCTCGAACTCGAGCGACGGAAACAGCGCCGCCAGCGGGTGGCGATAGCGGCTGTTGGGCCGAGGAGTGTCGGCGGGAATGCCACCCCGCACCGCCAGGGTCGCCAGCACATCGCGCAGGGTCGCCTGCCAGCTGCCGAGCGCTCCAGAGCCGCTCTGCCGCGCCGGCACGCAGATCTCGCGCTCCTTGACCGTCGCCATGCTCTGCGAGCCGAACTGGGTCAGGGCATCGATGTCGCTGACCGCGGTGTGCTTTGGCTGCACCGCAGCCTGTCGTGCCCGGTAGCAGAGGAGGTGGTCGACCGCTCGACGGAGGGCCTCGCTGCCGATCGTGGATGGGATACAGAGCGAGAGCGGCCGCAGCACATCGTAGGTTCGGGTTTGCAGCTCGTCCTCCAGTGTCACCTGGACTCCCCTGGGGAACGCCGCAGTCCCGGGAGTGACCCGCGTCTTGTAGCACACAAAATGCGAGAGCGTTCCCGGCGGGGGGATTGCGGGGACACCGAAGCCGACGCCCGCAGGCGCGAGCACGCGCACGGGCCGCACGGCATCGAGACTGAGCGTCCCGAACTGGTCAGTGAACGATAGCCCCGAAATGCGCGCGAAGGGCGTCTTGGACGTCAGCCCGATGTCGAGCAGCCAGGACTGGGGATCGACGGGATCGCCAGCGGGAGGGCTCGCCGGAGCGCAGAGAGCCCGCGGCCTGCGCACGTCCACGCTGCGGGCATCGCGGGCATTCGTCACGCCCACATCCAGGACGGGCGCGAAGCGCGGCCGGTGTGGCGTCCGCCGGCTCCGGTAGCAGACGAAGGGATCCGGTGTCGTCCGGCCCTGGAAATAGTCTCCCGCGTAGGCCTGCTGGTACGCCCCCG
>Ga0308411_10000863_pt1 | contig 20460 bp, 16 predicted proteins | sample HotsprottomLayer_2_FD_203530 | JGI IMG/M metagenome (GOLD analysis project Ga0308411, IMG submission 203530) | Hot spring phototrophic mat microbial communities from Octopus Spring, Yellowstone National Park, Wyoming, United States -... | ecosystem: Environmental > Aquatic > Thermal springs >...
ATGTATAATTTGTAAGAGTTTATGCGAGCTCCAATCAAGGGTCGTCACAGATAACGACCATTCTTTGGTGTTTTGACCCATGAACTGGTGGACGCCGAAATCGAAATCCATCTGGCAACTCACTTTACAGCCGATTCAAGTATCTCACGGGTTGTCAAAGAGACGTAACCTATTTTCAGATATTATGTTGCTTTTATGGATCGTCAAGGAGAACGTGCGCACGCGGAGGTCCATGAAAATTACCGAGATTTACACAATGTGGAAGCGAGGTGGCACCAGGGGCCATTCCTCGGGATATTCGGCCTTGGAGATAATCCCGTCGATGCAGTTCCGGCACAGTGGAATGAACAAGATGTCGTCCTCCGCCGCCAGAATTTCGGTGAGTTCCCAACGAAGCTTTTGCAGGCCGCGAGCGTTCAACCAGCACCGGAAGACGGAAAACTGGAGTCTCTCGCCGTAACCTTCGAGGTGCTTGGCACATTTACGAAGCCTTCGTGCGTCGCGGACATCATAGCAAATCAGCCACCAGCGAGAAGTACTCATGGGAGTTCCTTGAAGGGAGTGCGGCGGTTGGTGGTTCTCATGATGATGGACACTGTAAGAGACGGATCAACGAAGTCTGGCGCGGGCGAAAAGTCCCGGCTCGCCAGTCCACTCTTTTTCCAGGAGTCGGGCCTCCAATTCCAGACAGCGGGCATAGCTGAGGGAATACTGGAGAACGGGGTGGCGGAAATTCTCTTGAAGCCGGTTTTCAAAGAGGGCGATGGCTTTTCGTCGTCCCGCCTCACTGAGCCAAACTTTGGCGGGAGTCACTTCGAAATCTGCTTGGGGATCCCATTGACTCCGATTTAAGGATCCGATCACGACGAGGTCCCAAAGAGGGACGCGAAACAGTTCCATGAGGTCGAGTGCCAAGGGATAGGCAGAGCTTCGGGGAGTGTGGAAGAAACCGAAAGCTGGTTCAAGCCCCGAGGCGAGCAATGCGCGAAGGACAGCGGTATGGAGGAGTCCGTAGCCGTAGCTGAGTAGGGCATTGAAGCGATCGAGAGGCGGCCGGCGGGAGCGCTGGGAGGACCGAAGCTCGACGGGGACACGGTCATTGAGGAGCGCCCGCAATCCCGTGAAATAGTGGACAGCTGCAATCCCTTCCAGCCCGCGGAGGGCGTCACGGTCGGCAGCCCGGGCGATCGAGCGGAGATGTTGTTGCAAAGCCTCGAGGGTTTGGGCCAGTTGCTGACGGAGCGTGGGAGAGTTGCGGGTGGCGCGAAGGAGATAACGATATTGACCAGAGACTTTGGCGAGCGCCAAAGCGCGTGCCAAGCGAAGACAGAGGCTCTCGTCGGTTAAAGCGCGGTACTGGCGGATACGCCGTTGCACCTGGCCGACTGTGGAAACGAGGCTGGCGAAGTGGTGGCCCGAGGAATGAAGCCAGTGAACGGAGACATCGTGTTGTACACAAACCCGAAGCGCCTGGGTGGAGATCTGGGAGAAGCCGTGGATGAGGACGGCCTCCAACTGATGAGCGGGATAACGGGATTCGGGAAGATCGGGATGGCGGACGACAAGGGAGTCGCCGGCGCAGCCAACGGACGAGCCATGGGCCACGATATGGAGTGTGGCACCGTCTCGGTCGGGGGGAAACAGGCGTTCGACCGGTCGATGGGGTTGGCGTTGGTGGCGGACTTCTTCGGGGAGGCAAACCGGGGCGAGGGAGCATTTGGCGCATCGCCGTTCATCCGTTGTGACCGCCGGCCGTTCGAGGGATGCGCGCAGCTGCCGAGCGCGCACAATTGCCTGACGGAGGTCGTCTTTCGCCTGCTGATCGACCGGCACGCGCAGTGTTTGCTGGGTCGCATGGTAGCGGATGCGACCCTCGGGGACGGGCTTCTCGAAAGCTTCCTCAAGGAGGACGGCATAGGCGATGACTTGTAGGCGATCGGAGGGCCACGGGCGGGCCGGTTGATCATCAGTGGCAGGTTGAGGCCTCCCCCTCTTGTGTTCATAGGGGATGTACGAGCCATCGCGGCGTCGGAGGCAATCGACCTTGCCGACCAGGCCCCACGAATCGCTACTGAGTTCCACTTGGACCGCCTCGCCGTCCTCGTCGGCGGCCAGTTCCGCATGCAATTGACGCCCCCCGTAGACGTACTCATTAGCAACATGGATGTTCTCAACCTCTTCCAAGTAGAAAAGGCGTTCACAGTACAGCAGCGCAGGCAAACTGTAGACCCGAAGCGGCGGTTCCTCAGGAAGCACCACAGGGAGAGAAAGCATCGGAGTCTCCCGCTGTCATTCCGGTTTCAGGGAAGAATGCGCGGCATTCGTTCCACGGGTGGCGGAGTGAGACGTTGGGTTTCCAGATTGCCGGTGGCGTAGCGGGTACCCGCGGAGCCGACATGATCGACCCAAACCGGGAGAGTCAGTCGGCCCTGATCGGCAAGCAGGAAATACTGTCCGGAACGATCGGCCCACTGCTCAGCTAACGAGTCGTCGAATAGCCGTACCTCATCGACCAGGTGCGTGCTTTCGCCCAGACAGAGTCCGCCAAACCGCTCGATACTTTGCGGTTGCGTCAAGGCCCGGTAGACGCGTTGTTCCAACCGGGCCGATGACACTGCCGGTTCTTCCTCCGAAGAATCGAGCCAAACGAGCAGTTCGATGCCCGTGAGCAACTGCTGGAAATCGGGCCGAAGGTTATTTTCGTTGCCGAGCCCTTCGGTCTTTTGGCGCCAGACGGTGCGCAGCACGACGGAGCCCGAACACGCACTAAGTAAGACGGGAGCAACCCGACTGCCGAGATGCGCCCGGCGTTTCGTCTCGCCGACGAGGGACAAGAGAAAGCCATAGCAGGTCGCGGGTGGCGGGAGGACCTCGGTTTCGAGATACTCCCGCGCCATCCCCTTTCGGAAACAAGCGACGGGGACCGACAGATAGAGACCGATCATGGGATCTCCTCTCAACTCTTGAGACTGAGGCGTTGACTGATTTCCGCGGTCGCCGCATCACAAGCAGCTTTGACACCCGGAAATTGCCGGATACCGGGAATACCGGACAGATCGACACCCGCGACAAACAGTTCGTCGGGTCGGATGTCCCCTTGTTGCACGCGCTGAACCAGACGAGGAGCCGACACGGTCTTGCCGTGATCAGTGGTCTCGAAGCAGTAGAGGAAGCGTGGAGCGGGATCGTCGGTCACGCGGATAACAACGGCTTCGGGAGAGAAGTCGAAGAGGAAACGGCCGTGGTTCCCGGCAACTGGTCCGAGGTGACACAACGCATGGAGCGCCTTGGTGGCGCGGGTTTTGTCCCGCAGCCGTTCCGGCGTGAGAGCAATGCCATATTGGTATCGTGTCGCATGGACCTCTGTGCCATAGGGAACGGGATTTTTGTTGGGATCGGCTCCCTTGGAGGCTGACGGAGTTGCCCCCGGAGAAGCGGCGTTAAAAGTGACATCGCCGGCCCAAGGTGTAAGAGAAATCGCCCGTGTTACCTCCAGAACCGCCCGTCGGACCGTCGCGGTGCCCTTGGCTTGACCTTTCTTATCCTTGGAAGCTTCTTCCTCATTTGCTTCGGTCTTGGCGGCCTCCGCGATCATGTACCCCAGCAAGTCGTCGTCGATATAGATTTTCCCGTTGGCATTCGACCAACCTGTAAACTGGGGATCCGACCAAACGTTGACCCGAAGTTCGTCATTGAATTTCCGGTTGGTGCCGTTTTCGGGTTCCTCCTCGGCAAGCCGGCGTCGCAGGGCGAAGCGAATCGCTTCCGCACTGACGGTCGAGTGAATCTCCCCGAGCCAGAGAATTTTCTGCAACGTGGTGATGTTGCCTTCGTTCTCAGCTCGATTGTTGGCAGCCGTTCCAAACGGTGTCACGAAATTAGCGAAAACATGTAGAGCCATAAAATCAACCTCCTTAAAGACAAAAGACACACGAAAAAAGTACCGAATTAAACCTGTTCAAATTCTGAGGGACTGTTGGGGAGCGAATTATCGCTCTCGGCTTCGTCGATGCCGCGGCCGGCATAACTCGCCAGGGCTAATAGCCCCAGGTCGCGGGCAAGTTGCCAGTCTTTACGGATGACGGGCAGAACGGCTTGCCAATGCTGGCGGAGAACCGCATTGTTGCCCCCGCGACTGAAGAGGTCCATCAAGGCAAAGCGGACATGGGCCTCGGTCTTGGAGCCAGCGAGATCCAGGCGAAGTTTCTCGCGGAAGCGCTCCCAGCGGTTTTTCGTTGCTTGCGAGGGAGGCCCTGTGGGACCGTCGGTCTCGTCCTTGATTCGGCCCAACGACTGGCGGATCGCCTCATGGACCGCCTGCACCACCAGTTTTTCTCCCTCTCCATCCCACATTTCCAGTTTGGCGATCATGTCGTGTAACCCCTTTCGTTCAAAAGAAATTTGGTTTCGATATGGCTTTTTCGTCGCCGGATTGGTTTTAGTCATCAGATCAACGAAACCCGCATACCAGGGTTTACCACGTGCCAGATTCTCCGCAATCCACGGGCGAATAATGCTGTCCACGCGGTATTCCTCTTGGGGAGCGTCGTCCGTCTTCTTGGCGCGAGCGCGTTTCTTGGTGCCGGTATCGGATGCGTCTTCGGCGCGCCCCTTCGTCGGAGCAACGATCCGCGGCGGCAGCATCTGGAGCGCCACTTCAAAACGGCTCAAAGCCCGTTGGTCGTCGGCACGAATGTAGAGGGTGGACACCCGCGATTTCTGCTGCGAAGCCCAAGGGGTGGGTCGGAAGGTCATCACGTAGCACCCCGCCATGCCGGCGCCTTCGAGTTGGCGCCCGACACTCAGGCGGAGTTGAGCCGCGAGCACCGGCGAGTCGCGGATACGGAGTAAGGCACGCAATGCTCCATCCGCTCCGCTGGCGATCTGACAGTCCTTAGCGGTCGTCGGCGTCATAGCTCGCCGAGCGAAGACAAACTCCTCAAGGTCGGTGACGTCGGGGACAATCAACACACCGACCCCGCGATTTACCGGTAACGCCAGCGTGCCGACCATCGCGAAGATGAGCGGCACCAAGCGTTCTGGAGGCTCCTCGGCTTTAGTATCGGCCGAGAACGCCTGGTGACGCACGACTGTCCCCGGACTGATCGGACCGTCAATGTCTATCGGATCGCTCTTGAGTCTCCCTTGCTTATCAATGATCTCCTCGTATAAGGTCTGGTGCTTGAATGACGTGCAACGTTTGTAGGTCACCGCGACTCCCGGCACCCCCTCGTGCTCCGGGTCGTAGTGAGTTTTAAGCTCGTTTTTGTCTAAGAGTCGCGTTCTGCCATGTTGAAGAAAAGTCAAAAGGAGGCCGGCTTGCAGGTCGGCTCGAACCGGCAAGGGGGGTTCCTGAAAGAATTGACCAGGGAGAAAGATTAACCCCTCGCGAATGGAAAGGCCGTATTCAAACAAACGCTTGAGATACGGTCCTGCGGCCTCGGGCTGGCCAAAACGCAAAGTAATGGAATCCTGAGTGATGGTCCACGGCGGCTGACCGTCGATAAAGGGAGCCGGCAGTTGCTCGTCGGCCAGCCGGCCCGAGTGATAATCGTCTTCCATCTTGTCGAGGGTGCAAGCGAGTCCGCCCAAGCCAGCCCGGTGTAAGACGGACATGCCGGGAGCGAACAAGCGCAAATGCAATTCGGTCGGATACGTTTTGACGTGTTTTACTTTTGCCATCGGGCACCTCGTTCAGGGTGATAGGTGAGGGTATGAGCCGGCGCGACGGGTATGCCGTGCCGTTGTTCCCAGGCTCGCCAATCGTGTGCCTTCGTCGGCGGCATCGGGATGATATATCGGACAAGGTCTTTCGGGTGTTGGATACGGGACCGGTCCGATTCCAGCAGGACCGAGATGCTGGGTTCAACGGTCCTGAGCTCCTTGACGAGTGTGACCGGGCCGCCTTCGGGCCAGGCACAGTCGTGCCTTTCGGCGCCGTTCGCGACCGTGTCCATTTCTTCCCAAACGGCGACGAGATCACGTTGTGCGATTGAGGGCTTGGGAAGTTTCATGAGCCACTCACACGCTTGGAGCAATTCTTCGCGGGTGTAGGGGAGTTGGGATGGCGGCTCGATGACGATGAACGGCCGAGTCGGGTCGCCGGGCTGAGCGCGCCGATTGAGGCGTCCGAGTCGTTGGATCAAAGACGGAATGGGAGCGAGTTCCGTGACGAGAAGATCCGCGGAAAGATCCAATGACATCTCGGCCACCTGAGTGCAAATGACCAACCTTCCGGCCGGATCGAGCCGGCGATCGAAAGCCGCTATCGCACGCCGATGCTGTTCGACCCGATCGGGATAGCGGAATCGACTGTGGTAGATAACAGGCTGCCACGATGCCAGCGACTCGGCGGTGTCGATCGCACGATCAACGGTGTTGACGATCCAGAGAACCTTGCCCCCGCGCCTCAATTCGTCCGCAACCCGATGTTCCAGATCGTTTGGTGCGACGTCCTGTCGATGATAGCGGGGCAGATTTTCCAGCTCTTCCGGGCCGGAAATCTCTTTCAATTCCCGTTTGGATCTTGCAAGAGTTTTCCGCAGACGTTCGAGACGAGCGGCTGGCAAACTGGCGGTCATCAGGAGCGCGGGCAGACCCGGAAGATATTGCAAGAAGGCGAGCAGTGCCGAAAACAGTCGATTGTCATAGGCGTGAATCTCGTCGAACACAAAAGCCGCTTGAGTGAGCGCGGGCCAGGAGAACAAACCACGACGATGATTCTGCATCAGTCCCAGCACCGTATCGACGGTACAGGCGACAATCGGCGTGGACCAGGCATCTAAAGCCGCGCGGCGTTCCCAGTCTTCCTCTGCGCTGCTCTCGCGATCGGAACCTGTCGAGAGAATCAGTTCCAGGTCAATGTCGCGGCGGCTGTGGAATAGTTTGGCCCCGATGTCGCCCAATTCACCATCCGGCTCGAACAGATAATCCCGGAATCCCTCAGTCGCGGTCCCCGTGGTCGGATAGCAGAAATACAGCCGACGGGTCGGGTGGTTGCGCGAGGCCCATAGATAAGCGGCAACCGTTTTGCCGGTACCACAGCCCGCTTTGACAAAGGTCACCGATGCGGTCGATTCGGCAACTTCGCACTGAAAGGCGCGGGGAGCTTGACGACCTAATCGCGCTTCGACGACTCGACGTAGATCGCCCGGTTCCGGCCGGTGGTTCAAACTGTTGTCGATCCAACCCCAACGTTGATTCCGGTTATCAGCCCATCGAGCCAGGGCGGAACCCGCGACATCGGCGGCAATGAGGCTGGCTTTCAAGCCCGCGAGCAGCCGCAATTCCGGCGCGCTTTTCAAACGACGCCAGATCATTTGGCTTTGCGTCGACCAAAGTTTAAGTTTCTGAAATACATTCTCGAGACCGCACAGATTGACCGGACGGTCTCCCAGTTTCGGAGGGTGACCCAATCCGAGGATTTCTCCAAGCCATTTCAGGATCGCGGCAAAATCGTGATGGCCGGTTAACAAATGAAGACGATCGCCGGCCCCCGCGGGACAATCCGTCGGTGGGCTGGGATGGTTAAGCGCCGGGTGGTGACCTGCGATGGCCCATTGGACCATCGCCCAGTCCCCCTCTTGACCCCCGACCGCAGCCATCAACCAGTCGCGGAGTTCTTCGAGGATGAGTACCGTGACCCACTCATGACGCAAGCCCTGAGGATGTTGTCGTACATCACGGCGACCGAGGATCATCTCCTGAAAATGTTCATTTGCCTTGCCCAAATCGTGTGCGGCGGCGGCAAACAATAAAAGGCGTTCGAATCGATCCTGGTATCCCTCCAGCGGCAAGTCAAGCGCTTGCAATTGATCCCTCGCCGTGATCTTTAGAACACGCTGCGCCGCTTCATGCACGTCTCGCAGGTGCCCGAGCAACAGCATGGAATCATGCACCGGCTGGCCTTCCAAAGGCTTTTTTGCCCATAAGCGAGTGTCGTTCATGAGCTCAGTTTCCAGATGAGGCCATGGGAAAGAAAAATCCACAGCCCATGCGTGTACGCCCACCCAGCCCCCGCTCCTGCAGCGTCAATGATTCGTCGGCGGTGAGATTTTCAACATGCACGGCATAACCGATGATGCTCCGACCGTGGATGCGGAGCACCCGACGGCGAAATTCGCCCTCTCGCTCACCCCCCGGAATAACCGGAATGACGGCCTCCCCACGGATCTTTAACTGATCCAGACTTTGGCGAACATGATCGAGAAACGACGCCGGCTCGATTGCGTTCTTGAAGATCACCAGAGGTGAACGCAGCACCGGCGCGGGAACCAAGGGCGCGACTTGGGGAACTCCCAATCGAATCCGAAAATTCCCAATTTTCAAGCTCCGGCCAGCAAAAACTAATGCCTGTGGGATGTCCTCGGGCGGCAGACGAATCCGCAAACGAGAATCGCGGGTGAGATGAAGCAGGCCGGGCGTGCCTGGTTGGCCATTGATTGGGGCAAACCGAGCGGGACAATCTGGTTCGTGAAACCAGGTATTTTCGTGCGACAGAGCCGCATAAAGTTCGTAACTATGGTCCACCGGTAAACTCTGGCCCACAACGGGAAACATCACGTCAATCATCGCTGCACTCCAAAACTCGATGTCGCACAACCCCTCTCTACGTGGGGTACTGTGTGATGTCGAGAGACCATTTTCTGCCAGAAATGGCTATATCATGGCACGGTATATGCCAAATTGCAATGTTCGCCGTTGTTTTTTTTGGGGAGTTGCGCCGCAACCGCTCAAAACAGGGTGCGAAATGATCATCGACTGAAAAACATGTCGACGGAAGCTATGGAAAATCCCTACATGTGCGGACGGCTTGACTTATGAGTGCCTTCCACGCAGTTCCGGTAAACGTATCATCGAGGCTGTCAAGAGGTGGTATCAACAATTAATTGAGTTGTCGGCACGATATAATATCGATACATTAAGATGGTCATGATGGGTTTAGAGAGAGAACCCTACTAATGAGGAGATTCCAAGATGGCCAAGAAGCTGGGCGGTGAAGAGAGTATTCAAGGATACTTCCGAAAGCTACTGGATGAGAATCCCAAGCTGATCAAGCAACGGAACAACGATGAACTATACCGGCGCTGGTTAGCGGACCATCCAGACCAGAAAGAAGTTCCCGATCGCGTCAAACAAGGTTTGGCAAATCTGAAGAGTTTGCTTCGCCGAAGAGCACGGCGGCGTCAACGCGCCGGAGCGTCCAATGGGCATGAATCGACTGCTCCGTCGATCGTAGTCAAACCGACCGCTCGTCCGATCAATAATCTCTTCCGGCTTGAAGCTCAAATCGACGACGCCCTTCTGACTGCCCGCAGCTTGGATCCCCAAGGGCTTGATGACGTTATCAAGTTGCTCCGCAGTGCACGAAACAAGGTCATTGTGCGACTAGCAGGCGATTGACACAGCACACATTGGGCGGATCTTGCGCGGGGCGCGGGGGAGGATGAGATCCTCCTCGCACGCGCCCCTCTTTTTCCCTGGAATCCGTTCTTATTAAGGCTTAAGCGCGTTTCTTTGCGCTTCGGACAACCACTCCGCCGGAATTGTTCCGCGTTCCAACTGTTCACGAAGTGCTTGTTTGCGGGTGGTCGTTCGGAAGAGGGCCTCGATGGCGAGACGACGATTATCGGGTGTGACAATGTTGAGGCAATTCACCAGCGCTTTTGCCGCTTCCGGGTGATCCATATCTCCTAAGCCGCTGACGGCACCCATTTGCAATTCGGCGTGTGTGTCTTTTGTCAAATATTGGAGTAGGTGCTTTCCGCCGTTTTCCCAACTGTCTAAGGCAATCATTCGTAGCGCATCGTATCGCGTGCCTGTGGGAACCTTTGTATCATCGACCATCGCATGAGCACTGACTAAGGCCCGCTTCCAACGTTCGCTCAAATCGGCATCCTCACCGATGAGTTCCCGGAGCCGTTTCTCGGGCCATTTGCCTTCGAGACTCCAGCCATTGATGAGGCCTCCGCCAAGGACCACAGCCTGCCAATCGCGGAGTCGTTCCCCCGAGAGCGGCAAGGCGACCGCCAGAAGTCGGCGAACAACCGGAGTTTCGTCTTGCCGGCCGGCTGAAATGGCCACCCGCCATATGTGAGGAATACAGCGATACTCTTCAGCGCCCGTGCCTAGGTTGCGCGTCATAGCGCGGATTAACTCCGGCGCCTGACCCAAATGTTGGCGAATGAGTTGCGCCCGCCGGTCTTCGGATATGGTCGGGTCCAAAATTGTGCGTGCGACGACCTCAGCATCCATCGCCATAACTTGCGATGTGAGTCCTATCGTAAGCACCAATAGAACGATTCGATATATAGTTTTCATGGCTTGTTTCTAAGATCACCCGATTCAGGGGCCGACGAGATATGATCAAGGTCTTCGCTCTTCGCGGTGGTGACCGAACTGGTCCCACATTGCCCACCAAATCAAACCGGTGATGTTCGTTTTGGCCCGAAGATCATTTGAAAAAGCATCAAAACTGCAGCGGCAACTAAGGCAACAAGAAACGCTTTTTCGGATGACATATGACACACATCCTCTGATCAGTCCCATTTTGGGACTTCGGTGTTTGGGTATTGTAGCAGGCGCAGGCGCGTGTCAAGGACGAGCCTCCGCCCGGCGGCGATGAAACTCCGCTGCGGCGCGATCTCCCTTCTGCTGGAAAAATTCGGCGAGAACACGATGTGTTTCGCGATGATTCGGATCCAACTTAAGTGCCTCGGCCAACCAGCGTAAACCGAGTGATTCTTGCCCTAATACCAAGGCCGTCTTGCCCACTTCGTGATGTGCCTCGATATCTTTCGGCGACAATGCTGCTCTCTTTTGGGCCTCTTGAAGTTTGTTCGTCAGGTCACGCCTGTCTTGCCAGCGCTTCTCATACTTCTGTGCCTCATCCGAGCGACCAACGGCCCGCAGAGCCTGGGCCATTTGGAATATCACTCTTTCCTCATGGGGTGCCAAGGCTTCGGCACGGTGGTACCAGGTTAACGCCTCAGGAGCTTGACCGTCGTCCATGGCCAGATCGCCTCGAATGAGGTACATCGCGACGTTCCCACCACGTCGGCTCAAGAACTCGTCAATTCGCTGCCTCGCTTCCTGACCACGGGCTAGTCCCCGCAAGGCTCGAGCTAATTCTGCGACACCGGCTGGATCGTCCGGCTTCAGGCGAACATACTCTTCGAGATGGGGTAAAGCTTTGTCAAAATGACCTGTCATCAGATAGGCATTGCCTAAGAGGAGACGCGTTGGAGCATGGTCGGGTTTAAGTTGAATACAACGCTCATAATCCTCCTTGGCACCGGCGAAGGCCGTCGACAGAAGGTCGCGTGACAATTGCGTTCGTGCCGCTGCACGATAGAAGTACGGGCGCCAATCGTTCGGCACGCTGGTCATCCATTGCGTAGCGATCTGCTCCGCTTCCTCCGCTCGACCTTGCCGGAGATATCCTTGCACCAAAGCATAGAACACATCATTCCGCTCGGAATGTCCCGTTTCGATATGTCGGCGTAACTCGGCTTCGACTCGTGCAAATTCGGGTGTTGCGGCTTCAATCAATTGTGATTCGAGCGTTGCCGTTTCATCGTCCAAACCTTGAACTCTGGCAATCTTCAGGAATCGTTGCGCATCGGCAAGGCGACCCGCCAGGCGGTAGGCTCGTGCAATCTGCCGTGATGTTTGGGGATCATCGGGCCAGATTTCGCGGCACTCTTGTAAGAGGCGAAGTGCTCCCTCGACTTCTCCTTGCTCCAGCGCTGCCCGAGCCTGTTTCCAATGTTGGAAGGCCCAAATCTGACGTCCTCCAAGAAGTGCCACGAGTGTGCCGATCAGCAAAGTCACTCCTCCCACCACGAGCCAGGAAAATTGGCGGTGCGGGGCAGTGAGGTTGCCCAGAGCGGATACGTCAGAAGCCTTTGTTGACTTGTTGCGTTTCACTCGCAGAAATCCTTGATTGAAGTAAATCCCATTCGATGTTGTCACGGCGAAGTCATCAGCTGACCAGCGGCCTCACCTTCTTTAAGAATCCAATAATGATTGACGGCCAGATTCTCCCAGGTTTGACTCGAGCCATACGGCCAACGAACCGTGACCCGGACGGGGGACGTTGAGGATCCCAGACCAAACAGCACGCGCCGATCATGGGACGATAGATAACTCGCTCCGCCTTTGACTTGCCGCGACTGACGTTGGTTGTCCACCTGTATAGCCACTGTAGCTCCCGTCGTGTCGCGCCCGTTTCGGCCTACAAGGTTTAACCCCAACCAATTTCGCCCCTCACCGCCGACATTGCGGAGAATCGTAACAGGTTCATTGATATGACTGATGACCGCATCGATGCGACCATCATTATCCAAATCTCCCAGGGCGACTCCTCGACCCACGCGCTTCTCGTGAAAGTAGCTACCGGCTTCTAATGAAACATCGGTGTAGCGAATTGTTCGATCATCCCCCACATGACGGAATACGATCGGCCGCTGGCGGTATTCACTTGGCGGTGCGGGGTGCTGACTGATATGACCATTCGCGATAATGAGGTCCTCCCGGCCATCGCGGTCGAAGTCCGCAAAACCCGTACCGAAACCGACAAAGGTGAATCCGATGGTGGTCAGGCCGACGGCCTCACTGGCAAAATGGAAACGGCCGTGGCCGAGATTGCGGTAAAACGCATGAGGTTCATTCTGGAAATTGGTCACGAACAGTGAGAAATGACCACTGCCGTCCGCATCGGAGATATCGACGCCCATACTTCCTTGGGCTATTCCATGACCATTGAAGGCCACTCCTCGCGACAGCCCCATCTCCTCAAGTCGGTCATTCGCCTGATGGAGATACAAGAAGTTCTCTGTTGTATCGTTGGCAACGTAAATGTCCGGCCGGCTATCCCCATCAAGGTCCGCGATGATAACTCCCAGCCCCTTACCATCGGGGCGCAATCCATACAGATGCGTTACATCCTGGAACTTGCCGTTCCCTAAGTTGCGGTAAATGACATCGGGGAGTCCTTTGAAAACTCGTGGAGAACAAACCCCAAACGGGTGTTGCGCAACGTAGCCTGGGCAACGAGGATGGTTGCTGAATGACCAATCAACGTAGTGGGTGATGAACAGATCAACTCGGCCATCGCCGTCGAGATCACCCCAGGCAGCGCTAGTCGGCCAGCCGCCTTGTTTTAATCCTGCTTCACTTGTCACATCATGGAACAGACCCCGCCGATTCTGATAAAGCCGAACTCCATTGTAACCCGTGACGAGAAGATCGGGCCAACCGTCGCCGTCATAGTCGGCCACCGCAACACCGTGAGTGTACAGTGACGCATCCACCAGCCCGACCTTTTCTGTGACATCTTCAAATCGAAAATTGCCCAAATTGCGATAAAGCCGACTCGGCAAACCGGAAATCCTCTGCCCGCTTAAGGATCCACCGCCCGGCAGAAACAGGTCGAGCAAACCATCTCGATCGTAGTCAATGAGTCCGACACCCCCGCCGAGCGTCTCCAATAAGGTCAACTCACCCGCTTCTTCGCCATTTCGGTAACTGAAATGAACACCTGAGGACGGTGTAACATCTTCAAAGAAAATCGTCGGGGTCGCCTTTGGGGTCAAAACCGTGGTGGGTTCTACAGGTTTTGGCTCGACTACCGGTTGGGAGCAGCCGCTCACCACCGCAAATAGCATCAATGCAAACCATGAGATATTACCGATGCGACAGGGCACTACTCTGCCACCATGTGTCATGACCAATTGGAACTTTTCAGAAACAGAGCCTCCTTAGCATTGTACAGCACCGCATGTGCTTTCATCCGGTTGGGCACGCGCACGGATGGTTTGTTGATTCCCCGAGTCGTCGTGGTCGAGCCGTTCTTCGGTGCCGGCAATGTGAATCGGTGATTGAAACAACATCAAGCTGTAGGCTTTAAGACGCCGTTTCGGCTGACCGCAACTAATGTCAAGTCATCGGGAAGAGCACGGTCGCCGCGAAACGTTTCGACGTCGTGTAAAATAGCCTCGACGACTCCCTGTGCGTCAGCGGGAGCCGAGGCCAGAATTTGCCGAAGCCGATCCAATCCGTAGGGTTGTTGGTCTGGCCCGCGCACGTCGATGACGCCATCAGTTACCAATACAAGGACTTCACCATCGTAGAGTCTCCCTGACGACTCCGAATACGGGCGATCGAGCACTCCCAGGGGAATGCCGCCGCTGCCTTCGCCAACGACCTCGGTTGCATTGTCAGGGCAACGACGCAACAAAGGTAGGTGCCCCGCGTTAACGAGAGTGAAACTTCCATCATGGAGGTGAATGACCACAATAAGTAAGGTCACAAACCGATCTTCGCCACATGCTCGTTTGAGGGCGCGGTTTAATCGATTGGCGGCTTCCGCGAGCTGAATTTCACTGGCGAGCGTGTACCGGACCTCGGCTGATAATCGAGCCATCAGCAAGGCGGCTGGAATTCCCTTGCCCGCGACATCGCCGATGGTCACTGCCAACCGATCCCCTGGCAGGGGGATGTAATCGAAATAGTCGCCGCCGATCTGCTGCGCGGACGCATAGTAGTCGTAGAATCGCCAACCTGGGATGAGGGGTCGTTCGGAGGGCAAAAAACTCTTTTGAATCTGCATGGCCGCCTCAAGGTCCCGCCGTTCCGAGTGAAGACGCGCCAAGGCGACTGCGCGGGAAGCTTGGATGGCCGCTACGACCAAAACATCCAAATCATCTTCATCAAACGGTGCTTTGAGCGAGCGCGTGTCAAGTTGAATCACCCCGATTGCGCGGTTCTCTTGGTCTAAAAGCGGAGCACACATAATCGATCGGATCTGATGTCGCCGAATGCTCTGACTCTTATCAAACCGCGCATCATGCCCCGCATCGGCGCTTAAAACCGCTTTCCCAGATTGCAATGTGTAATCGATAATGGTTCGGCTGATAGCCGGAGGGGATTCGGGGTCGCCACAACGGTGCTTGACCGCTTTGGGCAACAGACGGCCTGACACAGGATCGCGCAGGACAATGAAGCCCCGATCCGCTTGTGGGAAGATTACGAACAAACTATCGAGAATTCTTGGCAGTACTTCCCTCAGATCCAATGTTCGACCGAGACTTCGTGAGAATTCAAGCACTGCCCGGAGTTTCGCCTCTGGCGCGATATGGATTCGAACGGTATCATCCACATGAAGCGCGGAAACAACTGAAGCCCCACCTGGGTCTTTCGGCTCCACAAGGGTAAACACCGGTCGGTGCAGGTCGGGATTATCTTGAGGTTGGTACTCGAGCGTTGTACCAAAGAACTCGAGCCGATCTCCCGGTTGTAACAGAATGCGGCCTGTCACGCGTCTTCCATTGACGAAGGTCCCATTCGAACTGCCAAGATCCTCAATCGACCACCCCTCGCTACCGTGCAATAGAATGGCATGACGAGCCGACACCTTCCGGGAGGTGAGAACAATGTCGCACTCCGGCGCACGTCCCACCAGGATTTTCGAGCCACGAAGGAGGTAGATTCCCGCGCCGCCAATCTCCCGAAGATGTGCCATCGTTTTGACTCCCGAAGATGTGGACCGAAAAGTCAAAGTCCGGCATCCTTCTTACGTGCTTCCTCTTTAACGCGGAATGCCTCGACGGCTTGTTCCTTGGTGTCGTAGATGTCGCAAATTCGGTGCAGTCGGATGAAGTCAAAAACGGTGCGAACCGGGCGATTAACGCGGCACAAATGCAAGTCACCGCCGGCTTCGGTTAGGGCCTTCAAACATGAAAGAATCGCTCCACACCCCCGACTGTCGATGAAGTTTAAGCGACTGAGATCCAGAACGACGTCTCGATAGGCCGAGAGAATGGGAGCCATTGATTGACGAAAGTGATCGGCCGTACTGGCATCGATTTGCTCCTCATTGACAGTGACGACGGCCACATTACCAAATGTCTCGACAATCAGATTCATCCGTTTTCCTCCCGCCGAGGGCTGTCGACGCTTCACCAAACGAATGCCGCGTTGGATCGGCCCGTGCAAATAGACGCACTCGTCCGTGCACTGACTAATCAGATATTGGCCAAACCCGCCGAAGCGGCTGCCATCAAAGGCGGGTACTTGCACGGCCGCCGGGTCGAAATCCCGACCTTGATGCCAAAGCGTTACTTGGCAGGTCTCGGGATTCACGTCAATTTCCGCGATAATCGGGCAATCCGTTCGACCATCATAGGCATGCAAAACAATGTTCGCGGCCGCCTCCTGAAGTGCCAGTTCCATCCGTTCGATCGTTTCACAAGGGGCGTCATCACCCCACACCTGGCGGCAGCACGCCACAAACTTGGCGCGCAATTCACCAAGGCGCTTCAAGTCACTCGTGATTTCGAGACGGCAGATCATCATCCGTCTCCCACAGCGCTGATCATCATACCCAGCCTGTAGCAAAAAAATAGTTCTTACAGCAAACAATTTTGTTCAGCCACGCTCGCATCGCAATTTCCAATTCGATCCGGTACAACTTGTCATTCGCGAGCGCTTGTTGCAACGATCCTGTTACCTTCCCACGCACGATGGAGCACCGATCGGAAGCTTTCCCGAGGAAGTCTTGCGTCACGATTCTTGGCATAGGATGATAGTGCCATGACACGCTAAGTTGGACAGATGGGCGACAACAATGGGTCGCCCGGCAACTTCATTGCAATGAGGATTCCGAAAGGCATAGATGATGTCGGAGCGATCAAGCACTCTGCGAGATGCGGTTTTACACCATGTACGGTATTCACTCGGAGAGACACCGGACGGCCTGGATCAGCGGGAAGCTTTTCGAGCTTTAGCCCTGGCCACGCGTGATCGTTTGATGGATCGGCTACTAACTACCGAAGCCCGATTTCGCCAAGCGGATGCCAAATGGGTGTATTACCTTTCCATGGAGTTCCTGATTGGTCGATCGCTCACCAACAATTTAGTGAATCTGGGGCTGCTCGAAGATGCACGAACCACCATGGCCCAGCTGGGCTTCAATTGGCACTTGATCGAGGAACAAGAGAGCGATGCCGCCTTGGGTAACGGCGGACTGGGGCGATTAGCCGCGTGCTATCTCGACTCCATGGCAACGCTGGATCTTCCAGGCATGGGGTATGGCATCAATTATGAATTCGGCCTGTTTCGACAGGAGATCCGCGATGGCGAACAGGTCGAAAAACCTGATTGTTGGCGCGGTTACGAATCCCCTTGGCTTATTGAACGACCGCAAGATGCAGTGCTTGTCCCGATGTATGGCCGAATTGAGCATGCCCACGACCGGCGCGGAAACTACAACCCGATGTGGCTTGATTGGAAAGTGATTGTCGGTGTTCCCCACGATCTTCCGATCGTCGGATTCGGTGGGCACACAGTCAATGTTCTCCGCTTGTACTCTGCCCGCGCCAGTCAGGAGATGGACATTTCCATATTTAATCTCGGAGATTATCTGTCGGCCGTCGAGCAAAAGGTGCGTAGCGAGACCATCTCCAAAGTTCTTTATCCGAGTGAGGCGGTAGCAGCAGGGCGAGAATTACGGTTACAGCAAGAGTATTTTCTGGTCGCTTGTGCCATTCGGGACATCGTTCGACGGTTCCAACGTGATCATCGCGACTTCGACCAATTTCCTGCGAAAGCTGCCATCCAGCTGAACGACACACACCCCTCGTTAGCTGTTGCGGAGTTGATGCGAATTCTTGTCGACGAACAGGAGATCCCTTGGGAGCGTGCCTGGGCCATCACCGAGGCAACGTTGGGCTTCACCAATCACACGTTGCTGCCCGAAGCACTCGAACGTTGGCCCGTTTGGCTTCTGGAACGTCTCATCCCCAGACATTTGCAAATCATCTACGAAATTAATCGTCGTTTTTTGGAGCGCGTCCAAGAACGTTGGCCGGGCGATCTGGATCGTTTGCGCCGAATGTCCTTGCTCGAAGAAGGAAACGAACAACTCGTTCGCATGGCCCATTTGGCGATTGTTGGCAGTCATCAGGTCAACGGTGTGGCGGCCATTCATAGCCAGCTCGTCCGAACACAGCTCGTGCCCGACTTCGCCGAAATGTGGCCCAACAAATTCACCAACGTCACGAACGGCGTCTCTCCTCGCCGATGGCTCTTGGTGGCGAACCCAGGGTTAGCGCGCCTCCTTACCGAACGACTTGGTGATGCCTGGCTAACCGATTTAACCCGACTCCATGCTCTCGAAAATACCGTCTCGGATGCCTCATTCCGTAACGCGCTCCAGGCCGCCAAACAAGCAAACAAAGCACGTTTGGCTGAACTCATCTACGAACGTCTGGCACTGCGCGTGGATCCGAAATCGCTTTTTGACGTTCAGGTTAAACGAATCCATGAATATAAACGTCAGCTATTAAATGTATTACATATCATTTACGAATACCTTCGACTGGTCGATGGGGAGTCGCCGACCGGTCCGCCCCGGACTTACATCTTTTCGGGGAAAGCCGCTCCGGGGTATGTCGTTGCGAAGCAAATCATCCGGCTTATCCATGATGTCGCGGCCGTGGTCAATGCGGACCGCAAAGTTGCGGACCATATCCGGATTGTCTTTCTTCCTGACTATTCTGTGACCTTGGCCGAATATATCATACCAGCCGCTGATCTCAGTGAGCAGATCTCCACAGCGGGAACAGAGGCCTCCGGCACCGGCAATATGAAGTTCGCAATGAATGGTGCACTGACGATTGGCACCTTAGATGGTGCTAATATCGAAATTCAGCAAGAAGTTGGTCCCGACAATATCTTTATCTTCGGCCTGACCGTCGAACAGATTCACTCCATGCGGGCTTCCTACCGTCCAGAGGATTACTACCAACGAGATGATTCGATTCGTCGCGTCATCGACGCCCTTCGTGATGGCCGATTTGCCCCACACCAACCAGCGCGACATCAATGGGTCGTACAAAAATTACTCAGTGTAAATGAAAAGTACTTTCACCTTGCCGATTTCGCAAGTTATCTGGCTGCTCATCAAGAAGCTGGGTCGTTATATGTGCAACCTGCGGAATGGACTACCAAAGCTATTTTGAACATCGCACGAATCGGCAAATTCAGCAGTGATCGGTCCGTTATGGAGTACGCGCGCAAGATCTGGGCTGTCCAGTCAGTGCCGCCTTCGACGTGAAAGCCCGGTCATCCTGACGAGAACTGGCTTATCGTGTCGGTACACAAAACATTCGAGCCTCAAATCCATAAGCGCTCGGCGATCACCGCTTTCTTAGCCGAGCGAACCATCGCCAATTACACCCGGAGGGATTCGAACCCCCAACCGTCGGTTCCGAAGACCGATGCTCTATCCAGTTGAGCTACGGGTGCTCCACCTTCGCATTTTAGCAGTGAGGCGTTCGGGGAGAAAGCCCCTTAGGTGGAAATCGGGGACGGCTGCAGCGAGCGCAGGAAGGTCATGAGACATTCATTGAACGCATCGGGTTGCTCCAGGTTCGCGAGATGGCCTGCCTGTTCGATGGAAACAAGGCGAGCCGATGGAATTGCCTCTGCCAACGCCGTCAAAACCGGTGGAGGCGTAATGATGTCATCGCGTCCGGAGATAACCAAGGTCGGTACTGTAATGTGCACCAGGTGCGGCCGGGAATCGGGTCGGTCCCGTAAGGCCTGGGAGGCCGCGATCACTGCAGTTGCACTCTGCTGCGAAGCGAGGCGGCGAACTTCCGCGACGACGTCCGGTCGATGTGCCAATGTCGCGGGACTCACCATGCGAGGAAGCATCGGTTCGAAAATTTCGGCGACCGATTTCTGAGCAGCTTCAGCAATCAGTCGGTTTCGGTTTGCCTTGGCCGTTTCGTCGTCCGGCTCGGCCCGAGTGTTGGCCAAAATCAAAGCCCGCAGCCGTTGTGGGTATTTCCGAGCAAAGGCAAGGGCAACGTATCCGCCCATTGACAAACCCGCCAAAGTGACGGGGCCCAAAATGCCTAACGCGTCGAGAAGAGAGGCGGTGTTCTCCGCCATCTGATCAATGGAAGGTTCCGCTACGAAGCCACTGGACCCACCGAACCCAGGCAAGTCCGGGATGATGAGCCGAAATTCACCCTCCAAGCGGGACCGCTGTGGTTGCCACATCTCGCGGCAAAAGGGGAAGGCATGCAGAAAGACTAAGGTCGGCCCCCTACCGACATCCTCATGCTCGACCCAGGCTCCGGAATTAATACGTGTACGCATCAATTTCCTCAATTAACTTGGGGGAATCTGATCGGCTGGTCGAGGTCCCGCATTCGCCCGACCGCTGCCTGCCAAGCGACTGATTACCCGCACCGCCATGTCGTGGTCGCAGGTGATCTGGCAACTGAGTCGCACGCCCGACAGGCCACGCTCTGCAAGAACTTTCTTTTCAGCAGGTGTCATCGTGCTCGGTTCGCCGGCGAGAAACTCCACACGGCAGGTTGTGCATCGAGCCAAGCCGCCGCAGGCATGAAGTTGATCGACCTTGGCTTCATCGGTTAAAGCCAGCAC
>Ga0308411_10000865_pt1 | contig 20446 bp, 15 predicted proteins | sample HotsprottomLayer_2_FD_203530 | JGI IMG/M metagenome (GOLD analysis project Ga0308411, IMG submission 203530) | Hot spring phototrophic mat microbial communities from Octopus Spring, Yellowstone National Park, Wyoming, United States -... | ecosystem: Environmental > Aquatic > Thermal springs >...
TCCGGCGTGTGCGCCTTCGCCTTGGCTTCGGCGCTCAGGAACTCGGCAATCGTCTCGCCCCTTCAGCGGCTGTGTGCCGCCTGCTGCCTGCTCTCTGCCTCGGCCGAGTGGCGCTCCGACAGAGGTCCTTCCCGGTCAGAGTTCGGTTGTAACCACGAGCCTGCGATGTCGCCGATGGGCTTATGACGGAATGTTGAAGCTTCAGAGCGGTTTTCGATCGTTTCACAGGCGTCGATGATCGTTGCGCTCCCTCGCCTGTTCCGCCGCGGTAAAAGCGCCGATCCGGCCGCGTTAGGCGCCTCTCTCGCCCGCCGCGGCGCCCATCTCGCGCAGAAGACCGTGCTCGACTATTGCGCCGTCAAGCTCGGCGTGAACTGCCATGCAGCGCTCTCCGATCCCGCCTTCACAAGGCTTCTCGCCGTCTGCCGCTGGCGCACCTACCTCGCCGCCCAAGCCGATGTCGCAGCGATGGCGGAGGCCTGGCTTCGCCCGCACGCGTCGGTTCCCGCAAGCCTCATCGGCCCGATCGCGGCTCTTGCCGAGCTGGCGATCCGCACCGCTGGCGTGCCGGAGCAGCACCGGGCGGAGGCTGAGGCGGCGATCGAAGCCCTGCCGGGCCGGCTCGCGCGGCTGCAGCTCGGGCCGCCGCACCGCTCAACGGAACTGCCTCTTGAGTCTGCCGCGGTTCTGCTCGAGACGCTGCCGATCCATCCGGAGCTGCGCAAGGGCGAGACCGGCTCGATCCTCGGCGCTCTGCGCATGCACCTCGTCTCTGCCGAACAGGATCTCGAGCGCGGCTTCGACCCAGCGCCGCTTGCCGCCGCGTTCGCGGCACCGCTTCCGTGAGCGGGCGCACCGCCGCCTTCATAGGAACCGTGGCCGCCGCGATGCAGCCGCCGCCGCCCTGCCTGCCGGCCGACGCCCAAGTCGCCGACGCGGTCGCGGCGATGGCGGAGGCGCGCCTCTCCTCCGTGCTCGCCATCGACCACTCTGGCGTGGCGATCGGCATCCTGACGGAGCAGGACATCGCCCGTCGCGTGGCCTTCCGAGTCCCCCCGGAGACGCCGCTCTCGGCAGTGATGACGGCGCCTGTGGTCGGCGTCCGTCCGACAGAGCTGCTGTGGCGCGCGGTGGGGCGGAGGCGTCTCAAGCGCCTCCGGCACCTCGCCGTTCTCGACGAGGCCGGCCGCCCTGTCGGCATGCTGCACCGTTTCGAGACCTATGCGGCCGCCTCGGGGAGGCTGCTCGACACGCTCGAGGCGCTCGCGGCTGAGGACACCGAGTAGGGCTTCGCCGCGACTCGGGCAGCGCAGGCGGGGCTTGCCCGGCTCCTGCTCGAGGACGGCGTGCTGGCAGCGGACGTGATCGGCATCGTCTCCGAGATCAATCTCGACATCCACCGCCGCTGCGTCGAGCGCGCGCTTGCGGCGCGCGAAAGCCCCACACCCTTGCCCTTCACCCTGCTCGTGATGGGTTCTCTCGGGCGCGGCGAGAGCTTCCTCTTCCCCGACCAGGACAACGGCCTGATCCTCGCCGACCGGCCGGACGATCGCGCCGCCGAGGTCGATGCCTGGTTCATCCCCTTCGCCGAGGACCTGAACGACAGGCTCGCTGCCGCCGGCTTCACCCTCTGCAGGGGCGGCGTGATGGCGCGCAACCCGCTCTGGCGCAAGACGCTCGGCGAATGGAAGGCGCAATTCACCCTCTGGACGGCAAGAAGGACGCCGGCAGCGCTCCTGTTCGGCGACATCGCCTTCGACTTCCGCCCGGCCTGGGGCCCGGCTGAGCCCGCGGCGGAGCTGCGGGCGCATCTCTCGCGCGCGCTTGCCGAGCGCCCAGCCTTCCTCGCCGCTCTCGCGGCCGAGGATGCGAAATTCGCTGTCGGGCTCTCCTTCTGGGGCGGGTTCAGCGATGACGAGGAAGGGCCAGGCACGCGCACCGACCTCAAGCTGCGCGGGCTTATGCCGCTCGTCTCCTCGGTGCGGCTGCTTGCGCTGAAGGAGGGCGTAGAAGAGACCAGCACGTGCGCGCGGCTTGCGGCCCTCGCCGCGCGCGGCGCGCTGGCCGAGGCCGACCGCGGGATGCTCGACTCCGCCTTCGGCCTGATCGTCGAGCGGCTGCTCCGCCAACAGCTCGACGACCTCGCAGCAGGGCGCAAGGCGGGCAACCTCGTCGACACCGCGGCGCTTACGAAGGCGGACCGTTCTACCCTGCGCGACGCGCTGAAGGCGATCGCGTCGTTCCAGAGGGCGACGCGCGCCGCATTCACCGGCGGGCTTTCGGGCTGAGTGCTGGCCGCCCAGCGACGCGCGTTGCCGCCTTCAGTACGACCGCGGCATCCCGAGCACGTGTTCGGCGATGTAGGACAGCACGAGATTGGTCGAGATCGGTGCGACCTGGTAGAGCCGCGTCTCGCGGAACTTCCGCTCGATGTCGTACTCCTCTGCGAAGCCGAAGCCGCCGTGGGTCTGCACGCAGGCCTCCGCAGCCGCCCAGGAAGCCTCGGCGGCCAGCATCTTCGCCATGTTCGCCTCCGCCCCGCAAGCGAGCCCCGCCTCGAAGCGCGCGCAGGCCTCCCTCACCATGAGCTCGGCGGCGCGCCACTGCGCGTAGGCGCGCGCGATCGGGAACTGCACGCCCTGGTTCTGCCCGATCGGCCGGCCGAACACCTGCCGCTCCCTGGCATAGGCGACCGACTTCGCGGTGAACCACTTCGCGTCGCCGATGCACTCGGCAGCGATCAGGATGCGCTCGGCGTTGAGGCCGTCGAGTATGTAGCGGAAGCCCTTGCCCTCCTCGCCGATCAGGTTCTCTGCCGGGATCTCCATGTTGTCAAAGAACACCTCGCACGAGTTGTGGTTCATCATCGTGCGGATCGGCCGGATGGTCAGCCCCTTGCCCAGCACCGCCCGCATGTCGACGATGAAGGTCGAAAGCCCCTCCGTCTTCTTCGCCACCTGGTCGCGCGGGGTGGTGCGCGCGAGCAGGAGCATGAGGTCGGAATGTTCCGCTCGCGATGTCCACACCTTCTGGCCGTTGACGATGTAGCGGTCGCCCACGCGCGTCGCCGTGGTGCGCAGCGCGGTCGTGTCAGAGCCGGAGGACGGCTCGGTGACGCCGAAGGCCTGCAGCCTGAGCCGGCCTGCCGCGATCTCGGGGAGATACTTCCTCTTCTGCTCCGGCGAGCCGTGGCGGAGGATCGTGCCCATGATGTACATCTGCGCGTGGCAGGCCGCGCCGTTGCAGCCCTGCGCCTGGATCTCCTCGAGGATCGCGGCAGCGCCGGAGAGCGGGAGGCCAGCCCCGCCATACTCCTCCGGGATCAGCGCCGCGAGATAGCCCGCCTCGGTCAGCGCGCGGACGAACTCTGTGGGGTAGCCGCGCTCGGCGTCGAGCTGGCGCCAGTATTCCCCCGGGAACTGGGCGCAGAGCTTTGCCACCTCGCCGCGAAGGTCGGCCCATGGGTCGCTTTTGCTGGTCAGGGTCTGGTCCATCGGCTCATCCTCCCGTCGCGGATTAGGCTCGAGCAAGGCCGCTGGCAAGGCCGGCGCGGTGCGTGCAAGGCTCGCACCAGCCGAAGGAGCGAGGGAGTCTGCGCAGATGCGCGTGGCGATGTTCAGCACCAAACCGTACGACCGGAAGAGCTTCGAGGAGGCCGGTACGGAAGGCCTCGAGATGAGCTGGCTCGAGCCGCGGCTGAACCGGGAGACCGCTCCGCTTGCAGAGGGTGCGCCGGCCGTCTGCCTGTTCGTCAACGACGACGCAAACGCCGCGGTCATCGAGGTGCTCGCGCGCGGGGGGACGCGGCTGATCGCCCTGCGCTGCGCGGGTTTCAACAACGTCGATCTCGCCGCCGCGGAGGCGCACGGCATCACCGTGGTGCGCGTGCCGGCCTACTCGCCGCATGCGGTTGCCGAGTTCACGGTCGGGCTCCTGCTCGCGCTGGTGCGGCGTATCCACAAGGCCTACACGCGCACGCGGGAGAACAATTTCGCGCTGGACGGGCTACTCGGCTTCGACCTGCATGGCCGAACCGTCGGCGTGATCGGGACCGGGCGCATCGGCGCGCTGGTTGCGCGGATCATGCATGCAGGCTTTGGCTGCCGCGTGCTTGCCCACGACGTCCGCCGGGACCCGATGCTCGAGGCGATGGGAGTCGTCTACGCGCCCACCGACGCGATCCTCGGCGAGGCGGACATCATCACCCTGCACTGCCCGCTGACGCCCGACACACACCACCTCCTCAACCCGCAGACCGTCGCGGGGCTGCGGCCAGGCGCCATCGTCGTCAACACCTCCCGCGGCGCGTTGATCGACACGGACGCTGCGATCGAGGGGCTCAAGTCGGGCAGGATCGGCGGGCTCGCGATCGACGTCTACGAGCAGGAGGCGGACCTTTTCTTCGAGGATCTCTCCAACAAGATCATCCAGGACGACGCTCTGCAGCGCCTGATGATGTTCCCGAACGTGCTCGTGACCGGCCACCAGGCCTTCTTCACGCGCGAGGCGCTCGCCGCGATCGCCGCGACCACGCTCGCCAACATCCGCGACTTCTTCGCAGGCCTGCCGCCCGCCAACGCTGTTCGGGCGGAGGCGATGAAAGCCTGATCAGCGCGGCCGCGACAGATTCTCCGGCAGCGGCCTCCCGACGGGGCGGAAGAGATAGTCGGCATCGCCCGCAAACCCGGCCACCGGCTCGAGGCCAGGCAGCCGCGCCGCGACATAGCCGAGCGGCGCGAGCAGCGACCAGAGCCGCTCGGGCGTCTGGCCGCTGCGCGCCAGTGACGCGGCCGAGACCTCGACGAGCAGGATCGGGCGGAACCGCTCGAGCACGCCGCGCCCGCCCTCCAGAACCTGCACCTCCCACCCCTCGACATCGCACTTGATGAGGTCGCACCGCGCGAGGCGGAGCTCCCTGGAGAGCCGATCGAGCGTCTCGACCGCCACCGTGTCGCAGCGCATCGGCCGTGCCGGAGCGGCAGCGGCGAAGGAGGCGAGACCGAAGCCAAGCGCGCCGGAGCGCTTGATCGGGCTGTTCAGCACGAGGCTGCCGGGCCGGTCGGACAGCCCTTTCGGCACGATCGTGACGCTCGCGAGACGCTTCAGCCGCACCACCGTGCGGAGGATCGAGAGCGCATAGGGAGAGGGCTCGACCGCGATGACGCGGCCCTCGGGGGCGAGGCGCGCGAACAGCTTGGTGAACTGCCCGGCATGCGCGCCGACATCGACGGCGACCCCGTCGCGCGGCAGAAGCGAGGAGAGCAGCGGCAGGAGGTCGCGGTGATGCTGCTGCGTGAGCGCCTTGTAGGCATGCGCAAGCCAGTGCGGCGAGAGCGGCGGCAGCATCGGCGCTCAGCCGCGCCCGGGGACGAACCCGTAGTCCCGCGCAGCAGCCTCGGGCGAAACGAGCCCGTCCGCCACGTCCCGAGCGATCGCCTCGCGGTCGCGCTCGACAGGGTCGCCCATGCCGCCGCCGCCGGGCAAAAGCAGCACCAGCCGGTCGCCTTCCGGAATGATCTGGAACCCCTTGGCGCGCAGCCGCGCTCCCGACTTGAGCGCAACCACGCCGGGCGCACCGTCGTGGCCGCCGAGCCGCCCGCGCGGCGGGTTCTCCACGCGGTCGAAGATCGCGTTCACCGCGAACTCGGCATCGCCCTTGACGCCGATTTCCATCACTTGGCCGAAGCCACCGCGGGTTCGACCTGCGCCGGCGCTGTCAGGGCGGAGCTCCTTGCGCCAGAAGATCACCGGGGCGACGTTCTCCGTCGCCTCGACCGGCATGGTGCGCACGCCCGAGGGGAAGGCGATTCCCGAGAGCCCGTCGCGGGTCGCACGCGCGCCGGTGCCGCCCGAGTTGAAGGTGATGATCTCGAAATCCTCGACCTTGGCTTGCGGGCCGGAGACCTGGGTGCCGCCGCGGAGCGGTGGGTTCCAGAGGCAGGAGGCGCCCTCAGCGGCCACGCGGTCGGGCACCGCCTGGACGAGGCAACCCATCATCAGGTCCGGCAGGAGCTGCCCCGTGACGTGCCGGACGGCAACGGGGTAGGGGCGCGGGGCGTTGAGGATGCATCCGGGAGGAATCCGCATCCGGAAGGGCTGCAGCGAGGCCCAATTGTTCGGGACCTCCGGCGCGACGACAACCTTGATGCCGAAGCATGCATAGGCGCGGCAATAGGCCGGGGGGACGTTGATCCCTCGCGTCGAGAGGCCGGAGCTGCCGGCGAAATCCACCTCGATGGTCGTGTCTCCGATCGTCATCGCGGCAGCAAGCGTCACCGGCGCCTCGTAGCCGTCGGAGCGGAGCTTGGCCCGGAACGTGCCCTTCGGCAGCTTCGCGATCTCCGCCTCGGTGGCGCGCAACGAAGCTTCGAAGATGGCCTCGGCCAGGGGCTCGAGGCTCTCCATACCGAACTCCCCCATCATCTCCACCAGGCGTTTCGCGCCGGCATCGTTGCAGGCGCAGAGCGAATACACGTCTCCCTCGAGCTCGACCGGGGTGCGTGAGCCGGCGCGGATGAAGTCGAAGAAAGTCTCGTTCGGACGCCCCTGATCGAAGCACTTCACGATCGGGATGTAGAGCCCCTCCTCGAACACCGACCGCGCTTCCGGCCCCATGCCAAGCCCGCCTATGTCGATGACATGCGCGGTGTTGGCGAAGAGGCCGACGATCCGGCCGTGCAGGAAGGCAGGCGTGACGACGGTGAGGTCGTGCAGGTGGCCGGTGCCGAGCCAGGGGTCATTGGTGATGTAATGGTCGCCCGGGCGCATCGTCTCTGCGGGGAACTTGGCGAGGAAATGCGCGACACTCTCCATCATGGAATTCACGTGGCCAGGCGTGCCGGTCACGGCTTGGGCGAGCATCCGCCCCTTGAGGTCGAAGATCCCGGCCGAGAGGTCGCCCGCCTCGCGCACGGTGGTCGAGAAGGCTGTGCGGATCATCGTCTGCGCCTGCTCCTCGACCACCGCGATCAGGCGGTTCCACATCACCTGGGTCTGGATCCGCGCCAGCGCCGAGACGTGCTCGCTGCCCATGCCGTGTCTCCGCTCGCCTCTCTCTCAACCGTCGCCGCGGGTGAGCCGGATGTAGCCCAACCCGTCGATCCGGGCCGACCAGCCGGGGCCGACCAGCGTCGAGGTCTCGTCCTCGGCGATGATCGCGGGCCCGGCGAGGGTTGCGCCGGGCGCGAGCGCGCTTCGGTCGTAGACGGCCCACTCAGCGACCATCCCTGTGGCGGTGTCGCGCACGGCCTGGGTTCGCGCAGGTTTGGCGGCCACACCCTGCGGCAAAGGCGGCGCAGGCGCGACCGGGTCGGGGAGGGTCGCGACCGTGACGGCGAAGGACAGGATCTCGACGTCCGACCCAGGAACCGGACGGTCGTAGAACTCAACGTAGAGCCGTTCGTATGTGGCACGGATCGCGGCGACGTCCGCTTCCGCCAGGCTGCGCGCAGGGATCGGCACCGCGATCTCGTGCCCCTGCCCGACATAGCGCATGTAGGCAAGCCGATGCTCCTCCACAGCCCGCCCCTCTGCGCCCAACGCCACCACGGCGCCCGCCTCCTCGCTCATCGCCGACAGGAGCGCGTTGACGGCAGCGACGTCGAAGCTCGAGAAGCGCTGGTAGAGGCTCCTGACCACCTCGTAGGCGACAGGGGCGCGCAAAAAGCCGATGGCGGAGCCAACCCCCGCGCCTGACGGCACGAGCACCGAGGCGATGCCGATCTTCTCGGCGACCCGGCAGGCATGCACCGGCCCGCCGCCGCCGAAGGCGATGAGCGTTCTCCCGGCAAGGCTCTTGCCGCTCTCGATCGCGTGCACCCGCGCGGCATTGGCCATGTTCTCGTCGACCAGCTCGACGACGCCGAGCGCTGCCATCTCAGGCGGCAGGCCGAGCGGCCCTGCAACCGCGCGCGCAAGCGCGTCCCGCGCCCTGTCGGGGTCGAGCCTCAGTCGGCCGCCTGCGAAACGGCTCGGGTCGTAGCGGCCGAGCAACAGGTTCGCATCCGTCACCGCCGGCCTGGTGCCGCCGCGGCCGTAGCAGGCAGGGCCAGGGTCGGCACCCGCGCTCTCCGGGCCCACCGCGATCCGCCCCATGCTGTCGACGCTCGCGAGGCTGCCGCCGCCCGCGCCGATCTCGACCATCTCGATCACCGGGATTCGCAGCGGCAGGCCGGAACCCTTCTTGAAGCGGCCGACGCGCGCCACCTCGAAGCTGCGCGAGGCCTGCGGCCGGTAGCGGTCGATCAGGCAGACTTTCGCGGTCGTGCCGCCCATGTCGTAGGACAGCACCTGCTCGAGCCCGGCCTCGCGGGCGATGTGGGCGGCGAAGATCGCGCCCCCAGCAGGCCCGCTCTCGACCAGGCGTATCGGGAAGCGGCAGGCGGTGTCGACGGTGGTGAGCCCGCCGCCAGAGAGCATCAGGAACAGCGGCGCGGCGAAGCCTGCCTCGCGCAGCCCCGCCTCGAGCCTAAGGAGATAGCGGCTCATCAGCGGCTGCACATAGGCGTTGGCGACGGTGGTCGAGAACCGCTCCCACTCCCGCATCTCGGGCGAGACCTCGGAGGAGAGGCTCACCGGCACCTCGGGGAGCTCCTCGGCGAGGATCTCGCGCACGCGGCGCTCATGCGAATCGTTGACGAAGGCGTGCAGGAAGCCGACCGCCACCGCCTCGATCCGCTCAGCCTTGAGGAAGGGAACGAGAGCGCGCACCGCCGCCTCGTCGAGCGGCTTGAGCACCTTGCCCGTGTTGTCGAGCCGCTCGGGCACCGGCAGGCGAAGCCTGCGCGGCACCAGAGGCTCGGGCAGAACGATCTGCAGGTCGTACTGGTCGTAGCGCGCCTCATTGCCGAGGGCGAGGACGTCGCGGAAGCCCTCGGTCGTGATCAGCGCCGTGCGCGCCCCCTTGCGCTCGATCAGGGCATTGGTCGCGAGCGTCGTGCCGTGGATGACAAGGCCGATATCGGCCGGCGCGAGGCCTGCCTCGGCAAGGATGGCGGCGACGCCTTCGAGCACGCCTTGCTCTGGGGCGGCGGGCGTCGTCAGCACCTTGGCCGTCCATCGCCTTTGGCCCTGCTCGAGCGCCAGATCGGTGAAGGTGCCGCCGATGTCGACGGCAAGCCGTGCCGCGCCCATCAGCCCGACACCTCGGCAGCCCAGGCCGTCAGCACCGCGCAGGCCTTGGCGAAGTCCTCCATCCGCATGTCCTCGTTCGGGTTGTGGCTGCCGTTCTGGTTGCGCACAAAGATCATGCCTGCCGGGATTCCCGCCGCAGCGAAGGCGGCCGCGTCATGCCCTCCGCCCGAAGGCATCTCCCTGTGCGGCACGCCAAGCCTCTCTGCGGCGCGCGCAAGCCCCGCCCGGATCGCTGCGTCCATCGGCGCAGGCTGCGAGCCACTCTCAGGCCCGAGGTCGAAGGTCACGCCGCGGCGGGCCGAGACCTCGGCCGCGAGCCGCTGAATCTCCGCGAACAGAAGCTCGACATTCGCCATCTCGACGCTGCGGACGTCCAGCTGGAAACGCGCCTCGCCTGCGATCTTGGTGAAGCCGGCCTCAGGCGCGGTCGCGAGCACGCAGAAGGTCGCGACCATCTCGCGGCCCTGCGCGTCCAGGATGGCCCAGGCCTCGTCGAGACGGTGGGCGAACTCGGCAAGCGCGATCGCGGCGTCGCGGCGGTGCCGACGCGGCGTTCCCCCGGAATGGTCGTAGCGTCCGAGCACGCGGCCCTGGCGCAGCCGGCGGGAGCCAGGAATGCCTGTGACGATGCCGACCGGGATCTCCTCGGACTCGAGCACAGGGCCTTGCTCGATGTGCAGTTCGAGAAAGGCGCAGACATTGCCTGGCCCGAGCACCGCCCTGCCCGCCCGCGCAGCCTCCGGGTCGAAGCCCTCCTCCGCCATGTGCTCGGCGAGGCTGCGGCCGCTGTCAAGGCGCTGGATGTCGAGCTCCTCGGGCCTCAGTCGCCCGAGCGCTCCGCGGCTGCCGGGATAGGAGGTGGGGAACCAGGCGCCGGCCTCCTCGGCGCGGATCGCCATCACCGTCACGTCGCGCGCCGGGACGAATCCGGCGCGACGGAAGCCAGCGACCGCAGCGAGACCCGCGACCACGCCGGCGGCGCCGTCGTAGTTGCCGCCGCGCGGAACGCTGTCGAGATGGCTGCCGAGCACGACGGCGGGCGCTGAGCGGTCGGTGCCGGGCAGCGTCAGATAGAGATTCCCCATGTGGTCGGTACGCGCCTCGAGACCGAGCGCTTCGCCAGCCTCGCGCACGAGCGTGTGCGCGGCGCGCTCTCCAGGGCCATAGGCCTCGCGGGTGATGCCGACGTCGTCATGGGTGCGGGCGCGGAGCGCGTCGAACAGGCGTGCGGCGAGATCAAGGTCGGGGGCGAGATTGGGCAGCATCGGGGCGGTCAGTGCGTAGCGGCGAGGGTGGCGAGGATTCGCGCGGCCTCGGCAAAGTCTTCCATCTCCATCGACTCGTCTGGGTTGTGGCTGCCGTTCTGGTTGCGGATGAGGAGCACCGCCGCGGGCACGCCTGCCTCGTGGAAGGCGAGCGCGTCGTGCCCGCCGCCCGAAGGCATCTCGTGGAACGGGATGAACCGGGCCGAGGCGCAGTCGCGCAGGCGCTGCGCGAGCGCCTGGTCGAGGAAGCCGGGCCGCGTCCCAGTGTCCGGCCCAAGCGACACGGTCACCCCGAACTTCGCCTCGGCTTCGGCGACGAGGTCGTCGAGAGCAAGCCGCAGGCGCGCCAGAGCGGGGAGGTCGACGCCGCGTATGTCGAGGCTGAACTGCGCCTCGCCTGGAACGCGGCTCCACGCCGCCATGGTGGGATCGACGCCGACCACGCCGAAGGTCGCCGTGATCCGGTGCCCCTCGGCCTCGAGCCTGTCCCACACGCCGTTGACGCCAGCGATGATGTGGCCGAGCGCCGCCACGGCGTCGCGCCGCACCCGTTTCGGCGCGCCCCCGACATGCGCGTATTCGCCCCTGATCCGCGCCTCGCGGAACCGGTAGCCGCCGCTGATCGCGGAAACCACGGCAACCGCGCGGCCAACCTCGATCAGCTCAGGCCCCTGCTCGATATGCGCCTCGACGAAGCCGGCGATACGCTCAGGCTCGAGGTGCCGCCTGCCTGCGGCGACCGCGTCCGGGTCGAAGCCGAGGGCCCGCATGTGCTCGGCGAGGCTGTGGCCCGTGTCTGCCCGCCGCGCGGCCAGCGCCTCGGCGGGAAGCCGGCCAAGTGCGGCTCGGGCGCCGGCGAAGGAAACGGGGAACCACACCGTTTCCTCCGCCCGCGTGATCATCACCGTGACGTCGCCGCGCGGGCGCTGGCCGGCGCGCACGAGGCCCGCGAGCGCGGCCAGCCCCGCGACCACGCCGGCAGCGCCATCGTAGTTCCCGCCATGGGCGACGCTGTCGAGATGGCTGCCGAAAAGCAGCATCCTCGCGCCCGGATCAGAACCTGTGAGGGTGGCGTAGGTGTTGCCGGCGAAGTCGCGCCTCACCGACAGTCCGGCTGCCTCGGCAGCCTCAATGCAGAGGCCGTGCGCGCGTTCCTCCCCCGGGCCGTAGGCGTCGCGCGTCACGCCGGGCGGGTCGAGGCTTGCCTCGCGCAGCCGGGCGAACAGCAGTTCCGCGAGCGCGAGGTCCGGCTCGAGGCAGGCGGCGTCCCTGATCATCGGGGCGTCAGAAGCCGCGCACGATGCCGCCGTCGCAGCGGACGATCGAGCCTGTGACGTAGGAGGCCCGCTCCGAGGCGAGGAAGGTCGCAACGGCGGCGAATTCCTGCGCGGTGCCGATGCGGCCCGCGGGGATCGTCGCCGCTCGCCTCGCGAGCGCCTCCTCGAAGGTGATCCCCTCCCTCCGGGCCGTGAGACCGACCGTCTCCTTGAGCCGGTCGGTGAGGATCGCGCCGGGGGCGATGATGTTACAGGTCACGCCATCGGCTGCGACCTCGTTCGCGAGCGTCTTGTTCCAGCCGACGATCGCTGCCCTGAGCGTGTTGGAGAGCACCATGTTGGGCAGGGGCTGCACCATGCCGGAGGAGCCGATGGTGATGATCCGCCCCCATTTGCGCTCGCGCATGCCGGGCAGGAGCCGCATCGCGAGCCGGATCGGCGCCACAACCATCTTGGTGAACTGCGCCTTGAGTTCCGCGAGGTCGAGCTCGAGCGCGGGGCCGACCGGCGGACCGCCGTGGTTGAGCACGAGGATGTCCACCCCGCCCATGCGCAGCACCGCCTCCTCGGCAAGCACGTCCATGCGCGCTTCGTCGGAGACGTCAGCCGCGATCGCGTAGGCCCGCGCCCCGCTTGCCGAAGCGAGCGCGGCAGCGAGGCTCTCGAGCGCTGGGAGGTCGCGGCTCGCAACACAGAGCGTCGCGCCCTCCGCCGCCAACGCCTCAGCGACGGCGCGGCCGAGCCCCCTCGAGGCGCCCATCACCAGCGCGCGCTTGCCCCTCAGCCCGAGATCCATCGCACCCTCCGCCCCGAACAGAGCCGCGCATCCTAAGCGGGGTTTCCCGCGCGGCAAGCCTCAGGGCGGGGCGGGGAATGCCTGCTCAGCGGCAGGCGGGCGGGATTCGCCTCTCGCGCAGTCGCCTCGCCTCATCGGTCAGCCCGGCGGGAAGCGGCGCTCCGGCGCAGGCGAGAGTCGCCTCCGTCCAGTCGCGCCAGGTCGGCGGGGTGGCGAAGGGATGCGCCTTCTTGTCGGAATACTCGGCCGTGCCGGACCAGCGGGCGACGATCCGCCGGTCTGGCGCGATCAGGTAGGTGATCGGAACGTTGAGCCGTGGCGGCGGCGGGTCGAGCGGCACGGCGGGGTCGCGCCGCATGGTCCGATCGAGCCGGTAGCCGCGGCGCTTCGCGTCCTCGATCTCGCGCGGGAACTGGGCCTCGACGGTCATCCCGCGGGGAGGCGCCGTGACGTTGTACACGGCGATTCCCTGCGCTGCCGCGAAAGCCTCCGCGAAGGGGCGCTCCGCCGCGCAGGGCGGGCACCAGGAGCCACCGAAGCGCAACGCCACCCAGCCTCCCGTCCATTTCTCGAAAGGCACCTTCAGGCCGTTGCCGTCGATCAGATCGAGCCGCGGTATCGGGCGGCCCACCTCCCACGCCTGGGCGGGTGCCGAAACACAGGCAGCGGCCAGACAGACCGCCGCCGATCCAAAGAGACGAAGCTTCTGCATCGTTCGCTCCTCCACCCCCCGTCGCGCCTCGCGCGCCGGACGGGCACGCGCTAGAGAACGCCGAGCCCCATTAAGCGGACGTAAACGCATGGCCGAGAGCAGACGACCGAGACTTGCGCTGACGCGCCTCTTCCCGCCCGACGTGATGGCGCGCGCCCGCCGCAGCTACAGCATCGTCGCCGAGAACCCTGAAGACATCCCGGCCGATGCGGCGCGGCTGGTCGCGATGGCGGAGGGAGCCGAGGCGATCCTTTGCGCTGCCGGAGATCCTTTCGGTGCAGAGACGATCAACTCCCTGCCCGGCTCCGTCCGGGCGATCGCCACCTTCTCGGTCGGCACAGACCACATCGCCCTCGATGCCGCGCGCGCCCGCGGCATCGTCGTCACCAACACGCCCGATGTGCTGACGGAAGCGACGGCGGAGCTCACCCTGCTTCTCCTGCTCGGCGCCGCGAGGCGCGCCTCAGAAGGCGAGCGTCTGGTGCGCGGGGGCGGCTGGAAGGGCTGGGCGCCGACGCAGCTCCTCGGCACGCAGGTGACAGGCAAGCGCCTGGGCATCCTCGGCATGGGGCGCATCGGGCGCGCGTTGGCGCGCATGGCGCGGGGGCTCCTGATGGAGATCCATTACCACAACCGGACACGGCTTCCTCCGGAACTCGAGGCGGGCGCGATCTGGCACAGCGAGGCGGCGTCGATGCTGCCCCTGATCGACATGCTCGCGCTCACCGCACCGGGCGGCCCCGGCCTCGCGAAATGGCTGAACGCCGAGCGGATCGCTCTGCTCAAGCCCGGCGCCATCGTGGTCAACTCCGGCCGCGGCAGCCTGGTCGACGACGATGCGCTGATCGCGGCTCTGCGCACCGGCCATGTCGCGGCCGCCGGGCTCGACGTCTACGCGAACGAGCCGGAGCTTGATCCGCGCTATCTCGACTGCGCCAACACCTTCCTGCTGCCGCATCTCGGCAGCGCCACGGTCGAGACGCGCAACGCGATGGGGTTCCGCGCGCTCGACAACCTCGATGCACTGTTCGCGGGGCGGGAGCCCTCTGATCGGGTCATCTAGACGGCCGTGACAGGTGGAGAGGGCCCTCGGCGCTGGAGCAGATCGGACACGGCTGGAACGAGCCGTGTGCGTGAAGCTGCTCGCGTAACATGGTGGCCTGAGCGGGTTCCACTCGTGTGGAAACCGCCCTAAGCCCGGGATCGGTCACGCACGGGGCAGGGACGCTCCCGCCGCGATCGGCGCCCGGGACGGCTATCGCGCCCTGATCTCGGCGAGAAAACGCTCGACCTCGCGGGAGAGCCGCTCCGCCTCCGCAGAGAGGCCGTTCGCGGCAGTCAGCACCTGGGCGGACTGCTCGCCGGTCTGCGCGACGGCAGCGCTGACCACGGCGATGGAGGACGAGACCTCGCTGGTCCCGGCTGCGGCCTGCTGCACAGAGCGGGCGATCTCCGCCGTCGCCGCGCCCTGCTCCTCAACAGATGCGGCGATGCCGGCCGAGATTTCGTTCAGCCGCGCGATCGTTCCGGAGATCGCGCGGATCGCCACGACCGAACGGTCGGTCGCCTGCTGCATCGCCGCGATCTGGGCGGCGATCTCCTCGGTCGCCTTGGCCGTCTGCCCAGCGAGGCTCTTCACCTCCGAGGCGACCACGGCGAAGCCCTTGCCCGCCTCGCCAGCGCGCGCCGCCTCGATCGTTGCGTTGAGCGCGAGCAGGTTGGTCTGCCCAGCGATGTCGCCGATCAGACGCACCACGTCGCCGATTTTCGCGGCTGCCTCGCTCAGGCTGCGCACCGTCGCGTCCGTGGTTTCCGCCTCGCGGGCGGCACCGGCGACGATCCGCGCGCTCTCCGCCACCTGGCGGCTGACCTCCTGCACCGAGGCGGCGAGCTCCTCTGCAGAGGCAGCGACGGCCTGGACATTGGTCGAGGCCTGGTCGGTCGCGGCGGCAACGGCTACGGCGCGCTTGCCCGCATCCGAGGCGACCTCGCTCATCGCCTCCGCTGCCGCGCGCATGCTGGCCGCGCCTTCACCCATGCGGCGGGCGACTTGGCCGACCGAGGCTTCGAAATCCTCGGCGAGCTTTGCCTGCTGCGTCACCAGGCTCCAGACCAGCATCGCGCCGACATAGGCTCCGGCCTGGTCGGTCATGGCGCTGACCCTGAGGTCCATCGTCTCCGGGCCGAGGCGTATCCGCGCCCGGTGCGGCAGCTTCGCCGGGTCGCTGACCAGGGCGCGCACGCGGGTAGGGTCGCGGTGGAAGATGTCGATGCTCTTGCCCATGAGCGCATCGACCTTCGCGGGCAGGAGGTGCTCAACCGTGCCGAGCACGCGGCGTGTCTCGGCGTTCATGTAGGTGATAGTGAAGGAATTCCGCGGGTCGGCGACCATCACGGCGACGGGGAGCTGGTCGAGCATCTGGCCTTGCGCGAAGGCCTTCTCGACCGTGCTGCGCAGGGTCGCGACCGCGTTCAGCATCTGCCCGAACTCGTCGCGCCGCGCCGTCTGGGCGAGCGCGAAGCCCGTGTCGCCGGCAGCGATTCGCTGCAGGAGCCCGGTGATCCGCCCCACGGGCCGCGCCACCATTCGGCCGGTGAGGAAGGAGATGAGCCCGAGCAGGGCGGCAATCGTGGCGGCAAGCGTCAGCACGTGCTCTGCGGCCGTGCCGACCGCGTCGGCCATGCGCGACCCTGCCACCTCCGCCTCTGCAGCGAAGGAGGCAGCCAAAGCCGCGGCGGTTGCCTCGACGCCGATCAGGGCCGACGCGGTGACGGCGCTGTCGTGCTCGGCCAACTGGGCGGTGAGCGTGCCAAGGGAGATGGCGGCCTCGTTCAGCCGCTCGAGCGCGGCGGCGAGCTCGTTGATTTCGCCGCGGTAGCGGGGGTTCACCGCGACACTCTCGACCCCGCGCATGTGGGCGCGTGCCGTCGCCACGGCGCGACGGAGGCGCTGGATCTGCACCCCGTCCCCCGTGGCGAGGTAGCGCAGAGCGGCAAGCCGCGCCTCCGAGGCGGCGCCGCTGACCGAGGTGAGCCGGCCGCGCAGCTCCTCGACGGTCACCGGGTCGAGCCCCTCGAGCTCGAGCGCTGCGTAGACCCCCTCGTAGCGTAGGTCGAAGGCCTGCCCAGCGGGGAAGAAGGCGTCGTCGCGCGCAGCGATCAGCTTGGCGCGGAGTTCGGCTGCGCCGAGTACGGCCCGTTCGAGCGTGCCGAGCCCCTCGATGTAGCGCGCGACAGGCGTGCCGCCTGCCCTCCCCTCCGCCTCTGCGAGAGACAAGAGTTCGGCGATGGCCGCCTCTTTGGTGCGCGTCACCTCGGCGCGTATCTCCGCGATCTGTGCCGGGGTTTGCGCGGAGAAGAGGGCGCGGTTGAGCGCCGCGACGGAAGAGGCGGCGACAGCGACCGCGCGGACGCGCCGTTCGGTTGCGAGGTGGCGCTGCTCGTCCGCCCGCACCGCCTCGATCTCCGAGACCTTGTCGAGCACGCCCCACACGAGCCCAGCGAGAAGCAGCATGGGAACGGCGGCGAGTAGCGCGAGCTTGAGCCGAAGGGGGAGATTTGCCAGTGCCTGCATCCTGGGAACCTCGCCTTGCTGTCCAGGCCGGGAATTGCGCTGTCGCCTACCCCGTCGCCCTTAATCCTGCGTGAACAGGCTCCGCCCCCGTTGCCGCGGCAGCGCTTCCCGCCTAAAGCCTGAGCGGCCTCCCCAGAACGCCGAGGACGGAATGCTGTTCGACTGCGCCGCCCTGCCGCCCGAGAACACCTACAAACTGCTCGTCTCCACAGTCGTGCCGCGGCCGATCGCCTGGGTGACGACGCTTGATCCGGAAGGGGTGCCGAACGCGGCGCCCTACAGCTTCTTCAATGCCGTCTGCGGCTCGCCACCGGTCGTGTGCATCGGCATCGGGCCGAAGAAGCCTGGGCTCAAGGACACTGGCGAGAACATCCGGCGCATGGGCGAGTTCGTGGTCAATCTCGTGCCCGAGTCGGCGGCGCAGGCGATGAACGTCACGGCGATCGACTTCCCGCCGGGGGTGAACGAACTCGCCGAGGCGGGGCTGACGCCGGTTCCGAGCACGCGCGTCGCGCCGCCGCGCATCGCCGAAAGCCCCGTGGCAATGGAGTGCCGGCTTCTGCAACTCATCGAGCTCACCGCTGGGCGCGCCGTGGTGCTGGGCGAGGTGGTCGCCTTCCAGATCGAGGATTCGTGCGTGCTTGACCCGGTGCGCTGCCACATCGACACGCCGCGGCTCGGCCTGATCGGGCGTATGCACGGAGCCGGCTGGTATGCGCGGACGACCGACCGGCTGGAGATGCCGCGTATCCCGCTCGAGGCCTGGGAAAGGCGCGGCGCGGCCGACCAGCCGGGCTGATCCTGCCGCTGCCCCTTGTGCGGGCCGTGTTTTTGTTCCATTCTCTGCGAGTGCGAAGCATTCTCATTGCCAGCCGAAGGGCGCGCCCTGCCTCGCGCGGCAGCGCACGCCCCGCCGCCCTGCCCCTGCCTTCGGCCTGGACGGTCGCTGCCCTTGCGGCAGCTTCCGTGGTCGCCAGCCCGGTCCTTGCGGTGCTTGCAGGGGCGCTTGCCCCGGCAGGAGCGGTCTGGCGGCAGCTCGTCGAGACGGTGCTCTTCGAGTTCGTGATGAACTCGGTCCTGCTCGCCGCAGGGACCGCCCTGCTCGCGATCGTGATCGGCGCCAGCACGGCCTGGCTCGTGACGATGCATGCCTTCCCGGGCCGCGGCGCCTTCGAGGTCGCGCTGCTCTTGCCGCTGGCGATGCCAGCCTACCTGATCGGCTATGTCTACACCGACCTGTTCGACGTCACAGGGCCGGTGCAATCCTGGATCCGGCAGAGCCTCGGCCTGCGTTTCGGACAGTACTGGTTTCCGCAGATACGCACCCTGGAGGGCGCGATCCTGATGTTCGGGCTCGTCCTCTACCCCTATGTGTATCTTCTCTGTCGCGCCGCTTTCCTCGAGCAGTCGGTCTGCCTTGCTGAGGTGGCGCGGACCTTGGGCTGCTCGCGGCTTGCGATGATACGCCGCGTGGCTCTGCCGCTTGCGCGCCCCGCCATCGCTGGCGGCGCGGCGCTTGCGGTGATGGAGGCGCTCGCCGATTTCGGCACGGTGCAGCACTTCGCGGTGCGCACCTTCACCACAGGCATCTACCAGGCGTGGTTCCACATGGGCGACCGGACGGCGGCGCAGCAGCTCGCTGCCTGCCTGATGGCGGTGGTCGGGTCGCTCCTGCTGCTCGAGCGGGCGGCGCGCGGCCCACGGCGCTTCTTCAACACCTCCTCGAAGCACCAAGCTCTTGAGCGGACGCCTCTTGCGCCGGCCGCCGCTGCGGGAGCCGTGCTCGCTTGCGCCCTGCCGGTCCTCGCAGGTTTCGCCCTCCCGGCTCTGCGGCTCGGCCTGCTCGCGCTGGAGCGGGGAGACACCGCCGCTCTCGTGCTTCCCTTCGCGCGCAACAGCGTCACGCTCGCAACCCTTGCTTCCGCCGCTGCCGTCACGGTCGCTGTCGTGATCGCCTATGGCGCGAGGCTGCGCGCGACCGCGCTGATGCGCGGCGCCGTCACCGTGGCCTCGCTCGGCTATGCCGTGCCGGGTTCGGTGATCGCGGTCGGGGTGCTCGTGCCGTTCGGGCTGTTCGACAATGCGGTCGATTCATGGATGCGCGCGCGCTTCGGCGTCTCGACCGGGCTTCTGCTCTCGGGCACGATCGCTGCTCTCGTCTTCGCCTATGTCGTGCGCTTCCTCGCCGTCGCACTCTCGACGGTCGAGGCGGGGCTTGCGCTCATCAAGCCGAGCATCGAGGACGCTGCCCGCGTGCTCGGGCGCGGGCCGGCGGGCACGCTTGCGGCGGTGAACCTGCCGCTGATCCGCGGCAGCCTCTTGTCGGCGGCTCTGCTCGTATTCGTCGATACGATGAAGGAACTGCCGGCGACTCTGATCGTCCGCCCCTTCGACTTCGACACGCTTGCGGTGCGCGTCTACAACCTCGCCTCGGACGAGAAGCTCGCCCAGGCCTCGACGGCGGCGCTCGTCATCGTCGCCGCCGGGCTGATCCCGGTCGTCATCCTCGCGCGTGCGATGCGGCGATCGGGCCACTGAGAGGGCTCAGCCCTCGCGCCAGGCAGGGAAGGGGTCGGGCAGGGAGGCCCAGGCGCGCGGCCCCTTGGCGAAGGTCGAGTCGTCGACGAGACAGGCGTCGAGCCCGGCGCGTATCGCCGCCTCGTCCATGTCGATGCCGATGAAGACGAGCTCCTGCCGCCGATCGCCGTAGCGCTTGTCCCAGAGCGCCTCGATCCCGGCGCGCCAGGCGGGATCGTCGGGCCAGCGCTCGGGATCAACGGCGGCCCACCAGAACCCTGCGGCCTCGTGGCGCCCGACCGCGCCGGCAAGCTGCCAGGCGCCTGCCCAGGGCATGCGTGTGGCGAGCCAGAAGAAGCCCTTGGCCCGCACCACGCCGGGCAGGTCCCCTTCGATGAAGGCCTTGAACTTCGCCGGATGGAACGGCTTGCGCGCACGATAGACGAAGCTTCTTATGCCGAAGGCCTCGCTTTCCGGCAGGTGGTTGCCTGCAAGCGCCTGCGACCAGCCGGCCGACTGGGCGGCGCGGGCGAAGTCGAACAGCCCCGTGTCGAGCACCGCGCCGAGCGGCACCCTGCCATGCTCAGCCTCGACGATCCGAGCCACAGGGTTGAAGCTGCGCAGCAGGGCACTGAGGCGTGCCCGTTCCGCATCGGTCACGAGATCGATCTTGTTGACAACGATCACGTCGGCGAACTCGACCTGCTCGACCAGGAGCTCGACGAGCATACGCCGGTCCCCCTCGCCTGCGGTCTGGCCGCGCGCGGCGAGGCTGTCGGCCGAGGCGTAGTCGCGCAGGAAGGAGGCGGCATCGACCACCGTCACCATCGTATCGAGCCTCGCGACATCGCCCAGGCTCCTGCCTTCCTGGTCGCGGAAGTCGAAGGTCGCGGCGACCGGCATCGGCTCGCTTATGCCTGTGCTCTCGATCAGGAGGGAGTCGAACCGGCCGGCTTCGGCAAGCACACGCACCTCGCGCAAGAGGTCTTCGCGCAGCGTGCAGCAGATGCACCCATTGGACATCTCGACGAGCGTTTCCTCGGTTCGGGAGAGCTGCGCGCCCTCGCGCACCAGAGCCGCGTCTATGTTCACCTCCGACATGTCATTGACGATGACGGCGACTCGCCGCCCTTCGCGGTTGGCGAGCACGTGGTTGAGCAGCGTCGTCTTCCC
>Ga0308411_10000866_pt1 | contig 20435 bp, 19 predicted proteins | sample HotsprottomLayer_2_FD_203530 | JGI IMG/M metagenome (GOLD analysis project Ga0308411, IMG submission 203530) | Hot spring phototrophic mat microbial communities from Octopus Spring, Yellowstone National Park, Wyoming, United States -... | ecosystem: Environmental > Aquatic > Thermal springs >...
CCTTGCCGCTCTCGGGCAACTCCTTTTCTCCCCGCCCTCTGTCAAAGGCTGGGATGGAGGACCGGCTTGGCTGAACGCCCAGACACTTTTGTATCGGCAGAATCTCGCACTGGCGATCACCTCGACCGAAGACTCCCGCTTTGGCCGACGCTGTGACCCCGCCGCTTTGTTGCAAAAGCATCTGCGGAACGGTGATGCCGAGGCAATCGATTTCTTTCTGACATTGTTTTTGCAAAATGATTTGCCGGCAGAATCCCTGCAAAAATTGCGGGATTATGCGGTATCGTCTCGTCAACACCGCTTCCCCAAGTATTGGACTGAATCCGACATCCGAGAACACCGCTGGCGGACCCTTGCTTACTTGACTCTGACGATTCCGGAATTTCAACTGGCATGAGTCACCCTTTAATCGGAGATGGACATGAGCCTGTCCCGGCGTGATTTTCTGGGTCGATCAACGCTACTGGGCTTCAGCAGCAGCCTGCCAGCTTTCCTTGGCCAGACAGCCAGGGCAACCCCCCCCGCCGCTCGAGCCGGAGCCCGAGAAACAATTCTCGTCGTCGTGCAATTAACCGGCGGCAACGACGGCCTCAACACAGTCATCCCCTACGCCGACCCCGAGTACCGCAAGCTTCGCCCGACGATCGGTATTGCTAAACCCGACGTGAAAAAACTCAGCGATGAACTCGGCTTGCACCCGGCCATGGCCGGAATGGCTGACCTTTACGAAAAACGTCAACTCTCAGTCATTCAAGCCGTCGGGTATCCGAACCCCAGCCAGTCACATTTTCGCTCGATGGATATCTGGCAGGCCGGTAGTACCGAGGAGGACTTAAGCGAAGGTTGGCTTGGCCGCGCGATGAAGCAAAAGGCGATGACCGGTTTTCACCTCGCCGCCAATGGCAATGAAACCGCGCCCTTGGCACTAGCTGGCGCACCGACACGAGTTCCATCGTTGACATCGCTCGCCGATTTCCAGTTGCGAACCGCCGCGGCCGATGCCGCGGATCAAAAACGGCAACGGCAACTCATCTCCGCGGCGACGCAGGCCACAACGCCGACACCGTCGCCCTTGCTGAATTTCGTTCGTCGTACCGCCGCTGAGACATACGCCAGCAGCGAACGACTCCGCGAGTTGAGTCTCAAAGACAATTCCACCGTCGTTTATCCGAACACCTCCTTCGCAAATCGCCTGAAGTTGGCCGCACAATTGATTGATGCCGAGGTCGGAGCAAGAATCGTGTATCTTTCTCTCGACGGCTTTGACACCCATGCCGGCCAGGGAGGGGGCACCGGGGTACATGCGAATTTGCTCCAGACACTATCCGAGGGAATTGCCGCATTCTTCCGCGATCTTTCCGCTCGTGGTCAGGCCGAGCGTGTCTGTCTGATGACCTTCAGCGAGTTTGGCCGACGGGCTCGGGAAAACGGCAGTGCCGGCACCGACCATGGCTCGGCTGCCCCCATGTTTCTCATCGGTCCAAAAGTCCGGGCGGGAATTGTCGGACAGCATCCCAGCCTCACCCACCTTGATGCTGGGAATCTGGCGTTCACCATCGATTTCCGACGAATCTACGCCGCCATCCTGACGGACTGGCTAGGAATTGACAGTGACCCGATTGTCGGCAACGCTTTTGCAAAATGGTCCGAGTTGTTTGTGTCTTAACCGGCATTGATAGGAGTAAGCACGATCAGAAAGACGTTCATTTGACGCTTTCTGCTGATTGGCGACACGCGGAGAACGACAAGACAAAATGCGGTGACCAGCGGGCATGATGCAATGTTCATCATGGCGATCACTGCATGCCAGTCGAACGTCTTGTCATCCGACGTTTGCCTGACCGAGCGGATAGCCAAAGCTTATCGACAAACGAACGATCATCTTCCTCGGGTGAAGACTTCATGCAGGAGATGTCCGAGCTATGATCGCCAAGCCGATACGGATGGATATGATGTTCGCATGAGCTGGAATTTTGCCAGTGAACTCGCTCGCTTCGGCCCGGGCATGCTCGATCGGCCGGTGCCTCTTGGCCGAGCCCGGGCGTACTGTGCCTGGGTGACCCGCAGCCACTATGAAAATTTCACGGTGGCCTCCTGGTTGTTACCCCGCCGGTTGCTGCCGCATTTCCAAGCCATCTATGCGTATTGCCGGTGGTCCGACGATCTGGCCGATGAAACCGTTGGTGGTGCTGAAAGTCTGGCGTTGCTGGAATGGTGGCGATCGGAACTTGCCGGAGCCTTCGAGGGGCAGCCTCGGCATCCGGTGATGGTGGCCCTAGCGGCGACGATTCACCGCTTTCGCTTTAGCCCGCAACCGTTTCTTGATCTGCTCTCCGCTTTCGAGCAGGATCAATACATCCACGATTATCAATCTTTTGCTGAACTTCTGGATTATTGCCGGCGATCAGCGAATCCGGTAGGCCGGATGGTTCTCCGATTGTTTGAAGTGGATACTCCGGATCGAGTCGAGTTGTCCGATGCCATCTGCACCGGCTTGCAACTGGCCAATTTCTGGCAGGATGTTGCCCAGGACTGGGTGAGGGGCCGCATTTACTTGCCCCGAGAAGATCGCCAACGATTCCACTATTCCGATGGCGATTTTGCCGCTCGGCGGTACACCCCCGCCTTTCGTGAACTGTTGCGGTTCGAAGTGGCTCGAACGCGAGACTACTTTGCCCGGGGCCGACCGTTGCTTGACCTGATGCCCCGCGAGGCTCGCATTGATGTCGAGCTGTTTCTGTCTGGTGGATCTGCAGTTCTTGATGCAATCGAGGCAAACAATTACGATGTCTGGTCGCATCGTCCGATCGTCAGTCGCTGGCAAAAGCTGAAATTATTCGGTCAGGCCATGCTTTCTCTCCGTTAAAACCAGCTAGGCGGTCTCCCGCACGATCCAGCCCCGCAGCAGTGTGATGGCCACAACCACCACCACGATGAAGCTGGAACCCACGGCCATGCCACCAAGCACGGAAACGACGCTGAACTGCTTGGCCGCAACCCCGGCGATCAGGTGCCCCAGCGGGACGCTAGCGCTTAAGGTCATCGCCCACAACGCCATCACCCGGCCCCGGGCCCCGTCCGATGCCGACAGTTGCATCACCGACTGCCCGGTTGAGAGAAAAAGAATCAGCCCCGCCCCCAAACAAGCCGCGGCAATGGCTGCGAAGATCAGCCCTGGTGCGAGTGTCAATGCCAGGACAGCGGTCGCCGCCAGGCTGCTGCCGATGAGGAAAAACAGCCCCCGCCGGGCCTCAGTTCCGAAGGTGGCCGTCAACAGTGCTCCGAGGAGTGCCCCACCTCCCAGTGAACTGACGAGAGTGCTGTAATGCTCGACCCCTAGCCCGAGCACGACTCGAGTGTATGCCGGGAATAAACTGATTACCGGCCAGCCAAAGACCGACAGGCCGCCGGTCAGCAGGAGAATCGCACCGAGCAACGGTCGGGCTCGAACATAGCGAATTCCTTCAAGCATGGATCCGGGGTTATCTTGGGCCGACCCAGTTCCGCTAACCCGAATGCAACTCAACGCCCAAAGGACGGCGGCAAAACTCAGAGTGTTCAAAAGAAAGCATGCCGCTGCTCCTAACAACACCGGAGCAATGCCCGGGAACAGTTCAGCCGAGCGTTCCGCAGCAACAAATAACATCCCGGCGAATGCTGGACCCGCCGCCCGAGCCGAATTAAACAGCAGCGAGTTCAGCGACACGGCATTCATCAGATCCGCCTTCGGCACCAGGTCGGGGACAAACGCCAGTCGAGCAGGTAAATCCACGGATTGCACAAGCCCGTTGACGCATTGCAAGCTAAACAACAACCACGGGCTGGCGCATCCGAGGAACACAACCAGAGTCAGCATAGCCGCGTTCAGCAAAAAAACGGTTTGTGTCACCCTCACGAGGTTGCGTTTCGGAAATCGGTCTGCCAGGGCTCCGCCGAGCGGGCCGAAGACAATCGTCGGGCCCACCTGGGCCACCAGCAACAACGGCGGCCAGATCGGATCCCGGGTCAAGTCAAAGATGAGCCACATCAAAGCGGCGTTTTGCATCCACGATCCGGTGAAAGAAATGATCTGTCCGACAAAATACAAACGATAATCACGATGCTTCAACGACCGGAAGGTGGTATCCCGGAGGGCCGTGAGCAACCCCGGAGCCCGTGGGGGGGCTTCAAGCAAGTTGTCATCGACAGGGAGCTGCGATCGCATGGCAGCAGCTACGGAACCCGACAAGGACAGCGTCTCGTGATCTCTTTTTCCATCGTAGAAATCAGAACCCTCAGCTCCGCCGAAAACTTCAAGATTCCCTGGGAATTCGTCCAATAGTCAATCTAAGAAGCTGTGAGACTGCCAGTCACTTGTGGAAACCCGCGGATTCCTGCATAGTGTGACTAGGTGTCCGGGTTTCTGTGGTACAAACAAGCCACACCGGCAATTTCCCTTCCTCTGAGTTTCGGAGTTACGATGCGACGACCGACATTCCTTTCCCTGACGATGCTTATTACGGCAGCAACCGTACTCGTGGCACAATCAGCGGACAACCCAGCTGCCAAGCCGCTCAATCGCGACAATCCCCGGCATCAGCAGTTTTTGAAGATTGTCGCGAAGGGCGATGCCGAGGTTATTTTCCTCGGCGATTCCATTACTCAAGGCTGGGAAGGGGCGGGCAAAGCCATCTGGGCGGAACATTTTGCACCACCCGAGGATGGTACCCTCGAAAAAACGATCATGCCGGACCTGCTCCACCTCAGCCCAGCCGGCTACGAGATCTGGGCGAAGGCGATCAAAGACGATGTGATTAAACTGTTGAAGTGATCCCAGCCTCGTTCGCCACCCCTTTTCGTCAGGCACCATCCCGAGCCGTAGCCAATCGTAACCATACAGCTCCTCACGGCATGAGGCCGTGAGGGGTTCCCAGAGATCAAAGATGCAGACCGAATGGACACGGAATGGATGAGTGAGAGTGAGATTATGCGGCGATGATTGACTTCCACAGCTTGCTTTGCTTGCTGAATTCCGGCACGAGCATTAGCCTCACGAATGAACCTCCGATTTCAGTGAAATGACAAGTCGTGGTTACCGACGACGAAGTGTCACCGGGATTCCGTCCCTGGGCAAGAGTGTGATTTGCGGATTCAGGGCGACAGGGGGTACTGGATTGAGAGTGAAGCGGAACTTCTGACCGACTCCGGCCAGTAGAATCGTCGCTTCCATCAAGGCAAAGGTGTTGCCGATACAAACTCGGGGGCCGCCGCCAAAGGGATAATACGCATACTTCGGAATCCGCTGAAGCAGGCCGTCCAGCCAGCGTTCGGGGCGGAATTCCTCGGCATCCGGGCCAAAATACCGCGGATCACGGTGGCTGACCCACTGACTCATGAAGATGGTTGTCCCCCGGGGAACTCGGTAACCTCCAAGTTCGAGATCGCGAGTCGCTTCCCGGCCGATCAAATACACAGGCGGATACAGCCGCATCGCTTCCAGGATCACAGCGTCCGTGTAGGGCAACCGAAGCAAATCCTCGGCTGTCGGCGTCCGCCCTCGAAGCACTTCAGACCACTCCGCGACGAGCCGCTCTTCGACCTCGGGATGCTGTGCGAGCAGATACCAGGTCCACGACAGCGTCAACGCCGTGGTTTCATGTCCCGCCAGATACAGCGTCATTGCTTCATCGCGGAGTTGCTGCTCTGACATCGGCAGGCCCTGGTCATCCCGGGCGGTGATCAACCGAGACAGCAGATCATCGCCTGGCTCGGTTCGGGACTTGCCGCGGGCAATGTAGCCATCCACCACCTCATTCAGATGCCGGATCGCCTGCTGAATCCGGCGATTAGCGGGTGTCGGGAACCACAGGGGAAGCAGACCGTTCCAGCTGAACAAGCGTCCCGTCAACTGGGTGAATGCTTCTCGCAAGGCGACCACAAATGTTTCCCGATCACCGGGTTCGTCCAGGCCGAACAATGTCTTCAGGGCGATCGCACTGGTAAGACCGCTGAATTGTTGGTGGATATCGATTTGCTGCCCCTCGGTCCAGGTGGAGATCATACGCTCGGTGAGTTCAGCCATCACCGATGCATAGGCCAGTACCCGGGATTTCAGAAAGGCCGGCTGGGCGAGTTTTCGTTGCCGCAGCCAGAAGTCGCCCTCGCTGGTGACCAGGCCGTTTCCGAGCACAGGCTTATACATGCGGGCGCCAAAATGCTTGATGTAATGCCGGGCATCGCTGACCAGTACTTGTTCGATCAAATCGGGATGGCTGGCGAGATAGACCCGGCGATGCAGGAAGCGGAAACAAACCAGGTCGCCGTATTCCCGAGCAAGTTGCGTGTACAATTCCAGTCGGCCATGCCGTAGACCAGCAAGCATCCCAAGAATCGCGACACCCGTCGGTCCGGGTGGATACCGCCGCCTGGCCATTTGATCCCCTGAAGGCTCAAGACCGATTCAGAAGCCGATGCAGATGAATGTGATACGGCCCGAGTTTGCCACCGTAATTCCCTGCGGTGATTCCCCGGATTCCCGGGCAGGGCAAGATGGCTTGAATTCCCCGTTGCATTGCCGCTTCAACCGCCGGCAAATCAAGGCCATCGAAAACAATCTCGTAGACGGTATGAACACCCGCAGGCAAAGCGGAATGGACTGAGGCACGCAGAGTCGGGCAGTATGCTTCATTCGTACTCGCTCGGAGTGCCTTGTATTTACTCCCGACTTTACTCCCGGCGCGGACAATTCCACCCGGGAACGGCGCGATCACTCCCGGGACAGTACGAGCCGCGGCGACGGCAGCTTCGGCGGCTCGCAACGTGAGGGCAGACGATTCCCCAAGTATCAGAAGATTTCCGCCGGCGACTCCTTTGACCGTACCGGCGGTATCTTCGCAAAGAAACTCGCCATCCATGGTCGGGATTCGCCAATACCGGCGTTCACCCAGCTTCTTGCTGATCTGCCAGCCGTCACCGAAAAAACGCAATCGAGCGCCGAGGTGGATCGAGCGACCCGGTTCACCTTCCAGGCCGCTGAAACAAGCGGTGGTCGCGCAGGTGAGGATGCATTGCGCGACCCGGTTAACCACCGCCGACTGGAGGGCATCGCGACTGAAGGCAAAAAAGAGCAGGGAAACGCCGGGGCGGCCGTCGGGCGTTTCCTCGGGGGAAAGCTCGCGTTCGATTCCGGCCTCGGCATCGCAGCCAATGACCGAAGCCGCATAACCGGTGGCCTGTTCCCCGGCGATTCGGGCCCAGCCGAGAGTGGCCGCGGTGACCACCAGACGGGTTGCTGTCATCGGAAACGCTTCGGCAAATGTATCTGCGATCGTCACCGCCGGATTCATCGTCACCCCGTTGCTCCCGCCGAGCAAAAGACTCGACAACTGAGTCGTGGCAAGGGCCTCAGGTTGTGGATTTCCATGCCGCCGCTTCTTCGCCGTCGAGTCGGAGTGTCAGGCATTTGGCGCTGCCGCCGGCTTTCAAGAATTCGTCGAGTTCGACCTCGACCGAGCAATAACCAGCCTCGGCAAGGCTTGCTGCCAGTTCCGGGCATCGGCTGTTATGCACGACCGTCTTCCCGACCACCACGGCGTTGCAGCCAAACCGGGCGGCCTCCCGTTCACACACCGGGATCAGCCGGGGGATTTCCTCGCTAAGAACACGTCGACCGTAGGCATCAAAGGCATCGGGAAAGTAGATCGCTTCGGTGGGTGACAGCGGACAAAAGCAGGTATCGAGGTGATAATAATATGGATTCACCAGTTCCAGTGGAAGACAACGGACGCCCAAATGCTGCGCTACCCACTGATGAGCGAGAGCGTCGGAACGTTGCCGGTAGCCAGCAAACAATGTGGCCCCGCAAAATAAGGCATCGCCGGCTCCTTCGTGATACAAATGCGGCGGCAGATGCTCGACCTGAAAGCCGTGAGCAGCAAACCAGGCATCGAAAATCGGTGATTCTCGGGCACGGACTTCATGTTTGAATCGGCTGCTGAGAAAACGCCGACGGTAAACCAGCCCGGCGTTGGCGGTGAATACCAGATCGGGCAATCCGGGATGCGGCGGTAAAAGCGCCACCTCCACCCCCAGCTCGATCAACCGGTCGTGGAGGTTTTTCCACTGGCGGTAGGCAAGTTCTCGAATCGCACCGAGGGAACGATTCATCCACGGATTGATCTCGTATTCAATTCCATAATGATCGGGCGGGCACATCAAAATCTGGGCTGAGGACATCAGGCAGTTCTCGGAAAAATCACTATCCGACGATTTCCACAACGGCGTCACCCTGACGGCCGCGGATTGTTCAGCCAAATTCGAGCTGGATCATCATCCCCACTTCGGCTTGAAGTCGCCGGGCGGCATTCCCTTGAACCTCGGCAATTTCAAAGTAATTTTCGCTGCTAAACAAGCAAATCAGTTCGCCCGGGCGGGCATCGGAATAAGTCCGGACCCAGCGGACCGCCGCGGCTGGCCCACCATTCATGGAGACGCGGACCGGGAGCGATTGAATCTGACCCTGAGGAATATTGGTGATGATATTACCGAAATCATCAATGAAGGCGATTTCCCCCTGGCAAATGTTCTGCCAGCAGACCGCGGAACGACTGGGCAAGGTCACCCACTCCGCCAGGGAGGTGCCGAGTTCCTCGGGCGGAACTCCTCGCGCCAGGTGGGCCGCCACCGGAGCAAACAGATCCCGGCCGTGAAAAGTCGCACTCACGTCACTCCGCCAGTAGCGTGGCTGATCGAGCCGGTAAGCCGACACGGGGCCGCCGAGCGCTCGGATCGTCGAAGTGAAAAGCCCGTTGTCTGGTCCGAGTAAAAAGTGGCCACCGACTTCAACGAGGAGCGCATGCCGTTCGCCGCCGACCCCCGGGTCGATGACGGCAACATGAATCGTCTCGCGGGGGAAATACGGAATGGATGTCGACAAAAAGTAGTCGGCATGCCGAAGGTCTTGCGGTCGAATCCGGTGGCTGAGATCAACAAGCTGAACATCCGGATTCAAACTGAGCAGCACCCCTTTCATGGCAGCCACATAGGGTGCCGTATCGCCGAAGTCCGTGGTTAATGTGATCAGCGTCGGCACAATACTGCCTCGGAAATACCCCTGTGTAGACGGAGCGGCATCAACTCCCGCTCGGCAACCGACCCTTGCGAAATTGGCAAGGTAACGTTAGTCCTTGGCCCGCCGCAGATACTTGCCGTCTTCGGTTTGCACGACAATCATTTCGCCTTCGGAAATAAAGGAAGGCACCTGAATTTTCAGGCCCGTTTCCAGCGTCGCCGGCTTCGTTTGAGCGGCCGCCGTCGCCCCTTTAATCCCGGGTTCGGTTTCGACAACCTTAAGAGTCACGGTTTGTGGCAATTCAATGTCGAGGGGTTTGCCATCGTAAAAAGTGATTTTGCAGAGATCATTTTCGCGGAGAAATTTAATTTTGTCGCCGACCATGTCTTCGCCAAGCGTGACTTGATCGAACGTTTCTTGATCGGTAAAGACGTAATCGTTTCCGTCTTTATAAGAATACGCAAACTCCTTGGTATCCAAGTATGCGATATCGACCTTATCATCCGGGTGAACCCGTTCATCGGTAATTGCGCCGGTTTTCAAATTTTTCATTTTCAGGTACAGGATCGCCCGCCAGTTGCCGGGTGTGTTCAGATCGCGGTCAAGGCAATAATACAAACCATTATTATAATTGAGCACCATGCCGCGGCGAACGTCAATCATCTTGATGGTGGCCATGCTTACTCCTTTCCCTGAGGCACTGCGAGACCGTGAAATTGTTTTCTTGTAACTTAGCAATTGAACGATGAGCCGAGAAGACTGGCTGGATGGCTGTGCGGTCACGACCCGGACATTTCACAAGACACAGGCTCTAGCATCCACCTCGATCAGTCGTCTCTCAACCGGGGGGAAATTCTGGCTTACCCCGAATTCCTTTGCTATGTTACAGAGACTGGTGGATCGCCGATTCTCTGACCTCGGTGAGATTTTATCCATGTCCGATAATGCTTCCCCGGGTGGGCTCTGGTCGATGGCCGTGGGGGACGACGAGGGGCGACCCGTACTTTTTCGTGTCCGCACCGAGATGCCGGCAGAGTTGGTGCGAGCCGGGCTGCCGCACCTGATTGCCATGTTGTGGCCATATCAACCCGATAACGACGCTGGCTTACCGAGCAGTGCCGACGCCGAGCAAATGAGTGCGTTTGAAGATTGTTTGACAAACGCGTTGCAAGCCACGGATCAAGCAATCATGACCGCTGTGGTTACCGGTACCGGTTTGCGAGAGTGGCAATGGTACGTCCGCGATCCCGAGGAGACAATGCGGCGGGTTCAGGAAGCCATATCGGCCGCGGGGTTAAGCGTGCCGGTCGAATTCGCCGGTGATCCCGACCCACAATGGGAAGGATATCAGCGTGCCCTGGCCATTTTGAACTCACTGGCATCCGATGGAGCCTTTACGGGATAGTCGCTCTCAGCAATCAACATCCGAGCCTGATGGATCCGGCACGGTCGATGTTGGCGGCTCTACTGCGACTTGCCGGGCACCATCGACTCCCCCGCTAAGAATTGCTGGCACCTTATCCGCTTCGCCCTGCTGGCTGATCTGATCCTGCTGACACGCGGTGGGCGAGTAATAAAAGAGCGCATGGCGAAACAGCTTCCAACATCCCGCCCAACTGGCTGGCGGGATCGCCGTGGAGTTCGGCGTCAGCAGAACTTCATCAATCATGCAAGTTAAGAAGGTTGCTTTCGCCACAATTTCCACGTGGGCAAAATCACCATCGCACTGAATCGGAAACCGCTCAAGAACCGATTTTCGAACCAGTTTGAATTCCGAGAACGGGTCGTGCAAAGGCACCGCGTAAATCAGCCAGGCGAGCCAGGCACCGAGATGTTCGCGGAACCCCAACCAAGTCGGAACCGGCTCCAGCGGCAATCCCAGGGCAATCCGGCAAAACCCCCGATAGAATCGATCAATCAGGCACCAGAACCGGGGGCGGGCTCGACCGGTTCGGCAACCGGAGATCAAATCGAGCGACCGCTGCATCAGCGGATCGATCTGCTCGATCCGTTCGAGCATTGCTAGAAGATCGCTGGGAGTGTAAGGATAGGCCAGACCAGCATAAGCTATCAGGGGAAAACGCGCTTCTGCCACGGCTGTCCGCAAACAGGCACCGAAGCCGCTTGGCGAATCGTGTCGGAAATAACGAAGGTGGGGTAAGGATTGTGCCCAGGCTCTGGCTTCGCTGGCCAGTGACTCCCGCGTCCCGTCATCGACTAGCAAAATTTCGAAGTTCCGGCCCGTTTTTTGTAACACTTCAGCCCAGCGGTGAATGATCCGCGGCCAATCGACTGCCGCGTCAGTTAACCGCAGCACAACGGAAACTGCCTCCGGTGACGATGGAGAGTTCGCTGAAGCCATCGCAGACACTCGGATGATGCCGCGACTTGAATCCAGTCACGAGGTAATCACAAAACCCCTTGAAGCTATGCTATGAACTCTTGGGAAATGCCGGTATGCTTTCGTGCCGAAAATGCTGCTATTTCCTCACCAAACTCAGGAGACACGGATATCCGCACCGGAATTGCGATCCCCTCAACTTGAGATAACGTGTGCTTTCGACGCAGATTGTTAGCTCGTCCCACAGAGATGGCCGACAACGTCATGATTTCCACGGATGATTCGGGCTGAGCGGATTATGCGGCCCGGTCGTGATTGTGCCGAAGCGTGCCGTTTGCTGTCTCCTCCCGAGAACGGGAAGACTCTCCATTTTGTCCGAGCATTTGCGACTCATAAAGCCTTTGGTAGGTCGGACAACTTCCGATCAACTCGGCGTGTGTGCCCACGGCAATAATGCAGCCTTTGTCCATCACGACAATCCGGTCGGCCAGCTCCAACGTGCTCATCCGGTGAGTGATGACAAACGTGGTTCGCCCTTCAACAAATTCGTTGAGTGCCTGATGAATTTTTTGTTCACTTTCGACGTCAATCTGACTGGTAAATTCATCGAGGATCAAAATCCGTGGATCGCGGAGCATGGCGCGAGCCAGAGCAATCCGCTGTTTTTGGCCTCCGGAAAGTTGGCTTCCAAGATCGCCGACTTGCTCATCGTAACCAGCCGGTTTCGTGATAATAAATTCGTGAGCAAAAGCTTTTTTGGCGGCAGCCTCGACCTCTTGCCGAGTCGCGTTCGGTTTGCCATAGGCGATATTGCTGAAAATGCTGCCATCAAACAGGATAGTGTCTTGCGTTACGAGCCCAATTTGCTTACGAAGTGACCGCAGATTTGCGGTACGGATATTGACGCCATCAATCAGAATCGAACCGTGATCCGGGTCGAAAAATCGTGCCAGAAGGCCGAGCAATGTCGATTTGCCACAGCCGTTCGGGCCAACAATCGCGATGGTTTCGCCGGCCTTCACTTTCAGGTGAATATTGTTTAAGGTCCCCGGGTCTTCGCCGGGAACGTAGGAGAAGCAAACGTTACGAAACTCAATCGAGCGGTGATGACGTGGAACCACAGGGCCAGTGCCGTTGGCAGTGACATGTGGCATCCGATCGAAGAGACCGAAGACCCGGTCGGCCGCAGCGGCACCCGATTGAATCTTGGTGTAAACACTCGAGAGGCGGCGAACCGGATCGGCAATAGCCGCCAAGAACACATACAATTGCAATAATGTTTCAAATTCCATCTGCTGCGGAGTCATCCGCATCCCCCAGATGTGGGTTTCCCCCTCAAGAACCAGATACGCCCCCGCAAGCAGTGCCATCCCGACCGCGGCGACGCCCAGCACCTCCACCAGCGGGCCAGCCGCCGATTCTATGGTGATCACCCGCAGCGTTCGCCGATAATATTCTTCGGTTGCCTGGCGAAAGCGTAACCGTTCCGCCGGTTCCATCGTGAATGCCTTGACCACTTTGATGCCGTCAAACGTTTCGCGAAGGATCTTGTAAATATTTGACATTCGTTCCAAAACTTTCCGCGCCGCTTTTTTCATTAAGCGGCTGACGCGGCCGAGTGCAGCCACGGCCGGGACCACCAGAATCATGAATGTCAACGTCAGCTTCCAGGAAATCATGCAGGCCAGGACAACGCAGGCGATCGCTTTCAGCGGTTCAACCACCATCTTGCCGTACAGTATTTTCATGCCGTTCCCGACCTGCTCCAGGTCGTTCGTCATCCGAGCCATCAGTTCAGAAGTGCCGACGTCACTGATTTGCCGGGTATCCTGGTGAATCGCTGCCCGGTAAAATCGGTTTCGCAAGTCGAAAAGCGTTCGACAAACCAGACTGCCGACCAGAAATTCTTGCCAAAATTCAAAAAATCCCTTGATGGCGACCCCAACAATCACCGCGACGATGATGCAGCAAAATGTCTCAAAGCGGCTTTCCGGCAAGTAATTGACAACCTTCGACTTCAACAAGCGGAAGCGGTAAACCCAGGTTCGATGCGTTTCCAAATCGCCTTCGGCTTGCGCTAAATCTTTCGTGAGACGGCGGAGTTGATTCTCCCGATCTGGTGCCTCCGGGTGCTCTTGCAAAAATTGCATCCCGAGCCGCAAATGCTCAATCTGCCGGTGAAGCAGCGGATCGTTGGCGAGCCGATCGTAGCGGTTGATTTCTGAATCCACCCACTGCTGCAGATTCTGACCTGAGCTGAGAATTTTCAACACCGGAAAGATGGCTGAAAGATTCAGACTCCAGAAAACAGCCACAAAACCGGCGGCAAGGACCGACAGAAACAAACGATGGCGATAAGGCCATGAGTGCTTCAAACATCGAATAAAATTACGCATCGGGCGGCTGACTCCGGCATCGGTGCCCTGGCGTCCGGAAAACTGCCCGCTTATATCTCATCCAGCGTGTCTCGGCAACCCAGCTTGAGCCCAGGATTCCGTCCCAACGACGAAAATTCTCATTGCCTCTCCTGCAAGATCCGTTCAAATTAAATGAATTGAAGTGAATGCCAAGCTGGAATGATCCGTGGAGTCTCTGCAATGAGGCCACTGGTGCCGCTACTCAGCGTACTTGCCTGCGCTGGCGCTGCTACTCTCGTCCCTGCGGAATCGCCTGATCCGACATCCCTGACAATATCCGCCGAGCAACGGGCAAAAGCGCGTGCTCTCGTTCAACAACTCGGCAGCGATTCCTACTTGCAACGTGAACAAGCCAACCGAGAACTCCGCAAAATGGGTCGCTTGGCTTTGCCAGTCCTTACTGAGATGATCGCTGTTGAACAAGACCCAGAGATCCGTTTTCGTTGCGAATTATTACTCCCACAAGCCGAAGCTGAAGATTTAAAAGCCCGCATTGAAGTCTTCCTCGCAGATGAAGAAGGGAGATATCACCACGACTTGCCCGGCTGGACAAAATACCGGACGATCGTCGGCACCGATCGCTCCAGCCGAGCATTATTTGCCGAACTCTTAAAACATCGGGATTTTCATGACTTGCTGCTGGCGTCCGAAAAAACACCCGCAGAACTCGGCCGAGCGATTGTGGCGCGTCGCGAACTGATCCAACAGCGGATGAATCCGTCGTTCCCGATTCCCGGTGAAGTTCGCCCAACTCTGCCCTCTTTACCCGAAATCGCTCTGTTGCTGTTTTGTGAATCGCTCGTTTCAGAAAAAGATGCCCCGTTTGTTACACCCCAGTTTCATCTCTCGAATTTTCTGTATCAGCCTGCCGGCCGCGAAGCCGCCAGTGGCTCTGGCCCGTTCGGCACCAGCTTTCGACGTTTAACCTTGCATTGGCTTGACACTCGCGACGGGATTCATGGCATCAACACCGCCATGAGTGTCGCCCAAAATTTAAATTTGGGAGCGGCCGAGGTCACCAAACATGCCGCCCGGATGCTTACAACCCCCGACGCGGCAGCCTGGAATCGGAGTAACGCCGCCTGCTTGATCGCAGCCTACAAAGGGCGAGAACAACTTCCGGCACTGGTCAAACTTTTCGCGGATGATACCATCCTCATTCGCGCCAACAATCAGCTTCCAGATATCCAACTTCGGGATGTTGCCCTGGCCATGGCCGTACTGCTCACCGATCAAGACCCAAATGCCTATGGCTTTGAAGTGGCCAACGCGAATCCTCAAGCACGCTACAATCCAACCACGTTCCGGTTTCGTGATGACAAAGACCACACCGCCGAGGATAAAAGGCAAGCAGCCTTCAAAAAATGGGCCGACTGGTATGCCAAACAACCCCGATAAGTGCCAAACTCAGCCCCTCCGACATCTCGGACAAATGATTCTCGCAGAGAACAACGATCATGAACGCCTCCATGTTCCTCATCATGTTCTCTCTCGCTGGCCAACCAAGCGAAGCCGCTGCCGCCGCTGGCAACCCCGCTACGCTTCACCCTTCCGAAGCCGACCGCAGACGAGCCGAAGAATTGGTCAATATGCTTGCTAGCCCAATTTTCCGCCACCGGGCGAATGCCATCCAGCAATTACGCCAAATGGGCCGCCGAGCATTGACGGTGATTGCCCCGGCCAGTGAATCCCATCCGGATCCGGAAGTTCGCTTTCGCTGTGAATTATTGCGGCCCGCCGCGGAAGCCGAGGAATTCACCGCACGATTGCAACTCTTTCTGGCCGATACAGCCGGACAATACGAGCACAGGCTTCCCGGTTGGCAAACATTTCAAAAACTTGTCGGCACAGGCCAACACGAGCGAGTCTTCTACGTCACACTCCTGAAATCCGAAAACAATCGAAGCCTGCTCGCCGAATTGTCCTCCGCCCCTGAAGAACTTCGTGCCAAGCTTTTGAATCGATTGTCCGATCTGCATGCCAAGATGTTTCCGCAATTTCTCGCACCAGGAGAAAAACGTTATTCACCTAGCTTGGATGATGCCGTCACGGTCCTTCTGGCCGAAGCCACCTTGGCTGAGAACCTGCCCCCGACCACCCGATTATCAAGCCTTAATCTGATTTATCAGAACAACTTTCGTCAGGCCCTCGCTTCTCCAGAAACAAAACCGATTCTCGAAGCGATCTTAAAGCATTGGTTGAACACCCGGCCAGGTACAAACGGGCTGGTGCTGGCCATGAACGTCGCCCACAATCTGAAAATACCCGCTGCTAGCGACTACGCGGCCCGCGTCCTCGAAAATGACACGATCCCGGCGACCACTCGTGCCCTTGCCGCCATGCAACTGGCGGCCTCCGGAGATAAAAAATACCTGAACTTACTTGAAAGCCTCTTTAATGATACATCAGTCATTCGCCAAGGCACAGAGGATTATCCAATCGAACTCCGTGACGCCGCACTCGCGGCAAGCATTTTGCTCGCCGGCAAAGATCCGATCGACTTCGGATTCATTTCGAAAAAGATCCGTGGTGCTAGCCAGAAATATTATTACTGGAATTACAGTTTCCGGGATGATCAATCACGACATGCGGCATTTTCACGCTGGAGATCGCACGAGGCCGGAGCTTCGCAATAAATTTCCGTAGCGTCATACCACGCTTCGGTGTTGGACCGACAACATCATCGCTTTCATCTTGATGAATCAACTGCACCATAATTTCAAGACCTGACTCGATAGTCTCATGATTATTTGCTGACTCCTGCCAACCGGTTCTTTTGATTTCAGTGAGCGACAACAGGCGGTTTGATCGCAAACACGCGGACACTTGCGGCATAATCGTTCGCATCATACTGCTCGAGCAACGCCTTCAATCGGGCATGATACTCAGACTCCACGGCCGCCGGGCTCGGGCGACAGCATTCGGACCGCGGCTCCGACGCTTCCGAAACCGTAAGCGTCAGGCTACCCTCGCTGGGGTTCGACTCGTTCATGACAGGCGAACAGCAAACTGATTGATTTTCCACCTTGGCATAAGCGTTCAAGTCTTTGCCCGTGTCGATCACCTGGATCCCGACAAAACCTGCTTCGGCCAGCAGTCGCTCGTATTCCGGAATCCGTAACGCACCGGCGATGCAGCCGACGAATGCCGCTACACTCTCGCGCAGCTCTGCCGGTAAGTCTTGCTTCAAAGCGATATCTGAGACCGCAACCCGACCGCCCGGCTTCAAAACGCGAAACATTTCCCGGAAAACAGCCCGTTTATCCTCGGCCAGATTAATCACACAATTGGAAATCAGACAGTCGACACTCGCGTCGGCCAAGGGCATCGCTTCCATCGTCGCAAGATGAAATTCCGCATTCTCCACACCGGCTCTTTGGGCATTGAGGCGAGCACGTTCGATCATTTCCGGCGTCATGTCGATGCCGATCGCTTTCCCTTCCGGCCCGACTTTTCGGGCCGCGAGCAGCACATCGATGCCGCCGCCACACCCGAGATCGACGACGACCTCGCCCGGTCGCAGATTTGCCGTCGCCGTCGGATTCCCGCAACTCAGCCCCATGTTCGCCTCGGGGGGCAAGCTCGCGAGTTCCTCCGGGCTGTAGCCAAACGCTTCGGCGACCGCACGCACCCCGTCATGTGCCGTGCTTAAGCCACTCCGAGCCACAGCTGCATACTTGTTCCGGACTTCATCCTTCAGACTCTCTTTGGCCATCACATTTACCCTAGGTGGGTGATTCGATGAAGCAGCTCTACCTTCAATCCCCGTGAGGGTGTTTGTCGGGTTGATTGAAAGTGATTACAGTCTATAAGTGAAAATAAGTTTTGGTTATGAGAAAGTTACCCCGATATCCGGGGGCATCCGATTTTCCGTGGCAGCTCGAACGCTGGTGAAACCGTATGCAAAAATCAAAGAGATTCAACCCCGGACGAGTTTAGCAAATTGAATCTAGCGAAGTTGGAAGGGCGGAATCACATTTGGACCTGCCTTGACGACGACACGAAACGGGGCTTTTTGTGGTGAATTATATCGCCCATTCAGTCGGTCGGTTTCGCCGTCGCGATAATCAGGCATCGGGGTAACGGGCAAAGTAATTCGAACATCGTAGGTACCCGCGGGTAAGCCATCACCTTCCTGGTAAGTTTCACAAACGTATTTACCTTCAGAATTGGTAAGCACTTCACAGCCAAAGTGAGTTTGATTGGAGCCGGGAATGCTCCGAAATTGAACCCACGCACCAGGTGCAGGCTTGCCTTGATAGAGGACTGTTCCCGAAACTGGATACGTCGGGACTTTCTGAAGAGGGGTATACCCAGCATCAACATTTCTGGAGGTGGTTGACTCACTACCACATCCCGTAAGAGCGCTGATAATAGCGATGGACACAAGGTATCTATACAAACAAGCTGGCTTCATGATCATCTCTTAATAAAAGATAGATCCCAGCAAAATAGAGAGACAATTCATCTATCTTGCTGGGATCCGCTATGCTGGAAGCGAATGATCCTCAAATCAGTCGAGGTTATCGATAGGGTTACCGTCGCCGCGTGCTGTGATTCGCTGGAGGGCTCCCAGTGAAATTGTATCTCGCAGAGCACGGACTGATCCGTCTCCGAAGCACACATTCACAATACCATTGTGGAATGAATACAATTCACCTTGATTCCAGGCATTGACAGCGACAGCCGTCGGCACATGGGCGGCCGTAGTCACCTTGCCGGCGGGAGCAACGCCAGGAGTAACCGGTCCACGAGTCCCAGCATTGACGATATTGTTCGATTCCGAAGCCCAAGCACCACGGACACCCCAAGCAGTCGTGCTGCCATCGTTATAAATTCTGGGAGGAGCACCGGACCATCCCTGATGACGGGCACCGGATTCACCAAGCATCAACGTATTGCTTAGACCATCCGAAATGGCCAACATTGCGGTCGGAGCATTGTGTGTCAGAACAGCTCGAACAAGTTCATCGCCAGGATAGGTCATACCCAGAGCTTCCCAAACAGCTGAATTGTTATTTCCTCGAGTGATCACCCAGTAATCAGAGGTGGCGGGTGGTTTCGATGCATCTACCCAGGTCATCGGCAAGGCGGAAGGATGCACTGTGTGCGACCCCCCAACGGAAGGGCATTCATAAATCTTAATCCGAACTGCTGCGACTGGCTGATTCACTGGATCGTTCCAGTTCAAGCGGAAATTATAATTTCCCCCGCCAGCGATTGTCAAAACATTGCCTTGTTCGATAAATGGAAGAATAATCGTATGAAACCCTTGCCGTGAGTAACCACCGGAACCGGGAGTGAATCGATACTCTTCCATCAACCGATGCAAATTGTTTGTGCTGCTCGTGTTCACAATACCAGGAGGAAGCATCCCGTAAATGCCTTCATAATTGTGAACTGCCAAACCGAGTTGTTTCAAATTGTTTTGGCACTGCGTGCGGGCGGCGGCTTCGCGGACTTTTTGTACTGCCGGCAAGAGAAGGCCGATCAACACGGCGATAATCGCGATCACTACCAAGAGCTCTATCAACGTAAAAGCGCTTCGACACCGATCCATCCGACTCATCATGCAACAACTGCTGATCCCGCAACTCATAATAATGCTCCTCAATGAATGATAACGTTCGGCAACGACCGTATTAAGGCTTCTGCCTTTCGATGGAAGCGCGTTTCCCCGCCGGGGGCCGGACACCGATGAGCTTGCGTCCGACGTCATAACTCGTGAACTGACACTGATACACATGACCTCGTATCAGTATTCAGTTGGTTCAAACACTACCAGCAAGCCATGCTGACAATGTACCATCAATGGGAATTTTATAGTCCATCCAATCCAATTTGATTCTATCCCGTTGACTGTCACTTCAGGGCAAAAGTATTGGTATTCTTCTGCATCAGGCTGAACAACAGAACTCGTGTGAATTTTCGATGAAGGATAACCAGAGCTTGATTTCATCCAGTTTTTCAGAACTTATCTCATTACCTATTAAATAACGTCGATTTCCAACACGGTGGACACGGATTCTCAAGGATTTTCAGGTGGTTAACCGAGGACTCGGCGGGCTTGGTGCGGCGGGTCATCAGCTATACCCACCAATGCCGCATCACTTTGCGTCACGGTGCTCATTGCCAGCGAGGCGGCACCTGAAGAGGTCTTGTTCCGCCTGATCAGCCCTGCTGGGAAGCCAATGCCACGGTCATGAACCATTAAGTTTTGTTGAGCTGATTTTCCTTCGATGACCATTTAGGTGCTCTGCGACCATTGTCGATCATCCCACGAGAAAACTGATTTGTGAGGGCACGGCTAATTTAACCGCTTGTGAGTTGAACAGGAATCTGCTACAGTTCCAAAGTGTAATACATCGTATTTCGAGATGGAGCCCGTTCGATGTCCTCCTACTTGCGATTGCTGACCCTGATGGTCGTTGCCGTCTCGGTTTCAGGCTGTCAATCCGAGAGCGTTTGGCCAGACCGAGCAGGACCGAAGGTTGTGGTTTCGTTTGCCCCGTTATATTCGTTCGCGAGCACTGTAGCCGGTGATGACGCGGTGGTGCAAACGCTGATGAGCACCCAGGGACCGCATCATTTTGATCCGAATCCGAATCAGGCGCGATTGTTGTATGGG
>Ga0308411_10000867_pt1 | contig 20412 bp, 16 predicted proteins | sample HotsprottomLayer_2_FD_203530 | JGI IMG/M metagenome (GOLD analysis project Ga0308411, IMG submission 203530) | Hot spring phototrophic mat microbial communities from Octopus Spring, Yellowstone National Park, Wyoming, United States -... | ecosystem: Environmental > Aquatic > Thermal springs >...
TACGGCGTGAACGGCATCCTGATCTGGGCCACGACCTATTGGCACAGCCCGGAGGCCTACCCGGACGCGCTCCAAGACCCGTGGCGAGACCCGATGAGCTGGGTCACCAGCTACGGCACCCCGCGGGGCGCGCGCCTGCCCTGGGGCAACGGCGACGGGCGGTTTTTGTATCCGCCGCGGCGCGACCCGAACACCGCCACCGCGCCCTGCTTGGACGGGCCGATCAATTCGGTGCGCTGGGAAAACCTCCGGGACGGGCTCGAGGACTACGAGTACTTCTGGCGGCTGGACCGGGAGGTAAAACGCCTCGAGGCGCAGGGGCAGAAGCCCGCGGTGCTCGCGCAAGCCCGGCGGTTGCTGGAGGTGCCGGCGGCGGTGTCGCGCGACCTGACGCATTTCACGACCGACCCGCGCCCGTTGCTCGCCCATCGTGACCGCCTGGCGCGGATGATCGAGCGGTTGCAGCAGGTGCCATGAAACCGGCATGAACGGCCCGGCCGGTTCGCCGGACCCGACAACAGACCGCGAAAGCGGCGGGTTCCCGCGCCGCCCCGGGGGCATTTGTCGGCTCGGTTGACCAAGCCCTGTCTCCGGCGCATCCTCGGGTCATGACTGCCACGGAAGTTCTCGAACTGGTACGGCAACTGCCCCGCGAGGAAAAGTTGCAAGTGCTCGAAGCCCTCGCGCACACGTTGCGGACCGACCTGGAAGCCCCGCCGCCTGCTCCCTGTGGGACCGACCTGGCCGCGGCGGCGGCGGCTTTGCGGGAAGAGTACCTGGCCAATCCCGAATTGACCGCCTTCACCGTTTTGGACGGCGAGGAGCTTCATGAGGCGCGGTGAGGTCTGGCTGGTAAACCTTTCGCCGACCGTGGGGGCGGAGATCACCAAGGCCCGGCCTGCGGTGATTGTCAATGACGACGCCGTGGGAGTGCTTCCCCTGAAGGTGGTGGTGCCCATCACGGAGTGGAAAGAACGCTATGCCGCTGCGCCGTGGCTGGTGCCCTTGCTTCCCCACCCCGGAAACGGCCTGTCCAAGCCCTCGGCGGCGGATGCCTTCCAGGTTCGCTCCGTCTCTGAACGACGCCTGGTGCGCCTCTTGGGGAGGCTTTCTCCGGCCGAGATGCAACAGATCGGCCGGGCGTTGTTCAAAGTCCTGGCCTTGGAGGAAAGGGGCGCGTAAGCGCCGGGGGAGCGCTCGGGCCCACTCGCGAAACACTGAAGGCCCTCCGAGGTCCGGAAGGCGGGCAGCGTCACCGGCTTTGCTCGAGGAGCTGCTCGGCGTGTTGAGGGGTGACGCGCTCGTGGAGGGTGTCGTTGAGCATCAACACCGGGGCCGTGTGGCAACTGGCCAGGCACTCGACGAACTCGACGGTGAAGCGGCCGTCGGGGGTCGTCTGCGGGCCGTGCGCGGCGGGGTCCAGGCCGAGCTTGGCGCAGAGGTGCCGGTAAAGCTCGTGCGACCCGGCCAGGGCGCAGCTCAGGGTGCGGCAAATCTTGAGGTGGAACCGGCCCACCGGCCGCTGGCGGAACATCGGGTAAAAGGTGACCAGCTCGAGGATGTTGATGGGCTGGAGGTCCAACTTGCGCGCGGTCCAGGTCATGGCCTCGGGGGTGAGGTAGCCGAAGTGGTCCTGGAGGGCGTGCAGCACCATGACGCTGGCGCTGCGCTTGTGCGGGTAGCGCGCGATCAGGGCGTCAATCTCCGCCTCCAGCGGCGCGGGCACGGCGAAGTTCATGGGGTTTCGAGGGGGCGACGCAGTTTTCCCCGGTCGAGGAAGACCTGCACTTGGTGAGCGGTTCGGAGCAAATCCCTCATCGGCGGGCTCGCTGAAACCAGTTCTGCGGCTCGACCAAACCCGCGGTCGAACGGGAACGCCCTTGTTGCCGGGCGGCCCGGTAGGCCGGTTCCAGAGCCGCCACGGCCGCGGCGGTATCCACGGTGCGGAGCGCCGCTCGCCGCAGCCTCGCGGTAACTTGCTCCGCCTCGCGCCCAGCGCGGACCCGGGCGCGGGCGCGGGCGGTTTCCCGGGCGGGTTCGGTCGGGTTCATCGGTCGCATTCTCCCATGACGAAGTCCAGCGAGCCCAGGATGGCCACCACGTCGCTGATCAGGTGTCCGGGCAGGAGGCGGCCGAGGATGGCGAGGTTGACGAAGGAGGGCGCGCGGATTTTGAGCCGGTAGGGGACGCCACCGCCGCGGCTGTGGAGGTAGAACCCCAGCTCGCCCTTCGGGTTTTCGGCGCCGAAATAGACCTCGCCCGGCGGCGCGTTCACGCCCTGGGTCACCAGCATGAACTGGTGGATCAGCTCTTCCATGCGTGTGAGCACCTTGTCCTTGGGCGGCAGCACGATCTTGCCGTCGTCCACGTTCACCGGTCCGCCGGGCAACTGGTCCAGGCACTGATGAATGATCCGCACACTCTGGCGCATTTCCTCCATCCGCACCAGGTAGCGGTCGTAACAATCGCCCACCGACCCCACCGGCACGTCGAAGCGGAGCTGGTCATAGACCAGGTAGGGATGCGCCTTGCGCACGTCGTAGTCCACGCCGCTGCCGCGCAGGTTCGGGCCGGTCAGGGCGTAGGCGATGGCGTCGGCCTTCGGGATGACGCCGAGGTCGCGGGTGCGGTCCACCCAGATGCGGTTGCGGGTGAGGAGGGCCTCGACCTCGTTGATGGCGGGGAGCACCTCGCGGGCGAAGCGCCGGCACTGGTCGGTCCAGCCGGGGGGCAGATCGCGCGCCAGGCCGCCGATGCGGGTGTAACTGGTGGTGAACCGGGCGCCGGTCAGCGCCTCGCAGAGGTTGTAGATTTTTTCGCGCTCGGTGAAGGTGAGCAGGAACACGGTCATGGCGCCCACGTCCATCGCGAAGGCGCCCAGGCCCAGCAGGTGCGAGGAGATGCGGGCCAGCTCGCAGCAAAGGACCCGGATGTACTGGCAGCGCGGCGGCAGGCGGTCCTGGATGCCCAGGAGCTTTTCCACCGCCAGCACGTAGGCCACGTTGTTGGCCAGCGGCGCCAGGTAATCCAGCCGGTCCGTGTACGGGATGAACTGCGTCCAGGTCAGGTTCTCGGCGATCTTCTCATCGCCGCGGTGCAGATAACCCACCTCCGGCACGGCCCGCGTGATGACCTCGCCGTCCAGCTCGAGCACGATCCGCAGCACGCCGTGCGTCGAGGGGTGGGACGGGCCCATGTTCAGGACCATCTTTTCCGCAGGCAGGTCCTCGAGTTCTGAAGCCGGCGCCGGGCCGGCCGCCACGGCGGCGGTCCGCGCGGCGGGGTCGGGGAATTCCATCTCCCGGGTGGTGGTCATGGGAATCAACGTTCCGGCCCGCGGGCGCGCGGTTCACGCTCGAGGGCGTCCCGGCCGCCCGGGGCGGTAACAAACGGCCCGCCCTCGAGGGGGGCGGCCTCGGTGAAAGCCACGCCGGGCATCTCGGAGGGCCGGCCGGCCAGGGGAAAGTCCTTCCGCAGCGGAAAGTACGGGTAGCCCTCCCACATCAAGATGCGGCGCAGGTCCGGGTGCCCGCGGAACCGGATGCCCATCATGTCGTACACCTCGCGCTCGTGCCAGTCGGCCGCGGGCCAGACGCCGGTGACGGTGGGCAGCTCGGACTTTTCCTCGCTCACGTGGGTCTTGAGACGCAGGTGGCGGTGGTGGCCCAGCCCGTAAAGCTCATACACGACCGTCCAGCGCGGCTCCTCGCCGTAGTTGTCCACACTGGTCAGGTCCAACAGGAAATCAAAGCCCAGTTCGTCCCGGGCAAACTGGCACACCTCGGCCACGCGTTCGGCGTCGGCGAGCGTCACGGTAATTTCGCCGCGGAACTCGACCGGCTCCGAGATCAGGTCGCCGAAGCGGGTCCGCAGGCGCTGGGCCAGGTCGCGGGCGCTCATGCGGGCTGCAAGACGTCGGGCCGGGCGGCGGGGGCCGGGGGCGCGAGCGCGGGGGCGGGCGGGCCGGGCGGGGGCGCCTTTTTGAGCGTGGCGAGCACCGGCTCGCGCTGGACCTTGGCCTGGAGTTTGAGCAGGGCGTCCAGCAGGGCCTCGGGCCGCGGCGGGCAACCGGCCACGTAGATGTCCACCGGCAGGATGCGGTCCACGCCCTGGAGCACGGCGTAGCTGCGGTACATGCCGCCGGTCGAGGCGCAGGCGCCCATGGCGATGACCCATTTGGGCTCGGCCATTTGCTCGTAGAGCCGCTTGACCACCAGGGCCATTTTGTAGGTGACCGTCCCGGCCACGATCATCACGTCCGACTGCCGGGGCGAAAAGCGCATCACCTCGCTGCCGAAGCGGGAGATGTCGTACCGGCTGGCGCCGGTGGCCATCAACTCGATGGCGCAGCAGGCCAGACCCATCGGCATGGGCCAGAGGGAGTTTTTACGAAACCAGTTGATCGCGGCGTCCAGGCGGGTCACCACCACGTCGCCCTCGATCTTGGAGTCGTAGCCGAAGACGGTTGAATTGCTCATGCGGGTGCGGCCGCGGCCGGCGGCGGCAGGCGCAAACTAGGGCGGGTCCGCCGAGCTCGCAAGCGGATTCCCGGCGCGCGCGTCGGCGGGCGCCACGGCCAATTCACCAAGGGGTGTGGCGTCGGGGTTGGCGCGTGCTGAAGGCGGGGCGCCGCCCGTCTTGGCGCTTGGCAGCCCGCGCGGTTGCGACTATCCAAGGGCGCGTGCCAACCCCAACCGTGCCCGGCCCGACGCCGCCCGCCGCGGCGCGCGCCGCCGCCGCTTCCCGTTGACCCATGCGCCTGCAAGCCCTCGACTGGTTCATCGTGCTGGCCTCCGTGGCCGTGTGTTTCCTGCCCGCGCTGTGGTTCGCGCGGCGCGCCGGGCGGAACGTCGCCGAGTTTTTCGCCTCCGGCCAAAGCGCGCCGTGGTGGCTGGTGGGCGTCTCGATGGTGGCCACCACCTTCAGCGCGGACACGCCGAACCTGGTCACGGACATCGTGCGGGACAAGGGCGGCATAGCCGGCAACTGGGTGTGGTGGGCGTTTGTGCTCACCGGCATGGCCACGGTGTTTTTTTACGCCCGGCTGTGGCGGCGCTCCGGCGTGCTGACGGACCTCGAGTTTTACGAAATCCGCTACGCCGGGAAGGCGGCCGGCGCGGTGCGCGGTTTCCGGGCCATTTACCTGGGCCTGTTTTTCAACGCCGTGATCATGGCCACGGTGAACCTGGCGGCGGCCAAGATCGCCAGCGTGGTGCTGGGCTGGCCGCGCGGGCAGACGCTGCTGGTCTGCGGGCTGATCAACGTGGTCTTCGCCGCCACGTCCGGCCTGTGGGGGGTGCTGGTGATTGACCTGATCCAGTTCGGCATCGCCATGGCCGGGTCTTTTGCGCTGGCGTGGTTCGCTCTGCAACAGCCGCAGGTAGGCGGACTCGCGGGCTTGGTGGGCCAGCTCCAGGCGCGCGCGCCGGACCTGGTGAGCCTGTTGCCGAACTTCAACCACGGGGAGCTGGCGCTGACCATTTTCATTATCCCGCTCACCGTGCAGTGGTGGTCGGTCTGGTATCCGGGCGCCGAGCCGGGCGGGGGCAGTTACATCGCCCAACGGATGCTGGCCGCGCGCTCGGAGCGGGACGCGCTGGGCGGGACGTTGTTGTTCAACTTCGCCCATTACGTGCTGCGGCCCTGGCCGTGGATTCTGGTGGCGCTGGCGTCGCTGGTGATCTTCCCGGACCTGGAGGCCATCCGGGCGGCGTTCCCCGGTGTGGACCCGGCGCTGGTGGGGCACGACATCGCCTACCCGGCGATGATGAAGTTTCTGCCCGCGGGCTGGCTGGGCCTGATGGTGGCCGGGCTGCTGGCGGCGTACGTCTCGACCATGATCACGCACCTGAACTGGGGCACGTCGTACCTGGTGCACGATTTTTACCGGCGCTTCGTGCGGCCGGACGCCCCCGAGCGGCACTACGTGCGGGTCGGCCGCCTGACGACGGTGGGGCTGATGCTCGTGGCGGCGGCCTTCACGCTGTTCATCGAGACGGCCAAGGAGGGTTTTAGCCTGTTGCTCCAGGTCGGCGCGGGCACGGGCCTGATTTACCTGCTGCGCTGGTTCTGGTGGCGGATCAACGCTTGGACGGAAATCGCCGGGATGATCGCGTCGTTTGCCGTGTCGGCGCTGTTGTTCGTGCTCCAGAAACAGGGCCACGGCCTGCCCGAGCCCTGGCCGTTGGTGGTGACGGTGGCCGCCACGACGCTGGTGTGGTGGGCGACCACGTATCTGACCCCGCCCACGCCGCGCGCGCAGTTGCTGCGGTTCGTGCAACGGGTGCGTCCGCCCGGCCCGGGTTGGCGCAGCTTGCGCGCCGAGGCGGGGGTGACCGCCAGCGAGGACAGCCTGCCGCTGGCGTTGCTGGGCTGGGCGCTGGGGTGCGCGGCGGTGTGGTCGGGGCTGTTTTGCGCGGGCAGTTTCCTGCTCGGGCAACCCGGCCGGGCGGCGGTGTTGCTGGTGGTGTTTGCCGGCTGCGCCGCCGGGCTGGTGCGCGTGGTGCCGCGGCTGTGGCGGGGCGGCAAAAATGGCGCGGGCCGCGAGGCCGCCCGCGCCTGAAAGGGAGTTGCGCCGCGCGCGGCGCTCAGGCGAGCTTGTAGTCGCCGGGCATGGGCACCTTCGGGAAGGGCAGGGGACCGAACTCGTATTTGTCCGGGCCCAGGCGCATCTTCGAGTTCAGGGCCTGGTCCCACTCGACGGTCTGGCCGGTGTAGGCGGACTCGCGGCCCATGATGGCGGTGAGGGTGCTTTCGGCGAGGTTTTTGGCCTCGTTGATGGGCTGGCCGGCGCGGATGCTGGCGATGAGGTTCTGATGTTCCTGCTGGTAGGCGTTGACCTCGGGCTCGCGGAAGCGCCACACCGCGCCCTCGCGCGGGCGAATCCAGTTCGCGCAGTTGCTGGCGCCCCGGGTGCCGACCACGGCCTCCTCGACGCGGCCCTCGCAGTGGTTCATCTGGCGGGCCTGGCTGAACATGCGCACGCCGTTCTCGTACTCGTACTCGACGGCGAAGTGGTCGTAAATGTGGCCGTGGATGGGGTGTTGCCGCGCCTGGCGGCCGCCCATGCCGTAGGCCTTGATCGGGTGGCCGCCCATGACCCAGTTCATGATGTCGAGGTTGTGGACGTGTTGCTCGACGTAGTGGTCGCCGCTGACCCAGGTGAAGTAGTTCCAGTTCCGCAACTGCCATTCCATGTCGGTCATTTGCGGGGTGCGCTCGATGACCCAGATCACCCCGCCGTTCCAGTAGCAGCGCAGGTACTGGATGTCGCCGATGGCGCCGTCGCGGATGCGTTTGATGGTCTCGTTGTAGCCGCGCATGTGCCGGCGCTGGGTGCCGGCGGCGATGCCGAGGTTTTTCTTTTTGGCCAGCTCGTAGGCCTCGAGCAACAAGCGCACGCCGGGCCCGTCCACCGCCCCGGGCTTTTCCATGAACACGTGCTTGCCGGCCTCGATGGCGGCCTTGACTTGCACGGGCCGGAAATGCGGCGGCGTGGCGTGGATGACGTAGTTGATGCGGTCCACCTCGAGCAGCTTCTTGTAGCCGTCGAAGCCGGTGAAACACATCGCGTCGGGGATGTGGATGCCCAGCTTGGCGAGGTTTTCCCGCGCCCGCGCGATCCGGTCCGGAAACACGTCGCACAGCGCGATGACCTCGACGTCCTTGTTTTTCACCGCCGCGCCCTCCTGGACGTCCTCGGTGTGGTACCCGGCGGCGGGGTAAATGACGTTCGTGGCCGCGCCCAAGGCATCGAGCACGGCGCCGGTGCCGCGGCCACCGCAGCCAATCACGCCGATGCGCACCTTTTCGAGGTCGGCCGCGGCGTGGGAGGTGAGGACAAACGGCGCCTTGCCCAACGCCGCCGCGCCGGCCGCGGCCAGCGCGGAGCGTTGCAAGAAGACGCGCCGGGTCGAGTGCAAGGTCGGGTCGAAATTCATGGGGTCAGGTTTCATGGCCGCCAGCGTAATAAGTCCCGCCCGGCAGGCCAGCGAAAATTGGCCGGGGCGGGGACTGGTTTTTTCCCCGCCGCCGAAGTAGGCTGCGGCCGTTCACACAAGACCATGAGCGCCCGCTACACCCTCGGTTTGGATTACGGCACGAACTCGGTTCGCGCCCTGCTCGTCAACACCGCCAACGGCCGTGAGGTCGCCACCGCCGTCTGGGGCTACGAACACGGCCAGGACGGCGTCATCCTCGGCCGCGACCCGAATCTGGCCCGGCAACACCCGGCCGACTACGTCAAGGGCGCCGAGGTCACGATCAAGAAGGCCCTGGCCGAAGCCCGGCGCACCGTGCGCGGCTTCCAGCCCGACCAGGTGGTGGGCATCGGCGTGGACACCACCGGCAGCACGCCCTTGCCGGTGGACGCCCAGGGCCGGCCGCTGGCCTTCCAGAAACGATTCGCCAAACACCCGGCCGCGATGGCCTGGCTCTGGAAAGACCACACCGGCGTGGCCGAGGCGGCCGAGATCACGGAAAAAGCCCGCCAGATGCGGCCGCACTACCTAGCCAAGTGCGGCGGCACCTATTCGAGCGAATGGTTCTTCAGCAAAATCCTGCACTGCCGGCGCACCGCCCCGGAGGTCTTCGACGCGGCTTACACCTGGGTCGAGTGCGCCGACTGGGTGCCCGCCATGCTCACCGGCACCGAAGCGCCGGACCAGCTCACCGTGGGCGTCTGCGCCGCCGGCCACAAGGCGATGTACAGCGACGACTGGGGCGGCTACCCGGACGCCGAGTTCCTGGGCGCGCTCGATCCCAAGCTGGGCGAGCTGCGCGCCCGGCTCCGGCCCAAAGCCTGGGCGGTGGACAAGTCGGTGGGCGGCCTCACGCCCGAATGGGCGGCGCGCACCGGCCTGCCGGCCGGCATCCCGGTCGCCGTGGGCGCGTTCGACGCGCACCTGGGCGGGGTGGGCAGCGGCATCGCGCCGGGCACGCTGGTCAAGATCATCGGCACCAGCACCTGCGACATGATGGTCGTGCCGGTGGGCCAGCCGTTGGCGGACATCCCCGGCCTGTGCGGCATCGTCAACGGCAGCATCCTGCCCGGCTACTGGGGCCTGGAGGCCGGCCAGTCGGCCGTGGGCGACATCTTCAACTGGTTCGTCAACTACCTCCAGCCGGGCGGCAAGAAGCTCGGCTCGCACGAGGAACTCACCAAAGGCGCGGCCCGGCTCAAGCCCGGCGAAAGCGGTCTGCTGGCCTTGGACTGGAACAACGGCAACCGCACCATCCTGGTGGACCAGCGGCTCACCGGCCTGCTCCTGGGCCAGACGCTTTACACCACGCCGGCGGAGATTTACCGGGCGCTCATCGAGGCCACGGCCTTCGGCGCGCTCACCATCATCAACCGCTTCGAGGAATACGGGGTGAAGGTCGAGCAGATCATCAACTGCGGCGGCATCGCCGAGAAGAACCCTCTGGTCATGCAGATTTACGCCGACGTCACCGGCCGGCCGATGAAGGTGAGCCGCTCGGCCCAGACCTGCGCCCTGGGCGCGGCCATCGCCGGGGCGGTGGTGGCGGGCGCGCACCCGGATTTCCCGAGCGCGCAGAAGGCCATGACCGGGCTGAAGCCGCGGGTGTTCCAGCCCAATCCGGAGGCCCACGCCGTTTACCGCCAACTCTACGGCCTGTATCGCAAGCTGCACGACGCCTTCGGCACCGCGGACTGGACCGGCAACCTCTACGACGTGATGAAGACGCTGATCGAGATTCGCAACCGGGTGCGGCAGTGACGGCTCTTCAGCGGCGGTTGCGGCAGGGCGGTGAGACGACGACGAGGCGCTCCCTTGGCGAACCCGGCCCGGCGCGGCGTCGTTTTCTGCGCGAGAGGCGCGGTCCGGGCGGAGCCAGGGTGTTCCCCGGCCGCGGGAAGTGCGAGGGAAGGCCGGTTTGCAAGGCCGGGCCTTTGGCAGCAATACGCCGGCGGCCCAATTAGTGCGGCATAACGGTTTGACTTGGTTTTTTCCGAAACCTAGATTCCTCGCGATGCCGGTGACTCACACGACCGCGGCTGCCCCCCGGACTCCGACCGCTCCCCCGCCGGACGCCTTGCCGTCCTGGCGGCTGATCGTGGCGCCGGTCCAACCCTTCCTGCGCGCGGTCGCCCGGCGGCTGGCCGAGCAGGTCGAAGCCTTCGAGCCGGAAATCCGCGAGCACGCCCGGTACGCCCTGGGCAGCCAGGGCAAACAGCTCCGCCCCGCCCTGGTGGGGTTGAGCGCCGAGGCCGCCGGCCGGGTCCACGACGACCACGTGACCGTGGCCACCATCATCGAGATGGTGCACCTGGCCACGCTGGTGCATGACGACGTGATGGACGCCGCCGCGCTCCGCCGCCGCCGGCCCACCCTGGCCGTCCAATGCGGCCCTGCCACGTCGGTCCTGGTGGGCGACTGCCTCTTTGCCCATGCGCTGGTGCTGGCCGCCAGTTTCCCCACCCCGGACGTATGCCGGGCCGTGGCGGCGGCCACCCGGACCGTGTGCACCGGCGAAACCATCCAGACCGAGCGCCCGGGCCGGCTGGACCAGGGCCGCGAGGCGTACTACCGCATCCTGCGGATGAAGACCGGCGAACTGTTCGCGCTGTCCTGCGAGCTGGGGGCGCAACTGGCCGGCGCCGGACCGGACGTCCAGCACGCGCTGCGGACCTACGGGATGGAACTGGGCACCGCCTACCAGATTTACGACGATTGCGTGGACCTGTTCGGCTCCGAATCCCAGGCCGGCAAATCGCTGGGCACCGACCTGCTCAGCGGCAAACTGACGCTGCCCCTGCTGGTGGCGGGCGAACGCACGCGCGGCCCGCGCCGCGAGGAGTTGGAAGCCCTGCTCCGCGCCTGGGAACCCCGGCACCTCGCCCGCCTGCACGCGTTGTTGCGGGAAGCCGATGCGTTGAGCGAATGCCAGCAGGTCATTGCCGAGTACTGTCGCCGCGCGGCCGCCGCTTTGCGCCCGCTGCCCGCCAACACCGGGCGTCTTTCCCTGAGCGCCGCGGCCGAGTTTCTGGCCCGCCAGGCCGAGACCCTGGGGGCCGGGGCCGAAGCCTGAACCCATGTCCTCGCCCGCCACCGTCACCCCGCCCCCGCGGGCCGGCGCGCCTTCCGGCGACACTCCGGAGGACGCCGAGCTGGTGCGCCGGGCGCAGGCCGGCGACCTGGAAGCCTTCGACACGCTGGTGCGCCGCTATCAGGAGCGCATCTACGGCGTGATCTACCACATGACCGCGCACCACGAGGACGCGGCCGACCTGGCCCAGGAGGCCTTTGTGCGCGCTTACCGGGCCCTGCCGGGCTTCAAGCAGGACTCGAGCTTCTTCACCTGGCTGTACCGCATCGCGGTGAACCTAACGCTCAATTTTCTCAAGCAACGCCGGCCTCGCGGGCAGATGAGCCTGGACGACCTCGACCTGCAGGCCGAGAACGACCCGGACCTGGTGGCGCTGGTCTCGGAGAAAACCCCGCGCCGCGACGCCACGCTGCGGGAGCTTCAGGAACGTTTGAACGCGGCGCTGCTCAAGCTGTCTGAACCCCACAGAATGGTGGTCACCTTGCACGACATTCAAGGGCTGCGGCACGAACAGATTGCCGAGATCATGAAGTGCAACGTCGGCACCGTCCGCTCGCGCCTGCACTACGCCCGCCAGCAGTTGCAGGCGTACCTCTCCGACTGGCTTCGCTGACATGGACCCCGAGCGCGCACAGTTCGACGACCTCCGGCGGTTGCTGGCCCTCAAACGCCACGAAGTGCCCCCGCCCGGCTTCTTTGAAACGTTCCCCGACCGCGTGCGGGCGCGGATTTTGGCGGAGTCGCGTGCGCCCGCCGCGCCGTGGTGGGCGCGGTGGGTCGCCCGGCCCGGCTGGCGGCCGGCACTGGCCGGGGCGTGCGCGGTGTTGGCGGGCGGCCTGTTGATCTGGCAGTTCGGCGCGCGTCCCGGTGGCACGGTCGCCCCGACTCAATTCCCGGCAGACGCCGCCGCGCCCGCGCGCTGGGCGGAGTCTTCGCTGACCCCGGCCACGGCGTCCGGCGCCCTGCCCGACGGGTCGCTGGCCGGCCGCCCGGCCGGCTCCCCGTCCTGGATGAACCCGTGGCCCGCGAACGCGGCGCCGCCCGGCTTGTTCGCGCCCGGGGCCGGTCTGCGCGGCGCGCTGACGCCGGCCGCGGCCACGAGCCATGCCCCGGCGGTCACGGTAACGGGGTTGAACCTGAGCACGCCGCCGCTCCGGTAAGGACGCGGCTCCGGCGGTCGGGCCGGTTTTTCGGGATCGCCGTTGTGGGCGCGGGTGTTTGAGGCGCGGCGCGGGGCTGCGGGTTCGTCCCGGCCGCTCAGTACGCGCGCACCAGCACGAGGTTGTAGCCGGCGGCGGTCAGGGTCATTTCCTCCTGGTCAATCACGGCATTGCCGCGGACCTCCTGCCCGCGTTCGTTTTGGAAGGTGATCTTGTAGCGCAGACTCGAGCCTTCGCGTTCCCAGGTGCCCTTGCCGGAGAAGTTCGCCACGGGGGTGACGGGCGCGGCGGGTTGGGCGGGCGGGGTGCTGCCGTCTTCGCCGGCGGTCGCGCCGGGGCCGCGGCGCATGAGGCCGTAGCGCTCGGCGTAGCCGGGGGGGAGTTGCGGCACGCCGGCGGCCTGTTGTTGGGCCTGACGGGCGGCTTCGTTGGCCGCGCGCAGTTGTTCGGCGATTTGCCGGGCCTGGTCGGTCAGTTCGGCCCGCAGCAACAGGCTCTTGTCCGGCGCGGCCATGAGTTGGAGCTGGGGAATCCAGACCAGGAGCAGTTGCTTGAGCTCGGCCATTTGCTTGGGCGGCATGTTGGGGTTTTTGCGCCGGGCCAGGGTGAAACTGCTGCGCGGGTCCACCTGCCACCAGCCGAGGATTTTTTCCTCGTCGTACTTGGCCGACTTGCCGGTGCGCAGGTACTGGTAGAGGTCCTTGAGCGAAAGGGTCTGCAGTTCGGCCGTCAATTCGGGGTTTTGGAGCAGGGCCACGATCTTGGGGTGGTTGATCAATTCGAGCACCGGCCCGCGGGTTTGCAGCAGGTTCAAGAGGGCGGTGTCGGTGGCGATTTCCTTGAACTCCGGCCGCTCGCCCCAGGCCAGGAAGGCGGGGTAATTGGCCAGGCGCTGCTGGAGCGGGGCGAAGTTCTGGTACACCAGCCCCACGATGTCACAGGCCAGGTAGTAATTTTCCGGCATCGGGTCCAGCGCCGCCAGCGTGCGGTCCAGCCCGGAGGCGGCGATGTCCTTGCGCACGCTGCTGAGGAAGCGTTGCAGGGCCGGGCTGTTCTCGTCGGTCACCTGCACCAGCGGATAGCCCAGGATGTAGATGACCAGCCCCACCAGGATCGAGTAAATCGCCCCGCCGCCCAGCCCCACCACCAGGCCCAGCCGCTGGTTCAGGCGCTCGAAGCGCAACCGGGTGTAGTCATCGGTCGCGTACTTGAAGTGCAACATCACCCGGTGATGCACCAGGAACGACAGGCCGACAAACACCAGCGTGATCAGGAAGAACATCACCACCGGCGGCAACAGCACGGCCCAAAACGGGTGGGTCAATCCCACCTTCGGCACCAGCGGCTTGAGCACCGGCCCCAGCGGCAACGCCAAAAAGCAGGCCAGGAGCGTGCCCACCAGCGTCACCAACGCCCGGATGGCCCCCTTGTAGTAACTGGTCACGCCCAGGATGACGAAAAGCGCAATGATAATCAGCCAGAGCAACATGGCCCAAGCCTAGCCCGGCCCCGGCCGCAACGCACGGAAAAAACTGCGGCCAGCCACGACGCATTTCCGTTTTTGCCGGTCGAAGGCGGCGTGGGGAAGCCACGCCCGGGGGGTGAATCCAACCTTGGAAGGGTTCCGCATCGTCACCTTGGAATAACCCCCAAGGCACCAAGACACCAAGCCGTGCCTCGGGCCTTCGTGCCTTGGTGTCTTGGTGGTTGTCCTGGGATGCGCTTCGGGCCGCTCGGGGAGGCGCCTTTTGACCCGGCCTCCCTCAGGCCGGCGACGCGTCCGCCGGCGCATCCAGGCACTGGCGCACGGTTTCCAGCAGCAGTTCCACCGGGCAGGGCTTCTGCAAAAAGGCCTCACCTGGGCCGGGGTGCCATTCCCGCCCGGCCAGCTCGGCGCTGTAGCCACTGGTGTAAATGACCTTGAGCTGCGGGCGGTCCAGCCGCAGCCGCCGCGCCAGGTCCCGGCCGCTCAAGCCACCCGGCATCACCAGATCGGTCAGCAACAACGCCACCGCGTCGCGATGTTGCCGCCACAGCCCCAGGGTCGTCAGGCCGTCGGGCGCCTCCAACACCCGGTAGCCGTGGCGCTCCAGCGTGGCGCGCGTCAACGACCGCACTTCCGGGTCATCTTCCACCAGCAAAATCGTCTCGGTGCCACCGCGCGGGGCAGGCCGCGAGGCGGTCGCGGAAGCCGCCGCCGCGGTCTCGGCCAGGGCGGGCAGATAGACCTCGAAGGTCGTGCCCCGGCCCGGTTCGCTCGCCACCTGGATGCACCCGCCGTGTTGTTTCACGATCCCAAAAACCGTGGCCAGACCGAGGCCCGTCCCCTTGCCCGGCTCTTTGGTGGAGAAAAACGGCTCGAAAATGCGCGGCAGGATTTCCGGCGGAATCCCGCAACCGGTGTCGCTGACGCGCAAGCCAACGTAAAATCCCGGCCGAACGTCCGGTAGCACGGCCGCCTCCGCGGCGCTGATTTCGCGCGTCGTGGTTTCGATGGTCAGCCGTCCGCCCTCGGGCATGGCGTCGCGCGCGTTGACGGCCAGGTTCATCAGCACCTGATCCAGCATCCCGGTGTCGGCGTGGGTCATCAACGGCGCGGGGTGCAGACGCAACTCCAGCCGCACGTCCTCACCGATGATCCGTTGGAGCATCTTGGCCAGATTCGACACCACGTTGTTCAGGTCCAGGTCGCGCGCTTGCAGGACCTGGCGGCGGCTGAAGAGCAACAACTGGCGGGTGAGGTTGGCCGCCCGCTCGGCGGCGGCGCGGATTTGTTGGACGCCTTCCCGCGCGGCGTCGGGCAGCCCGCCCCGCCCCGTGATCAACTCGGTTTGCAACAAGATCACGGTCAGGATGTTGTTGAAATCGTGCGCCACGCCGCCGGCCAACTGGCCAATGGCCTCCAGCTTTTGGGACTGGCGCAACTGCGCTTCGAGCTGCGCCTCGCGAGTGATGTCGCGCAAGACAGCGACGTAGTTGATGATCCGGCCCGCCGGGTCGCGCACGGGCGAGATGGTGGCCTCTTCCTCATAGAGCGTGCCATCTTTGCGTTTGTTGACAAAATGCCCCCGCCAAACCTCGCCGCGCGTGAGCGTTGCCCACAGCCGCTGGTAAAACTCCGCGTTGTGCTTGCCGCTTTTGAGAAACCGCGGGTTCCGGCCGAGGGCTTCCTGGGGGCTGTAGCCGGTGACCTTCTCAAACGCGGGATTGACGTACTGAATCTTGGCCTGGGTGTCGGTGATCACCACGGCTTCTGCCGCCTGTTCGATCGCCGTCGCCAGCCGGGCTCGGGCCTCTTCGGCCTGCTTGCGCGCGGTGATGTCCACGTGCGCGACGACCAGGAACGTCCGGCCGGAGTCTTCAAACCGCGTGGCGCGGAGCAGGAACCACCGCGGTGCGCCCGGCGAATGACACGGATATTCGAGGCGGAACTCGGGCACCTCGCCCCGGGCCGCTGCCCGCAAGCCATGGATGACCTCCCGCGCCGTGGCTGCATCTTCTCCATGGGCTGCTTCGCAGATGGCCAGATAATTCGCGCCCACGTCGGCGCGGGCGCGCGCGGGCGGATTGGCGGCGGCAAAGGACCGCCAGGCTTTGTTCACGGCCAGGATGGTGCCGTCCTCCGCCAGGACACAGATGTGGGCGGTGAGCGCATCCAGAACCTCCTGGTTGAACCGCGCCAACTCCGCGTTCCGCGCCTCGCTCGCCCGCAGCGCAGTCTCTTCCCGGTGTTTCCCGATCGTCACGGCGGCGAGATCCGTGGCCAGTTCGATGCACCGCAGATGCGTGGCGGACGGACGGCCCGGCTGCCGGTAGTAGATGGCAAACGTTCCCAGCAGGCGCCGTTGCGCATCGAAGATGGGCGTGGAACAGCAGGCGCGCAGTCCGTGCGCCAGGGCCAGCTCGCGGTAATCCTTCCACAGCGGGTCGGTGGCGATGTCCTCGACGATGACGGCTTCGCCGCGAAACGCTGCCGTGCCGCAGGAGCCGACGTTCGGGCCGATGGCCAGGCCGTCAATGGCGCGGGTGTAAGCCTCCGGCAGGCTCGGCGCGGCCCCGTGCCGCAGACGCACGCCGTCCTCGTCCAGCAGCAGCACCGAGGCGAGCATCCCCGGCTCAAGGGCCTCCAACTGTTGGTGCAGCGTGGTGAGCGTTGTGGCCAGGGGCGCCCCCGTGGCAATCAGTTTGAGCACCTGCGTCTGGCAGGCGAGGAAGGCCTCGGTTTGTTTGCGCTCGGTGATGTCCACCATGATCCCGCGCAGGCGGACGGGCCGCCCCGGCTCGGCGACGACGGTGACGATGCAGCGCAGCCAGACGATCCGGCCGTCGGCGGCGAGCATGCGATATTCGAACTCATGGTTGCGACCGGCGCGGGTCTCCTCGATGCAGAAGCCCACCGCGCGGTCCCGGTCCTCGGGATGGATGTGGTCGGCCCAGAACGTCGGCTCCTCAAGCCAGCGGGAAAGCGGGTAGCCGAGCAGCCGTTCGGCCTTGGGGCTGACGAAGCTGAACTGAAAAGTGGTGGCATCGGCTTCCCAGACGATGCCTTCGACGGAATCGAAGAGCGCGCGCAGCCGGGACTCGCTCTCGCGCAACGCCGTCTCCGCCTGCTCCCGCGCTTCGGCGGCGGACTTGAACTGGAAGAGCACCGGGCAGGCGTCGCCGGTGAGGGTGTCGGCCTTGCCGGCGCGCAGGGCGGCGAGAGCCGCCTCGGCTTCGGCGAGGCACTGGCACATTTTGGCCTTCGTGAAGTTGTCGCTTTGGCTCATGGGCGTTTTCCTCCCTCGTTCAAGCTCAGCGCCGCCAGCAACTGCGCTTCGTCGTCCAGCGAGCCGATGAGGGTACGGTCCCGGGGCAGGCCGCCTTCGAGGATGTCATCCAGGCCCTGGATGTGGGTGGGGGGTCCAGGTGCGCGGCTGATGCCGCAGCCGGAGAAGCGGATGTTTCGCGGATTGCCCTAGTTGGATGAGTTGTTCCCTTGCGTTTCATACGCCACGTCAAGTTTAACTAATGTTCACATGACGAGAATTTTGTTTCAAGGCTGTCGCGCTGTCAAGCGGCCAAGCAGGTGATGGGGCGCTTCGGGTGCATTTCAGTCTTTGAACCCCCCGCAACATTCCCGGGCTTTTCGCCGGTCCGGGCCGCGGCAGTATGGAGGGAGAACGGCTGTGGGTGGGGCTTGCTGAGGTCGGCGCCCAAACAACTCCAATGCGCCCGAAACAGCCCGGGCGGTTGTGTTCGGGTTGCCCATCGTTCTGGGGCTTGGGGTCGCTCAAAGCCGGCGCGGACGCCGGCGCTCCGACACGACGGGCGGTGGTGCCCTGGGGAGCGCCGGTCTCTGACCGGCTTGGCGGGCGCTTCACCGTTTTTCGCCGGGTCGAAGGCGGCGTGGGGGAGCCGCGCCGGGGGGGGTGAAAACAGCTTGGAAAGGTCCCTCAACGTTGCCTTGGTACAACCCCCAAGGCACCAAGACACCAAGCCATGCCTCGGGCCTTCGTGCCTTGGTGTCTTTGTGGTTGTCTTGGGGCGCGCCTTGGGCCGCTCGCCGGCCCGCCGCCGACCCCCTTGCAGGGGTGTGGGACGCATCCCGGAGCGAGGCGGGCGCGACTTTGCGGTTGCAGCGCCCGGCGGCCTTGTTAGCGTGCCGCCCGAAGCCAATGGAACCCGCGGGCGTGGCGGTTTTCGGCCCCGGTCGGTCGAATGCTGGCCCGCCCGGCACAGCAACGCACAAACCATGAGCACGCAAAACAACTTCCCCAAACTCCACAACGCCATGTGGCCCGGCCTGGTGGGCAAGGGCAGCCCCGGCGCCGAACCCTGCATTGACCTGGACACCATGCTCGACCTCACCGCCAAGGCCGAGGTCAACGGCGTCAAGTTCGACGGCGTGGACATCTTCCTCTACGAGCCGCACATCAACATTGACGCCAGCGACGACGACCTGAAACGCCTCGCCGACAAGATCGCGGCCAAGGGGCTGGTCGTCGGCTCGGTCGTCGCCCCCATCTGGCCGCCCACCGGCGGCGGCTCGGCCATGGGCAGCGAGGAAGACCGCAAGAAATTCGTCGGCCAGGTGGCCAAGGGCTGTCGCATTGCGAAAAAATTCCGCGAGCTGGGCGTGCGGCCCTACGGCGTGGTGCGCATTGACTCCGCCTGCAGCGTCACGGACTGGGACAAAGACCCCAAGGGCAACACCAAGAAAATCATCGCCACCTTCAAGGAAGCCGCCAAGGTCGCCAAGGACCACGGCGAGCGCCTGGCCGCCGAGGGCGAAATCTGCTGGGGCGGCATGCACTCCTGGAAATACATGCTCCAGGTGCTCGAAGGCGTGGGCCAGCCCAAGTGGCTGGGCTTCCAGGCGGACATGGCCCACACCCTCCTCTACGTGCTCGGCTACAACGCCCCGGAACACCGCCTGGTGCCGGAAGACTTCCACTGGGAGCCGGAGGTCTTCCACAAGGCCATGAAGAAGCTCACCAACGCCCTGCGGCCCTGGACGATTGACTTCCACGTCGCCCAGAACGACGCCACGGTCAAGGGCTCCGGCGAACACGAGAAGACCGGCAAGCACTGCCTGGCCACCGACCCCAACGGCAAGCTCAACATCCCGCGCGACTCCGGCTACTGGCTGCGCGACGAGACCGGCAAGGTGACCAAGAAGTTCAAACACATCTGCTGGGACGGTTGCATGTTCCCCAACGAGGTCATGCTGCGCCAGCAGACCTGGAACGACATCCTGGCGGCCATGATCCAGGTCCGCGAAAACCACGGCTGGAAGGGCTGAGCCATTCGGTCGCCGCGCTCACCAAGCGGCGGCCACCCCGGGCGCCGCCGTGGCCCGGACTCGACTGCTCAAGGGCTCGGCGTTGGCCCCGATGATTGCGTTCGGGCGGGGCCATTCGTGGAGGGCGCGGGCGGCGTGGCGTTGGTGGCGGGCGGCGGCGGACGGAGGCGGGCAAGCTCTTGCTCGAACTGCGCGACCCGCGCGGCATCGCCGGCCTTGCGAGCCAGCGGCAGGGCTTGTTCGTAGAAGCGCGCGCGGTCGGGGTAATCGGGATGCTCGCGGAAGAAGGCCGCGTAGAATTCCACGGCCTCGGCCTCCCGGCCGGCCGCGACCAGGAGGTCAATGACCTTGAACCAGAGTTGCAGGCGCTGGTTGGGCGAGGGGTCCAGCCCCAGCGCGGCGCGGTATTGGGCCAGGGCGCGCTCGGGCTGGTTTTGCTGCCGGTAGAGGTCGCCCAGTTTTTCGGCCAGGAGGGCGCTGGTGGCGGTGAGCGGATGCTGGCGCAAATACTCGATGAGCGGCGACACGGGTTCGCCCGCGGCGAGGTTGAGGTTCACCACCCGCAACACCGACCAGGGCAAGAGCGGGCTGCGCGTGCGCTCAAGTTCGGCGTGGAGTTCGCGCGGCTCGCGCGCCATCGGCCGGTAGAGCGGGTCGCCGATGACCGTGATTTGCCAGGACAGCGCGGGCATGGCGGCGTAGGCGGCTTCGGCGAAGTTGTGGCGCAGGGTGAGGAGCCAGGTGAAGAAGATGCCCACGTGCGGGGTGAGGTCCAGGTACGGCTCGTCCACGCAGCCCATCGTGGCCGCGGCTCCAAGGGCCAGGAGCGGCCCGACCCAGTCGGCCCGGGCGCTGCGGACCGTGCGCGCGCTGAAGGAGTGGATATGGTAGGCCACGGCGCCGGGCATGAATTCGACCGGGGCGCGAGTGAACGGGCCGGACACGTGGCGGTCGTACCAGCCGGCGTAGAGTGCGATTTGCGGCATCGGCAGCCAGGCGGGGAACGTGCCGGGGGCCTCGTCGAGCACGGTTTCAAAGCCCTGCCGGCGGGCGGTCTCGGCGGCCTCGCGAATCCAGGCGTCGCCCTTGTAGTACGGGCTGTTGGTGGGAAGGCTGCGGACGTCGAAGTAGGCGCGGCCGAACAGGCCGTGGGTCTCGGCGGCCAGCGCGCGGTCCACCAGGTCGCGGGCTACCTGGGGGGTGGGCCCGTCCAGGCGGGTGACCAGGAACAGGCCGTTGGTGGGATGCAGCGCGGCCACGTTCGTGGCGCCATAGAACCGATTGGCCAGCGCGCCGGTGAGCAGGGCGCCCGCCTCGAGTCGGGGCAGCGCGGCCAGTTCGGAGTCCACCGCCGCCTCGTTGCGCCGCAGCGGCGCGGCCAGTTTTTCCGGCACGTTT
>Ga0308411_10000868_pt1 | contig 20407 bp, 22 predicted proteins | sample HotsprottomLayer_2_FD_203530 | JGI IMG/M metagenome (GOLD analysis project Ga0308411, IMG submission 203530) | Hot spring phototrophic mat microbial communities from Octopus Spring, Yellowstone National Park, Wyoming, United States -... | ecosystem: Environmental > Aquatic > Thermal springs >...
CAGGTCCCCGTGCCGGCGGCGCCGGTGAGCGTCGACCTGGCGCAGACCGTGGGGCCACACGGCGTGCTCGGCACGCGCGGCGTCCGGGTCGAGGAGCAGGCGACCGACCTGGTGAGTCGGGCGATCCGCCAGGCGAGCGAGGCGTTGCGGACGATCCCGCAGGCGCCCGCGGCGCCGGGCGGCGGGGCGGCCGAGAGCGGGCCGTCGGCGTCCTACTCGGACCAGGCCACGTCGCAGATGGAGTGGGTCGTGAAGATGCTCGAGTCGGCGAAGAAGATCGTCGCCATCGCGCTCGAGCGGTAGGGGCTCAGCCGCGCGGCTCTCCGGCTCCGATCGCGACGAGCGATCGGCCGCGTGGTTGGCGGGAGGCGCGTTCCGACAACGCGCCTCCTTTCTTTTCGCGGGTGCTCCTCTCGGGCGCCGCCTGCCCGCGTACTATACTGGGGGCGTGATCCGGTTCACGCTGCGCCGGAAGTTCATCCTGGCCTTCGTCGGGCTGGCCCTGCTGTTCGCCGTCACCTTCGGCACCCTGGCGCTGTACCGGCTGCGCGAGGCGCTGACCCAGCAGGTCCAGATCCGCGCCAAGGTCGTCGCCGAAGAGCTCGCGCGGGAGTCGTCGCGCTTCCTCGCCACGCCGGAGGGACAGACCGAAACGCCGCAGAGCAGCCGGCTGACGCGGCGGCTTGTCGCCGGCACGGTGCTCTACGCCCAGATCGTCAAGGACGGTCGGGTGCGGTTCACCGACGGGCAGGACGAGCTGGCCACCCCGAAGGAAGGCCGGCTGACCCAACCCTTCCTGCTGGTGCGGCGCGTCACCCCGACCGGCATCGGGTACCTGGACCTGTTCCGCGCCATCCCGGAGTACACGCTCGAACGGCAGACCTACGTCCGCATCGGGTTCCCGCTGACCGACGTCGAGGCCGCGATTCGCGCGGAGCGGCCGCGGATCGCGCTCGCCAGCCTGCTCCTGGCGGCCGCCGGCATCGGGGCGGCGTTCGTGCTCCAGCGGGCCATCGTGGATCCTGTCTACCAGATGATCCGCGCCATCCGGGACCTCCGCCGCGGCGACTACTCGGCACGCGTGACCATGCGGACCACCGACGAGCTGCGTCGGCTGGCGGACGAGTTCAACACGATGGCCGACGCGATCCAGGCGCGGGACGCCGAGCTCGCGCGCGTTAACGAAGCGCTGCGGAAGGCCAACCGGGTCAAGGACGAGTTCTCCGCCGCCATGAGCCACGAACTGAAGACCCCGCTGCATGCGATCCGGGCGTACGCGCAGCTCCTGCTCGAGGGCATCGACGGCCCGCTCACGGAGGGGCAGCGGCGCGACGTGGAGGCGATCCTGGCGGCCGGCGACCACCTCCACCACCTCATCGAGGGGATCCTCCGGTACTCGGCGCTGGAGGCCGGTGCGCTCGAACCGCGCATCACCAACGTGGACGCCGCGGCGGTCATCGAGCAGGCGCGGAAGAACGTCGCGCACCTCGCCCGGTCCAAGGGGCTGCCGATCGAGACGCGGGCCGCCGACGACCTGGTGGTGCGCGCGGACGAGACCATGCTGCGCCAGATCCTGATCAACCTGCTCCACAATGCGATCAAGTACACGAGCCGGGGGGAGATCACGCTGACCACACGCGCGCAGAACGCCCATGTCCTCTTCTCCGTGACGGACACGGGCCAGGGCATCCCGCCGGGCCACGAGCACGAGGTCTTCGAACCGTTCCGGCGGGCGGGCGACCCGTCACGGCGCGACGTGGACGGCATCGGGCTGGGGCTGGCCGTGGCGAAGCGCTACGTCGAGCAGCAGGGCGGTCGGATCTGGTTCGAGCCCGCGGCCGGAGGCGGCACGACCTTCCACTTCACCCTGCCGGCGGGGGGCCGCCCATGAGGATTCTGGTCGTCGAGGACGACGCCCGGTCGCGGGACCTCCTGGTCCGATACCTGACGGCCCGGGGGCATCAGGTGACCGCCGCCGAGGACGGCCGCCGCGGCCTGGAGGCCGCGAGCGAGGGAGGCGCCGACCTGGTCCTGCTGGACGTAAACCTGCCGGGCCTGGACGGCTGGGGCGTGCTGCAGACGCTGCGGACCTTCAGCGGCGTGCCGGTGATCATGGTGACCGTCCGCGACACGCCCCAGGAGAAGGTCCAGGGGCTGGAGGCGGGCGCCGACGACTACATCACCAAGCCCTTCGACCTCCGCGAGCTCGACGCCCGGATCGCCGCGGTCAGCCGCCGCTACCAGACCGTCCCGCCGACGGTACTGAGCGCCGGCGCGGTCACGATCGACAACGACCGCAAGCAGGTCACGGTCCGCGGCCGGCCGGTCCAGCTCTCCCCCAAGGAGTTCGAGCTGCTGCGCCTGCTGGCGTCGCGGCCGGGCAAGGTGTTTTCGACCGACGAGATCCTCGGGGTCGTGTGGCCCGACCGCGACGCGGCGGCGGCCGAGGACGTGAAGAAGTACGTCCACATGCTGCGGAGCAAGATCGAGCGCGACCCGAGCGACCCGGAGATCATCGTGACCGCCCGCGGCTTCGGCTACCGGTTCGTCGCGGACGGCTGACCGTCGGGGTGCGCACTCGCGCCGGAAGCGGGTATACTAGGGAGCGAGCGCCGCGGAGGGGTGCGAGAGCGGTTGAATCGGCACGCCTGGAGAGCGTGTAGGCTGGGCACAACCCGGCCTCGTGGGTTCAAATCCCACCCCCTCCGCCATCGCACGGGGTGAGGCACGGACGATGCGACGGTGGTCGAACCTGACCGACTGGGGACGCGTGAGTCGCGGCGCCCTGGACTTCGCCAAGACGCTCGTCATCGCGTTCCTGCTGGCCCAGCTCGTCATGGTCTCGGTGGCGCAGGCCTACATGGTGGACCAGTACTCCATGGAGCCCACCCTGCTGCCCCACGACCGCGTGCTCGTGAACAAGTTTCTCTACCGCCTGGGCGAGCCGCAGCGCGGCGACATCGTGGTGCTGCGCTACCCGCGGGACCCGGGTCGCAACTACATCAAGCGGCTGGTGGCCGTGCCCGGCGACCGCGTGGAGATCCGCGACGGGCAGCTGCGCGTGAACGGGTCGCCGGTCGAGGAGATCTACGTCAACGGCACGCCCACCGGCGACTACGGGCCGGAGATCGTCCCCGAGGGCTCGTACTTCGTGCTGGGCGACAACCGCAACAACAGCGAGGACAGCCGGGCGTTCGGGTTCGTCAGGCGCGACCTGATCGTCGGCCGGGCGATGCTCATCTACTGGCCGCCCGGGCGGATGCGGCTCCTGCGCCTGCACTAGCGTCGGCCGCGGCCCCGCGGCGGGACCGGGTGGGGCTCGGCGAGCCGGGACCGACCGGCCCGGCTACTCGTCGTCCGGGACGTCGGCGCGCCGCTCCTCCCGCTCGCGAATGTCCCGGCGCAACGCCTTCCCCAGGATCGTCTTGGGGATCTCCGCCACGATCTCGAACCGCCGGGGCACCTTGTAGGCCGCCAGCCGCTGCGCGCAGTACTCGCGCAGCTCGCGCGCGAGCGCGCGCGGGTCGGCGCCGTCGCGCGGCACGACATGCGCCACCAGGGTCTCGCCGCGGATGCGGTGGTGGACGCCCGCCACGGCGGCCTCCTTGACCCTGGGGTGTTCGTAGATGACCTCCTCGATCTCGCGCGGGAAGACCTTGAACCCACCGATGTTGACCATGTCCTTCTTGCGGTCCTCGATGAAGAAGAACCCGTCCTCGTCCATGCGCGCGATGTCGCCGGTGTACAGCCAGCCGTCGCGCACGGTCCTGGCGGTCTCGCCCGGGTTGTTCCAGTACCCCTGCATGACCTGGGGGCCGCGGACCGCCAGCTCCCCCACCTCGTTGGGCCCCAGCGTCTTCTTCCCCGTCTCCAGGTCCACGATCCTCGCGTCGGTCGCTGGCACCGGGATGCCGATCGACCCGCTCTTCTGCCGGCCGTAGATCGGGTTGGCGTGGGTGAGCGGCGAGGCCTCGGAGAGCCCGAAGCCCTCGGTGATCTTACCACCGGTCAGCTCCTCGAACCGCCGCTGCACCTCCACGGGCAGCGGCGCCGAGCCCGACACGCACGCGCGGATCGACTTGAGGTCGTAGCGGTCCACGCCGCGGAGCTGGTTGATCGCGAGGTACATCGCCGGGACGCCGGGGAAGACCGTCGGCCGGTACTTCGGCACGGCCTCCACGACGGTCTTCACGTCGAAGAGGCGCATGAGCAGCATGATGTTCGTCGCGGCGATCGCCACCGACAGGTTCATGCAGATGGTCAGGCCGAAGACGTGGAAGAACGGCACGACCGAGAGGATGCGCTCGCCGCCCTCCTTCAGGTCGGTGAGCCACGACCGCGCCTGCAGGCAGTTGCAGACCAGGTTGCGGTGCGACAGCGTGGCGGCCTTCGGGATGCCGGTCGTACCGCCGGTGTACTGGAGCACGGCGGGGTCGTCCTGGCTCGCGACGCCGCGCCGGTCCAGCCGGCGCGCCCGCAGCAAGGCCCGGAACGGCACGACGCCCGGCTCGCGGGGGATGACGTCGCCCTCCCTCCGCGCGCGGGCCAGCCCGTAGAGGAGCCGCCACTTCGTCGGGAAGAAGTCGTGGACGTTGGTCAGGACCACGGTCCGAAGGTCGGTGTGCGGCCGCACCTCGTCCAGCTCGCGGTAGAGCCGGGAGAGACCGACCGCGACGCGGGCGCCGGAGTCCTTGAGGTTGAACGCCAGGTCCCGGCCCTTGTAGAGGGGGTTGATCTGGACCACGACGCCGCCGGCCTTCCAGATGCCGAAGGCCGCGATGACGTACTGCGGGGCGTTGGGCAGCATGATCGCGACCCGGTCGCCGGGCCGCACCCCGCGCTCGACCAGACCGCCGGCGAACCGGTCGGTCAACTCGTCCAGCTCGCGATACGTGATGCGACGGTCGAAGTTGGGGCCCGCCTGGATGAGCGCGACGTGCCCGGGATACCGCCGGGCGCTCTCGTCGAGGAACCCGTGAATCGGGTGCGTGGGAAACGCGATGTCGCGCGGCACCCCTGGCTCGTAGAACGCGAACCAGGGCCGGTCTCCCGGCGTCTGCGTCGCCACGGTGCTCCTCCCCCGGGATGACGTGCACGACGTGGCACCCAGCGGTTCCGCGCGCTCTTCGGCGAATCCTGCGATGGCGTGGTGGGCCAGGAACCGGTGGCGCGTTCGATCCCCCGCCGGACGGTGCCCTGGCCACGTCGAAGGCGGCGGTGAAGTCCACGCCTACGCGCACCGCCACAGGCCGCTCGGCTACCGCCGCGCGGCGATCCGGCCGCCAGGAGCAAGTTCACTTCCTGATCGGCCGTGCCCTCATCCCGATCAGACGAGCACCGGCGGGGTCCAGCCCGCCAGGAGGAGCGTGCCCAACACGAGCAGGACCGCGCCCACGGGGCGCGTGACCCGATGGCCCCAGGCCGTGGCGCGCTCGGCCGCCATCACCGTGCCCAGCACGAGCATCCAGGCGAGGTTTCCCAGTCCGAGGGCGAACATCAGCAGCATGAGCGCCCAGCAGCACCCGACGCAGAACACGCCGTGGTGGACGCCCAACCGCACCGCATCGCGTGCCGGCGCCCCGCCGCGCCAGCGCTCCGCGAGGAACCCGTACGGCGAGCGGCAGACCGTCAGACAGCGATGCTTGAGGGCGCTGAACTGGAACGCGCCGGCGGCGAGTAGGATCGCCGGGCTCAGCCAGCGCGCGGCAAGGTCCTCGGCGTCGAGGCGGTGGACCATACCGTGCAGCGCGAGATCGCCGAGCACGGCGAGCAGGCCGACTCCCGCCCACGCCGCGAGGTAGCCGGCGACCAGGCCGATCACCAGGAACACGCGGTCGGCGCGACCGGCGGTGGCGCGCACAAACAGGTTCACCAGCGGCAGGCTGCCCGGCAGCATCATCGCGACGGTCATCAGCGTCCAGCCCGCGAGGAAGAGCGGGATGCGGGCGGGGAGGGGCAGGTGCCCCTCCCCGACACCGTGATGTTGGAGCCACTCAGCGTGAGGCGACGCGCCCCACAGCGCGAGCGCGGCCCACGCGGCCAGCACGAGCGTACCCAGCGCCAGCCGGTACCACCGGTGATCCTCCGTCGAGCGGAGCACCCCGATCATGGCGCCTGCCCCTCACGCCGCGAACCTGAACGAGCCCAGGATGGCGTTGCGGCCGCTGAACTCCCACTTCACCCGGTGCTGCGGAATGTTGGCGCGCAGCGACGGGGCCTTGCCCACGTAGGCCGGCGACCCGGGAATGGTGCTGAAGACGCTGTCCACCAGCGTCGTGGGGCGCCCCTGCAGGTCGGCGAGCGGCTCCATCTCGCCGCTGATCGCGTCGCCGATGCGGATGGCGCCCTTGCCCTCGACCATGTCGAACTGGATCGGGGCGTCGTGGACGCCGAGGACCTCCCCGATGAGCGGGGCCAGGTCGGCCAGCGGGCCACCCAGCTTGCCGGTGTGCGCCGCCAGGATCGCCTGCTTCTGCTGCGGCGTCGCCCTGGCGTCGACGAACACCACGGCCTTCCAGTTGCCCTTGAGCACGTTCCCGGGGATGTGCACGGCGAGCGCGAGGGTGAGCCCCGCGACATCCACGCCGTCGATCTGTCCCCGGTCGTAGTGGTAGGCGATGAGCCCGTCGCAGGCACCCCCCTCCGGGTCCTGACCGACCCAGCAGGGACACACCGCCGCGCACGAGCAGGCCTCGAGCAGCTTGCCTTCGATAGCATAGCCCATACAGCCACCCCCTGTGTTGTATGGCGGTATGAGCGGCCCTCGTGCCGGCGTGCGAAAGCCCGCTCACCGATCAGACCGCGCGGGAGCCCGCGTCGACCACCTCCACCAGATCAGTCTGCTCCAGGAAGAACGGATCGGTCTGGATGCCCAGCGCGTCGTAGATGCGGCTGCCGAACAACCGCAGGGCCGCGGTCACGGCGACGTCGATGATGGCGCCGTCGTCGAGCCCAACCTCGCGCAGCCGCCGCACGTGATCTTCGGTCGGATGCCCGTCCGCCGTGGCCAGGGCGTAGTCGAGGATCGCCACCTCGCGGTCGCCGAGGCCCGCGGACCTGTAGTCGCGCAGGAACGCGCGCACGCCCGTCAGGCCGCCGAGATCGCGCTCGGCCGCGCTGCCGTACACCAGCACGCAGTACCTGGAGGCAATGCGCTGCGCGACCGCCAGGTGGATCAGCCGCCGCTCACGCGGGGTCAGGCTGGACGCGCGCTTGACCGCCGCCTCGAACTCCTCCCAGGCCAGCGCCAGGTCGGGCTTGATCGAGACCGCCTTCGTGGCCTCCATGACGAAGCCCAGCCGGTCCAGGTCTGCCTCGAACCGAGCCTTCAACGGCCCGGTGGCCTCGTGTTCGTCCAGCGTCCGGATCCACGCCATCGCCGTCCCCCTCAGCGCCGTGCCACCGGCCGGCGCGCGGTAAAGATCACCGAGCGCGCCACCTTCGGCTGCCGGGCGGGCGGGATGAGCCGCCGCATCAGGCCGAGCAGCTCCGGGGTGAACATCGGATACTGCTCGCACTCGTCCACCCCGTAGGGCAACTCCTCACCGCGCGCCACATCGACGAACCCGATCTTGACCAGCTTGTTGACGAAGACACGCTCCGCCAGCGCCCCGGAGATTCAACCCGCCCAGGCCGCGGGGTCGACGAAGACCTCCGGCGGCAGGTCGTCGTCCACCACGATGTCGGCCACCACCATCCGGCCGCCCGGGCGCAGGATGCGGAAGATCTCGGCGAACACCCGCGACTTCCGCGGCGACAGGTTGACCACGCCGTTGGAGAGCGCGACGTCCACGCTCTCGTCGGGCAGCGGGATGGCCTCCATCTCCCCGCGCAGCCACTCCACGTTCGGCACGCCCGCGGCGGCCGCGTTGCGGGCGGCCACCTCGAGCATCTCCGGCAGCATGTCGAGCCCGATGGCGCGGCCCGCCGGCGCCACCGCGCGCGCCGCCAGGATCGTGTCGATCCCGCCGCCGCAGCCCAGGTCGATGACCACCTCGCCCGGCCGCAGCCCGGCCGCGCGCACGGGATTGCCGACCCCAAGCGCCTGCTCGATGGCGCCCGGCGGGAGCAGCGCGAGCTGCTCGGGATCGTACAGGCGATGCGCCACCGAGGTCCTCGTCCCGATGACGGCGCGATAGGCCTGGCGGACGGAGTCCTTGATCGCCTCCTGCCCCAGCAGGTCCTCTCCCGCCGTCGCCATCTGATGGGCGGCCTCGCCCGTCACCGCTTCCCCTCCAGGTTCTCGAGGAACGACTCGAGCCGGGCGCGCGTCTCCTGCGGGAGTTCCGTCGCCCCACCCGGCTTCCTGAGCAACTCGCGGACCTGCCGGGCGAACTCCAGCTCGCCGCAGCAGTGCCGGCACAGGCCCAGGTGCTCTTCCAGCTCCGGGTCCGAGGACGCCTCGGGCCGCCGGTCCAGGTAGTCCCACAGGCGGTTGACGGCCTCTTTGCAGGTGATCACGCGGGTGCCCCCTCCGTAACGAGATGATGACGGACCGCGTGCTCCCAGAGCTCCCGTTCGAGCTGCTTCCGCCCGCGGTGGAGCCAGGCCAGGACCGTCCCCAGCGGCCTGCGGGTGATCTGGGCGATCTCACGCACCTGGTATCCGTACACGTACGCCAGGATCAACGCCGTGCGGTACATGGGGTGCAACCGCTGCAAGACCGCGATGACCTCCGTGTCATCGAACAGTCTCAGGAAGTCGAGGTGCACGCGGTCCGAGTACGGAAACGGGTCTTCTTCGATGATCTTGTCGAAGAGGTCGAACTCCACGTCGGCATCCAAGCTGACGGTTTGACCCGCGTGCGGGTCGGCGCGGTGCCGGTCGTGGTAGCAGTTCGTCACGATCCGCGTCAGCCACAACCGCGGCTGCTCACGGTTGCGCAGCCGGGCGAAGCCGCGGAACGCCCGCAGCAGCGCGTCCTGCACCAGGTCCTCGGCGACGGCCGGGTTGCCGCAGAGCCGCACGGCGTACGCGTACAGGTACCCCAGGTGAGGCCTGACCACGTCTTCGAACCCCGGCGCCCGCACCGCCGATCGGACCTCCGCCCTCACGCCACGCCCCTGCGAGGTTCCCGGCATCTTACCACAGTAGACGGACAGGCGGCCCCCTCGTATTGCACGGTTCGACGCATGGCACGCTTGTGACCGTGCCGGCTTCGGTCCCCTCGTCGCCGATCCGTGCTAAGATGGCCGTGGCCGTGCTAGGTGGGGAGCTAGCGGTTCCCTGTAACCCGCAATCCGCTACAGCGGGGCTGAACTCCCGTCCGAAGGCGGCGTTCCGTGGGGTCTGGCTCGCGCGCGCAGCGACGAAGGCCGGGTCCTGTGCAACGGGAACTGACCAACCCCGCCAGGCCCGGAAGGGAGCAACGGTACGTCAGCCACCCCGTGTGCCGCAGGGACACCTGGCCGGAGCCAGCGGCGCGGGTACCGCCCGGGGAGCGTTCGTCGACGGCGGGTGCACGGCCTGACCCCGTCTCAGGCGGTCGACGCCGTCCGGGCGTGGGGCGCGAGCGCCGCGTACACCGCCCGGCACGCGGGCGTGGGCACGCCGGCCGCCTCGCCGTAGCGCACCACGGTGCCGTGGAGCGCCTCGACTTCCAGCCGCTTCCCGTGGGTCAAGTCGTAGTACAGCGACGAGGTGACGTGCGCCTCGACGCGCTGCGCGAGCGCCAGGTGCTGCTCGACGACCGCCTCGTCCAGGGGCACGCCGCGGGCGCGGCCCACGGCCACGACCTCCTCCAGGATCTGCCGGAACATCGCCCAGGTGGGCGGGTGCGCGCGGATCTCGCCGATGGGGAGGCGTGTCAGCGCGGTCATGCCGGCCTGCGCGCAGATGTACGCGAACTTCACCCACTTCTCGCGAACGATGCCCTCGGACACCGCGGCCGCGATGCCCGCGGCGTTCATCGCCCGCGCGAAGCGCGCGACGCGCTCGCTGGCGCCGCCCTGCCACTCCCCCAGGGTCAGCGTGCGCGGGCCGCCGGTCTGCTCGACGAGCCCCGGCGCGGCGATCGTGGCCAGGATGTAGACCACGCCCCCGAGCACCCGGTCCGCGCCGTAGAGCCGTGCCAGGACTTCTTCGTTGTCCACACCGTTCTGCAACGAGAGGACCGCCGTCTGCGGGCCGACCGCCGGCCGCATCAGCTCGGCTGCGGTGCGCGTGTCGTAGGACTTCACGGTGAACAGCACGAGGTCCGCGGGCTCGACCGGCCGGTCCGTGGCGGCCGCCGGCGCGAACACCTCGCCGTGCACAGCGCGCAGCCGCAGTCCGCCCTGCCGCCGCAGCGCCTCCAGGTGCTCGCCGCGCGCGACGAAGGTGACCTGGTGCCCGGCGGCGGCCAGCAGCCCGCCGTAGTACCCGCCGACCCCGCCGGCACCGACGACCGCCACGCGCATGCGCACCCGGAGCCTCAGCCGCCGGCCGGCGGGTCGGCCGGCGGACCGCCGATCGGGTCCGGCTGGGCCTCACGGTCGGCCGCCTCCTCGCGGCCGGCGCCGTCGCGCTCGGGCCGGGACGGGCCGAAGCGCCGCAACCGATCCGCCAGCTCCCCCAGACGCCGGCTGACCAGCGCGTTGACCGTCCCGTCGGGGTAGCGACCCTCGGCGTCGGCTTCGCCCGCGGGCAGCCCGGTCAGCACCTCGATGCCCTCGTCGATCGTGCGCACCGCCCACAGGTGGAAGCGTCCCTCGCGGATCGCCTGCGTGACCTCGTCGTTGAGCATCAGGTTCCGCACGTTCTGCACCGGGATCATCACGCCCTGGCGTCCGGTGAGCCCGAGCGCCTTGCACACGTAGTAGTAGCCCTCGACCTTCTCGTTCACGCCGCCGATGGGCTGGATCTCGCCCTTCTGGTTCACCGACCCGGTGACGGCGATGCCCTGGTCGATCGGCGTGCCGGCCAGCTCGGAGAGCAGCGCGTAGAGCTCGGTGGACGACGCGGAGTCGCCCTCCACCTCCTCGTAGGTCTGCTCGAAGGTGATCGACGCGTGCAGCGAGAGCGGCCGCTGCTGGGCGTACTTGCCGCCCAGATAGGCCGACAGCGTCAGCACCCCCTTGGTGTGGATGCGGCCGGAGAGCTGCGTCTCGCGCTCGATGTTGACGACCCCGCGGCCCCCGACGAAGGTGCGCGCGGTCACCCGCGACGGCCGACCGAACGCGTAGTCGCCGAGCATGAGCACGGACAGCCCGTTGACCTGGCCCTGGGCGGCGCCATCGAGACTCACCAGGAGCTGGCCGTCGCGGATCAACTCGCGAATGCGCTCCTCGATCCGGTTGCTGCGGCGCACGCGCTCGTCGATGGCCCGCCGCACATGGTCGGCGCGCACGGCGCTGGCCCCGGCGGCGCGGGCCCATGCGGACGCCTCGTAGATGACATCGGCCATCTGGTTGAAGCGCATCGACAGCCGTTCCTGGTCGTCGGCCAGCCGGGCCGCGTGCTCGAGGATGCGGGCCAGGGCGCCCCGGTCGAAGGGCAACAGTCCCTCGCGCCGGCAGATCGCGCCGATCGCCCCGGCGTACTCGACCATGCTCTCCGGCGTGCGCTCGATGTCGGTGTCGAAATCGGCCTTGATCTTGAACAGCTTGGGGAAGTCGTCGTCGTAGAGGTAGAGCAGGTGGTAGACGAGCGGGACGCCGATCAGGATGACCTTGACCGCGAGCGAAATCGGCTCGGGCCGGAGCGTCGCGGTGGCGAACAGCCCGTACTGCTCGCCGAGGTTCTCGATGCGGATCTCCCGGCTCTTGAGCGCGCGCTTGAGCGCCTCCCAGGAGAACGGCGAGGTGAGCAGGTCGCGGGCGTGCATGATGAGGTAGCCGCCGTTCGCCCGGTGCAGCGCCCCGGGCTTGATCATCGTGAAGTCGGTCACCATCGCGCCGAACTCGCCGCGGTACTCCGTCTTTCCGAACAGGTTGTAGTACGTCGGGTTGAGCTCCAGCACCACCGGCGCACCCCGGGTCTCGCCGTTGTCGATCAGCAGGTTGACCCGGTAGCGCGTGAACTCCGGACCACGCCGCGGGAGGAACGGAAGCGGCGGGGCCCCCTCGGCGTCTTCGCGGAAGTCGCCGTGGCGCTCCACCACGTCGGCCAGGAACCGGTCCAGCCACTCCACGATGCGCGGGTGGTCGGCATAGCGCTGCTTGAGCGCGTCCACCGCGTGGCTGGCGACCGACATGACCGCGGAGCGCTCGAGCTGGGCCACCGCGTCCCGGGCCTCGCGCTCGATCGCGCGCACCTTGCGCGTGGCCTCGGCCACGCTCTCCTGGAGCTGCCGGGCGCGGCGCTCGAGCTCCTGCCGGTGCGCCGGGGTCAGCTGCATCATCTGCTCGTCGGTGAACGGCTCGCCCGAGGGCGCCAGCGGGACCTGCACGATGCCCATCGGGGTCCGCTGCAGCGCGAACCCGAGCCGCCGGGCTTCCTGCTCGAGCTCCCGCCAGATGGCGCCGGCCTGCTGCTCGTACTGCTGGATGAGCCCGGCGCGCCGGGCCTCGAACGTCTCCCCGGCGAACAGTTTGCGGATCCCGTCCTTGAGCTCCTCGACCAGCCGCTCGACCTCGCGGCGGAACGCAGCGCCCTGGCCGGGCCGCAGCGCGATCGCCATGGGCTGGTCGGGCTGCTGGAAGTTGTGCACGTAGATCCAGTCGGACGGCACCGGCTGCCCGGCGGCCATCTGCGTGACCTTGCTCAGCGAGTAGGTGGTCCGTCCGGTGCCGGGCGGCCCGGTGACGAAGACGTTGTAGCCGACCTGCGGGATCGTCAGGCCGAAGTCCAGCGCGCGCACCGCCCGGTCCTGGCCGACGATGCTGTCCCCGCTGGGGAGGTCGGCGGTGGTTTCGAACGGCAGGTCCTCGGGGCGGCACGTCCACCGGACCCGGTCGGCGGGCACACGCCGCTTGGTTCGCAACTCGTCCGCGGTGGCCATGATAGGGGTTGCTTCGGGGGGTGTCGCAGTCTCTCCTATCGAAGTGTCGCGTGTGGTCGATGTCGCCTTCGTGGGGCACTTTGCGCGCGACCGCCTGGTCTACCGCGGCATCACCGAGGTTGCCTCGGGCGGGGGCGTCTACTACGGCGCCATGGCCGTGCGCCGGCTGGGATTCTCGGCCGCGGTCATCACGAAGCTGCACCCCGATGACTTCCCGGCGCTCGACGAGCTGCGCGGCGCCGGCGTCGAGGTCCACGCCGCCCGGGCACCCGAGACCACCGGCATCGAGAACGTCTACCCCACGCCGGAGTTGGACCGCCGGCTCACCCGTCCGCTCGGGTTCGCGGGCGCGTTCGCGGCCGACGAGATCCCTCCGGTGCCCGCACGGGTCACCATCGTCACGCCGCTGATGGCCGGCGAGGTGACGCCGGAGATCGTCCGGATGCTCGTCGCGCGCGGTCCGGTGGGGCTCGACGTCCAAGGCTTCGTGCGGGTGCGCGAGGGCGACGCCCTGGTGACCCGCGACTGGCCGGGCAAGACCACGGACCTGGCCGGCGTGACCTTCCTCAAGGTGGACGACGCCGAGGCCGAGGTGCTCACCGGCCACCACGACCCGCGCGACGCTGCGCGCGCGCTCGCCGCCCTCGGCCCGCGCGAGGTCGTGTTGACGCGCGCGCGCGGCCTGCTGGTGCTCGCCGACGGCGCGTTCTGCGAAGCGCCGTTCGTCGCGAAGGACACCATCGGCCGCACCGGCCGGGGCGACACCTGCTTCTCGACCTACGTGGCCGCGCGCCTGGAGCTGCCCCCGGCGCCCGCGTGCCGCCTGGCCGCGGCGGTGACGTCGCTCAAGCTCGAGCGGCCGGGCCCCTATCGCGGGACGCGGGACGCCGCCGAGCGTCTGGCGGCCACGCTCCCGGGCGGCTGACGCGGAGGCGGTCGTGCCGCGGTCGTGGCGACGCCGTCTGGGCCTGCGGATCTACTACGACGGGTGGTGCACGCTGTGCCGGCGGGGCGCCGCCACGCTGCGGCGCCTGGACTGGCTGGGGCTGCTCGAGCTCGTGTCGTTCCGGGACGCCGGTGTCGCGGCGCGCGAGGGGCTCGACCTCCGCCGCCTGGAGCACCGCATGCAGGCGCGGCCGGCGGGCGGCGGACCGGTCCGCGAGGGCATCGACGCGGTGGTCCTGGTCGCGAGCCGGCTGCCGCTCCTGTGGCCGCTGTGGCCGCTCCTCGCCCTCGCTCGGTGGGCCGGCATCGGCGGCGCCGCGTACGACTGGATCGCCGCCCGCCGGCACCGGCTGTGAGCCCCAAGGGCCGACGGACGCCCCCCTCCGACACCGCGCTATCGGGCGAGGCCGACGACGACGTCCTCGAGGATGCGCAGCCCCTCGTCGAGCTGGGCGGCACTGACGACTAGCGGCGGGATGACGCGGAGCACGTGACCGGCGGGACCGGCCGGGTAGAGCAGCAGCCCGCGCTCCAGGCAGCCTTCGAGCACGCGCCGAACCGCGGTCCCGTTGGGCGCGCCGCCCTCGTCCGGATCGACGAACTCCACGCCGATCATCAGGCCGCGGCCGCGGACCTCGCCGACGAACGGCGAGCGGGCCGCCAGCGCGCGCAGCCGCTCCATCGCCTCGGCGGCGCGGGCGCGCACGTTGTCCAGCACCCGCTCCTCGCGGAACACCTCGAAGGTCGCCACCGCCGCGGCGCACGCGACCGGGTTGCCGCCGAAAGTGGTCCCATGGGCGCCCGCGCTCCACCGTCGCATCAGCCGCGGGCCGGCGGCCACCGCGCTCAAGGGAAACCCGGACGCGATCGCCTTCGAGAGGACCAGCACGTCCGGGGTCACGCCGAACGTCTGGCACGCGAACATCTCGCCGGTGCGGCCGAACCCGGTCTGAATCTCGTCGAAGATGAGGAGGATGCCGTGGCGGTCGCAGAGCGCGCGCAGCCGCGGGAGGAAGTCGGGCGGCGGCACGACGTAGCCCCCCTCGCCGAGGATGGGCTCGACCAGGATCGCCGCCACCTCGTCGGGCGGGACGACGTGCGCGAAGAGCCGATCCAGCGACACGAACGGGTCGTCGCAGCACGCGGCACCGCGACGGTGCGGGCACCGGAAGCAGGAGGGAAACGGCGCGTGGTAGACTGCGGGCAGCATCGGCTCGTAGTGCCGACGGTACTTCACGTTGGACGTGGTGACCGACGCCGACCCGAAGGACCGGCCGTGAAACCCGCCGACGAACGCGACGAACGCCGGCCGCCGGGTGACGTAGCGCGCCAGCTTGAGCGCGCCCTCTACGGCCTCGGTGCCGCTGTTGCCCCAGAAGAACATGTCCAGCTCCCCCGGCGTCAGCCGGGCGAGCTCCTCGCTGACCCGCAGGAGGGCATCGTAGACGACCACCCCGATGGGCCCGTGGATGAGCCGGTCGATCTGCGCCTTCGCGGCGGCCACCACCTTCGGGTGGCGATGCCCCAGGTTGCACGCCGCCATGCCGCTGACGAAGTCGAGGTAGCGCCGGCCGTCGGCGCCGTAGAGGTAGCAGCCCTCGCCGCCGACGACGGGGAGGTTGGGCCAGTCCTCCGACAGGCTCGGCGCGAGCAGGTCGCCCAGGCGCTGCGCGCGCGCCAACAGGTCCGCGTCGCCGCCGGGCGCGGGCCTCAGCCGGCCGACCCTCCGCCCGGCCTGGTGACGGTCGGAAACGGGATGAGCCCGGTCTGGCGCTTGACGACCGACGGCTTGGTCACCGGCACGCGGGGATGGTGCTGCAGGTTGAAGTCGAGCCGCTTGCCGCAGGCGCAGCGTGTTTCGAGGCGCTCCGAGGCATCCACCCAGACGTCGCCCCGGGCTTCCACGCGCGAGCGCGCCGCCTCGATGGCGCCAGACGCCCGCTCTGCTTCGTCCTCGGCCGCGCCCATCTGGCGCGTGCCGCTGCCCGAGAGCTCGTACATCAGCGCCTTCGGATAGTAGACCGAGTACCGCCGGCCGCACCCGCCGCACGGGAAGGTGAAGATCAACGCCATGGTGGATACATTCTAGCATGGCCCGGCGGATCATCAGCGACGGCCGGCCGGTCGAGCTCGATGCCGCGTGGAAGGCGAACGTCGTCGGCGAGGAGACGCGCGCGGCCGAGGGCGCCGGGTGGCGCAGCGCGACCCTCTACCTGTGGCTGCGGACGAAGGAGCGGCGGGCGATCGTCGCCCTGACCGACCGGATCCGGCGCGCGGTGCAGGAAAGCGGCGTGCGCGAGGGATTCGTCCTGGTCAGCGCGATGCACATCAGCGCCGCAGTCTACGTGAACGACCACGAGGGCGGCATCATGGAGGACATGATGGCGATGCTGGACCGCCTCGCGCCCTACCGGCGCGACTACCGGCACCACGAGACCGGCGAGGACAACGCCGACGCGCACCTCAAGAGCCTCCTGCTGCACCACCAGGTGATCGTGCCGGTCACCGGCGGCGACCTCGACCTGGGACCGTGGCAGCAGGTGTTCTACGCGGAGTTCGACGGGCAGCGCCGCAAGCGGGTGATCGTCAAGGTGCTGGGTGTGGCCTGACGCGCGGCTGTGCTATCCTAGGGGTACCCGCACGCGGCACGAGGGGTGGGAGGCGACGGCGATGGCACGAGGATCCGTGGTCCTGCTGGTGGCGTTCGCAGCCGCGCTCGTCGGAGGTGCCGCCTACGCCGCCGGCTTCTCGGCCGGGCGCGCGGCGGCGGCTGCGGCGCCCGCGCCGGTCGCGGTGCAGCCGGTCCAGTTGCCCGAGCCGTTCATCCCGCAGGTGCCGCAGCCGCTCCCGATGACGCCCGCGCAACCGGGTCCGGGGCAGCCGCCGACGCTGCGCGAGTTCATCCCGATCCCCGGCCCCGGCCAGCAGATGCCGGGCCAGCAGCCTGGAACGGAGAACGGCGAGTGCCAGCCGATCATCCTCTTCTACCACAACGGCCAGCTCTACCAGCTCCAGCCGGGTCCGGGGCAGCAGTTCGGCCCGGGCCGGCCCGGGACGCCGCCGGAGTTCTACCGGTTGAACCCCTACCAGGGCCCGCCCATCCCGGGCCTGCCCGTGCCGCGGCCCGACCGCGGCCCGGGGTTCTCTCCGGTCAACCCGCGCTCGTAAGCCGCGACGCGGCGTGGGCGTGACGATCCGGCTGCCCGGACCGCTGCGCGAGCGCGCGGGCCGGCGGGCGGCCGTCCACGTCGAGGCCGCGACCGTCCGCCAGGCGCTCGACGCGCTGGAGCACCGCTTCCCGGGCATGCGGTTTGCCCTCTGCGAGGAGACCGGCCGGCTCCGCCCGTACGTCAACGTCTTCCTGGAGACCGAGAACATCCGCGACCTGCAAGGCCTCGAGACGCCCGTCCCCGACGGCGCGACCCTGCACGTGCTGCACTCGGTCGCGGGCGGAGCGGGCGCCGGGGCATAGGAGGCGCCACGGTGCCCGCCGGGCGGAAGTACCCGAAGGGGACGGTCGTGCTGGCCGTCGGTACCAAGCGAGGGTTGTTCCTGTTGACGTCGCGCGACCGGCGTGCCTGGAAGCCCGACGGCCCGTATCTCGCTGGACGCCGGATCTTCCACGCCGTGCTCGACACCCGCGACGGCGCGCGACTCTTCGCCGCCGACAACGGCGACTTCTACGGCTCGTTCGTCCGCTACAGCGACGACTTCGGCAGGACGTGGAAGGACCCGGTGCGCACGATCGCGTTCCCCGAGGGCGGAGGGCTCGCCCTCAAGAACATCTGGATCGTCGAGCCCGGGCGCGCCGCCGAGCCGAAGACCGTCTTCGCGGGCACCGACCCCGCGGCGCTGTTCGCCAGCCGCGACGGCGGCCGCACCTGGGAGCTGAACGACGGACTGCAGCGACACCACACGCGCGCGCGCTGGCAGCCGGGCGCCGGCGGCCTGTGCCTGAACTCCATCGTCGTCCACCCGACGAACCCCCGACGGATGTGGGTCGCGATCTCCGCCGTGGGCGTCATGCGCACCGACGACGGCGGCCAGACCTGGACGTTCTGCAACAAGGGCACGCGCGCCGACTTCCTGCCGGAGAAGTACCCGGAGTTCGGGCAGTGCGTGCACCGGCTGATTCCCCACCCAGTCAACCCCGACATCCTCTACCAGCAGAACCACTGCGGAGTGTACGTCACGACGAACGCCGGGAACTCGTGGACCGAGATCCGCGGGAACCTGCCCTCGGACTTCGGCTTCCCGATGGCGCTCGACCGACACCACCCCGAGACGATCTACACGGTGGTCGAGGACGACACCCGCAGCAACGTGGGCGACCAGTTCACGGTGTACCGATCCACCGACGCCGGCCGGCGCTGGCAGCGCCTGACGCGCGGACTGCCGAAGGGGCCCACCGTCCGGCTCGGCGTGCTGCGGCACGGGATGTGCACCGACGCGCTCGACCCCTGTGGGGTCTACGCAGGGACCAACACCGGCCAGCTCTTCGCCAGCCGCAATCGCGGGGACTCCTGGAAGATGATCGCCGACTACCTGCCGCCGATCTACTCGGTCACGGCGACGGTGCTTTGACGGCGCGCCGCGTGCGATGACCGCAGCGCCCGGGCGCGGCCGCGCCGCCGCCCACCGCATCGCCGCGGCCGCGGCCGCGGGTCGGCGGCCGTTCGACCGGTTGATCGCCGACGTCCGCATCGTGAACGTGTTCACGGGCGAGGTCCTCCCCGGTCACGTGGGCATCGCCGGCGGGCTGTTCAGCCGCATTCTGGACGCGGACGAGCCGCGGCCGGAGGCCCACGAGGTCACCGAGGGCCGGGGACGCTTTCTGGTACCGGGCCTGATCGACTGTCACATGCACTTCGAGAGCACCATGGTGCTGCCACCCGCGTTCGCCGAGGCCGTGGTCCCCCTCGGCGTGCTCACCGTCACGCCCGACCCGCACGAAATCGTCAACGTCATGGGCCTGGCGGGGATGCGCCTGCTGCTCGATGCGAGCCGCGGGCTGCCCCTGGACGTCTTCCTGCAGGTGCCCTCCAGCGTGCCGGCCACCAGCCTGGAGACCGCGGGCGCCGCGATCGGCCCGGAGGAGGTCGCCGAGGCCCTCAGCTGGGAGGGGGTGATCGCGCTGGGCGAGGTCATGGACTACCCGGCGGTCATCGCGGGCGAGCCGCGGATGCACGACATCCTCGCGGCGGCGCTGGCCGCCGGCACCGTGATCGAAGGCCACGCTCCCAACCTGCGCGGCGCCGACCTGGCGGCGTTCGTCGCGTCCGGCGTCGACTCCGACCACACGCTGATGCCCCCGGCGCTCGCGCTCGAGCGGCTACGCAACGGCATGACCGTCCTGCTGCAGGAGAAGTCGCTGAGCCCGCAGACGCTGGCGGCGGTGGCGCCCGCGGCGCAGGCACTCAACCTGTGCCTGGTGACCGACGATGTGCTCCCCGACGACCTGCTCGCGCGCGGCCACCTCGACCTGGTGCTGCGCGAGGCGGTGCGGATGGGCCTCGATCCCGTGGAGGCGATCCGCGCCACGACGCTGGCGCCGGCCCGGCGGATGCGACTCTACGACCGCGGCGCCATCGCCCCGGGGCTCATCGCGCACTGCGTGCTCGTCGAGGACATCGAGGAGTTCCGCGCCGACGAGGTCTTCGCGCGCGGCGTGCCCGTGGCGCGCGCGGGCCAGCTGCAGCCGGGTGCGGCGACGGTCCCGCCCCCGGCCGTCGGGCGCGGGACCGTGCGCCTGTCGGCCCCAGGCGCCGACCGCTTCCGCGTCGCGGCACCGGCCGGGCGCGCCGAGGTCCGCGTGCGCGTCATGGAGATGAACCCGACGACCACCTTCACGGCGGCGGGCGAGGCCGCGCTGCCCGTGCGCGACGGCGCCGTGGCGTGGGAAGCCAGCGACCTGTGCCTGGCCGCCGTGTTCGAGCGGCACGGCCGCGTCGGCACCGTCGGCTACGGGTTCGTGCGCGGCGGCCTGCGCGAGGGCGCGATCGCCACGACCTGGGCGCACGACAGCCACAACCTGCTGGTCTTGGGCCGCACCGCCGAGGAGATGGCTGCCTCGGCCCGGTGGGTGATCGAGCACGACGGCGGGCTCGCGGCCGTGCGGGGCGGCGAGGTGCTGGCCGCGGTCCCGCTGCCGGTCGCCGGCATCTGCTCCGACGAGCCGATCTCCGCGGTGGGCCCGCGGGTCGCTGCGTTCCGCGCGGCGCTGGAGACACTGGGGTTCACGCACCGGTCGCCGATCATGACGCTCGGCGTGCTGACGCTCGCGGTCAGCCCGGCGCTGAAGCTGACCGACCGCGGCCTGGTGGACGTGAACCGCGGACGGCTGGTCGACCTGTTCGTCGAGCCGTCAGGAGGACGCCCGTGAGCACCGTCTCACCCCAGCGCCACCTCAAGGTCACCCCCGGCGCCGTCGCCCGCTCGGTGCTGATCCCCGGCGACCCGGCCCGCGCCGAGAAGATCGCCTCGCGCTTCGAGGGCGCGCGCGAGGTCATCCGCAACCGCGAGTACCTGGGCTTCACCGGCACG
>Ga0308411_10000871_pt1 | contig 20348 bp, 14 predicted proteins | sample HotsprottomLayer_2_FD_203530 | JGI IMG/M metagenome (GOLD analysis project Ga0308411, IMG submission 203530) | Hot spring phototrophic mat microbial communities from Octopus Spring, Yellowstone National Park, Wyoming, United States -... | ecosystem: Environmental > Aquatic > Thermal springs >...
GCAGCGCCGCCGCGGCCTCCTGCTCCGGCGGCGCGCCGAACGGGCTGCGGTACGGGTAGGGGGCGAAGAAGTGGACGACGCCGGGGATGCCGGGCTCGGCCGGCCAGCGCCGGTTGTCGCCGGTAAGCGTGATGGCGCCGTAGGTCGCGCCGTGGTAGGAGCGGTACGCGGTCAGGATCTTGTGCCGGCCGGTCACCGCGCGGGCCATCTTCACGGCGTTCTCGTTGGCCTCGGCCCCGCCGTTGGTGAACAGCGTGCGGGTGAGCGCCCGGCCGGGCGAGACCTCGTGCAGCGCGCGCGCGAGCGCGGCGCGCGCGTCGCTGCCGAAGTTGGGGGTCACGTAGCACAAGCGCGCGGCCTGCTCCTGGATCGCGCGGACGACGCGCGGGTGCCCGTGGCCCAGGTTGACGTTGACGAGGCCGGAGGAGAAGTCCAGGTAGGTCTTCCCCTCCGCGCCGACCAGCGTGGCGCCCTTCGCCTCGGCGATCGGCAGCGGGTTGACGGCCCGCTGCGCGGACCACGACGTCAGCACGTGCGCGCGCGTCCAGTCCCTGACGGTCTGGGGGCTGAGCGCCCCGGTCTCGATACGTGTGGACACGCCGGTCCTCCTCGGGGTGGCGAGCGGATGTCCTCGTCCCGCGCTGCTACATTCTCGGCGCGCGCCGGCCTCCCCTGGGGGTCAGGTGCCGCGCCGCAGGCGCGGGTCGAGCAGGTCGCGCAGGCCGTCGCCGAGCAGGTTCCAGCCCAGCACCGCGGCCGCGATCGCGACCCCGGGCCAGACCGCCATCCAGGCGCCGACGAACAGCACGTCCCGCGCCTCCTGGAGCATGCCGCCCCAGCTCGGCGTCGGAGGCTGCGTGCCCAGCCCCAGGTAGCTCAGCGACGCCTCGGCGAGCACCGCGCCGGAGAACGCCACCGTGGCCTGGATCAGCAGCGGGCCGGCGATGTTGGGCAGGATGTGGACCGCGATGATTCGGAGGTCGCGCGCGCCCACCGCGCGCGCCGCCAGCACGAACTCCTGCGCGCGCGCGGCCAGCGCCTGCGCGCGCGCCAGGCGCGCGAAGACCGGGATGAGCACGATGCCGATGGCCGTCATCGCCTGCACGTGGCCGGGCCCCAGCGAGGCGACCACCAGGATCGCGAGCAGCAGCGCTGGGAACGCCATCAGCCCGTCCACGACGCGCATGAGCAGGGCGTCGAGCCGCCCGGCGCGGTAGCCCGAGACGAGCCCGAGCGTGACCCCGACGCCCGCGCCGATCGCCACTGCCACCGCGCCCACGACCACCGCGACGCGGCCGCCGTAGAGGATGCGGCTCAGCACGTCGCGGCCGAGCCGGTCGGTGCCCAGCGGGTGCCCCGGGCCCGGCGGCAGGAGCCGCGCGGCCGGGTCGATCGCGGTCGGGTCGCGCGGCGCGAGCCAGGGCGCGAGCGCCGCCGAGGCCGCGATGCACGCGACGAGCGCGGCGCCCACCACCAGCGGCAGGTTGGCGCGCCGGCGGCGCGCCCGCGCCGGGGCTGGGGGCGCCAGCGAGGAGGTCGGCCAGCCCTGCCGCTCCAAGAGCGCCATCAGTCGTAGGTGATCCGCGGGTCCACGGCGGTGTAGAGCAGGTCCACGGCCAGGTTGAGGAGCGCGAAGGTGAGGGCGATGGTGATCACCGCGCCCTGCACCACCACCAGGTCGCGCGCGTAGATCCCCTGCAGGAGGAGCCGACCCAGGCCGGGCAGGCCGAAGACCTGCTCGATGACGATCGTCCCGCCCATCAGGTAGCCGAGCTGCAGCCCGGCCACGGTGAGCACCGGGATCAGCGCGTTGCGCAGCACGTGGCGGCGGAGCACCACGGCCCCGGCGAGCCCCTTGCTGCGCGCGGTGCGCACGTAGTCGCGCGTCATCTCCTCCAGCACCGAGCCGCGGACGAGCCGCACCAGCGCCGCCGCGCGCTCGGTGCCGAGCGCGACGGCGGGCAGGGTCAGGTGGCGCAGCCACTCGACCGGATCGGCGCTGAGCGCCGCGTAGCCCTGCAGCGGGAACAGCGGCACCGCCGCGGCCAGGCCGAGCAGCAGCAGGATGCCCAGCCAGAACGTCGGGATCGCCAGCCCGAGCTGCGAGCCCGCGAGCACGGCCAGATCGCCGGGCGACCACGCCCGCCGCGCCGCGACGATCCCGAGCGGCAGGGCCACCGCGACCGCCACCACCATGGCGGCGAACGCCACCGAGAGCGTCACCGGCATCCGCGCCACGATGAGCCGGGCTACCGGCTCGCGGTAGGTGATGGAGGTCCCCAGGTCCCCGCGCGCCAGGTGGCCGAGCCACTCGAGGTACCGGAGCACGAGCGGTCGGTCGAGGCCGAACTCGCGCCGCAGCCGCGCCAGGTCCTCGGGGCGGGCGTCCACCCCCAGCATGACCTGGGCGATGTCGCCGGGGATCACCTGCAGGGCGAGAAACGTGACGGTGGCGACCACGAGGACCGTGGGCGCCACCGCCAGCAGCCGCTTGACGACCAGCGGCATGGTTACTTCGTGGTCTTGCGGAAGTCGAACGTGTCGATCGCGTAGAGTTGCCGGAAGTTGCGGACGCCCTGGCGGGTCGCCATGTAGAGGACCGGGGTCCCCAGGTAGACCATCGGCGCGTCCTCGGCCATCATCTTCAGGGCCTCGGCGTAGATGCGCTTGCGCAGCTCGGGGTTCGTCGTGATGCGGCCGGCCAGGATCAGATCTTCCACCTTGGGGTTCTCGTAGCGGACGTAGTTGCGGCTCGGGGTGCCGTACCCGGCGAGCCGGCCGTCGGGGTCGAGCTTGCCCGTGTGCCCGATGATCGTCAGGTCGTACTCGCCGCCGGCGAAGACGCGCGAGAGCCAGAAGCCCCACTCCACGACCCGCGGCCGGGCCGTGATGCCCACGCGCTGCAGCATCGCCTGCACGAGCTGGCCGGCCTCGATGTGCGCCGGGTAGGGCTGCGGTAGCGCCAGGTCCAGCGTGAGCCCGCCGGCCCCGGCCTCCGACAGCAGGCGGCGCGCCCGCTCCGGGTCGTAGGGGTACGGGTCGGGAATCGAGACGTAGTAGGGGCTCACCACGTCCATGAACACGTTCACCGGCACCGACTCCTCGCCGTAGGCGGTGCGCAGCACCTGCCGGCGGTCGATGGCGTGCCACAGCGCCCGCCGCACGCGCACGTCGCGCAGCGCCGGCCGGCTGTTGTTGATTGCCACCACGTTCACCAGGCTGGTCACCTGGCGGATCACCCGGACGTTCGGGTTCGCGCGGACCCGCGGGAGGTCGAGGAACGCCACCGCGTCGATCGCGTCGAACTCGCCGGCGAGCAGCCCCGCGACCTTGACGGCGGACTCCGGCACGAACCGGATGAGCACCTCGCGCAGCCGCGGCTCGCCCTGGATCCAGTATCCGTCGAACCGGGTCAGCCGGATGAGGGAGTCGCGCTGCCACTCCGCCACGGTGAACGGGCCGGTGCCCACCGGCCGCGTGGCGAACTCGTGGTTGCGCGCGATCAGGTCGGCGGGCAGGATCGCACCCCAGCCCTGCGCCAGCGTCGCCAGGAAGGGCGCGAACCGCTCCCCGAGCACGAACCGCACGGTCAGCGGGTCGACGGCCTCGATCGACCGGATCGCCGCGAAGTCGCTGCGCTTGGGCGAGCGCGTGGCCGGGTTGACGATGCGCTCGAACGTGGCCTTGACGTCGCCGGCGTCGAGCGTCTTGCCGTGGTGGAACCGCACGTTCGGCCGGAGTTTGAAGGTCCAGGTCAGGCCGTCGGGGGAGACGGTCCACGACTCCGCCAGGCTGGGCACGATGCGCCCCTCGTCGTCGGGCTCGACGAGGGTGTCGAAGAGACTCTTGTTCACCTGGAACGCGAGCGTGGCCGCGGTCCCCTGAGGATCCAGGGTGTCGGGGCTCCCGGACAGCGCGAAGGTGAACCGGTCGCGCGGGGTCTGCGCGCCCGCGGGGACCCCCGCGGCCGCCAGGGCCGCGGCCAGGACGAGCAGGGCCAACCGCCAGCGGGCGGCCGGGCCACGCGGAGTGGTGGGCCTCATGCGCCTACCTCCTTGGGACGGAGTGTGCCGGCGATGCGCTCGAGCGAGACGCGCGCCGCCTCCAGGGAGTGGACCTCGATCACCAGGTGCGCCACCGACGGCGGCAGGGCGCGGGCCAGGTCGACCACGGAGGCGATTTCGCCGTCGCCCCACGCCAGGTGGTCGTCCCGCCAGCCGCGGTTGTCGCTGACGTGCACGTGGACCACGTCGCGGTCGCGCAGCAGCGCCTCGAGCGTCTCCTGGCCCGCCAGGTGGGCGTGGCCGAGGTCGAGGCACAGCCGCAGCGCAGGGTGGCCGACGCGGTCGAAGATCTCGCGCAGCTCCTCGTAACGCACGCCGAAGATGATCCGGTGCCCGACGCGGGGCTGCCCGGGGCCGGGTGCGACGTCGGGCATGTTCTCCAGGTAGAGCTCGACGCCCGCCGCGCCGGCGGCGTCAGCGAGCCGGCGCAACGAGTCCACGGCGTGCGGCAGGCCGCTCGCACGCGGGAAGACCTCTTCGTAGGGCGGGCTGCCGGGGTGGACCACCACGCCGGGCGCGCCCAGGCGCGCGGCCTCGCCGATCGTCTCGGTGATCTGGCGGACCGCCTCCCGCCGGACGCCGGGGTTCGTGCTGGCGATGTTGATGCCGAGGATCGGCATGTGCAGCGCGAGCGGCGGGCCGTCGCGCCACGGCACCGGCGCCGGCCAGGCATGGGGCGGCTCGCACATGACCTCGACCCCGACCCCGAGCGCCCGCAGGTCCGCGGCCGCCTCGGCCAGCGGCCGCCGGATTGCCGCGTAACTCGACACACCGAGCTGCACGGGTGCCTCCCGCGTCACGACCTGCGACCATCATACCATCGGCTGCCGGGCCCCGAGGTCAAGAACGCGTGAAGGCGGGCGTCATGCCCCGCCGCGCTGGAGGTCGCCCCAGCACGGCACCCCGCCGAGGCTCGCGGCCGTGCGCACTGCCCGCTTGACGGACTCGGCCACCGCCCGGGCCGCGGCCTCGCCGAGGCGCAGCAGCAGGCCCGCGGCGTCGCCGGCGGCCGGCCGCGCGCCGGTCGCGAGCGCGAATACCGTGTCGCCGTCGTAGACCGTGTGCGACGGGACGATCGTGCGGGACAGCCCGGCGTGGCCCTGCACCGTCAGACGCGAGGCCTGATCGCGCGTGAGCGCCACGTCGGTGGCGATCACCGCGAGCGTGGTGCTGGCGCCGAATGCCGCCTGCGGCGCGCCCGCCAGCACCGTGTCCGAGGCGCGCGCGAACCGGCCGTCGGTCCGCGCGCCCGCGAGGATCGCGCCGGTCTCGTCGTCGACGACGTCGCCGAGCGCGTTCACCGCCACCAGGGCCGCGACCGTCGGTCCCTCGGGCAGGCGAACGCTCCACGAGCCGACGCCGCCCTTCATCGCGCCCCGCGGGCCCAGCACCTTGCCCAGCGTCGCGCCCGTGCCGGCGCCGATGCTGCCTTCCTCCACAGGTCCTGCGTGGGCCGCCAGGCACGCGGCGTAGCCCATCGCCGCGTCCGGTCGGGCGCGCGGGTCGCCCACGCCCAGGTCGAAGAGCACCGCGGCCGGCACGATCGGCACCCGCGCGACGCCGGTCTCGAAGCCGACGCCGCGCTCCTCGAGGAAGCGCATCACGCCGTCGGCCGCCGCCAGCCCGAAGGCGCTCCCGCCGGTCAACAGCACGGCGTGGACGCGGTGGACGAGGGCGCCGGCGGCGAGCAACGCGGTCTCGCGCGTGCCGGGCGCGGCGCCGCGGACGTCCACGCTGGCGACCGCGCCCTCCTCGCAGAGCACGACCGTGCAGCCGGTGAGGCCGACCGGATCGGTGGCGTGGCCGACCCGGATGCCAGGGACGTCGGTCAGCGACGGCATGACGGGGTGGCCGGCCTCGCGCGGCGCGGTGGGCCGGGCGGCGTCACCGCGTCAGCGCCTCGATCAGGCCGAGGCTCACCGCGGCGATGACGACCGAGGCGGCCAGCCCGACGTAGAGCGGCCGCAGGCCGATCGCCCGCATCCGGGCCAAATCCGCGCTCAGCCCGACCGCAGCCATCACCATCACCACGAGGAACCGGCCGGCCAGCCCGGCCGCGCGCTCCGCGTCGGGGCCGACCGCGCCCGCGGTGTTGAGCAGCGCGGCGGCGGCGAACCAGAGGACGAACCAAGGGAAGATCTTCGCCACGCGCACGCGGCCGCCGCGGCCGGGGGTGCGCGCGCTGTGCGCGATCCCGTAGGCCAGCGCCAGCGGCACGAGCACGAGCGTGCGGGTCAGCTTGACCACGGTCGCGGTCTGCCCCGAGGACTCGCTGTACGCGAACGCGGCCGCGAGCACCGACGAGGTGTCGTGAATCGCGGCCCCGGCCCACACCCCGAATGTCGCGTCCGGCAGCGCCAGCCCGTGCCCGAGCAGCGGGTAGACCACGACCGCCAGCAGATTGAAGAGGAAGATCGTGGTCACGGCGAAGGCGATCTCCTCCTCGCGGGCCTCGACGATCGGCCCGACCGTGAGGATCGCGGTGGCGCCGCAGATCGCCGTCCCCACGCCGATCAGGCCCACCAGGCCGTCCGGCGCGCGCAGCGCGCGGCCGATGAGCGTCGTCAGCAGGAGCGCCAGCACCACCGTCGCGCCGACCACCGCGACCGACGCGCCGCCGATGCGGATCACGTCGGCGAAGCTGAGCGTGGCGCCGAACAGGACGATGGCCAGCCGCAGCAGCCGCTTGAGGGTGAAGTCCACGCCGGGCCGCAGCGCCGCCGGCAGTCCGAGCGTGGTGCGCGCCCCCAGGCCGAGGAGCATGGCCAGCACCGGCGCGCCGACCAGCGGGACCGCTGCGCCGGCCACCCAGGCGACCGCGGCGATCGCCGCGGCGACGAGCACTCCGGAGAGCACCACGCCGTGGGGTTCGCTGGCCGCGCGGCGCGGTCCTGGCCGCGGGCCGCCGGCCTCAGCGCAGGAGTGCGCCGGGCGGCAGGCGCACGCCCAGCACCCGGCTGAGCACCTCCGCGCCGGCCAGCGCGGCCGCGGTGTACAGCAGCGCCGCGGTCGGGCGCACGCGCGCGACGCCGAGCAGGAAGCCGAGCACCCACACGCCCGACGCCGCGCGCATCCCGACCAGCCAGATGGACCCGGCGTAGCCGCACAGGCCCGCCAGCAGCCACGCGGCGCGGCGCAGCGCCTCGGGCCGGGTCAGGGCGGCATCGCCCTCGTCGTCCACCGTGAATCCCGCGCGGCCACGGAGCTCCTGCGCGAGCTGGGCCGCAGCCAGCACCGCGCCCACGGCCGCCACAGACAGGGGCATGAGCGCCGCGCCCGGCAGGAACTCGCGCGCGACGAGGGCCGCGGCGGCGAAGACGGCCAGCACCAGCAGGCTGAAGAGCGTGACGGGCCGGAACCCCGGGCGTGCCGCGGCTGCCGGAGGTCGGCCGGCCGCGCGCTCGCGCACGGCGCGGACCGCCCCCCACGCGAACGGCGCCACCAGGAGCGCGGCCAGCACGACCACGCCCGGCCGCAGCAGCCAGTCCGTCGGATGCTGGTACAGGTTGATCGTCAGGAAGTAGTACCGCTCCAGCGGGCCGGCCAGCACGAACCCGATCAGCATCGGCGCGCGCGGCCACCCGGTCACCTTCATCGCGTAGCCCACCAGGCCCAGGGCGAGCAGGGTCAGGATGTCGCCGAAGTGGCGCGTCTCCTGGTAGGACGCCAGCACCATCGCCAGGAGGACCGCGGGCGCCAGCCGGTCGAACGGCACCGACGCCGCCCGCGCCAGCACCGGGCTCGCCGCGAACATGATCCCCGCGCCGATGAAGTTGGCGGCGGCGAACGACCAGACGATCGTGTAGACCAGGTCGAGGTGGTCGGTGACGATGCGCGGGCCCGGGACGATCCCGTACGCCAGCAGGGCACCCAGGATGATGGCGGTCGGCGCGCTGCCCGGCACGCTGAACAGCAGGGTGGGAATCAGGTCGCCCGCCTCGACCGCGTTGTTGGCGGCCTCCGGCGCGATGATGCCGCGGATGTCGCCCTTGCCGAAACGGCTGCGGTCGCGGCTCGAGCTCACCACGTGCCCGTAGGCCATCAGCGTGCCGGCCGTGGCCCCGAGCGCGGGCAGCACGCCCGCCCACATCCCGATCAGCGCGCCGCGCAGCACCAGCCAGCGGTGCTGGACGACGTCGCGCAGGCCCTGGAGCCAGCCCCGTCCCAGGTCGGTGGTCTCGGCGACCGCGCCGCCGCGCGCCAGCAGGCCCACCACCTCGGCCACGCCGAAGAGCCCGAGCGCCACGATCGCCAGGTCGAGCCCGTCGGTCAGGTACACCTGGTCGAACGCGAAGCGCACCTCGGCCGCCGCGGGCGCCGGCCCCACCGCGCCGAGCAGCAGCCCGAGCAGCCCGGCCAGGATGCCCCGCCGCGCCTCCTTGCCGAGCAGGCTGCCGGCGTAGGAGACCCCGAGCACCGTCAGCATGAACAGCTCCGGCGAGCCGAACGACAGCACGAGCGGCCGTGCGATGGGGATGGACAGCGTCAGCCCGAGCGCGCCGATCAGGCCGCCGACGAGCGAGGCGGCGTAGGCGGCGGATAACGCGCGGGCCGCCTGGCCCTGTCGCGCCAGCGGGTGCCCCTCGATCATGGTCGGGACCGCGGCGGCCGAGCCCGGGGCGCCGATCAGCACCGAGGTGATCGTGTCGGACGTGTGAACGACCGCGAGCGAGCCGGTGATCATCGCCAGGCTGGCCGCCGGGTCCAGCCGGGTGATGAAGGGGAGCAGGATGGCGACCGAGACGATCCCGCCCATCCCGGGCAGGACGCCCACCACCAGGCCCACCGCCACGCCGAGCAGCATCATGCTCAGGCGTGACGGGTCGAGGAACAGGGCCAGGGCGGCGGAGAGCGCCTCGTTCACGGCGGCGGCCCTCCGCGCCCTGCGCCCGCGCCGGCCACGCTACAGCCTGGCGCTGTACTTCCCGGTGACCAGGTCCACGATGTACTTCTTCACGTCGAGCGTGATGCGCATCGAGCGGTGGACCGCGGCCTCGCCCTGGTCCCCGCGGAACACCTCGTAGCCCTCCAGGATCTTCTGGGCCTCCTGGCGGAACGCCGGGTCGCGCTTCATCCGGTCGATCGCCTCGCGCAGCGCGCGCAGCGCCTCGTCCGGAGTGCCCTCGGGCGCCCAGAACGCCTTCTGGTAGCTGAAGCTGGCCGCGACTGCGGCCTGGTAGGCCTTCCAGCGCAACAGCCCGTCAGGCTTGCGGTTGTGGAGCGTCTGGTAGACCTCGTACGGTGTCGGCAGGTCGGGCGCCGCCGGGTCGCGCACCATCTGGCCGCGGTCGTTGACGAACCCCATGGACATCACCGCGACCGCCTTGCCCTCCCGGATGAGGGGCACCACCTGCGTCAGGTAGGCGGGCGTGGTCTGGTAGTCGATCGTGGTCTCGCCGCGCTCGAACGCCAGCCGGGCCGGGCCGCGGCCCTCGAAGCCCATGACCACCCGGACGTTCATGCCCAGGACCTCGAAGAGGAGCAGCGTGGTCAGGTCCAGGCCGACCGCGCTGATGCCGCCGTAGACCAGCGGCACCTGCGGCCGCAGGATGTCGGCGGCCTTCGTGATCCCCGTGCGCGGCGAGACGTAGACGACGCCGCCCACCCCGTTGACCTTCACCAACTTCCACTTCGCGAAGTCGTAGCGCACCTGGGAGACGCCCAGGATGTAGGGGATGATGGTCGAGCCCGAGGTGGCCAGCAGCGTCAGCCCGTCGGGCTTGGCGTTCTGCGCGAACCAGTTCGCCCCGAGGATGCTGCCGCCCCCGGGCATGTTGCGAATCACGAACCGCGGGTTGCCCGGGATGTGCTTCTCGAAGTACGGCGCCATGAACCGGGCCTCGATGTCGGTGCCCCCGCCAGGCCCGAACGGCACGATGAGCTCGATGGTCTTTCCGGCGTAGTACGGCTGCTGCGCGCGCGCCCCGGGCGGCGCGAGCAGGAGGAGCCCCAGGACCAGCAGGACGGTCGCGCGCTTCACGATCTCACCTCCCTGGTGGCATCGCCGTGGGGTCGGCATTCGCTCCACCGTCGCCGGCCTCCTTGCGCGCGGCATGGCGGGTGCGTCCGCGCCGCGCGGGGCGGTATAATGCCACACGTGGACCTCGCCCGGCTCATTCGCCGCCTGCAGTCCATCGTCGGCGAGCCCTACGTCCTGTCCCGTCCCGACGATCTCCTCGTCTACGAGCAGGACGCCATCATGGTCAACCGGCACCTGCCCGACGTGGTCGTCTTGCCCGACGGCGCGGAGCAGGTGGCGGGGGTGGTGCGCGCGGCGCGCGAGGCGGGCGTCCCCGTGGTCGCGCGTGGAGCGGGCACGGGGCTCTCGGGCGGCGCCATCCCCGAGCGCGGCGGCGTGGTCGTGGCGCTGGCCCGCATGACACGGGTGCTCGAGCTCGACCCCGAGGGGCGCACGGCCGTGGTCGAGCCCGGCGTGGTCAACGCGGAGTTCTCCGCGATGCTCGCCCGCTGGAACCTGTTCTTCGCGCCCGACCCCGGGAGCCAGGTGGCCTCGACCATCGGCGGCAACGTCGCCAACAACTCGGGCGGCCCGCACTGCCTGGCCTACGGCGTGACCGGCAACCACGTGCTAGGCCTGGAGGTCGTGCTGGCCGACGGTACGGTAGCGTGGGTGGGGAGCCGGGGCTGGGACGCGCCGGGCTACGACCTGGCCGGCGTGCTCACCGGTTCGGAGGGCACGCTCGGCATCATCACCAAGATCGCGGTGCGACTGCTGCGCCGGCGCGAGGCCGTCCGCACGCTGCTCGCCGTCTACGAGACGATGGACGCGGCCTGCGCCGCGACGTCGGCGATCCTCGCCGAGGGCATCGTGCCCGAGGCGCTCGAGATCATCGACGGTGTGACCATGCGCGCCGTGAACCGGACCCTGCAGGCCGGATTTCCGGAGGACGCGGAGGCCGCCCTGCTGGTCGAGGTGGAGGGGGTCGCCGAGGCCGTCCCGGCGGTCATGGAGCGGATCGAAGCGATCTGCCGCGCCGGCGGGGCGCGACGGATCCAGACGGCGGCGGACGCGGAGGCGCGGGCGAACCTCTGGAAGGGACGCAAGCACGCCTACGGGTCGCTCGGGGTGCTCGCGCGCAACGCCATCATGCTCGACGTCTGCGCGCCGCGCTCGCGGCTGGTCGAGGCGATGCGCGCCGTCGCCGAGGCGGGCCGACGGTGGGACGTGCGCATCTCCAACTTCTTCCATGCCGGCGACGGCAACCTGCACCCCAACCTGCTGTTCGACTTCGAGCCCACCGACCCGGAGTTCGCGCGGGTCGTGGGCGCGACCGAGGACATCATGCGGGCGTGCGTGCGCCTGGGCGGCACGATCACCGGCGAGCACGGCGTGGGCATCGAGAAGCGCGAGTACCTGCCCTGGCTGTTCTCCGCCGACGACCTGGCTGCGATGCGGCGCGTCAAGGACGCGTTCGATCCCCAGGGCGTCCTGAATCCCGACAAGATCTTCCCCACCGGCCGGCCGGTGCACGGCGCCCCGGCGCCGGCCGGCCGGGACGCGGCGTGAACGGCGCATCCGCGGCGGTGGGATCCGCCGCGGCGCCCGGGGCGGCCGCGCGCGCGCTGCCGCCGATCCCCGAGCTCGACGCGTGCGTCCACTGCGGGCTGTGCCTGAACCACTGTCCCACGTACCGGGTGACCCGGCTCGAGGCCGAGTCGCCCCGCGGCCGGATCGCGCTCGTGGAGGCGGCCGCGCGGGGCCGGCTGCCGCTCGACGAGCGCGTGGCCGATCACCTCTACCTGTGCCTGATGTGCCGGGCGTGCGAGACCGCGTGCCCCTCGGGCGTGCAGTACGGCCGCATCGCCGAGGCGGCGCGCGGGGCGCTCGGCCCGCCGGGCCCGCCGCTTGTGCGCGTGCTGGTGCGGTTGGCGCTGCGCCACCTGATGCCCTCGCCCGGACGCCTGCGCGCGGCGGCCGCCGCGATCCGCGCCTTCCAGCGCAGCGGGCTCGCCGCCGCGCTCGAGCGCGTGCTGCCGGCGGCGATGCGGCGGCGGCTCGCGCTGCTGCCCGCGCCGTCGCCCCGCGCCTACGAGCCGCCGGCGGAGGTGCTGCCGGCGCTGGGCGAGCGCCGCGCCCGTGTCGCCTTCCTCAGCGGGTGCGCGATGAGCCTGTTCTTCGCCGAGGTGAACGAGGCGACCGTGCGCGTGCTGCGCCGGAACGGCTGCGAGGTCGTGGTTCCGCGCGCGCAGGTCTGCTGCGGGGCGCTCAACAGCCACAACGGCGAGCTGGACAGCGCCCGCGCCATGGCGCGGGCCAACCTCGACGCGTTCCCCGACGATGTGGACGCGATCGTCACCAACGCCGCCGGCTGCGGCGCGGCGATGAAGGCGTACGGCCACCTGCTGGCCGGTGGTCCGGACGCCGGCCGCGCCGCGCGCTTCGCCGGCCGCGTGCGGGACGCGGCGGAGTTCCTGGCCGACCTGGGGCTGCGGACGACGCCGGCGCGCGCCCCGCAGACCGTCACCTACCAGGACCCGTGCCACCTGGCTCACGGCCAGCGCGTCCGCGCCCAGCCCCGCGCGCTGCTCGGCGCGATCCCGGGGCTCGCGCTGGTCGAGATGGCCGCGAGCGACCGCTGCTGCGGCAGCGCCGGCATCTACAACGTGCTCCAGCCCGAGATGGCCGAGACGCTCCTGCGCGAGAAGATGGAAGCGATCCGCGCGACCGGCGCGCCGGTGGTCGTGGCGCCGAACCCGGGGTGCATGCTCCAGCTCCGCTACGGCGCCCGGCGCTTTGGCGTGCCTGTGCAGGTCCACCACCTGATGGACGTGCTGGACGACGCCGGGGCATGACGGTCGCCGCGGGCCTGCTCGACGAGTTGCGCGCGGTGGTGGGCGACCGGCTCGTTACGTCGGCGGCGGCCCGCGAGCAGCACGGCCGCGGGGAGTCCTACCTGCCCTCCGCCCCGCCGGACGCCGTGGCGTTCCCGGAGACCACCGCCGAGGTGGTGGCGCTGGTGCGCGCGTGCGCGCGCCACCGCGCGCCGGTCGTGCCGTTCGGCGCGGGCACGTCGCTCGAGGGCCACGTGGCCGCGGTGCGCGGCGGGATCTGCCTCGATATGAGCCGCATGAACCGGATCTTGCGCGTCAGCTTCGAGGACCTGGACGCGACGGTCGAGGCCGGGGTGACCCACCGCCAGCTCAACCGCCACCTGGCGGGGCGCGGGCTGTTCTTCTCGGTGGACCCCGGCGCGGACGCGACGCTCGGCGGCATGGCCGCCACGCGCGCCTCGGGGACCACCGCGGTCCGCTACGGGACGATGCGCGAGGCCGTGCTCGGGCTGGCCGTGGTGCTGGCGGACGGTCGCCTGATCCGCACCGGCGGTCGCGCGCGCAAGTCGGCATCGGGCTACGACCTCACTCGCCTCTTCGTGGGCTCGGAGGGCACGCTCGGGGTCATCACCGAGGTCACGGTCCGGCTGCACGGTCTGCCCGAGGCGGTCTCGGCGGCGACGTGTCCGTTTCCGACCATCGAGGGCGCGGTGGCCACGGTGATCGCCGCGGTGCAGCTCGGCGTGCCGGTGGCGCGCATCGAGCTGCTCGACGAGATCCAGATGGACGCGGTCAACCGCTACGCGGGCCTGGCGTACCCCGTGGCGCCGACCCTGTTCTTCGAGTTCCACGGGCCCTCCGAGCGCAGCGTCGCCGAGCAGGCCGAGCTCGTGCGGCGCATCGCCGCCGACAACGGCGGCGACGAGTTCCGCTGGGCCACGGCGCCCGAGGAGCGCGCACGCCTGTGGAAGGCGCGGCACGACGCCTACTTCGCCGCGCTGGCCCTGCGGCCAGGCGCGGTGGGCGTCACCACCGACGTCTGCGTGCCCATCTCCCGGCTCGCCGAATGCATCGTCGAGACCAAGCGCGACCACGCCGGCTCGTCGCTGGTCGTGCCGCTCGTGGGCCACGTGGGCGACGGCAACTTCCACCTGGTCTACGTGATCGACCCGAACGCGCCCGAGGAGCTCGCCGAGGCGAAGCGGCTCAGCGAGCGGATGGTGCACCGCGCGCTGGCCATGGGCGGGACCTGCACCGGCGAGCACGGCGTGGGGCTGGGCAAGCTCGGGTTCGTGACCGCGGAGCACGGCGAGGCCATCGAGGTGATGCGCGCGGTCAAGCGCGCGCTCGACCCGCTCGGCCTGATGAACCCCGGCAAGCTGGTGCCGATGTGAGCGGGCCGCCTGCGCCGCGTCCGGACCCCACGCCGGTGGCCGCGCGCCTGGAGGCGCTGCTGGGCGCCGCCGCGGTGACGACCGCCGGATGCGAGGCCTGGGCGGCCGACGGGGTGGTCCCGCGCGCCGTGGTCCGGCCCCAGAGCGCGGAGCAGGCCGCGGCGGTGCTGCGGGTCTGTGAGGAGGCCGGCGCCGCGGTCATCCCCTGGGGCGGCGGCACCGCCATGGCGCTGGGGTACCCGCCCGCGCGCGCGGACGTGGTGCTGCTCACCGAGCGGCTCGATGCGGTCGTCGACCACGATCCGTCCAACCTGACGGTGACCGTGGGCGCGGGCATCGCGCTCGGCCGGCTCCAGGAGGTGCTCGGTGCCCACGGGCAGTGGTTACCCCTGGAGCCTCCGCTCGCGGAGCGCGCCACCGCCGGCGGCGCGGTGGCGTCCGGCCTCAACGGGCCGCGACGCCTGGCCTACGGCTCCTCGCGCGACCTGGTGATCGGCGCGCGCGCCGCGCTGGCGCGGGGCACCGTCGTGGCCTCCGGCGGCAAGACGGTAAAGAACGTGGCCGGCTACGACACGGGCAAGCTGTTCGTCGGGTCGCTCGGCACGCTGGGCGTGCTGACCGAGCTGACGTTCCGCCTGACCCCGCGGCCCGAGGCGTCGGGCACGCTCGCCGCGTGGGCCGGCGGGGTGGACGCGGTGGTCGGGCTGGCGCGCCGCGTCTTCGACTCGCCGCTCGCCCCGACCGCGGTCGTCGGGATCAATGCCGCCGCAGCCGCGCGCGTGGGCCGCACAACCGCGGGGCTGCTGGTGAAGGCGGAGGGGGTGGAGCCAGGCGTGCGGCGCCACACGCGCGACGTCGCCGCGTGGGCCGGGCGGGCCGGCATGGAGACCGAGACGCTCGAGGGCGAGGCGGAGGCCGCACTCTGGCGCACGGTGCGCGACACCGGGTGGTGGGACGGTGCCGACGTGGCGCTGCGGGTCAGCGTGCCGCCGGGGGCTGCCGCGGACCTGGCCGTCGCGCTGGCGCGCACGCTGGCCGGGGGCACCGCGATGGTCGTCCACCTCGGCGTGGGCACCCTCTGGCTCGTCCCGCCGGCCGCGGACGCCGCCGCGCAGATCGCGGCCCTGCGTCCGCTGGTGGAGCGGGCCGGGGGCCACCTGCTGCTGGCGCGAGCGCCGGCGGCGCTGAAGGCCGCGCACGAGGTCTGGGCACCCGGGCCGGAGGCCCGCGCGCTGGCGCTGATGCGCGAGCTGAAGCGTGCCTTCGACCCGAGGGGCACGCTGAGCCCCGGTCGGTTCGTCTCGCGGCTGTGAGGGCGCGCGCGATGAGGGGGGGCGCATGTCGCGACTAGCCCTGGCGCTGGCCCTCCACAACCACCAGCCGGTGGGCAACTTCGCCTGGGTGTTCGAGCGGGCGTACCGCCGCGCCTACGAGCCCATGGTCGCGGCCCTGGAGCGCCACCCGGGCGTGCGCCTGGCCTTGCACTACTCGGGACCGCTCCTCGACTGGCTGCTGGCCGAGCAGCCCGGGTTCATCGCCCGTGTCCGGGCCCTGGTCGCCCGGGGCCAGGTGGAGATCATGACCGGCGGCTACTACGAGCCGATCCTGCCGGCCATCCCGGACCGGGACAAGCGCGGGCAGATTCTCAAGATGACGGATGCGGTGCGCCGCCACTTCGGGACGGCGCCGACGGGCGCCTGGCTGGCGGAGCGCGTGTGGGAGCCGCATCTGCCGAAGTCGCTCGCGCGTGCCGGCGTCGCCTACACGATCGCAGACGACACGCATTTCCTCCACGTCGGCCTCGAGGAGCAGGAGCTGCGCGGGCACTACATCACCGAAGAAGAAGGCGCGCGGCTCGCCGTCCTCTCGAGCGCGAAGGCGCTGCGCTACCGGATTCCCTGGGCGTCGGTGGACGAGGTGATGGCGTGGCTGCGCGCCCAGGCGGCCGACGCCGAGGGTGTGCTGGTCATGGGCGACGACGGCGAGAAGTTCGGCCTGTGGCCGACCACCTACGCCCACGTCTGGGAGCGCGGCTGGGTCGAGGCCTTCTTCGGGGCGCTCGAGGCCGCCGGGGACTGGCTCGAGGTGCTCCCGCCCGGCGAGTGGGTGCGGACGCGGCCGCCCCGGGGCCGCGTCTACCTGCCCACCGCGTCCTACGACGAGATGACCGAGTGGGCGCTGCCGCCGCGGGCGGCGGCGCGGCTCCCGGCCCTCAAGCACGAGCTCGCTGCCCAGGGCCGCCGGGACGTGGTGGCCTTCCTCCACGGCGGGTTCTGGCGCCACTTCCTGGTGAAGTACCCCGAGGTCAACGCCGTGCACAAGCAGATGCTGCGTGCGAGCCGGAAGGTCTGGCGCATGCCGCCCGGGCCGCGGCGCGACCGGGCGCTCGACCATCTCTGGCAGGCCCAGTGCAACTGTCCCTACTGGCACGGCGTCTTCGGCGGCGTCTACCTGGGACACATCCGCGCGGCGACCGCCGCCCACCTCATCGCGGCCGAGCACCTGGCCGACGCGATGCCGGCAGCCGCCGCGGTCAGGGCGCGCCGCGAGGATCTCGACGCCGACGGCCGGCCCGAGGTGCTGGTGGCCAGCGGCCGCCAGGTGCTGTCCATCGACCCGGACGAGGGCGGGAGCGTGGTGACCTGGGACCTGCGCGGCGCGCGGGTCAACCTGGTCAACGTGATGACCCGGCGCACCGAGGGGTACCACGAGACGCTCCGCGCCGCCCTCGCGCGCGGGGAGGCGGTGCTGTCCACCTCGGAGGAGGTGGAGAGCATCCACACCGACCGCGTGCGTGTCAGGGAGTGGGGTCTCGAGCGCCTCCTGATCGCAGACCGCTACCGGCGCGCGTCGTTCGTGGACCACCTGCTGGCGGCCGGCGCGGAGCCCCAGGCCTTCGCGCGCGGCGAGGCGGCCGAGGTGGGGGCGTTCGCCGGTCGGCCCTACCGGGCCGCGATCGGGCGCGCGGGCCGGCGCGGCGTCGCGGTCCGCTTGAGCCGCGAGGGCACGGTGGAGGTCGGCGGCACCGCGGTGGCGGTACGCGTGCAGAAGACCCTGACCGTCCCGGCGGGCGCGACCGCGCTCGAGGCGGCCTACGAGGTCACCAACGCCGGCGCGGCGGCGGTGGTCGCCGACTTCGCGGTGGAGACGTGCTGGGCCACCACGGGCCCGGACGCGCTGGTCGTGCCGATCGCCGGGGCGGGGACCGGCGGCGCGCCGGGCGCGGGCGAACCGTCACCTGCGGGGCAGGCGCGGCAGTGCGACGACGTCGGCGGGTTCGCGCTCACCGACCCGCTCTGGCGCGCGACGGCGACCGTGGACACGGCCGGCGCGCGGCCGCGCCTGTGGGTCGCGCCGATCGAGGTGGTCTCAGCGTCGGAGGCCGGGTTCGTGCGCACGTTCCAGGGCGTCTCCCTGATCCTCGTCTGGCCGCTGCGCCTCGAGGCCGGCGCGCGGTGGACGGCCCGCCTGTCGTTCTCGATCGACGAGTCGGAGCGCGCGAGCGGTCAGTAGAGCCAGCGGTAGACGCCGTACGACCCGATCACGCGCCGGACGTAGGCGCGCGTCTCCGCGTACGGGATCTGCTCCACCAGGGCGTCCGGGTCGCGATCGAGGGCGGTCCAGCGCGCCGCCGCGCCCGGCCCGGCGTTGTAGGCCGCCGCGGCGAAGACGAGGTCGCCGAAGCGGTCGAGCTGCGCGCGCAGGTACCGCGCGCCCAGGCGCAGGTTCAGCGACGGGTCCTGCAGGTCACGCACGGTGACCGCGCGGCCGTGCACAGCCGAGGCGGTGGACGGCAGGAGCTGCGCCAGGCCGACCGCGCGCGCCGGCGAGACCACGGACGCCTCGTAGCGGCTCTCCTCGCGGACGAGGGCCAGCAGGAGGTAGGGGTCCAGCCCTGCGGCGGCCGCCGCGGCCTGCACCTGCGGCCAGTACGCGCGCGGGTAGGCGAGCCGCCAGGTCTCGCGGTCGCGCACCCCGCCCGCCAGGGCGTCTTCCGCGAAGCGCACCGAGGCGACAACATCGCCCAGGCGATCCCAGGCCACCGCCAGCGCGCGCGCCACCCGGGGATCGCGGTCGGGCTCGAGCGCGTCCGTCGCGGCGTCCGCGGCGTCGGCGTCGAAGCCGAGGCGGAGCAGCTCTTCGTACGCCGGCGCGGGCCCCCCGCCGGCCTCCTCCGGGGGCGGCGGGGGGGCCGGGGCCCCGAGGCCCAGCCGGGTGCGCGCGCGCTGGCCGTAGAACGTCACCGGATACCGCTCCGCGACGGTGCGGAGCACAGCGGTGACCTCGCCGCGCCCGGCGCCGGAGGCCTCGAGCGCCTTCGCGTGCCAGTACCAGGCGCGCGCAGCCTCGCCGCGCCACGGCGCGGCCTCGGCCGCCGCGCGGAAGCGGGCGGCCGCCTCGGCGTAGCGCCGCGCGCGCAGCGCGATCCATCCCAGGCGCCACCGCGCCTCCACGGCGGCGCCGACCTCGCGTGCCGCGGCGCCCGCGCGGCGGTACGCCGTTTCCGCATCGGCGGTGCGGCCCGCGGACTCGGCCCGCAGCCCGAGGCCGTACCAGTGTCGGGCCGGCCACTCGCCGTCCGGCGCCGCCCGCAGCATCGCCGAGATGGCCTCGCCGGCCGTCGTGACCAGGCCGGCGCGGCGCGCGGCGACGGCGGCCCAGTACCACGCCGCACCCGCGTCCCACCCCAGGGCGGCGGCGCGCCGGAACGCTCCGTGGGCGCCACGCGGGTCGGTCGCCAGGATGCGCTCGCCGAGCCGGAACCAGGCCTCGGCGGCCGCGGGCCCGGTGCGCAGCGCCCCGGTGACCGCGCGCAACTCGCGCTCGGCTTCCTCCCACGCGCCGGTGCGGGTCAGGGCGCGCGCGCGCGCCAGGCGGGAAGCCGGGTCCACGTCCAATGCGCTGAGCGGGCGACCCAGCAGGCGCGCGGCCGCCGCGCGGGCGGCCTGCGCGTGCCGGTCACCGGGAAACGCCCAGGCGGCCCGGGCGTAGGCGCGCCGCGCCGCATCGCGCCGACCCGCGGCCTCGGCCGCCTCGCCGGCGCGCAGCCACAGCGCCGGGTCGTCGTCGATCAGCTCGGCGGCAGAGACGAGCGCCTCGGCCGCCTCTTGCCTCCGGCGCTGCGCGAGGTAGGCCTCGCCCAGCGCGGCGAGCGCGCGGCCGCGCACCCGCCCCCGCGCGCCCGCGGCGACCTCGCGCAGCACCCCCGCCGCCTCGGCAGCCTGGCCCGCGGCGACGAGCGCCCGGCCCTGGTGGAGCCGCGCGTGGAGCGCCAGCGTCGGGTGCGAGGCGGCGGCCGCGAACGCCTCGGCCGCAGGACCCGGATGGCCATTCCCCAGCTGGCAGGCCCCGAGCGCCAGGCTCGCGCGCTGCGCGTGGAGCCCTCCGCCGGCCGCCAGCGCGCGCAGCGCCGGGGCCACGGCCGCGCACCCTCCGGCGTTGGCCCTGCGCGCGAGGCGTGCGAGGTCGCCGTCGGCCGGGGACTGCGCGCCCGCCGGCGCCGAGGGGATCGCCGCGGCCGACAGGCACGCGAGCAGCAGGCTCGCGCGCCGGCGCGTCACGCGCGCAGGGGCTTGCGGCCGCGCACGGTCACGCTGGAGAGCCGGCCGTCGGCATACGGCCGACGCGCCACGACCTCCACGGCCTCGAACCCGGCCTCGCGCACCAGCGCCAGGTACTCGTCCTCCGGGATCGCGCCGCCCAGGCAGGCGGTCCAGCGCTCGGCCGTGCGGTCTGCCTCGGGCAGCGGCTCGCGGCTGACAATGTCGGCGACGACGAGCCGGCCGCCCGGTCGCAGCACACGGTAGGCCTCGACAAACGCGGGCCGCTTGTCGGGCAGCAGGTTGATCACGCAGTTGCTGACGACCGCGTCGGCGACGCCGTCCGCCACGGGCAGGTGCTCGATCTCGCCCAGCCGGAACTCGGCCTGCGCCATGCCCAGCCGCTGGCGGTTCGCGCGCGCCTTCGCCACCATCTCCGGCGTCATGTCCACGCCGATGGCGCGGCCTGCCGGGCCCACGCGGTCCGCGGCGAAGAAGACGTCCAGGCCCGCGCCGCTGCCGAGGTCCACCACGGTCTCGCCGGGCCGCAGGGCCGC
>Ga0308411_10000874_pt1 | contig 20328 bp, 19 predicted proteins | sample HotsprottomLayer_2_FD_203530 | JGI IMG/M metagenome (GOLD analysis project Ga0308411, IMG submission 203530) | Hot spring phototrophic mat microbial communities from Octopus Spring, Yellowstone National Park, Wyoming, United States -... | ecosystem: Environmental > Aquatic > Thermal springs >...
TCCTTATCCACAAGCAGTCCCAACACTATCTGCACATCATTGACCTTGCCATCTTTGCTAAATCCAAACCTCCTCAATAAATCCTCATCCTTGCTCTCAAAATAATTGGAAAGAAAAAAATCACATCTAATAATATCAAGCAGTTAGGGGTGTTTTAAAAAGAATTTTCCGGACAAACTGACAAACTCAGGAATGGAGGTCCCAGTAGAGTGAGACGGTTTTTATAGGCCTGTATCAACGGTAACTGCCCTCAAACCTGCCTCATAGGCCTCCCTTAGGGCAGTGGGATGGCTCAAGATGGCGCCCTTTTGATCAACCTCAAGGAAGCTCAAGGTCTCGTGCTCCTGCACGCTGACAGTCCTAAAGAAGGCCTTTGCCGTTGCCTCTCCACACTGCACACCCATCTGTATCTTCATGCCCCCCACCATCAATAACAGACCCTTTCTACCAAAGGGTCCAGCCTCAATGGTCCTCTTTAACAGATACTTCTCACACCAAAAGGCCTGACAGCGGTCAATCATCACCTTTGCCTGTGCACTTAAGGCAAAAAAGAAGATTGGCGATGCGAGTATGACCCTGTCTGCAGTCCTTATAGCCTCATAGATTGGGGTCATGTCGTCATCAATGATGCACCGCCCTGTCTTTTCGCAGCCCCCGCAGTCCTGACAGGGCATTATCTTTAGCTTATTGAGTTCAAACCTTGTTATCTCGTGCCCCTTGCCGTCAATTGCCCTGAGTGTCTCATTGAGCAAGAGTTCTGTATTGCCTTCTCTCCTTGGGCTTCCATTAAAAGCTATTATCTTCATCTCTTCCCTGCCTTTTTGATTTTATATTGGGTCCCCACAATTAGACCCCAATTGAGCAAGCCTACCAAATGCTATTCTCAAGAAGCAAAGCTGCGTTGTCATTCCGAGCAAAGCGAGGAATCTTACACTACATTTATATGGAATAAGATTCCTCACATGCGTTCGGAATGATATCACTACTCACCTCGCAAGAGACCAAATTTTATCATACGGAAACAGGCTTTTCTGATTGTTGTTGGTCTTCACAGGATTCTAAACACGATTTGCTATATTTTTACCACAGTCTATAAGGCATCAAGAAGTTACAGGTTGCTCTACCATTACCTTATCAAATGCCTGGATGATGAGCTGCTTGGTGTCAGCCTTCTCAGAGGCTGAAAGAACCTCAATGCCCACTACATTACCGTCTTTATCATAGTCCATAAGAATGTCTTCGGTAATCTCGTCGGTGTTGGCTATATCGGTTTCTTTCAGCCTGATATATAGGGCATTGGCCTGATGAGAGTAATGTATCCTCATTTTTAATCTCCTATCATATATTTACTGAGTCTTGATGTCATGCAAGCGCTGAGCCGTAAGAAAATTGGACTTGGGTCCATCTCAAGAAGTTGCAGGCATTGCAAACATACAAAGACAGAAGATTTATAGTTGTCAAAACAAGTTTTATTCATTCATCGTTTGCCTGTCTTTGTTTTTAGTTTGTACCAGTCTCTCATCTGATTCATGGTCTCTGACAGGCTCCACCAGCCGTTTTTAAAGGCTGCATAATCAGGGGCGCCTGTCATGGCTGAGGAGTATCTGATAGAGTTGGCGTAAAACAGCCACTGTCTTACCCACATCCTCTCAATAGTTTCGTCAAAGAGGTTTGACTGGTCTTCAACCTTTGACTTCCATACATCAAGCATTAACTGGATGGCAGTCAAGGTCATCTTGTCGGTCTCCTTTATGGTGTTGTCCATCTTTTCAAAGTGACCATCTACCCACTTTGTGCTATGGCAGTTAAGGCAGAGCTGCTTCATACCTTGAAGCCTCTTTTTCTGCTCTTCCTGAGAGATTAGCCCCTTCGGCGCTATTTCACCTGTAAGTGATGTGGGCAGCGGCAGCCCCTCTTTGTTTTTAATGAGGGTCGTATTGCCAGATACAGGCTGTGGATGGCTGTATATCAACCCAAAGAGCCTTAGCCATAACCTTGATCCAAAGTCGTGGGTCCTCTTTGCCACCACTTGACCGTCCCCAGAAATCACCTGACTGTTATGACAGGTTGCACAGGTCGGGGCCTTAAAGTCTCTGCCTATCGTCCAATCGGCAGGCTTAAAATCCCACTCATGCCACTTAGATAAGTAAATATTTCCATGCTTGCTCTCTTTATAGACATTCCAAGCAGGCACATCAGGGTCAAGGTGGCACTGGGCGCAGGTATAGGGCTTACGGGCAATCTCCATAGAAAAGGAGTGACGAGGATGGCAGGCTGAACAAGAGCCAATAGAACCGTCAGGGTTTTCCCTGCCCACTGCAACATTTGGCCAATTTGTGAGGTTAGGCACCTTCATCTCGCCCATTTGGGAGTTGACGGTTTTAAGACCCTTTACCTCTACCCTTGTACCATGACAGCCGAGACAGGTCTCGTGCTTTGTCTTTTCTGAGGGCTTGTGTGTTTTTATTTGCCCAGCCTTATAGTCCATCTGACTTAAAGAGGCATCAAGGAGTTGATGATATACTGGGTTGTCTAAGAGATTTTTCACTGCATGGGCCTTTTTGCTGTTTGAGTATTCCTTTGCCTCAACACTATGGCATACTCCGCAGTCCTTTGGGGATACCACTACATTTATCTTAAAGCCGTTGTGCTCAAAGTTATCTTTATGGTCTTGCTTATTTAGCCCGTGGCACTCATAACACCCCACAGCCACAGAGGAAAGGTTTGCAGGTATGTTGTCTGAGGATATTAGCCTCTTTATCTCAGGTTTCTTTCTTGCGTCGGCAGGTGTAATCTTTGCATGGGCGCTGCTCTCCCAATCCTTTACAATGCCTGATGTAACCATGCTATGGCAGCCGATACAGGCCTTTGTCTGTTCGCTGGTCTTTAAGTCTCCAGACTGCTTTGCATGAATAGTAGAAACTTGGCTTATCAAAGAGACAAATAAAACAATAATAGCAGCTAATCTTTTCATTTTATAACCTCCTTGAGATTAAAGGGCCTAAGGATATTACCCCCAGAAAAAGGAATCCCTAAGAGCCTCTTGTATCGGAAAATGCAAATCACTCTATCTTTTTAAACATCTTTTTTACAGCCCCACAGATAGGGCAGGTCTCAGGAGGCTCACCCTCAACGGTGTTACCACAAAGGCCGCAGACATAGTAGTCAACCTCTTTGTTCTTGCCCAGGTTTTCAAGGGCCTCTCTATAAAGGCGGGCGTGGATCTTTTCTACCTCATTTGCCCACATAAAACTCCTTTCTGCATCCTTGTGTCCCTCAACCTTGGCATCTGCTATAAAAGGCGGATACATGCTCTCAAACTCGTAGGTCTCGCCATGTATGGCAGCCTTGAGATTTTCTTCGGTCCCTTTGATGCCGCCAAGGGCCCTAAGGTGATTATGGGCATGGACGGTCTCTGCCTCTGCTGCAGCCCTAAAGAGCTTAGCCACCTGTTGATAACCCTCCTCCTCTGCCTTCTTTGCGAAGGCAAGATATCTTCTATTGGCCTGCGATTCGCCTGCAAAGGCCTCAGATAATCCCTTTTCTGTTTTGCTCATAATTAATGCCTCCTTGAGTTTAGAATTTTTTGTGGTACTCCTTCACCTTCTTCGCAAAGTCTCTGCCAAAGTCATAGCACTTGGTCTCGTCATCTCTTGAGGGTCTATAGAGAACTTGCAGTCCCGGCTCAAAGGTCTCAAGCCCCATCCTCTTAAACTCCTCGTAGGCCTCTTTCACGGCGCCTCCACCCCAACCGTAGCTTCCAAAGGCACCAGCAACCCTGTTTTTGGGCCTTAGTCCCCTTAGATGGGTGAGAAATTCTGCCACTGAAGGATACATGATGTTATTTAAGGTAGGTGTGCCTATCAGTGCACCCCTTGCCTTCCAAAACTCCTTTATGGCCATGCTCATAGGTGTGGCCCTTAGTTTAATAACCCTGCATGTAAGCCCTTCGTCCTTAATCCCTTCCATTATTGGTATAGTCATCGCCTCTGTGCTATGCCACATCGTATCATATATGATTGCGACGCTCTCGTTGGCCTTACCAGAGGCCATGTCAAGATACATCTTTATGACCCTGCCTGGATCTCTGCGCCATATTATCCCGTGATCTGGGGCAATGACCTCTATCTCAAGCCCCAATTTCTGTATATCTGACACCTTTGCCTTGATCAATTGCCCAAAGGGCATGAGTATGTTTGCATAATAGTCAATGACGCTGTCCTCAAGGAAGGTGAGCGACTCGCAGTCTATCAGCTCATCGTCAAACCGCGCTGAAGAGGCGATGTGCTGGCCAAAGGCGTCTTGACTGATAAGGACCTTATCTTCCTTTACATAGGTCATCATGGAGTCTGGCCAATGGAGCATAGGGGTCTCAATAAAGAGTAGGGTTTTACTGCCTATGCTTAAGGTATCTCCTGTCTTGACGGTCTTTATGTTCCACTTGGAAGTGTCATAAAAACGGTCAAGTCCCTTCTTGCCCTTTTCGGTGATGTATATAGTGGCCTTTGGTGTAAAGTGCATTATCTCACCTATGCTTGTCACATGGTCGTTCTCAATGTGATTTATCACTACATGTTTTATTTCCGCAGGGTCTGTGATTGCCCTAATGTTTCTGATCGTTGACTCATAAAAGTCGTGTTTAACTGTATCTACAAGGGTTATCTCCTTGTCCATAATCAGGTAGTTATTGTAAGTGGTGCCGCTTGGGGTTATATAGCCATGAAAGTCCCTTACGCCCCAATCAATGGCACCTACCCAATAAATCCCGTTTCTTACCTCCACAGTGCCCATTTTATCCCTCCATTACTTCTCAAGTAGATTGCTGAAGGTGTTGAGATGCCCCTCTTCGTCGGCGAGTATCCCCTCAAAGAGCCTCTTTGTGGTGTAGTCCTTTTCCTGCTCAGCAAGTTCAATGATCTGTCGGTATAACTTGATGGCCTCTTCCTCAGCCTTTTTGTTGAGGTTTAGCATCTCTTCTGCACCCTTTCCTACCTCAATTGGTGTAGGTTTGGTAGTTGGCACGCCGCCCAAGAACTCAAGCCTCTCGGCTATCGCCTCGGCATGCTTCATCTCCTCAATCGCAGCCTTCTTAAAGATGCCCCCGATCGCCTCAGCATAGATGCCCTTTATCATCACATGCTGCCACATATACTGCACACTCACCTGGATCTCCCTTGCAATAGCATCGTTCAGCATATCAAGCAGTTTCTTGCTCGCCATAAATCCTCCTTGTTGACTCCGTAGTCTTGTCTCTCCAATGGAAAGACCTTAAACCTCACCAAGAAATTACCTCTCCCCATACAGTTAAGACTTTTGCTAAACTGAGGTTCTCTCTTAGTGCATTTTAGGGGGCACAGACCTACAGGTATGACAATAACCGTATAATTGCACCTTCTCTGATAGGATATGAAAGGACCCTTGCAAGTGTTCTGGTATAGAGATCCCTATTGGCTCCTCTATGTCTTGTATCTCGTTACAACTAAGGCATATAAAGTGGTGGTGTCTCTTCATATTGGAATCATACCTAAGCCTGTTAGCCCCAACTGGCACCTCCGAGACCAGGCCCTCTCTCTTCAGGGCATTGACCGTAGTATATACTGTGGCAAGTTATATGGTCGGGTTTGTCGCCTTGACTGCTCGGTATATGTCCTTTACAGTGGGATGGTCCTTGTTGCACTCAAGATATTGCATAATGGCCTTTCTTTGAGATGTCTGCCTAAGGGTCTTCATTTTTTAGAAGCATTCTAAATTAACTATTACCCCACTGTTTTGTCAAGGCCCTGAAGAGACCCTTTTTGAGACCCTATAGACATAGGCAAGGACCTCTGCCACTGCCCTATAGAGCTCCGGTGGTATCTCCTGATAGAGGTCAAGGGTTGAAAGTATCTCCACTAACTGAGGGTCCTCTTTTAGGGGCACATTGTGTTGTTTGGCTATGGCGATGATCTTTTCAGCGAGTTTTCCGCTGCCCTTTGCCACTACCTTTGGGGCGTTGTCCTCCTCAGCCTTGTATTTAATGGCCGTGGCCTTTATCCTCTTGTCTGTCATGCCGTTATGTTTATCCCGCCCTCAGGGCCGGCAAGGTCCTCTATCTGTTCAAAGCCTTCTGTATTGTCATAATCAAAGACATTGACAGCCCTGAGCCGCATCCCCCTTGCTGCAAAGGACTCCTGAAGCTCCTGAAGATGGTCCTTTAAGGCCGATCTGAACCCCTCATCTTTAGCCCGCATAGACACATAAAAGTCGCCTCCAAAGTTCATCACAATCAGCCCCACCGGCCCTAATCCGTGCAGGTCAAGATTGACCCTACAAGAGTATGGAGAGATGCCGCCACCCCTACCCTTGCCCTTTTTAAAGGCTATGTCACCCTCTTTAAGACCCTTCCAATCTATGGGCAAAAAGGTGTAGAAGGAGTCAGTGGCCTTTGATAGGGTCTGAAGGGTCTCAATGTCTCTCAGTATGCCATCAATATTGTTTAATGCCTGCTCTGCGGCTGCTATCCTATTGGCCATTGAAGCATCCCCTTGCCTCTGCCTCTCGGCAGGGTCAAGGGCCTCTTGAAGTATGACCTTGCTATGTTCAATGGCCCCCTTTAGTTGCAATAGTTTTGCCTTTAGGTCGTTGTGTAACTGTGGAGGCTCTTGGCTGCTCGCCCTTACCTTTGATGTCTCAACTTGAGTAGATGTCTCAGTGAATAATGCCTCCTGTTTAATCTGCGCCCTTAAGACCTCTTTTGTTGTATTGCCCATTTGTGCAGGGTCAACTTTTTTTGAAATGGCCCCTTTGGTGATATCCTCTGCCTGACCTGCGGGCAGGGCTTGGGCAATGTGTTTGAGCTTTGCCTCAAGGGCAACGCCTGTGTCTTGTATAGCCCCTTTGAGTGATGAGTGTAATAGGCGATCTATGTTTACTGATATGTCCTGCTTTAGGTTTTCAATAGAGGTTGGCTGGGGCATATCAGGCGGTAGAGACCTTATTAGGTCTGCAATCTTAGATTGTACACTGTTACCAGTGAGCCTAAGGCTCTGCTGGAGTATGTCCTGTAATTGTGCCCTCAGCTCTTTAGGGAGTTTTTGTGGGTCTGAGGGCAGGTTCTTTAATATCTCTACATTTATCTCATGAAGTCTCCCCATCTTTGGAGATTGTTGCTCAGGCCTTAGGCCCTTGAGCTGGTCAAACAGGGTCTGAAACTCCTTTATCAAAGTGGCCAACTGGTGTGGTTTGCCCCCGGTCTGTAAAGGTTGCTGCAATAAATCGGGTCCTTCCTGTGGGGCATGACCTAAAAACTGCAATGTGAGGTCCCTTCCCTCCACAGGTAATCCTGTTACCTTAAAATAGGCCGCTGTGCCCGCCTGAAGAGGGACTTGTGTCTTGGCAATAAGTGGCTCGCCCTTTACCTTCAGGGCCACTGCCCCAGAGGGTAATACCTCCATCACCTGGGCACGGACTATCTCTGCAAGCCTAAGGGATATCGCCTGTCCCGCAGGCCTATCAATGGTAAGCAGCCCACCCTGAATATCGGTTACCCTAAAGTTAATCATATAGACATTATAAACCTTAATTGGCATTTTGACTACCTGGTTTTAGGAGGGTATAATAGTCCGACGCTATTAGGGGGTTGCTACACACCTATACAGCGTTATATCAAAATACAAGGGAAGAATGGCCAATGTTAGACATTAAATTTGTAAGAGAAAATACAGAGGTTGTTCAACAGGGCTTACTTAAAAGGGGTCTTCAGGGCGATTTTACAGAGTTCCTTGAACTTGACCAGAGACGGCTATTTCTATTAAGGGCTGTTGAGGAGATGCGGCAGAGGCGCAACAGCACCTCTCAGGAGATTGGCAGGCTAAAAAGGTTGGGTATTGATACTACTGCGATAAGTGCCGAAATGAGGACACTTGGTGAAAAGATAAAGTCCCTTGAGGAAGAGATAGGCGAGATTGAAGAGCGACAGTCTAACTTCCTGCTAAATGTGCCAAACACGCCCCATCACACTGTGCCTGTAGGTAAGGATGAGACAGAGAATGTGGAAGTCCGGAGATATGGCGAGCCTCGTGTGTTTGACTTTGAGCCCCTGAATCACTGGGACATTGCTGAGGACCTTGATATTATTGACTTTGAAAGGGGAGCAAGGATTGCAGGGGCAAGGTTTGCGGTAATGAAGGGCCTCGGTGCGAGGCTTGAACGGGCACTGATGAACTTTATGTTAGATGAACACACTAAGAAGGGCTACAAGGAGGTCTTTCCGCCCCTATTAGTAAACCGTTCGGCAATGACCGGCACAGGACAGTTACCGAAGTTTGAGGCCGAGCTCTTTAGGACCGTTGACCCTGAGTTTTATCTCATACCGACTGCAGAGGTGCCCGTCACAAACCTACACAGGGATGAAATACTTAATGAATCCAACCTACCACTATATTACACCGCCTATACGCCTTGTTTTAGGAGGGAGGCAGGCTCTCATGGCAAGGATGTAAGGGGTCTCATAAGGCAACACCAGTTTAATAAGGTTGAGTTAGTCAAGTTTGTGAGGCCTGAAGACTCTTATGATGAGTTAGAGAAACTCACCGCCGACGCTGAGTCAATCTTACAAAAGCTTGGTCTACCATATCGTGTAATAGTGCTCTGCACAGGCGATATGGGCTTTGCATCGGCCAAGACCTACGATATAGAGGTATGGCTTCCAGGACAGCAGCGATACCGTGAGATATCGTCCTGCTCAAACTTTGAGGACTTTCAGGCACGAAGGGCAGGCATAAGGTTTAGGCGAGAGGGCAAAAAGGGCACAGAGTTTGTCCATACCCTAAATGGCTCAGGGCTTGCAATTGGTAGAACACTGGTTGCGATTCTTGAAAACTATCAACAGGCCGATGGCTCTGTAAGTATCCCAGAGGTGCTGATCCCTTACATGGGTGTTGATAGGATACGATAAGTGAGGGTTGAGGGTATTAGAAACATAGCCATTGTGGCCCATGTGGACCACGGTAAGACTACCCTTGTGGATGGTATGCTTAAACAGGCAGGTACCTTTAGGGACAATGAGAAGGTCCAGGAGCGGGTGATGGATAGCATGGACCTTGAGCGAGAAAGGGGCATCACGATCATGGCCAAGAATACCGCTGTGCAGTATGGTAATGTGAAGATAAATATCGTTGACACCCCTGGACATGCCGACTTTGGTGGTGAGGTGGAGCGGACCCTAAAGATGGTTGATGGGATACTCCTCTTGGTTGATGCCTCTGAGGGTCCACTGCCACAGACAAGGTTTGTGCTCAAGAAGGCCTTAGAACTTGGCCTGCCACCCATACTGGTCATTAACAAGATTGACAGACAGGATGCAAGGATACAGGAGGTCCTCAATGAGGTCTATGACCTCTTTATTGATTTAGACGCCACTGAGGAGCAACTGGACTTTCCCATAGTCTATACAAATGCAAAGAATGGTATTGCCGTTCTCAGTCCTGAGCAGGAAGGCCAAAACCTCAAACCCCTCTTTGACCTTATTGTCAATACAATACCGCCACCGGTGGCAGATACAGCGGCTACACTTCAAATACTCGTTACAAATATTGACTACAACGACTATGTGGGCAGGCTTGCCATTGGCAGGGTCTTTGCGGGCACCCTGAGACAGGGCGACCCGATTGCCATTGTAAGCAATGACGGAACTATAGTCAAGACTAAGGCCTCAGCCCTCTATACCTTCAATGGGCTTCAGAGGGAGGAGGTCAGGGAGGTCTTAGCAGGTGAGATCGTTGCCCTTGCAGGGGTGGAAGGTGTGAACATAGGCGATACGATTACCGATGTAGAAGATCCAAGGCCATTACCGAGGATAACCGTTGATGAGCCAACTATATCAATGGTCTTTTCAGTAAACACATCGCCCTTTGCAGGCAGAGAGGGCAGGTATGTGACCTCAAGAAACCTGCGGGAGCGTCTTGAAAAGGAGCTGCTATATAATGTGGCGATACGGGTTGAATTTTCCGAGGCCGACTCCTTTAAGGTAATGGGTAGGGGTGAACTACAATTGGCAATACTCATTGAGATGATGAGGCGTGAGGGCTACGAGTTATCTGTATCTATGCCTGAGACCATTACAAAGACCATAAATGGGCAGCTGTACGAGCCCTTTGAGCTCCTTGTGATTGACATCCCTGAGGAATTCATTGGTGTTGTAAGCCAACAGATAGGGATGCGTAAGGGCAAGATGACCAAGATGCAGAACAACGGTCACGGCAGGGTGCGTTTAGAGTATCGCATACCCTCACGGGGTCTCATAGGGTTTAGGTCTCAGTTTCTGACAGACACAAAGGGCACAGGGCTACTAAACCACCTATTTGACGGGTATGAGCCCTGGCAAGGCCCAATGTCAAAGCGTCAGACAGGGGCCCTTGTGGCCGATAGGCCAGGCAAGACTACTACCTATGCACTGTTTCACCTTCAGCCAAGGGGCACACTCTTTGTGGCTGAAAACACAAATGTCTATGAGGGTATGATTGTGGGAGAGAACTCTCGCCCCAACGACTTGGATGTGAATGTGACCAAGGAAAAGAGGCTCACAAACATCCGTGCCGCTGGTTCTGACGATATGATGCAGCTTGTGCCTCCAAGGCTCCTGAGCCTTGAGCAGGCCCTTGAGTTTATCAAAGAGGACGAACTTGTAGAGGTCACCCCAAAGTCTGTGAGGCTGAGGAAAAAGATATTAGAGGCCCAAAGGAGGGCAAAGAGGCAGCAGTGATTAGGCACTCCTTTTGTATATTAAAGGGCATTGGTGAAAGGCTTGAGCGACGCCTTTGGGAGAGCGGTATCGCAAGCTGGGATGATTTCCTAAGGGCCGAGTCCATTGCCTACATGCCTATGGATACAAAGGTTGAATACGACCTGCAGATCCTGAGGCTCATGGAGAAGATTGAGCAGGCCAACACCCAATACTTATACCGTGTCATAAAGCGCAAAGAACAGTGGCGGCTCTATGATGCACTTAGAGATGGTGCTATATGCCTTGATATTGAGACAAGCGGACTAAGGCCCGAGGCGGGGGGCTATGTGACAGTGGTGGGTATATACAACGGCGTAGAGTATCGTGGCCTTGTAAGGGGCTTTGACCTGGATGCCCATAACCTAAAGAGACTGCTAAGGGGATACAAGTATCTGATCACATTCAATGGTTTAGGCTTTGATGTCCCCTTTTTGAGGAAGTGCTTTCCTGATGTGCCCTTAGAGATACCACATTTTGACCTCTCTATAGCAGCCCGAAGGGTTGGCCTCAATGGTGGCCTAAAGGCCATAGAGAAGCACTTCCACATTAGTCGTGGCCATGAGATTGCAGGCATGACAGGCTACGATGCAGTGCGGCTTTGGGAGCAGTGGAAGTCTGGCCATGAGGAGTCGCTAAACCTGCTTTTAGAATATAACCGGGCTGACACGATTAATCTCATGGGTCTTGCCGATGCCCTCTATCCCCTCCTTAGGAGGTCCACGGGCTTTGAGGGATAGTAAGGTTTTTGACCGCTTCAAGGCATACCTGACCGTTGAAAAGGGCCTATCAAGAAATACCGTTGAGTCCTATCTATTAGACCTAAAGGGTTTTTTTGCATATCTTAGTGAAAGGGGTATAGGTCCCATAGACTTCACTAAAGAGGACATTGCCTCTTACCTCGCCTTCCTAACAGACAAGGCCTACTCAACGGCCAGCAGGAGCAGGTTTATTGCAAGCCTAAGGGGGTATTGTAAGTATCTCATCATGGAAAAGTTGATTGATGAAGACCCATCCGAGACCCTCCATCCACCAAAGCAGTGGGAGAGGCTACCCAAGGCGTTAGATATATCAGACATAAAGACCTTGCTTGAGACAGAACTGCCACTCAGGTTTCACGAGCGCGACACGGCCATGCTTGAGTTGCTCTATTCTTCAGGCCTTAGGGTGAGCGAGATCGTCTCTCTAAAGATTGAGCACATAAACTTTGAGGGTGGCTTTATGAGGGTAATGGGCAAGGGGTCAAAGGAGCGGGTCGTACCCATAAATCAAAGGGCCATAGAAAAGATAAAACGATACATCTCAAATCTTAGGGCAGAGGTCCTTAAGGGCAAGACCTCACCTTATCTCTTTTTGTCAAACCGTGCAGAGCCTATGACAAGACAGCGGTTCTGGCAGGCCCTTAAGGAATACGGAAAGGCAGCAGGGTTAACCCTTACGCCTCACTCCCTAAGGCATAGCTTTGCCACACACCTCCTTGATGGCGGGGCAGACCTCCGTTCGGTGCAGAAGATGCTTGGCCACGCCGATATATCAACCACCCAGATATACACAAAGGTCTCTGCCGACAAAATAAAGAAGACTTACAGACAACACCATCCGAGGGCAGGGTAGGGGATAATTGAAATTATGCACAGGCAGGTCAGACAATGTTAAGACGATTACAGATTGAGGACCTCAAGAACTCCTGTCCCCCTGAGACATTTAAATATACCTCTACGGCCGAGATGCCCCATGAGGTCTCTATCATTGGCCAAGAAAGGGCACTCAGTGCCTTGTCCTTTGGATTAGACATGAACAGCAGGGGATTTAATATTTATGTCCTCGGTGAGGGCGGTACAGGGAAAAACTCAACAATTAAAAAACTCCTTTCAGAAAAGGCACCCAAGAGGCAAACGCCTGAAGATTGGTGTTATGTCTATAATTTCAAAGATCCTGACTCACCTAAGGCGCTGTCCCTTGAGGCAGGCAAGGCGGTAGAGTTTAGTAAGGACATAGAGCAACTGATAAAGTCCCTCCGTGCCGAGATACCAAAGGTCTTTGAATCAAAAGACTACGATAAACAACGAGGCAGGCTTATTGAGGCCTTTCAGAAGAGACAGAAGGAACTCTTTCAGGACATTGAGCGTGAGACAGCGGAAAACGGCTTTTCTATTAGAAAGGGGCAATCCTCGCTAATCATTGTCCCTGTCAAAAACGATGGAGAGCCCATGACAGAGGAGGAGTTTACTAACCTTGAGCCTGAGACGCGAAAGAGGATTGAGCAGATAGGTCGCTCCCTTCAAGAGAGGCTTGATGATGTGATGAGGCTTGTGAGGGATGAGGAGCGCGCACTCAAGGAGGCCTTTGCACGGCTTGACAAGGAGATGGTGCTTAATGCCACAGGACAGCACTTTGAGGCCCTCCTGAACAAATACAAGGCCAATGAAAAGGTGGCCCAATATATCAAGGATGTAATGGACGATGTGCTCAGTCATCTTGAAGACTTCAGGCCCTCTGAAGAACAGCCCACACCGCCTATACCGTTTTTCAGACTTCCTCGCAACGATGCCCCTTTGCAGCGATACATGGTAAATGTGTTGGTCAATAATTCGGAATTAAAGGGTGCGCCGGTGATCTTTGAGAAAAACCCTACCTATCCCAACCTATGTGGGAGGATAGAGTATCGCTTTCAATACGGTATGGCAGTTACAGACTTTACTATGATTAAGGCAGGTTCCCTGCACAAGGCAAATGGGGGCTATTTGATAATCAACATCCTTGACCTACTTAAGAACCTCTTTTCCTACGATGCCCTAAAGCGCGCCCTCAAAAACAGGGAGATAAAGATAGAGGATGTGTGGGAGCAGTACAGGCTTGTCAGTAGTGCAGTCCTCAAACCAGAGGCTATTCCGCTAAATGTAAAGGTGATCCTTACAGGTGGGGCCTTCCTCTATTACCTGCTTTATAACCTTGATGAGGAGTTTAGGGAACTGTTCAAGGTAAAGGCAGACTTTGAGAACTCTATGCCAAGAAACCCTGAGACCATGGCCCTTTATGGTATGTTTGCGGCAAGCTGCCAACTAGAGGAAGGCCTAAGACCCCTTAAGGGAGAGGCCCTCTGTGCCATTGTGGAGTCAGGCTCAAGGCTTGTGGGTCATAAAGAGAGGCTTTCTACGAGATTTAGCGAGCTGGCGGATTTGATACGAGAGGCAGACTACAGGGCCACCCTTGAAGGGGCTAAGGAGATTGCAAGGACACATGTAGAGCAAGCCATTAAAGAGAGGATATACCGCTCAAATAGGATAGAGCAGAGGATCCAGGAGCTGATTGAAGAGGGTACATTGATAATTGAGACCGAGGGCAGTAAGGTAGGGCAGGTCAATGGCCTTGCAGTACTAGACCTTGGAGACTATAGTTTTGGCAAGCCTTCCCGAATTACGGCGCGGGCCTATCCGGGCAAGGCAGGTGTTATAAATATTGAGCGCGAGACAAAGATGTCTGGTAAGGTCCATAACAAGGCAGTGATGATCATCACGAGCTACTTAGGCAGCACCTTTGGCCTTCAGACTCCACTAAGCCTTACAGCCTACATAGCCTTTGAACAGCTCTATGAGATGGTTGAAGGAGACAGTGCTACTTGTGCCGAACTTTATGCCCTGCTGAGTAGCATAGCAAATGTGCCCCTCAGACAATCCATAGCAGTTACAGGCTCAATGGACCAAAACGGTGAGGTGCAACCAGTAGGTGGCATTAATGAAAAGATTGAGGGCTTCTTTAGTGTCTGTAAGACAAGGGGGCTTAATGGCAGTCATGGGGTGATAATCCCCTCAAGGAATATCAAACACCTCATGCTCAAGGACGAGGTGATTGAGGCCGTGAGCAAGGGCAAGTTTACGATCTACGCCATTGACCGCGTAGAGGAGGGCCTTGAGATACTCACAAACATGAAGGTTGGCACCCTGAGTCAAGACGGTAGTTATGATGATGGGAGCCTCTACAGGCTTATACAACAGAGGCTTGAGGCCTTTTATAAGGTTATAGACAAAAAAGAGGACACAAAGACTGCCGAAGCAAATAACCCCAATAATGAAACAAACCACTAACCCTTTTTAAAATTTCCCTAAATCCCAAAAATGCAGTTACACTGGAGGCAGGGCTGCCAAGGCCCTTTAACGCTGGGTTTTCTGAACCTTGTCTAAAAACCTCTAACGCACAACTTAACTGAAATACTGCTCCAAGAGGGAAGTGGTTACCTACCTTGTGGAGATTTTTGGGAGCCCTCCATCCCCTATTAGTTTTACTAATTGCATTTTTGGGGCTAAAAAAACTGCTTTTACTAATGCACTATCTTGCTTCCCCACTTCCGCACTAAATATTGTTAGAAGAATCGGTCAGTTTCTGGCCCTACTGTGGTGGTGTGGATTCAGTATATGATGAGTCTTTTAATACCTTTTGTTGGTTTATCTATCACTATACCCTTGACCTGAAAACCCTTGCTATGAGATACAAGATAGTAACCCTTTCTTGTGAACTTGTCCCTTTTGCTCCCATGATGGATTTGCTCTACCTTTACTGCATCGCTGAGGCTGGCAAGTTTGTTATTTTTGTCTATAAAGTCAATTTGTATGGTGCCTTTTTGTCTTACTGAATACCTCCTGGAGCCACCTGTAATAGCTATAAGGTAGTAAAACTTCTCTGGTTCTGGCCTAAACTCCATGGTTGGTGGCAGCTTATGGGCCTCTGACTTTCCAATAGGGAGCAGCTCTACTTTTATGCCTGACACTGATAAAGAGGCAGCCCTTAAGGGTTTGGCCTCTACCACCTCTGGCCCTTTAGCCTTTTTGGTCTCGGCAGTGACCTTGCTTTCAGGTCTTTCAGCCCCTTTTGGTCGCGTGGTTGCAAGTATCCGTCCTGTCTCTTTTGCTTGTGATGTTTCCTCAATGGCTTTCTGTTCTTTACCGCTTGTTGTATCGGTCTTTGAGGCATCCTGTGGTGGCGCCGTTGGATCCTTAACAGTTGGTGCGGGTTCAGTGGGCCTTGTATGTTCAGCTAACGGACGCTTGCCAAAATATATAAACAGCCCTGCAAGTGCTATAACTAAGGCTATACATATAGCGGCAAAGGTCATCTTTGTCTTTTGGATATACTGAGAGAAATCGGCCTTTATCCTCTCTAAATGAAACAAGAGGTTCTCTTTTTCGCATGACATGTTAGTGACCTTTTCTTCCTCTTTTTTGAGTAACTCCTGAAGTGATACATTGCTCTGACTGAGTTGAGTAATCTCAAAGTCCTTGCTGTTAATAACCTGACTTGCCTGCTGAAGGGCGCCTTCATAGTCGGCTACTTTCTGACTAAGCGATGACAATTCGGCCTTTAACTGTTGTAACTCTTTGTCTTTTTCTTCTCTGACCTGTTGGGCCTCTTCACTTGCCTTATCCCTCTCAGATATGGCCTCTTGGAGCTGGACCTTTAACCTTGCACCTTCTGCCTCAAGGCCCTGCACCTGTGATTCAAGGTCTCTGACCTTTGTAAGCAACTCCTCTTTACCAGACCTGAGTGTCTGAAGCAGGGTATTAAACTCGCTTGAGCCCTTTCTGAGCCTCGCGAGCTCCTCCTCCATTGAAGTGAGTCTTTCTTGTAAGGCCGTGACCTCTCTGAGAAGACTATCCCGCTCTTGCCTTAAAGTCTCTAAGCTCTCTGTAGGAACTGCCTGCCCCTGTTCAAGTGGTGGCCTGACAGTCTCTTTAGGCACCTCAGCCTTAGGGAGCGTGCTGTTTAGTCCCTTGGGTGTTTCATTTATAAAATCGTATAGGTCCATTGAAACCCTCCTAAATTTGCTTATGGTAAAGTCAAAGATTAGCCCAAAAGTGCCTTTATAAGGGAGGCAAGGCAGCCAGAACCCTTTGAACTCGGAGTCTTCTGAGCATTATCTGTATAACCTCCAATGCTTCCGTTCATGCTTAACGAAGACACTGGTCACAGAGGCAAGGGGGTGTCTCCTTATGTTGGTTAAGAGGGGTGCCTTGAGGGGAACTTCTCATACATTCCTCCTTAATAGCTGCGCAATTGGGGCATTGAAGATATAAAAACTTCCCCACTCCGCCCTCTGTGATGTCTCCAATTTTTGTGTAATTACCGAGTTTAATTGTATATACACCTCTCAGCAAGACCTTTAATGGCAAGACAAAATGGTGAGCCGGGGTATATTAGCATCATTGGCCTATTCTTAAATAACGCCCTTCTGACCATCTCATCGCTTGGCACAGAGGCAATGACCTTTGCCTCTATGCTTAGGTATTGCTTGAGCATAGAGCAAATCACCTTGCCTGCCTTTGTCTCATCCTCAGAGCGCACCATATTGAGCACTATGTTAGGCCTGAAATCGGTAAGCATCTTTTTAGATGACTCAGCCGCAGCGGGATTGATCCCCTCTATCTCACCAATGATACCGTTTATGGTCTTTAGATGTGGATTTGCGTCAGTGTCCTTTGCCCTTGTCAGCACCTCAAGGGCCTCCTCGGCCCTCTCGTTTTTTAGGTGAAACGAGAGCATCCTAAAGACACAGGATTTTAGAAAGCCATAGACCTTTATAAGAGAGGGGGATTCAGGGGAGGTGATGATGATTTGTTGATTTGCAATAAAGAGAAAGTCTATTACATTGAATGAAGAGCCGGCAGCAAGGTCAAGAATGGCTATATCGCTGTCAAGGCGAGATATATGATTTATGAGTTTCATCTTTTGCATAAAGGGCATATTGGCAATGTCTGGGATGTTTGTGCCTCCACAAATCACCTTGAGGTTTCTCAGTTCAGTGTCTATGAGTATGTCTTTTAGATCCTCTACCTTTTTCAGCAAAAAGTCGTCAAGGCTGTGGGGGACATTTTTTATCCCAAGTAGCACATGCAGGTTTGCTCCCCCCAGATCAAGGTCAAGGGCAGTTACCTTTTTCCCCATTTCAGCAAGGGCTATGGCTAAGTTGGACGATATGGTGCTCTTTCCAATACCTCCTTTTGGACCTACAATGGCTATGGTCTTTTTTGACATCTATGTCACTTCAGGCCTATGAAACCCATGAGGTCCTTCTCAAGGTCTTCATCCTCTATCACTACCTTGTCCTCTTCAGTAAGTCCCTTTTCAATGTCAGGCAGCAGGTGTTTGAAATCCCCTTGTGCCTCTTTAGGTTTGAGTAACTCAAGGGCCTTAGTGGCAATAATCTGGAGGTCTAAGGGATATGAGACACACCAATCCACCTTTGTGTGGGGCATGTTAATTGTGTCATTTATAGAGGAGTTGGCCACAAACAAGACGGCCGAGTCTGCCAATAAAGGAGACAAGGAGGCAAAATAGCCCAGTTCTGAGGGGAAATAGCCCTCTGTATCTACTATCAGTATATGGGGTTTTAGAGATGCTATAGCCTCTGAGGCATTGCGAATGTTTTTAAAGAGAGATACCTTAAGGCCCTTTCTTTCAAGCATCCTTGAGATCAAGGCACCTCTCATGTCATCAGGGGAAAAGATCACTGCCTGGGATGACATATCATCAGTGTGCCTATTTAGATTCAGACATAGCCATTACAAGGGCACCTTTTGCAGTAGTATAAAGGGGATCTCGGGCTATCCTTATGGAGGCTATCTCAAAGGGCAGCCTAATGCCCCTAAGGGCGACCTCAAAGCGCTCTTTAAAGCCCTTTGGCGATGCAGTGCCACCACTTATCACCACCGGCAGGGGGTCAGATATCTTGGGTATCCTGTTAGAGGAGGCTGCCACCTTTTCAATAGTCTTCACAATGGTATTAATCAGATCTGTGTAATACATCTGGAGGGCAAGCTCTACCTTATTCTTGGGCAAGGCCGAGAGATTTATGCCTGCCTCCTTGATACCCTTGACCTTTGTAGCAGGCAGACCGACCTCCTTGCTTACGCTCTCATCTATGGCATCACCACCCTTTTGGATGCTGAAGGTCAGCACAGGAACGGACATATAGGCAAGACAGACATTGCACATACCACCACCCATGCTAATCCCAATACCTGTAAAGTTCTCCTCTCCCATCTCAGCCATAACTATTGCAAGGGCCTCATTTATTGACAAAGCAAGATAACCGAGGCTCTCAAGGTACATCTTTATTACCGTCTCGTGTCCACTGACGGTTGATACACTCTGTCCATCGTTGACAGGCTCTCCTGGGACGCTAAAACAGACTATCTCGCCAAGTCTCTTGGGCCTCTGCACAAGGGTCTTTATAATGGCCTGAATAATCGCAACCCCTTCGTCCTCTTTAAATGTAAGGAGGCCCTTCTCCATAGGCCTCATGGTATTGGCGTTGAACATATTGGCAAAATTTTCTGCCGAATCGCCAACGATGTAAAAGAGTTTGTTGTGCTCAAAAAAGACGATATCGTTCTTTTGCAGTATCTGTCTTGTGAACTTTGATTGGGGGATGGCAAAGAATGCGTTTTGCTGCTTGGATATGCTTATACTATTGCCCCTATTTTGGGCCATCACGATGTTACATGTGCCCACATCAAGCCCAATTGGGCCCGAGGCCAAATCTGCCTTGTCCTGAACCTCTATGATCTTCTCAGATATTCGTAACGCAGCATCCATCTGGTCATCTATGGATGATGTGGCGGCCCTTGCACTGCTACTGTCCTCCATTGAATTCATTGACCCTATCGGTTCTGCCATAAAATCCCCCTTTTTCTTTACAGGATTTGTGGATATTTACAAAAGTCATATTATATGTTTAAATACTTGCCATGTCAACAACCACAAGAGGTGCAATTATTGGACACCCCAATAGTGGCAAGAGCCAGATATTTTCAAATCTTACAGGCAAATACACGCTAATAGCCAATTATCCATTCTCAACGATAAATATCAGAAAGGCCTCTTTCAGTACCCCTCAAGGAGACTACGAGATTTATGATACTCCAGGTATCTATTCCCTATTCATTCAATCTGAGGAAGGGCTTGCCGTAAGGGACCTCCTCTTTTCTGGCAAGGTAGATATTATACTGCTCTGTATTGATGCCAATCAATTGAAGCAGTCTCTCCTGCTGTTGGCTGAACTGATAGACATGGCAATACCGATGGTGGCAGTGGTCAACGCCATTGACGAATCTACCCGTAAGGGGTTCTGGATTGACACCGAAAGGCTCTCAAAGATATTAGGGATTCCTGTTGTGGAATCCATAGCCATAAAAGGGGCGGGCACAAACAGGCTTAAGAATGCCCTTCAGGGGGCAAAGGTGCCAAAGGCAACGGTAAAATTTGGCGATATGGTAGAGTCTGCCATCTCAACTATTGAGGCAATGCTTCCTGAGGGGATGAGACATAAACGCAAGGTAGCCTTTCTGATGCTCCTAAAGGACAGGTATCTAAAGAGCATCCTAAAAGATGTTGATACCAGTGTGGTAGAACAGATAGCCTTAAAGGCCGATGACCTTACTAAATAGTTTTAAGGCGAACCCTGTGAGCCTCATCAGCTATACCTACAGTCAGTGGGTAGATAATGTCTATGCACAGATCGTAAAGAGACACAGCGTAAGTGTAACTACAATGTCTGAGACCGCAGCGAGGCTCTG